>Ga0326727_10000107_pt1 | contig 356060 bp, 322 predicted proteins | sample MB2enrmetagenome_FD_207643 | JGI IMG/M metagenome (GOLD analysis project Ga0326727, IMG submission 207643) | Lab enriched peat soil microbial communities from McLean, Ithaca, NY, United States - MB29MY | ecosystem: Environmental > Terrestrial > Soil > Wetlands > Peat | place: USA: New York...
TGGCTGCGACGCCCGACCAGCAACTCGCCGCTAGCGACGCGGTTCTCGAGCTACCGGCAGGAGCCTAGTCGGCGCCAGGCGCGACCGCCCCCGATCTCCGTCAAGACGGCCCTCAGCGGACGCTTACGGATAGATCGGGCCGAGATGCAAATTGTACCATGCCTTATATTTCGGTCCACTTGTCGTCCCGTCTGGCGATTCGAGGGCGGCGCAGATATCAGGCAGCGTCAATGCGGTCGTGATTGCGACGTAGTAAAGCCTCGCAGTAAGTGCCCTCTCTATGTCACTGAGAATCATTTCCATGAATCGAAACCTCCTTTTCCGCTAATACTGCAGCTCTAGCGCGACGCTTGTCGAATGCCTGCAGCAAGCGCCGACGTAGCCCGTGTGCGCCTCGGCGGCCACTTCAAAACCGGCCACCCATAGCCACTTCAAAACCGGCCATTTTGAAGAGCCGGTTGACTCCGGGAGGGGTTACGGCGGGGTAGTTTGCTGCGGGCCAGTCTTTGCCTTGCGCTCTCGGGCCGCGTGCTGGACTCGTGGAGGCGGTAGCTCTTGCCGCAGATCTGGATGAAGTGCCCGTGGTGCATCAGTCGATCGAGGAACGCCGTGACGGCCGGCGTGTCGCCGAACATCTTCGGCCAGTCCTCGAGCGTCGGTTTGATGTGATAATGGTTGAGGCGCGTTCGTAGCGCCGCATGACGATTTCGAGGAGGTCTGCGGCGGCGCTGGCTGGCAGCTTGCAGCATCCCGAGATCGTCGATGATCAAGAGCGGAATCTCGGCGAGCGTTGCGACGAGTTGGGAGCGCTCCTCGGTAACCTCAGCGAAGACGAGTTCTTCGAAGAGTTGATGCGCTTCCCGGTAGAGAACGGGAAAGCCACCATGAATCGCGGCGATAGCGATCCCTTGGGCGATTCGCGATTTACCGACGCCGGCGTTACCGAGAATGAGGACGTCTTCATGGCGTTCGATGAATCGACATGTGAGCAACTCGAAGATCAACGTGCGATCGATATTGGAGTTGAAGCTCCAGTTGAAGGAATCGAGGCTCGTGCGGTCACGAAGATTTGCAGCCTTCATACGCCGCTCCAAGGGCCGATCTCGTCGCCGTTGCGTTTCGTCTTGAACGAGTAGGCTCAGGAAGTCGATCGGTCCCAATTGTTCTGCTCTGGCTTGTTGGGCGCGGGCGTTGAGCGAATCCGCCATCCCGCCCAGGCGCATGCCCGCGCTCTATTTTCCTCGCTCGGCGGCGTCGAGGATCAACTGCAACCTCGTACCGAGCGCCGTAGCGATCCGCCACGCGACTTGAACCGAGACGGAGCGCTTTCCGCGCTCGACGTCCGCATAGTAGCGCGCGCTGACTCCGGCCTCATGCGCGGCAGCCTCTTGCGAGAGTCCAAGGGCTTCGCGTCGTTCTCGTATCACGCGCCCCGACATTCGGGCGTCCACGGCCGCATGATGGACCAGGAGCGGAACGATAGACCAGGAACGATAGTTCCTTGTCTAACGGCTCAACGGAGGTTCGTCTGACGGTCGGTGTTTCACTTGTCTTGTTTCTTACGGCTTATTCGTTGTCGGTAATGGCGATAAGTACACACGGCGTTCGGCGCCAGCCTGCACGCTAGGGGACGGTCAGTAAACGTGTCTCGCGGCTGCTTAATCATAGGATGCGTTGTCTGGCTCGTTCTCCTCGCGCCGACGCTATTTATCCCGCTGCTTCACCTGTTCACGTTCCCGCTATTCGTCCTCATGTTTATCATCCTTCTGCTTGCAGCGTTCACGCCAAAGCATGGTGCACCCTCTGAGCGGTTAAGACTCACTTCTTCTGAACCCCACGCAACCGTTAACCCAAGCGACACAACGCCGCCCGCACGCGGTCAAGAGACGATCGTCCCTGTTGTGGCAACTGCGCTCCTCCTTGCTATCCTTGTGCTGGCTGGCATCTTTGGAGTCTTACTGTCATCAAATTCGGGCGGTAACGCAGTAGGCTCCCGGCCAAACCGTCCGGCGGCGAAGGCCGATCCGCCGACACGTATAGTATCCACTTTTTATGACGCAATCAGCCGCAAGGATTTTAGAAGCGCCTGGAACCTTCTCTCGCCGAGCTTTCAGCACGAAGGAAGCTTCGAGAATTTCAGGCGCGGCTATGCCACCACCCAATCTGTGAGCGTCAGCGTTACCGAAGTCCCCGGCGCACCACAAAAGGTACGTACTTCTCTCGATGCGACCGATCTGATTAACGGTAGAACAGTGCATAGCCACTTCGAGGGGTGGTGGGTCTTGACGCAAGCACCAGATGGTCGCTGGCTCCTCGACGACGGGCACCTAACGAAGACGCAACTAGAGCAAAAAGAAAGTCCATCGGCTGAGGGGCCCGCCGCTGCGACACAAGACGTTGAAAACGCGTGGCCAGCTTGGGGCTTTCGCGACAAACAGGACCTCGCCACGTATGTCCGCGCTTGGGCGATATTAGGCGTCGACCGTGCAGAGAGCGATGCCCAAGCATCGGCCGAAATAAAGCACGCGGTTGACCTCGAGGGCCGAACCGTTGCTGTGCTGCATCGAGAGCGTTACGATTTTCAGATCTGGGCGGGTGTCCAAGCTCATCACCCCGATTTCACGAGCTGGCCCTTCTGCGAAGTGAGCAGTAGAGACGCGACGTATTGGATGGTCTGCAACAACCTAGGCCACGGATATGGCGTCAGATATATCCGTTACCGGGACGTCGATTACAACTCTTAGGGATGTTCCAGCAACGACGCTCTCCTTAGCGTCAGGATGTGCAACTTCAAACAATGGCGGCGGTTGGGAATCACATATGGTCCCCCCGTTGAGGGCAGCCAGAAGAAACAACGGTAGAAGCATCGCTATGAGCCTTTCGACACGATCGTCCATCCTTCGCGTAGGGCTGGAAGTCGAAGACGAGCATTCTCCAACAAGCCGGCGCGGAAGGATCCCGCCGGTTCTGATGTGAGTCGAACGTTTTTCATATACCAAAAAACGGTGACGGCGTCTGAATTTCGGTTCGCGCGGACCACAGCATCACATCATGCGCACTGCGCTCCCTCGGCGCAAGACCGGGTGGCGACGGCGTGGAAGGCAACTCGCATGCGCCGCCCCTCTATTTGCGGTCTCTTGGCTTTGGCGCGCCGGGTTATGCCATGAGCGACGATTCCGGCGAAGACGCGGCGCGCATCGCCGCGCTTGAAGCGGAACTGGCGCGCCTGCGCGCGACGGTCGACGTGCTCGAGCAATGGGGTCTCCGGTACGGCTTGAAATTCCCGGGCACCGTTTCCGCCTCCCCGCCACCCGCCGCGTCCGCAACCAGCGTGCCCTCTACGGTAGCCCCCTCCGCCGCAGCTGCCGGCGCCGTCTCGGCCCAGCCCGGTAGCGCGGCTTCGGCCGCAGCGGCGCCGGCGAAGAAACCGCCCGGCACGGAGCAAGTCCTCATTTTCGTCATGTACGGCGTCGGGCTCTTCGTGCTCCTGATCGGCGCCGCCATCATCTTGCCCGCGACGCTCGGCCTCATCGGCCCGGCCGCTCGCGCGATCATCGGGGTGCTCGTCGGGTTCGGGCTCCTCGCGTTCGGGGGGCGCGGTTCGCGGCGCACGTGGATCGCCGACGGCCTCGTCGCGCTCGGCGCGTCGCTGGAATATCTCTCGCTCTGGAGCGCGCACCACGAGAAGCTGGTGCCGACGGCGCCGCTCTTCGCGCTGATGGTCGCGACGACCGCGTTCGTCGGCGCGCTCGCGTACGTGCACCGCAGCGAGCGGCTCGCCTTCGCGGGGCTCGCGGGCGGCGCCATCGTCCCGCTGCTCGTCGCCGACTCGCAAGCTCACCCGCTCGGATTGTGCGTCTACCTCGCGGTGCTCACCGCCTTCGGCCTGGCCCTCGCGATCGCGCGGGGTTTCCGTTACTTGGAATTCGCGGTCTTCGGGCTGCTGATGCTGTACTCGCCCGCATGGGCCTTCGGCTCGGCACTTTCCGACGATTGGACTTCGCTCGATGCGCTCGGCGCGACGGCCGTGTTCTTCTTCGAACTCGCGGGTGCCGTCGTGTACGGCGCGCGTCGCGGCCGGCTCGATCTCGCGCGGCACGTGCTGTTCGCCCTCGAAATCGGTGCGTTCGCGGGGATGCTCGACCAGCGTCCACCGAGCGAACTCGTGCCGTATCTGATCGGGCGCGCGGTCTTCGTCGTGATCCTGCTCGCGGCGGCACAACTGCGTGCGGTCCCGGGGACCCTGCGCGAGATTGCCGCGTGGTGGGGTCTCGGCGGCGTCGCGCTGCTCGCGCAGAGCCTGCTGGCACCGTCGACGGGCGGCTCGCTCGGCGTCGAAGGGGCGGTGCTCGCCGCGCTCGGGGCGCGGCGCAACGACGACGGCGTCCGCGTGGGGTCGGCGATCGCCTTCGCCGCGTGCGGCATCATCGCGACCACTTTGATGGCGGCGGACTTCCTGGTCTTCTGGCCCACCTACGAGACGCCGTTCGTCAACGCGAACTTCGCGACGCTCGCGCTCTTCGCTGCGGCACTTGGCGCCGCACTCTTTGCCGAACGCACGTCGCGCGCGCCGAAGCGGAACTGGCTGAACCTCCTCACGATCGCGCTGCACGCGACCGCGGTGACCGCGCTCGCGCGCCAGGCCTACGACCTCTGCGCGCACACCGCCTTCGAAGGCCTCGCCGTAACCGTGACGATGACGCTCTACGCCGCTGCGCTCATCGCGTTCGGCATCCGCGGCAAGAGCGGCTTGCTGCGCGTGACGGGCGTCGTCCTGTTCTTCATAACGGTCGTTAAAGTGTTTTCCGTCGACCTCGCCGGCGTCGACGTGGTCGTCCGGTTCTTCTCGTTCTTGGGTCTCGGTCTCGCGCTCGTCGTGATGGCGCTCATCTACCAGCGCGCGGTCGCACGCACCGCGCACGCCGAGGGGGATGCACCTTGAAATCTCACGCCCTCAGCGGCATCTTCGCCGCCGTCGTCGCGGTGCTGACGGCAGTTGCCGGCGCCGGGGCACAGGAGCTCGGCCCGGCCTGGAGTTCGTGGCAGCGCGTCGCGCCGCTGCTCGTTGCGGGCACGGGAAGCGGGTTCGTGCGCGTGCCGCTCGACGAGCGAGTCGATGCGGGCGAAGCGGGCGATTACGCGACCTTGCGCATTGTCGACGATGAAGACCACGGCGTGCCGTACGCGATCGATCCCGATAGCGCGAGCGTGTCGGACGAACGGCAGCTGCCGCTCAGCGACACGGGGTACGTGCCCGGCGAATACTCGCAGGTCATCGCCGATTTCGGGACGGGCGGCGGCGCGCACGACGCGATCCGCATCGTGAGCCCGCAGTCGACCTATTTCGAACGCGTCGACGTCGAGGCCAGCGACGATCGGACGGTCTGGCGCCGGATGCGCACGGATGCGATCGTCTACCGCGTCGCGGGCAACCCGAACGATCCCCAGGCGAGTGACGGGAACCAGCAAATCGCCTTCAACCCCACGCACGCGCGCTGGCTGCGGCTGCGCGTGCACGACACGCGCGCCGCCTTCGAAATCTCGGCAGCCTACGAGAGCTCGACGCCGGTCCGTAATCCGCTCGTCCCCGCGTTCGCGCGAGTCGTCCCCTCGACGAGCGGCAGCCGGCAGATCTGGACGTTCCATTTCGACCAGGCCCGCGTGCCCGTGACGGGCGTGCGCCTGGCCGGCGCGCCCGGCGCGGCGTTCGCGCGCGACGTCACCGTGAAGTGGAGCGCCGACGGGACCGTGTTCCAGAGCATCGGCGAGTCGCAAACGCTCGGTAATCGCGCCGTCGACGTCACGGCGACGGAGACGTTCGAAGAAGTTCCGGCGCGTGCGGTCGAGGTGACCATCGATAACGGCAGCGATACACCCGTGCCGGGACTCGTGCCGGTCTTGCTGCGCCGTCCGCATGCGCTCGTGTTCTCGGCCGAACCGGGATACACGTACCGGCTCCTGACGGGCGGTCCGGCCGCCTCGGTCGCGCGTTACGACCTGCGAGCCGTGCTCGCGGATCGCCGCTGGCAGGCCGACCGGGTCGCGAGCATCGGGCGCTTCGCGCCCAATCCCGGCTTTCGCGACGCACGCCCCGTTACGGATCGCGTTCCCTGGCTGACGACCGCCGTATTCGGCGCCATCGCATTGCTGCTGGGCGTCTTTGCGGTGTTCACGATCCGCAAAACGTCCCAGCCGTTGGGAGAAGAACCGGCACCGTAGTCGTCCTCGAGACCCTAATTAAAGGCGTTTCGAGGAAAATCGATTAGCAAACTCGCCGAGGGCTTGACCGATCCGGGGCGATCAATCGATGGGCATTAAGTCATACGTGGCGGCCCGCGAGTCCGACGGCCCATTGATCGGTGCGCTCGAAACGTGCACAGTTTAGGTCGCTGACAAATGTCGGTTCCTAACGATTTTCGCGGAGCGTGCAAATGCCTCCTATTCGACGTGTCCTCGCCGTCGCTCTTTGTGCGATGGCCGTTGCGGCCGTACAGCTTCGTCCCGCCTCAGCCGAGGTCCCCAGGGTCATGGCCGCGGCTGCTCCGTCGGAGCGGGCGAATTTCGAGCTGTACTTTCCACCTCGCGATCGAGCCGGACTCCAAGCCTTGATCGAGGCGCAAAACCGGCCGGATTCCCCGATCTATCACCAATTCTTGACGCCGCAGCAGTTCGCACGAAGCTTCGGCCCGACCGCGGCGACGCTGGCGCAAGTCACGGCCGAACTCGCGGCGCGCGGCCTGCGCGTCACGGAGCATCGCGGACAGATGCTGCAAGTCGCCGGCACCGCGGCTGCGGTCGAGTCGTTGTTCGGGGTCCGGCTCTTCCATGGACGCTTTGCCGACGGTTCGCAGCGGCTGGTCGCCGATCGGGCACTCACCATGCCCCGGGCGATCGCGGCGAGCGGTGCGCTGACGCCGGAGTTTTCCAGGGCCGCGTCTCCGCACGTTGATTCTCAGGACGCGCGGAGGCCGCTCAATATCTTTTCCACGGTCGGACCCTATTATGCGTTCGATCTGCGGCAAGCGTACGACTTTCCGTCGGCCGCATCGATCACCGCGGCGGGGGTCAACATCGCGATCCTCATGGCAGGCAATTACACGAACAGCGACGTTTTCCAATACTTCCTTCAGGACGGTCTCAGCGGTGCGGATACCCCTCAGCTCTCCTCGGTTCCGATCAACGGCGGGCTCGCGTTCAGCACCACGAACTCGCGGGAAACCGAACTCGACATCGAGCAATCGGGCGGCGTGTCTATCGGAGCGAACGTCAGATTGTACGACCTGTCCGACCTGGGCTTTGCGACCGTGATCTTCGGCCTGCAGCACATCGTCGAAGACAATTTTGCCGATGTCGTAAACATGTCGTTCGGCGCCGACGAAGCTGTGTTCACGGCTGCGGAAAACGGCGGTATTTCCCAGGGCTACATCCTCTCGCTCTACGATATTCTCTTTTCTCAGGGCGTCGCCCAGGGTATCACGTTCGTGGCCAGCAGCGGCGACCACGGAGCGATCCCGCTCGTCGGCAATACACCGACGCTCACCGTCGAGTCGCCCGCGGACGACCCGTTCGTCGTCGCCGTCGGCGGCACCAATCTCGTCACCACGCATATTGCCGCCGGCAACTACGACTCCGTTTACGTTTCGGAAAATGCCAACCACGACACGGAACCGAACGGTGAGGTCTGGGGCTCCGGTGGCGGGATCAGCATTTGGTGGGGCAAACCCAGCTATCAGACCCTCGTGCCGACGCCTTCCACGAATGCCCGAACGGTGCCCGACGTCGCCATGCACATGGGCGGCTGCCCGGGTGATGCTATCACGTGCAGCTCGCCGGACAGTTCCGACGCCGAATTCTTCGGCGGCAAGACGGTCTTCACGATCGGAACGAGCGCCGCGGCACCCGATTTCGCCGGGCTTCTCGCGCTCAAGAAAAAGCTCACCGGGAAGCGGCTCGGATGGGAGAACGTGGATATCTACACCCGCGCGAAGAAGCAAATCGAAGGGGTCGGCATACCGTTCCACCACGCGGGCATCCCCGGGAACAACGGACACTATTCGACCGCCGTGCCCTACGATCTCGTGATCGGCAACGGTACCGTGAACGGACGCCAGTTACTCGACACGGCGTTGCCCCCCTCGGGCGTACCTCACACCTCCACCAACCCCTAAGAACTCCGAACTGCCGGCCGTGTGCCGGTTCGAGTCGGTGGCCTGTGACAGCCGCATCTGGCTGTTGCGGGCCACTGGCATTTTGGGCGCTCGAGCGGAGAAATCGAGCTAAGAGTACCCCGGCGAGGCGCTCGGGGAACACGATCGTCCGCAGCTTATCGAAGTGCGGGCACCGGTGGGAGCGGCCATCTTCGTGTTCATCCCGGCCGCCGTTTCGGAAGCCTGTAAGCCGCCGCGGCCCTCGCGTACGGCAGAGAACTGGACGTCGCCATCGTGCGCCGGAGCTCTCCTGTCGCGCCCGCCGCGGAGGCGCGGCCCCGGGCCGCTACGAAGTCCAGCCGTCCCCGTCGCCTCCAGCGACACGGCGCCGTCCGGAGTCTCATTATCCTCGCCTCGTTCCGTCAGCTCAGCGCGCGGCCGATCCGTTCGGCCCTCACCATCTCGGGAATCGCAATCGGCATCATCGCGCTCGTGGTCGTCGGCTCGCTCGCCGAACAATTGCACCGGATCGTCTCACATTCGACCGCGCTCAACCGCGGAGCGATCTTCGCGATCGCGCGCGGCTCGGATCTCGCCGACGGAAGCGCGCGCAGCCGCGTCGAGCGCGCGATCGGCCAGATTCGCGCGATGCGCGGCGTGCGCGCCGTCGTCCCCGAAGTGATCGTGCCCTACCGTTTCTCGGGCTCGAGCGAGCGATTCGGGCCGCCGTCGCTGATCTTCGGTATTCCCGCGGCCGGTCGCGCCCGCGCGGGCGACGCGCTGTCGATCGCGTCGGGTCGCGACCTCGAACCGCACGACGTCCGCGCCGCCGTCGTCGGCAGCGATTTCGTCGCCGCGGAAAACGCGCCGGTCGGCACGACGATTTCGCTGTACGGCAATTCCTATCACGTCGTCGGCACGATCGCGAAGTCGTTCACGATCTTCGACGCGGCGGTGATCGTGCCGTACGCTTCGTCGCAAGCGCTCTTGCGCCAACTCGTTCCGCCGACGGTCGCGCGGCTGCCGGCAACGCCCGCCTCGGCGCTGATGGTGCTGGTCGATCGCGATGCCGACACGGCCCTCGTCGCGCGCCGCATCCGTTTCCTGACGGGCCTCGAAGCCCGCGATCCGCGTTCGAGCGCCGCGAACGTCGAGTCCACGACCCGGCTCTTCGACGCGATCATCTTCGGCGCGGCGCTCGTGGCGCTCATCGTGGGCGCGATCTCGATCGTGAACACCATGACGATCGCGGTCAGCGAACGGACGCGCGAGATCGGCATCCGCAAAGCGATCGGCGCGGGCGACCGGGACATCCTCGCCGAGTTCGTCCTGGAAGCGATCGCGATCGGCGCGCTCGGCGGCGCGGCCGGCATCCTCGTGGGGCACGGCATCGTAGCCGTGATCGACGCGCACAACGCGGCGCGCGGCGATGTGGAATTGTTCGCGGTGACGCCGCGCTTGGCGCTCGGCGCGTTCGCGTTTTCGGTGATCCTCAGCGCGCTCGCCGGCCTGATTCCCGCGTTTCGCGCGGCTCGGCTCGCACCGACCGAAGCACTCCGGCGGGTCGTATGAACGGTTCGGCACCGCTCGTCGTCGCCGATCGCGTCGGCAAAGTCTACGCGGCCGGCACGCCGCGCGAGGTCCGCGCGCTCGACGGCGTCTCGTTGCGGATCGAACGCGGCGAATACGTCGCGATCGTCGGCGAGAGCGGTAGCGGGAAGACGTCGCTCATGCATTTGCTCGGCGCGCTGGACCGGCCGAGTTCGGGTTCGATCGCGATCGACGGCGTGGACTTGGCGCGTGCCTCCGGCGGCGCCCTCAAACGCTTGCGGGCGCATCGGATCGGTTTCGTCTTTCAGGGCTTCAATCTGGTTCCCTCGCTCGATGCCCGTGAGAACGTCGCGCTGGCGGCACACTACGCGGGCGTGCCGCGCGCGGAAGCGTTGCGACGCGCCGAGCGCAGCCTCGCAGACGTCGGGCTCAGCGAGCGCGCGCACCATCGGCCGGCGGCTATGTCGGGCGGCCAGCAACAACGGGTCGCGATCGCGCGTGCGCTGGTCAACGAACCGGCGTTGATCCTCGCCGACGAACCGACGGGCGAACTCGATTCCCGCAACGCCGATGCCGTCCTCGATCTCCTCGAGCGTCTCAATGCCGAACGTGCCGTAACGCTTGCGATCGTGACGCACAGCGAACGCGTCTACGCACGGGCGCGACGCGTCGTGCGCCTCGTCGACGGCCGCATCACGAGCGACGACACGCGCGCGCCGAGCATCCGATGAAGCGCGCGTTCATCACCGTCCTCATCTTCGTCGCCGCTTGGCGTCACCCGCAAGGCGCTTCGGCGTCGCCCGCCGCGCCGGCACCGCTGCGCATCGTCGTGCTCGGCGATTCGCTCGCGCTCGGGACCGGAGCCAACGATCCTGCGAACGGCCTCACGTTCCGCATCTATCGCGCGCTCGCCGCCGCACGGCCGGGATCCGAGATCACGAGCTTCGCGATCGGCGGCACGCGCGCGTCCGACGTGCGCCGGCTCGAAGTTGAGTCGCTCGATCCGCACGCGACGGATCTCGTCCTGCTGATCGCCGGCGGTAACGACGTGATTCGGCGAACGCCGCCCGCCGCGTTCGCACGCGACTATCAGGGTCTGCTGGCGGCGATCCGAGCGCGCGTGCCGCGGGCCACGCTCGTCGCGTTCGGCGTCCCCGACGTCGCCCGCTCGCCGCTCTTTTCGGATTCGCGCGTGAAGACCGAGGCCTTATCGCGCGCCGACGACGACGCCGTGCGCCGGGCCGCTGCGGCGAACGGCGCCGCCTTCGTCGATCTGTTCGCGTATACGTACCACGAACCGGAGTCGCAAGCGTTCTTTTCCAGCGACGACTTCCATCCCAGCGACGCGGGTTACGCGCGACTCGCGGCCTTCGCGTTACCGGTCGTCATGCGCGCGCTTCGGAACTCCCGTTAGCGCCCTTGAGCGACGAGGCGGCGTCGCCGTCTCGCTCGGCGAGTTCGTTTGCGTTCGTACATCTGCGCGTCGGCCTCGCGCAGCATCGCACCGAAATCGCACGGGGTCGCGGAGACGGCGCTTCCGATACTGGCGCCGACTCGATGCAAGCCGTTGGTCGTCCGAATCGGCTGGCGCGCCGTTTCTTCGACGCGGCCGACCAGCGAGTGGACCAGCGCGTGAACGTCCTTGCGTTCGTTGATCGCGAGCACGAATTCGTCGCCGCCGACGCGCGCGAGGAGATCGTTCGGACGCAGCACGCGCAGCAGCCGCTTAGCGAAGATCGCGAGCACTTCGTCGCCGGCCTGATGCCCGGCGCTATCGTTCACGCTCTTGAAATCGTCGAGATCGATCGCCACGACCGCCAGGTTCGAGTCCGGTACGGCCGCCATGCGGCGGCCTTCGCTGTTGAGCAGTGCGCGGTTCGCGATTCCCGTCAACGTGTCGTGCGTCGCGGCATGGCGTAACTCGGCCTGTTGGAGCCGCAAGGTCGAATGGAGGTGCGCGTGTTGGATCGCGATGGCCGCATGGTCGGCGAAGAGCTCGAGGATCTCGATCTGCGCGGGCGTGGGGCGGCGGCCGTCGACCGGATCGTCGACGCTCAGGAGCCCGACGCACTCGCCCGACGGAGCGGTGAGAACGGCGAACAAACCGTCATCGGGAAGCCACGCATCGAGGTGATCGCCCGCCGCGAGCTCGAGGCGATGCGTGACGATGCCGTCCGCCCAGTTCGGCGCGTGCCGGCTATCGAGAAAGTAAATGGAGTCGCCTTGCGGCTCCGCGGCGGCCTCAATGCGCTTCCACTCTTCGAGTGGAACGTGCGTCCCGAGCAGCGCGGCGCGGCCCTCCGCGCTGCCTTCGACCGAGACGACCTCGAAGAAGCCGTCGGGCCGGTACAGGCTCAGCGCCGCGACCCGGAAACTCGTACTGCTGACGAGCCCGGACGCGACGCGATCGAGGGTCTCCGTGAGGTCGAGGCTCGCATGCAGGTGCTTGGTGACGTCGTGAAGCGCGCGAAAAGCGGAGACGTCGGCGCTCGGCCCGTCTCCGCGAATCGTGAGACCTTTCTCTCGCCCCGCGTCCATCAGGCCAGTCCATCCTCGAGAGCACGCACGGTGGAACACGCCCACCGCGTCATATCGACGTTATCGACCGCCGTCGAACACGTATGACGCCCGCGACATCACAGTGACCCGGACACCTGTGCGCCCGACTCCCAGGGGCGGTTGCGGGGCGCTATGACTTCGCGGCCGCGCCTTTGGCGACGGCGGTCGCGCGCAAGGTTCCGTCCGCGTTATATGTCTGGAACGTCCACGTACCGCCGGCGTTGATCTGCTTCACGCCGTCGAGGGCTTGGCCCGCGCTCGCCAGGGGCACCACGATCCGCGCCGGTTCCTTGGCTCCCACGGCACGGTCGAGCCACGCGCACTGACCCGGCTGCAGGCCCTGCCCGGCGGGATGCGCGGCCCGCGCGAACGTCACGATCAGGGTGGCGCCCTGGGCCGACGCGATCCCGTGCCCGCCGCGGCAACTCAGCGGAAACGATTTCGGCGGGGCCGTTGCCGTTAGCTGGACCGGGCTGCCCTTGGTCAAGCCTGCCTTCGCGAACGGATTGTTCGCGCGCTTTCGTTGCTCGTAGGCGAGGTAGGCCTTGGGACACTGGTGCACCACGCCGCGGTAGATGCCGAGCGCCACGGGATTGGGGTCGGCGAAGTCCTCATCCATGAGCAGCAGATATTGCAGCGTGCGGCTATCGGCTTTCTGTTGCCCGGAGAGCACCGCGCAGACGTTACCGACGGCGGCATCGACGTCGGCCGCGGTCTGCGCGCGCGCGGGATACATCTGCAGCAGGCCGAGTGCGAACGCGAGTGTCGCGACGACAAGCGCTCGGGGCCGGAAAGAGCGTACCGCGTCGATCATCGTTCGACTTTCCGTGCGCGGCCGGCGTTCTCCCCGCGCCGCCGATTACGGCCGCTTTGCCCGGTCTCTTCGAACCGCGACTTTCTTGCCGCGAATCGACGAGTTTCGCAACGCCGCGATGATGCCGTCGGCGGCGGAGCCGGGAACTTCCACGAGCGAGAACTTGTCCGCGATATCGATGTGGCCGATGTCGCGGGAGTCGATCTTCGCCTCGCCCGCGATCGCGCCCACGAGATCGGCCGGGCGGATGCCGAAGTTGCGGCCGATGCCGATGAAGATCTTCGTGACGTCTTCGATCTTGCGGCGGAGCTTCGGCCCTCCCGGCCCGGGACGTGCCGCGGCCGTGCGTTCCGCGGGCAGCGCGACCTTCGGGATGTCTTCGTCGTCGGTTGCGCCGTCGCGGGCCTGATCCGCGAGCTTGACGGCCGCCGCGGCGATGTCGACCACGTCGTACTCGTTGGAGAGCGCCTCGACGACCGTGCGATACGCATCGGTGTCGCCGGCTTCGAGGATTTCCTCCAGCGCGGACTGCGTGAGTTCGAGCCGCCGCGCGCGCAGATCGTGCACGGTCGGAACGTTCTGCGTCGTGATCTTCCGCTTCGTGACCGCTTCGATGTTGCGCAGCAGGCGATAGTCGCGCGCCTCCGCGAGCGTGATCGCGACGCCCTCACGGCCCGCGCGTCCGGTGCGCCCGATGCGATGAACGTACGCATCCGGCGACGGCGGCACGTCGAAATTCACGACGTGCGTGACGCGGTCGATATCGAGCCCGCGCGCGGCGACGTCGGTTGCGACGAGCATGTCGGACGCGCCGTCCCGAAAGCGGCGCAGCACGCGATCGCGCTGCTCTTGGGAAAGACCGCCGTGCAGCGCCTCGGCGCTGTAGCCGCGCGCGCCGAGCGTCTGCGTGAGCTCGTCGACTTCGATGCGCGTGCGGCAGAAGACGATCGCGGCGGCCGAATCTTCCATGTCCATCACGCGCGCGAGCGCGGCGGCTTTGTGGCGGCGCTGCACGATGTACGCGACCTCGCGGACGCGTGGCGCTTCGCCCGGCGCGACCGTCTCGCGCGCGATCGTGACGCGCACGGGCTCGCGCAGATGGCGCTTCGCGATCTGCAGGATGCGCGGCGCCATCGTGGCCGAGAAGAGCGCGGTCTGGCGCTGCTTCGGAACGGCCGCGAGAATCGCTTCGAGTTCGTCGGCGAAGCCCATGTCGAGCATCTCGTCGGCTTCATCGAGCACGACGGTTTCGACCGCGTCGAAGTTCAAGGTGCCGCGGCCGATGTGATCGAGCGCGCGCCCCGGCGTGGCCACGACGACGTCGACGCCGCGGTCGAGCGCGCGCAGTTGCTGTGAGATCGACTGGCCGCCGTAGATCGGCAAGACGCGGATGCCGAGCGCCCGGCCGTAGGTGTGGACGGCTTCGGCCACCTGCATCGCGAGTTCGCGAGTCGGCACCAAGATGAGGCCGCGCGGCGCGGGGCCGCGCTCGCCTTCCGCGCGCGCGATGCGGCTGAGCAACGGCAACGCGAACGCCGCGGTCTTGCCGGTTCCGGTCGCCGCCTGCCCGAGCACGTCGCGGCCGGCGAGCAACGGAGGGATCGCTTCGCGCTGGATCGCGGTCGGTTCTTCGTAACCGAGCGCCGCGAGCGCATCGGTCAACGCCGGAGGAAGCCCCAGCGTTGAAAATCCGTCGATTTCCGGGAGCGGCTCGTGGGTCTGTGCTTCGCCAATCATCGCTGCGTTGATTCCGCACGCGTCGTGAAAGGAACTCCACGCAGCGCGGCTAGCAGAGCTCGATGCGAACCTGCGTGTTCTTCGTTGCCTTGTCTCCGACGGCGTTCGTGACTCCCAGATGCGTTAGGAGCGCCGCTATGTCCGACGGGTCGGAGGTGAGGACGATGCACGGCGCGTGATTCATCGCTTCGAGCGCGACGTGCGCGCCGGCGAGCGCGGACCGGCACGTCGCGCCGTTCAATTCACCGATACGGTAGGCAGTGGCTTCGTCCAGCGCGGGCACGGCGTTCACAGTCGCTGCTAACGGGGAACGGTTGCCGGCCGCCCGGGGGCGCCAGGACTCGGCAATCGCACTCGCGGGAACGACGATCGTCGCGTCCTCTTCGATTGCCGCCGCGATCATGGCTGCCAGGAGGGCCCGGCCGGCGGATCGTTCCTGCGCGATCAGCGCGCCGGAATCCAAGACGAGCGCTCTCAGCCGCGCAGGCGCTTTCGCCATTTCTCCACCTCCGCGCGATCCAAGGGGCCGAGTTCGGCCTCCACGTTTGCAACGTATTCTTGGCGGTAGATGCGAAGCAATTCGTTCGCCATCGAGCGCGTCACGAATTGGGAGAACTCGCGTGCTCCGACCCGGCTTCGTACGAGCGCTAAGAGCCGCGCCGGGATCGTGGCGGAAATGGGCGCGACGGAGCCCCGTACGAACTCTTCGGGAAGCAGCGAGAACGGCCGATTCCGTTCCTCGCCGCTGCGCTTCGGGCGCTTGCGAGCCGGCATTCAGGAATCATATACGGAATATGATTTACGGTCAATTCTGCGAGCCGGCTCGAACTCGCGGCGACGTTCTACTTGGCGGCGGGAAGCGCCATCTGCGTCTGCGCGCCGAGCGCGCGATGGATGACGCACGTGCGGCACTTTGCGGATGCCCTCGCGGCGCAGCGCGCGGCGACGATGCTCGACGAGGGTGCGGTGGGCGGCCCGGGCGGGGCCGGCGGACCGGATCCCGGGAGATCCCAGCTGAAGCCACCGCCTCCGCCTCCCCGGCGAATGAAGGCGACGGCCAGAGCGGCCAGAGCGAGCACGCAGAGCATCCGTTCATCTCCTCGAGCGACGGTGACGTGGGCCCGGGTACTCGCGCCGGCCGGCGAAGTTTCGGAGGGCGGGTAGCCGTCGTCGCGCCTGCTATGATGGCTCGTGAACGGCATCTCGCGGGACGCGCGGGTGTCGCGGAGGAGTTCGTGGTGAATCGATCCCGGCGTTGTGTATGTAGCGTGCTGGCGCTGGCGCTGGTGCTCTTGGTCGCGGCACCGGCGCTCTCACAGACGGCGCCCGACGTCGATGCGCAGATCGCCCAAGGACAGGCGGCGTACGACCGCGGCGATTACCGCGCCGCGCTCGCCGCTTGGGAGCCGGCGTTGGAACGGCTGCGCGCCGCCGGAGACAAGTCGCGCTTGTCGGCCCTCGATTCGAAGGCCGGCATCGCGTACTACGACCTCAGCGAGGCGACGAAGTCGCTCGCCGCGTTCGAGGAAGAGTTGGCGCTCGATACCGAGCTCGCGAACCGTTCGAACGTCGCCGCCGATCTAGGAAATATCGGGAACGTTCAGGAGAGTCTGGGCCGCTACGGCGAGGCGCTCGCGTCGCACCAACAGGCGCTCGCGATCCATCGCGAACTCGGCGACCGGCTCGCCGCGGGCAACGACCTCAACGGCATCGGTAACGTCCAGCGTTACTTCGGGCGTTATGCCGACGCGCTCGGTTCGTATCAGGCGGCGCTGGCCGCGCACCGAGAAGCCGGCGACCGCTCGGGCGAAGCGAGCGATCTCGGCGATATCGGAATCGTGCAGAGCGATCTCGGACGCTACGACGACGCGTTCGCTTCGCATCGGCAGGCCTTGGCGATCCAGCGCGACCTAGGCAACGGACTGGGCGAAGCCAACGAGCTCCACAACATGGGTAACGTCGAAAGCCGGCTCGGACGCTATGCCGACGCGATGACGTCCCTCCAGCAGGCGCTGGCCGCCCATCGCCGGATCGCGAACCCGTTCGGCGAAGCGGGCGATCTCGCCGACATCGGCAACGTCGAAGAGCATCTGGCACGCTATGCCGACGCGTTGCGCGACCATCAAGCGGCTCTGGCCATCGATCGAACGATCGGTAATCGATCCGGGGAAGCCGACGAACTCGATAACGTCGGAAACGTGCAGAGTTTGGCGGCGCGCTTCACCGGCGCGCTCGACGCGTACCGCCAAGCGTTGACGCTGCACCGCGAACTCGGAGACCGGCTCGGTGAGGCGAGCGATCTGGGAAACATCGGTATCGACGAAAATCTTCTGGGACAATACGCGGACGCGCTGACGGCGCACCAGCAAGCGCTGAGCGTCGATCGCGCGATCGAGAACCGCCAGGGCGAAGCCGGGGAGCTCAGCAACGTCGCGCTCGTCGACGAAAACCTGGGCCGCTACGACGATGCGCGCCGCGCCCTCGAATCGGCGCTGGCGATCCATCGAACCATCAAGAGCCGCCTCGGGGAGGCGAACGACCTCGGGAACATCGCGGGCCTCGATGCGACCCGTGGCCGTTACGACGAAGCCCTCACGTTGCACCGGCAGGCGCTCGCGATCCACCAAGGCCTGGGCGACCGGCTGGGCGAGTCCAGCGATCTGGGGAACATCGGCATCGTCGAGAAGCAGCTCGGCCATTACGACGACGCGCTCGCCTCGCATCAGCAGGCGCTGGCGATCGATCGCGATATCGGTAATCCGCTCGGTCAGGCCGCCGATTTCAGCAATAGCGGCAGCGTCGAGCTGCTCCTGGGCCACTACGACGACGCCTTGAGCGCGCAGCAGCAGGCGCTCGCGATCGACCGGCGGATCGGGAACCGGCTCGGCGAGGCGAACGATCTCGTCAACATCGCTTTAGTCCAAGAGAATCTCGGCGCGTACGCGAGCGCCATGGACCTCCACCAACAGGCGTTGCAGATCCACGTCGCGATCGGAAACCGCCTCGGCCAAGCCGCCGATCTCAACAATATCGGTAACGTGGAGAGCAGCCTGGGCCGCTACGACGATGCGTTGACGTCGTTTCGACGCGCGCTCGACCTCAATCGCGACCTCGGTAACCCCGAGGGAGAAGCGGCGGCGCTCAGTGACGCCGGGATCGTCCAACAGCGCCTCGGACACGACGACGACGCGCTGGCGTCGTACCGCAAGGCCCTCGCCGTCGAGCGGCAGCTCTCGAATGCCCTCGGGGAGGCGAATAATCTGGCGAACATCGGAACCGCGGAAGCGCAGCTCGGACGATTCGGCGACGCGCTCGCCGACGCGCGCCGAGCGTTGTCGCTCAACGAGCAGTTGCGCGACCCCAACGTGGCGTGGCACGCGCTGCGGACGAGCGCCTCCGCCGAAGCGCGGTTGGACCGGCGCGAGGCCGCGATCGCCGACTACGATGCGGCGCTGGCGCAGATCGAGTCCCTGCGGACGGAACTGAGCGCCTCCGAGCGCTCGAGCTTCTTCGCGAACAAGCTGACGATCTACGATGAGTACATCGCGTACTTACTCGATCTCGACCGGCGCTTTCCCGGCCGCGGCTACGACGATAAGGCGCTCGAGATCTTCGAGCGCAAGAGCGCCCGCGTGGCGCTCGAGCAGATCGGGCAGAGCGCCGCGCAGCACTTCCGCGGCGTGCCGCCGGCGGTCGTGAGCGCGGAGAATGCGGCCGGGGCCGCGGATATGCGCGCGCGTTTCACGCTTGCCAAACTCCTCTCGACGGCCGGCAGCGACCCCGTCGCCGTCGCCGCCGCCGAACGCAGTGCGGCGGAAGCAAAAGCGAACGCAAGCGCCCTCGCCGCGAGCATCCGAACGCAGTATCCGGACTATTACGCATTGCGGCACCCGGAGCCGCTGGTTGCAACGTGCGCGCAGACGCCGTGCACGAGCCTCGACACGTTCCGCCAAGCGGTGCTCCGGCCCGGCGAAACGGTGCTCGTGTACGACCTGCTGAGCCCCCACAGCGTCGTGTGGCTGATCGAACGCGAGCGCGTCCGCATGTTCGCGCTCCCGGCGAAGCAAGACATCGACGCCGCCGTCGATCGGCTCGGTATCCACATCACCGGCATGCTGGGCCTGCTCGGGCGCGCCGGGCCGGCCAAGCTCGAACGCAGCGCCGCATCCGACCTTCCCGGATTCGCAGCCGATAGCTATGCGCTTTACCGGCTGCTCGTTCCCGATGCCGTGGCGACGGCGCTCGGGAACGCGAAGAGCGTCACCGTCGTTCCGTCGGGGTCGCTCTACCGCGTGGCGTTCGAGACGCTCGTGACGCGCGAGCCGGCAGGCGATGCAACGCCGCATTACTTACTCGAGGACCTCCCGGTTTCGTACATCCCGTCGGCCACGCTGTTGTCCGTCGTGCGGGCCTCGTACGCCCAGCCGCCGGCCGGGCGAAAGACGCTGCTCGCCTTCGCGAATCCGGCCTTCGGCGCGCCGCCGGCGTCCGGCGCGCGCGGACTCGCCGGCTACGCGGACCTTCAGCTCGCGGCGGCGCGCTCCGCCTTCGCGACCGAACCGGGCGCGACGACCGTAAGCGACACCGTCTTTCCGGCGCTTCCGGGGACGCAAGTCGAGGCGGACGCGGTGCGAACGACGCTCGGCGCGCCCGCCGCGAGCCTGGTCTCGGGCGAAGCCGCGACGCGGCGCAGCCTCCTCGAACTCAATGCGGGCGGAACGCTGGCGGGTTATCGATATTTACTCTTCGCGACCCACGCGGTTCTGCCGAGCGAGATCGTGGGACTGGCGCAGCCGGCAATCGTGCTGGCGCATCCCGAGCGCGGGGACGGTTTGTTGACGATGGCGGACGTCTTCGGCCTCTCGCTCGACGCCGACTTCGTGGCGCTCTCGGCCTGCAATACCGGCGTCGAAACGCCGGGTTCGGGCGGCGAAGGCGTCAGCGGTCTCACGCGCGCGTTCCTCTACGCGGGTACGCCCGCCATCTCGGTGACGCTGTGGGAAGTCGACGATGCGGCGGCTCCGCAGATCACGCCGCCGTTCTTCGCGGCGATGCACGCGGGCGCGTCGCCCGCCGAAGCGCTTCGTCGCGCGAAGCTCGCGTTGCTGGCGTCGCCGCAGGCCCGCTTCCGGCACCCGTATGCGTGGGCGCCGAGCGTGATCTTCGGCGATGGCGGCGGCCCCTAGTCTTCTTTACTGACAGGAAATTCCGTAAGGGGAGTCATAACGGCGAGGAGATACGAAGCAGTCTTTGGGCGGCTCGCCCCGCCTATCGGAGGCTATATCATGCTCGCACGACTTCCGCTACTTCGGAGCTTTTTTGTTGCAGCGCGCTCGCGCTCGCACTCGCCGCCATCTTGCCGGCCGGCCCCGCGAACGCGACCGCGCTCTCACCCGCGGGTCTGGCGCGATTGCGGCAAGCGCTGGCGCGCGATCCGCAGCTGCGCGGCGCGGGGCGCAACGCGCGACTGCCGCTGCAGGCTCGCAGCGCACTGTTGCGCATCATGGGCACCTCGAAATATCCGATCGAGCCGAGTTTCCTGGCCGGCCTGCTCGCCGCCGCCAACGATCCGAACGCATCGCCCGCGGGCGCCAACGTACCGTGCACGCTCACGAGCGCGCATCCGTATCCGGTCGTGCTCGTGCACGGCACGCTCGAGGACATGAAAGACAATTTCGGTGCGATCTCGCCGATCTTGGCCAACAACGGTTATTGCGTGTACGCGCTCAATTACGGCGCTTCGCCGGGCGCACTTTTTGCGGGCGTCGACTCCGTCCCGTCGTCGGCGGTCACGATCGCGGGGTTCGTCCGCAGCGTCCTCGCCGCGACCCATGCGAGCAAGGTCGATCTCGTCGGGCACTCGCAGGGCGGCCTGCAACTGGAGTACGTCGCGAAGCTGGAAGGTCTGGCGCCGTACATCGACGAGCTGATCGCGCTCGATCCCTCGACGCACGGCACGCTCCTCTCGGGCTTGGTCTTGTTGGCTGACGCGATTCCCGGAGCCAACGGAATCGTCGGATCGGCCTGTCAAGCGTGCGTCGATCAAGAGACGGGTTCGGCCGCCTTGGCGCCCCTCGACGCGCCGCCGATCGCGCAACGCGGCCCGAAATACACCGTGATCGAAACGACGACCGACGAGGTCATCACGCCGCCCAGCAGCGCGTTCATCGAGGAAGCCGGCGTCACCGACGAATACATCCAACAGTTCTGTTGGTTCGATGCGGCCGAACACATCAACACGCCGTACGATCTGGTGACGATCCAGTTGATTCTCAACGCCCTCGACCCGGCCGCCGCGCAGGCGCCGAATTGCTGGCTCGAATACCCGTACGCGCCATGAGCGCGGTCGGCCTAGCGTGTGGGCCTCGGCGCGCCGGACCCAGGGCCTCGCGCGTGCGATAGATCGCGAGCGCTGCGGGCACGTCGCCCGCGCGTTCGCGGCACGCCGCTTCGAACGATGGCCGGCCGATCTCGCCGCCCCCGCGCGCGGCCGCGCTCTGCCGGGGCAGGAGCAAGGGACGCCGCACGGGTACTGGCGCACAAGTCGTCTCGCGCTTCGGAGCATACGGAATGCGCGCCTCGGGCGCCGGTCTGTGGTCATTTTTCGCGGTCGCGTTTCTGATGTCGATCGCGATCGCGCGCGGGGACGAGCCTTCTTCGCGCCTGATATTGCATATGGGCTTCGGAAGCGTGGTGACGTCGTTGGAGGCGCCGCGGCCCTCCGGCGCGCCGCCCGTTTGCAACGCGCCCTTTGCGACCCAACCGGGACCGCCCGAAGCGCAGCTTTTCGGCACGGCACCGGGAAGCGATCCGGCGCTGTGCGTCGCCGCTTCGAACCTCGGCCTCGAGGTTCACTTCCAGGTCAGCGCCGCGCGCGCGATCGACTTCGAATATCCCGCGACGGTCAGCTGCGTGACGCTCAAACCGTCCGACGCGCACGACCTCCTCGTGAAGGTCGCGGTGACGGTCGCGGGCAGGCCGATCCCGGTCGAATGCGATTTGGACCGGTCGTTCCTCTACGCGCTTTCGATCGAACGGCACGCGTCGGGCAAACCGTACGTACAACCGAACGCCGGCGCGCGCGCGTGGCGCGCCACGGTCGAAATCCCCTGGACCGTGCTGCAACTGCGCGACCGCGACTCGCACCTGTCCCTCGCCTTTTCGGCCGAGGGCACGAAGCCCGCGACGGAGGTTCCGCTCGACGTCGCGATCGAGGACCAGTCCGGCGCGCTCGAACTCGCGTACGCGCCGCTGGTCAACTACGGAACCCCGGCGCCGTCTTTGAAGAAACCGGCGCCGCGTTTGCATCAAGTCGAAGCCGACGTGCTGTACGTACCCGAGCGCCATACGATGTTCGACGCGGCGTTCGCGCAGAACGACGCCGCCGCCGGCGTGCAGCGCGCCGCGAACCAGATCTTGAACGGCGCCCCGCTGCCGCTTCCGAGCGCCGCGCTCGCACCCTCGGGCCCCGATACGATCAACACGCGGACGCAACCGCTGGTCTCGTTCCTGCGCCCGAGCAACGCGCTCGGCGACCAGGATCTGCGGGTCTTCGTCGACTCGCTGCCCTTCGCGTTAGCGAAAGTTCAGAGCCTCGCCTCCGGCTACACGGTGGGCTACGCCTCGCCGATCGTCGGAGGCGGTGCGTTCTACGGGTTGCAGCGCAGCGGACTGTACGACCAGGCGTACGCGCTGACGATCAACGTGCCGACTCCCTCGCCGCGCGTCCCGCCGAGTCCCGCGCCCTCGCCGACGCCGAGCCCGACGCCGGCACCCGTGAAGCTCGGCGTCGCCCCGCCGCCGCTGGCCACGCCGGGGCCCATCGAGGAATCCAAAACGTCGCACGACCCGCTCGCCACGATCGCGCTGCTGGATTCCGTCGTCGGTAGCGGAAACGCGTTCGATAGCGTCTCGGGCATCGCGTTCGGGACGAACTTCTATCACAACGCGTGCGCGTCCGAGGCGCTCTACTGCGCGGTGACCTTTCACGTCTTCGGCAGCCAACAGTACGACGCGCACCCGCTCGTCTCGCTCGGCCCCGGCACGGCGCCGCTCGCGCCGCCGGATTCGGCGCGCACGCGCTTCGGCGGCGAGTCCGCTTCGTACACGAAGATCCTCTCCGCGAGCGGCGCGAACCCCAGTTTCTTTCAGGTCGGCGAGACCGTCGGCGCGCAACAGGCCGACCGGTTTTATGCGCCCGCCTCGGGCACGGTGACGGCCTTCGCGCCGCTGAGCGGCACGATCGGCCACACGGTGCTCTCGTACGGTACGGGCTTCCACGAGCACGTGTATTCGGTCGATCTGCTCGGCGTGCGGCTCACGACGCCGTACGGCGACGTCTTCACCAACGTCGCGGAACAAGCCGTCGTCCCGTTCGACCTCGCGAACCTGCGCGGCTGGACGTTCAACGCGGGCGTGCAATCCGAGAGTTTGTCGGATCGCGTGGCCGAGTTGCAGCAGGGCGTCGCCACGTCGTATTATAACGCGGTTTTCCCGAGTGCGGCGGCGCTCGGCGGTCCGCCCGCACCGGCGCTCGTGCGGCCGCAGACGCAGCAGAACGCGACGGTGATGTCGCCCTTCATCGGCAACGTGTTGACCGTGCAGGCGGCGGGCGGTTTCCAGAACGGCTCGGTCACGGTGTGCGCGCCCTCGCCGCAAACGGTCTTGTGCTCGACCGCGCACGACCACGCGGCGACGTGGGCGCTCTTCGTCAACCGCGCGCCGGTCGGGTTCGGCCTTGCGAATACGGCCAGCGCCGCGATCCCGGGCGACCTCGCCGTCGCTTCGACGTCGCGTTATTTCGGTTCGTACGTGAACGCGCCCGGCTCGGTCACGTCGTACCTCTCGTTCTCGCGATGCGTGAACCTCTCGGCGGCCTACACGAACGCGGCGTTTCCGACCGGCATCCCGTTACCCCAAAAGGGCTCGACGGTGTCGGCGAAGGCGTACCTGCCGCTCGGGCTCTTCGGGTTGGAGGGCGGCTACTTCCGGACGACGGATAGTCAGAACGCGAGCCTCAGCCAATCCGGGTATTACGGACTCGTGCGCTTCATCACGGCGTTCAAGAAACCCGATCCGGCTCCCGGCTGCGCGCACTGACCGGCCCGCTCGAGCGAAGGGACCGTCCCGATGATCCTCCGCGTTTTCTGCCTCGCGCTCTGCCTCGCCGTGCTCCCGCGTGCCGCCGCGGCGTCGGCGTTCGAACAAATCAAGGGCAGCCTCGCGCTGATCGGCTACCCCGTGGACGACAAGCGCCTGACGATCGCGTTCGGCACCGGTTTCTGCGTCAGCTCGTCGCCGAGCCGTTCGTACTTCGTCACGAACGATCACGTCGTGACCGACGCGCTCGGGAATCTCGCGTCCGGCGTGTTCGCGATCTTACCGAAGACTCCGGGAACGCGCTACAAGGCGACCGTCGTGCGCCACAGCGCCGATCCGGATCTCGCTATCGTCTCGATCGACGCGCCGTGCGACGCGACGGTCAAGCTCGGTGCCGGCGTGCCCGATGCGGGCGACGACATCGCGATCGCGGGCTTTCCTTACACGGAAGTCTGCGAGTTAGCGCAGATGTGCAGTCCCGCCTTGGCCGTGCCCAACGGCCATCCCGGCCGTCTGCTGCCGGTGCTGAGCCGCGGCACGGTCAACGAGGCGCAAGAGGGAACGTATTCGATTCTCTACGACGCGCCGGCGGATCACGGCAACAGCGGCGGACCGCTCTTCGATTTCCAGAACGGCACGGTGTACGGCGTCGTCGTCGACGCGCTGCCCGGATATAGCGACGAAGGCACGCCGCCGCAACGCAGCTACAATCGCGCGATCGCCGTCGCCGTCGGTTTGCCGTTCATCGACAAGGCGCCGGTCAGCGTGGCGCTCGTGCCCGCACCGGGAGGGCAGCGCGCGATCGGCGGGAGCACCGACCGTTACGCGGCACCCGCGCTGGGACCGGCGGACTGCCGGGCCGTCTGGCGCGACTTCGATCGGACCTACGGCGAGTGGGCGCAGCTGCACGGCAAACTGCGCTCGCTCGCGGACTTCGTGGCGGAGCCGGCTAACGCCGGCCGCACGGGCGAACTTCGCCCCCTCGCGCAACAGCTCGCCGCCCAAGAGGCGACGGTCCGCGGCAAGCTGCACGCGGAGTTGACGGGGTTCGAGAACGCCAAGGCGAGCGCCGTGCTGCGACGCGCGACCGCGCTGGCCGATGCCGTCGAGGCCTCCACGGCCGCGGACGCGACGCTGGCGTCGTCGCTCGGCAGCGCGCCCGCCGCGGACGCGACTATCACGCGCCTGCGCGCCGCAGCGCAGGACATGGATTCCGTCACGACCTGCCTCTGAGCGGCGTTAGCCCGAGATCGGGGCGCACGGCCCCTGAATGTTCCGCGAAAGGACGCGCGCATGGCGAGCATCGACATCATCTTCGTGTTGGACGCATCGGGTTCGATGCAGCCGTTGATCTCCGACACGGTCGGCGGCTTCAACGCCTTCATCGACAATCAGCGGCGCGAGCCCGGCGACGCCTACGTCACGTTGGCGACCTTCGACACGGCGTACCGGGAGCGCTTCGCGGCCGTGCCGATCGCCCAGCTCGCGCCGCTGACGGCCGAGCAGTATTTCGGCGGCCACGGCGGCCGGACGGCGCTCTTGGACGCCGTGGGCAAGGCCGTCACGAATTACGAGCTCTTGCCCGTGAAAGCCGATAAGACGATGTTCGTGATCGACACGGACGGCTTCGAGAACGCATCGGTGGACTGGACGAGCGAACGCGTCAAGGCGCTGATCGAGCGACATCAAGCCGCGGGCTGGGCCTTCGTGTTCCTGGGTGCCGGCGAGTCGCAATGGCAGGGCCGGACGCTCGGCACCGGTGCCGTCGGCGGCTACGTGGCGAGCCCCGCGGGCATGCGCGCGAAGTACGATAAGCTGGCGGAGAACACCAGCGCCGTGCGCGCTGCGCCGGGCCCGGCAGCCGAAGCGGCGGCGAGCCGCTCGTGGGACACGACCGAAGCCGCGACCTAACGGCGTTCGTTACGGAAACGGGGCGCGTCGCGCGCGAACGAGAAAGGCGCACGCATGCCGACGCAAACCGTCAACGGAGTCAATCTCTACTACGAAGTAACCGGAACGGGACCGTCGCTGCTCTTCCTGCACGGCCTCGGTTCGTCGCTGCGCGACTGGGAACTGCAGGGGGCCGAGTTCGCGCGCGACTACCAGGTGATCACCTTCGATCTGCGCGGACACGGACACTCGGGTAAACCGCGCGGGCCGTACACGATGGAGATGCTGGCGACCGACGCCGCGGAGCTTCTACGCTCGCTCGGCATCGCGCGCGCGCACGTCGTCGGCCTCTCGCTCGGCGGCGGCGTCGCGTTTCAACTCGCCGTCGCCTATCCGGAGTTGGTACGGTCGCTGGTGGTCGTCAACAGCACGCCCGACGCGGAGATCCGCACGCTGCAACAGCGGCTTATGGTCGCGACGCGGTTCGCCTTGATCCGCTTCCTCGGTTTTCGGCGGTTCGGGAGAATGCTCGCGAAGAATCTCCTGCCCGAACCGGAGTTAGCCGAGGTTCGCGCGACGTTCCTCGAGCGCTATGCAGAGAACGATAAGACGGGCTACCTGGCCGCCATGCGCGCGTTTCTGGGCTGGACCGTCCTCACCCGCATCGGCGACATCACGTGCCCGACCTTGATCCTCGCGGCCGACCACGACTATTTTCCAACCGCGCAAAAAGAGGCGTACGTCGCATTGATCCCCGGCGCCAAACTCGTGGTCGTCCCGGACTCGCGTCACGCGTTGCCGGTCGAACGCCCGCAGGAATTCAACGCCGCGCTACGGCTCTTTCTCGACGCACAGCCGCGCTGAACGCCTTTAGGACGGGACGACGCAGGGCTGCAGGCGCCAGATCTCGGCCGCGTACTCGCGGATCGCACGGTCCGAGGAGAAGTTGCCGGCCCGAGCCACGTTGACGATCGCTTTGCGGACCCACGCTTCGCGGTCGCGGTAGGTCGCGTCCACCCGTTCCTGCGCGCGGATGTAATCGCGCAGATCGGCCAACAGCATGTAATGGTCGCCGCCGCTCAGGAGGGAGTTCACGATCGGCGCGAAGATGCCCGGTTCGACCATGCTGAAGAAGTCCTGCTCGATCAGTTGCAGCGCGCGGCGGATCTCCTCGTCGTCGCGGTAGACGTCCCACGGATCGTACGACGACTGGCGCTCCAAGACTTCGGCCGCGGTCAACCCGAACGCGAAGAAGTTGTCGCCGCCCACGCTCTCGTAGATTTCCACGTTGGCGCCGTCGAGCGTGCCGATCGTGAGCGCGCCGTTGAGCTGCAACTTCATGTTCCCCGTGCCGGACGCTTCCGTGCCGGCGAGGGAGATCTGTTCGCTCAGATCGGCGGCCGGGATGATTCGTTCGGCCAACGACACGCGATAATTGGGCAGGAAAACGAGCTTGAGCCGGTCGTCGATCTGCGCGTCGCCGTTGATCACCTCGGCAACTTGGTGGATCAACTTGATGATCAGCTTCGCCATCGCGTACCCCGGGGCGGCCTTGCCGCTCACGATGAACGTTCGCGGCGAGATCGGCAGCGAGGGGTCGGCCTTGAGCCGATTGTAGAGGACGATGATGTAGAGGACGAACATCAGCTGCCGTTTGTACTCGTGCAGCCGCTTGACCTGAACGTCGAAGAGCGAATCCGGCGACACCGCGATCCCCAATTCTTCGCCGATGAGCCGGGCCAGGAACGTTTTGTTGGTCTGCTTCGCCGCGCGGAAACGCTCGCGAAATGTGGCGTCGTCGACGAAGTCCTCGACCCGGCGCAGTTGTTCGAGGTCCGTGACCCAGCCGTCGCCGATCGCTTCGTTCAAGAGTTTCGCGAGCGGCGGATTGGCCTTGAGCAACCAGCGCCGCGGCGTGATCCCGTTGGTCTTGTTGTTGAATTTCTCGGGCGAGTGCTCGGCGAAATCGCGCAGGACGTTGTTGATGAGCAGATCGGTGTGCAATCGCGAGACGCCGTTGACCGAGGTGGAACCGACGATGGCCAGGTGCGCCATCCGGACGTTCTTGGAGTCGCCCTCCTCGATGATGCTCATACGGCGCAGGCGGTCGACGTCGAGCGGATACGAGGTCGCGACGTCGCGCAAGAAGCGCGCGTTGATTTCGTAGATGAGCTGCAGATGGCGCGGCAGCAGCTGCTCGAACATCGAAACGGGCCAGCGCTCGAGCGCCTCGGGTAAGATCGTGTGATTGGTGTAGCCGGTCGAGGACGTCGCGATCTCCCAGGCGAGGTCCCACTCGAGGCCTTCGCGATCGACCAGCAGACGCATCAGTTCGGGCACGACGAGCGAGGGATGCGTGTCGTTGAGCTGGAGGAAGACCTTATCGGGAAACGCTTCCCAGGCGTTGCCGTCGGACTTGAAGCGCCGCAAGATATCCTGCAGCGTACAGGAGACGAAGAAGTACTCTTGACGCAAGCGCAGCTCTTTACCCACGAAGATGTTGTCGTTGGGGTAGAGCACTTTGGTCAGATTTTCGGCGAGCACTTTCTTGGTCACGGCGTCCACGTACTCGCCGCGGTTGAAGTCGTCGAAATCGAAGTCTTCGGTGGCTTTGGCCGACCAGAGGCGTAGCGTGTTGACCGTGCTGCCGCCGTACCCGACCACCGGAAGGTCGTAGGGCACGCCGATGACGGGTTTCGTATCGAGCCAATGCCATTCGGTGCCGCGCGGGCCGGGACGGGGTTCGACGCGCCCGCCGAATTGCACGTCGAACGTGAACTCGGGGTGCGCGATCTCCCACGGATAGTTGAGTTTCAGCCACGCGTCGGGCTGCTCGACCTGGTAACCGTTGACGATGTTCTGTTTGAAGATGCCGAAGTCGTAGCGCAGTCCGTAACCGACCGCGGGCAAGTTCATCGTCGCGATCGAATCCAGGAAACACGCCGCGAGGCGGCCGAGGCCGCCGTTACCGAGCCCCGCATCGAGTTCGTGCTCGCGCAGTTCGTCCCAGTTGAGGCCCTCTTGCGCCATGGCGACGCGACAGACGTCCTCGATCTGGAGATTGATCGTGTTGTTGCCCAACAGCCGGCCGATCAGGAACTCGAGCGAGAGATAGTAGACGCGCTTGACGTTGTGCCGGTGATGCGCCTGCTGGGTCGCGATCCAGCGGTCGATCAGCCGGTCGCGGACGGTGAGCGCGAGCGCATAGTAGCGGTCGTGGTCCGTCGCGCTGTAGCGATCCTTCGCGAGCGTACGCCGGAGGTGGCGTTCGAAGTGCTTGCGCAAACCGGCCGGCGTCATCTCGAGATCGTCGGTGGCCTGGGACGCCTTGGCGACGGTTTCGTGGAGGTTCAGCTTCACAGTCCCCAGTACCGGCCCGCGTCGTACGACATGATGACCAGATCCTCCGTTCGGCCGTCCGCGTTCTTGACGAAGTCGGAGAGCAACGCTTCGGTGTGGAAGCCGAGTCGCTGGAACACGCTCTGGGCGGGCTCTTGACTCGCCGCCATGCGCGTCCAGATTTTCTCCAGCCCGCGTTCGCGCGCGATGGAAAATATCTCGTTGGCGAGCGTGCGGCCCAGACCCATGCCGCGATGCGCGGACGATACGTTGAGGTGGATCTCCGCCGTGTGGCGGATCCACGGCACGTCCGTGACGTGCAAGTCGCAGAAACCGATCATGTGCTCGCGTTCGGTCGCGATCAGGCTGACCGCATGTCCGGATTCCACGCGCCGCACCCATGAATCGATCGAACGATCGTTGTGCATGTCGAGCATGAGGTAATAGTTGTCTCTTTCGGGCAGGGAGCGGATGAAGTCCGTGAAGAGACCCTTGTCGGCCGAGTTCATGAGCCGGAAGGTGACGAGCCGTTCGCCCACTAGCGATTCCCAGGGATATGTCCGAGATGCCGCCGTCATGGTGTGTGCCTCGCGCGCAGTGGCGAGTTCGGAGATTGAACAGACGCTTGGACCGTGACGGTTCTTAGGCGCCGCTCGACATACCTGTACCGCACGTCAGTGGTCCGTGTGTACGTAAGAAGAGGCAGTACCGTGTTGCGTTTGCGTACCAATTGCCGATGCGCTGACGCGCCGGCGGGACGAAGTCGCTAACGGCCGGCGCGGCGCTCGTCGCGAAATCGTGGCCGCCGCGCAGGTACCTGGAGTGCCGTGGCGGCTCGCGTCGAACGTCGGAGCATGTACCTTCCCAAGCATTTCGCCGAGCAGCGGCTCGACGTGCTGCACGCGACGATCAACGAGATCGGCTTCGGCTCGCTGATCTCGTTGACCGGCGGCGCGGACGGCGAGCCGGTCCTGAGCGCGAGCCACATCCCGATGCACGTCGTCGAACGTCCCGGGACGCTCGGCGTCCTGTGCGGGCATCTCGCGAAGGCCAACGCACAGTGGCGCGACTCGCGGCCCGAGGTCGCCTTTCTGGCCGTGTTCATCGGGCCCGAGGGCTATATTTCGCCGTCACTCTACGCGGCGAAGCGCGAGCACGGGCGCGTGGTGCCCACCTGGAACTACGTGGCGGTCCACGCTCGCGGCCGGCCCGAGTTCTTCGAGGATCCGGCGCGCTTGCACGCGCTCGTATCGATGCTCACCGGCGTTCACGAGGAGGAACGCGACGCGCCCTGGCACGTGACCGACGCGCCGGAGTCCTACGTCGGCGATCAGCTCAAGGGGATCGTGGGCTTCGAGATGCCGATCGACGATATCCGCGGTAAGTGGAAGCTCGCGCAGAACCGTTCGCTCGAAGACCGCACCGGCGTCGTGAACGCCCTGCGAACCGCGCAGGGCCCGGAGAATCCCCGGCTCGCGGACGCGATGGCCCGAACCCTCGACGAAAACCGCTAACGGCGAGGCGCGCTCGCCCGGAAAGGGAACGAGCGGGTTCTGCGTCGAGGGCTGCTGGGTAGCGGATTTTCGTGTGCTTTCCGGTTGACCGCGCCTCCGAAGAATCGCCCGCTCGCGGCATGATCGCGGGGCGGAACCCGCGTTGAAAACCGGCGGTTTCGTTATTCTCGTCGCCCTGGTCGGGGCGCTCGGCGGTCTGCTTTTCGGATACGATACGGGCGTCATCTCGGGCGCGATCCTCTATATTCAGCCGGCCTTCTCCCTGACGACCGGCGAGAAAGAGTTCGTGATCAGCATCGTGCTGATCGGCGCCATGCTCGGAGCGTTCTTCGCGGGCGGTGCGTCGGATCAATTCGGCCGGCGGACGACCCTGATCTCCGCGGGGATTCTCTTCAGCATCGGCGCGCTCGGCTCGGCCTTCGCGCCGCCGCCCAGCATCACGATCCTCGCGATCGCGCGCTTCGTGGTCGGTCTCGCGATCGGGCTGAGCTCGGTGACGGCGCCGCTCTATATTTCCGAAGCGGCGCCGGCCGCTACGCGCGGGGCGCTGGTCTCGCTCTATCAATGGGCGATCACGATCGGCATCCTGGGCGCGCAACTCGTCGACTACGCGTTGGCGAGCGCGAAGAACTGGGAGCTGATGCTGGGCCTCGCGATCGTGCCGTCGTTGCTGCTCGTGATCGGCATGCTCGCGATGCCGGAGAGCCCGCGCTGGCTGATCGCGCACGGCCGGCGCGACGACGGCGTGACGGTGTTGCGCCGCACGCGTCCCGCGAACGAGGTACCCGGCGCGCTCGAGGACATCGAGACGAGCCTGCACGTGCAGGAAGGCACGTGGCGCGACCTCTTCAAACCCGACGTGCGCAAGGCGCTGGTCATCGGCATCGGCCTCGCCGTGCTGCAGCAGATCACGGGCATCAACACGGTCATCTACTACGGTCCGCAGATCTTCAAGCTCGCGGGGTTCTCGAGCGATGCGGTCGCGCTTCTGGCGACCATCGGCGTGGGTGCGATCAACGTGCTCTTGACGCTGGTCGCCATCGCCTTCATCGACCGGCTCGGCCGCAAGCCGCTGCTCTACGCGGGCGTCACGGGCATGATGCTCTCGCTGTTCGCGCTCGCGTGGGCGTTCTCGAGCGGCGGCAGCGGTTCGCGCGGGACCGTGACGGTGGCGAGCCTCATGGTGTACGTCGGCTGTTTCGCCTTCAGCTTGGGTCCGATCGTTTGGCTCTTGATCTCTGAAATCTATCCGCTGCGCATCCGCGGTCGCGCGATGGCGATCGCGACGCTCTCGAATTGGGCGGCGAACTTCGCGGTGTCGCTCGTGTTCCTCTCGATGATCGACGCGTTCGGCACGACGGCCACGTTCGCGATCTACGGCGTGATGTGCGTCGTGACGCTGGTCTTCGTGCGCTTCATGGTCCCCGAAACCAAAGCTCAGGAGCTGGAGAGCATCAGCTTCCGGCCGCGGACCACCTAAATGCGGCGCGTCCTCTTCGCATGCGCGCTCGCGTTCTTCGCGTGCGCGGGCGGTGCCGCGGCTCAATCGGCGCCGCAACCCGCGCCGTCGCCGAGCGCGATTCCGGCGGGGCCGCAACCGCCCGATCCGAAGTCGTGGGGCTTCGGCAGTTTCGGCGGCGCGCGCACGCGGCTGGCCGAGCAAGGCATCTCGTTTCGCGGCCACTACGTAGCCGAGTCCGCGGGCAACCCCATCGGCGGCCTGCAGCAGGGCACGGCGTACGCGAGCGAATTGATGCTCGGAGCCGACGTCGATCTCGCGCGGGCGATTCCGCACAGCGGACTCGGGACGTTGCACGCGACGTTCACCGAGCGCGAGGGCAGCAGCCTCTCGCAGAACGCGATCGGCAATCTGCTCACGGTTCAGGAAATCTACGGCGACGGCCTCACGCCGCACGTCACCGAGCTCTCGTACGATCAGCCTTTTCTGCGGGATGCGATCGACGTGTCGCTCGGGCGGATCATCACCGAGAACGATTTCGCCGACTCGTCGAAGTATTGGGGCGGCGCGATCTATTGCGACTATCAGAACAACGGGATCTGCGGTACGCCGATCGCCGCGCCCGTCAATAGCGGGTACGTCGCGTACCCGTCGTCGGCGTGGGGCGTGCGCGTCCGGGGAAACCCGTCGAAGAGCGTGTATCTGGAGAGCGGCGCCTACCAGGTGAACACGCTGTACGGCACGCGCGGGCACGGACTTTCCTTCGGGCTCGCGGGCGATACCGGCACGTATCTTCCGGTGGAAGCGGGCTTCCTGTTGAACGATGCGAAGGGCGCGATGGTCGGCAACGTGCGCTTCGGCGGATATTACGATACATCGGTGGCGAAGGATCCCGGCTCGCAGCTCGCCCGCTTCGATCCGGGCGATGCTTCGCTTCTCAATAGCCTGCCGACGCCGAGTTACCGCGGCCGTTCCGGTGAATGGCTGCAATTCGATCATCTGCTCTCCGGCGGTAGCGGCGTGCACGATCCCGGCGTCGCGTTCTTCGCGTCGGCCGAATACGGCGATCCGCAAACGTCGCTCATCAGCTTCTTCGGCGACGCCGGCGTCATCCGCCACGGTACGTTCCGCGGGCGGCCCGACGACCTGGTCTCGCTCGGCTACGCGTACGCGAACATCAACCCGCGCTTACGCGACATCGAAAGTCTGCTGGAGAGTGAAGGTAACACGAGCGTCCCGATCACGGGCCAAGAACAGATGGTCGAGGCGAACTACAACGTCGCCGTGACGCCGTGGCTCGTGCTGCGCCCCGGCGCGCAGTACGTCTTCCATCCCAACGGCATCGCTACGGTGAAAGACGCGCTCGTGCTCGATCTCTCGACGACGATCTCGTTCTGAACTCCAAGGCCGGTGCCGCGCGCGTTCTCGCGTTTCATCACAGCACGATCTCGTAGACGGCGCCGCCGGCGGTCGGTCCGACGCCCGTGTTTCCCGCGCCGTACAGGTTACCGTACGCGTCGCGCACGACGCCGCCGAGCGGGAATTGGGTGTCGTCGCGCGACGTGCCGAAACCGTGCAGCACGTACGAGGTATAGGCGCCGCCCGCTTTCACCGGAGGTACGAGCTCGAAAACGGTTCCGTCGAAGCCCGGGCCGCCGTCCATCGTGGTGCCGTAGAGAATTCCGCCGGGGCCCAGAATGACGCCGGCGGCCGGAGACGAGCCGTCGTTCGGCTGACCGGCGAATTCGTGTAACGTCGTAAAGGTATAGCGGCTTAGCGAGTTCTTCTCCGGCGCGAGCCGAAACACCGTACCGGCGGCCAAGGCCGTGTTCTTCCCGCCGGCGCTGGCCGTCCCGTAGAGGTTGCCCAGGCCGTCCGCGACGAGCGTGCTCTCCGACTGGCCGCCGTCCGCGCCGCCGGTGAAATTGTGGAGCGCGTATTCGCCCCAGACGCCGCCCGGGGTCTTCGGCGGGACGAATTTGAACGCAAGTCCCTGACCGTACGCGCCGCCGCCGACGCGGGTCGTGCCGAACAGGTCGCCGGCCGCGTCCGCGATGAGCGACCCGGCCGGCAACGCTCCGTCGTTATCCTGTGTGTCGAAGGTGTGGAGCGTCGTTTCTTTCCAGGTCCCGCCGACCGGCGTCAACTTGAAGACGGATCCGGCGCCGCGGCCCGCACCACCGTTTTCGGTGGTACCGTAGAGCGCGCCGAAACGATCGGCGATCAATCCCGCGGAAGGCCCGTAGCCGTTACCCGCGCCGCCGAACGAATAGATCACTTCCTCGCGCCACGCATCGGCGCCGCGCACGAGGCGCACGATGGTGCCCAGTGAGTATTTCCCGCCCGAGGACGTCGTGAGGTACATGGCGTTCGGGCCGACGAAGAGGGGCGCGCCGGCCGGCATCAACCCGTCGGCGCTCCCCGGCGCGAAGCCGTGCAGGAGGAGCTCTTTTGCGAGCGGGGCACCGTCGATCGCCGGCGTTTCAGCAGCCGCGGGCCGGGCGAACGAGGCCGCTGCGACCAGTGCGGCGGCCAGCAACGGGATGGTGCCGGCCGCGCGTAGCGTGACGAGGGACGATCGAAACTGCATACGCTGGGCCGTACTGCTCGCGACGCGAGAAATACTGCCTTCTTTGGCGAAGAGCTAGTAATATGTGACGATCGGCGACCGCCGATACGCCGTGAGAAGGCGCTAACGTAGTGGGTTCGCCGCTGCGGGTGGTCGGGAAGAGCCGCTTCGCAGGTGTGCCCCTACTGGAAATCAGACGTCGAGGCGCAAGCGGCCTGCGAGAACGAACTGCTCCTGCGCCGGCGTTTCCAGCGTATTCGCTCGCGCCGCGCGCACCGCTGCGATCGCGTGTTCGGGTTCCATTCCGAAAGCCGCTAACAATCCGGCCGCGAGCAAACCGGTGCGGCCCAGCCCCGCGCGACAGTGAATCAGTACGCGGCCGTCGCGCTGCAATATCGTCCGCACGCGCGGCCCGAGCGTTTGCCATGCGGCGTCGAACGCGCGGCCGGGCACCCCGCCGTCGCGAATGGGCGCGAACTCCCAGGGCAGACCCGCGGCGCGCACGTCGTCGCGAAACGTCGCGAGGCCCAGCGGCGCGTATTCGAAGTCTTCCAGGAGCGCGATCACGAGATCCGGCCGCCACGCGCGCACCGCTTCGAGGTCCGTCGCGAGGTCGCGCTCCCAGCGCCCGCCCTCTTTCGAGGAGCCCCGGCGGCCCGGACAGATCGTCATGCCGATCGTGGCGCGCGTCCCCGGCGGCGTGACGCAATCGATGCGCAGCGGATGGGTGAGGCTCGTCTTCACGGCGACCTTCGCGTTCATCGAGCGGCCACTTCGTCGCGCAAGGCCGCGAGCGCCGTGGCGGCGTCGTCGCACGCGCGCGCGGCCGCGGGCGCGAGGCCACGCAACCAGCGCTCGGGCAGCGCGGACTTTCCGGCGCGCGCGCCGGCGATCGCACCCGCGATGCACGCGACCGTATCGGTATCGCCGCCGGATGCGGCGGCCGCCGCGATCGCCCGCTCCGGATCGCCGGCGAAGACGAGCGTTATGGCGTGCGCGGCGGCGACGGTCGCCCAGCCGCTCATCGCCGCGTTGCGCAGGTGCGAGGGCAGCCGGCCGTCGCGCAGGTCCAACTCGCGGTGCGCGGCGTGCCAGGCCGCCGTGAACGACGGCTCGGTGATGCCGTCGGGCACCTCGGACGACGCCGCCTTACCCGCGATCGCATCGTGGACGAGCACGGCCACGGCTTGGGCCGCCGCGATCGCGGCGGGGTGCCCGTGGGTCACCTCGGCCTGCAGCGCCGCAACGCGAGCCGCCTCGTTGCGGTCCGGCAGCGCGCCGGCCGGGTGCGCCCGCATCGCAGCGCCGTTGCCGCCGTCGTCGGGGTGGCCGTTGCGTTCCGCGGGCGCGCCGCGTTGCAGCCGGCGCAGCGCCTGGGTCGTCGCCCCGCCCGGCGCGCCGTCCCAGAACATCGCCGCGAAGCGGCCCCGGCCGCGCTCCAGATCCGCCAGGAAGCACCGCGCGAAGAGCGCGGCCGACGGCGGCTCGCCGCCGGCCAGCGCGAAGGCCACGGAGAGCGCCATCGCGGTATCGTCCGTCGGCTCGCCGGGCGCGCGGCCCGCGAGCAGCGATCCGCGCGCCCCAGGGCGATAATCGAGTGCGAACGGCGCACCCAGCTGACGCTCGATGTCGTCGTAGCGAAGCATCTCGAACGCCGAGCCGAGCGCGTCGCCGATAGCGGCGCCGAAGAGGGCGCCCGCGATCCGGTCCGCGCTCACGAGTTCACGGAGCCTTCGCCGGGCGCCGTTTCGTGCTGGAACGCCTCCTCGAGCGCCTTCAGCCGCGCCTCGCCGCGCGCCACGCGCAAGACCTCGAGATAGTCTTTCTCCGCCACCGAGTGCAGGTACGACACGACGTTCGCGACCTCGCCGGCCTCGAGCCGTTCCATGCGCACCTCGCATTCGAGCACGACGTAGTCTTGCGGCGTTACCGAATATTTGAGCAGCGACATCAGCGCGTTGGCCCGCGCGAGCCAGAGCAACAGGTCGCCGCGCAAGCCCGGCTCCGCCGGAAGCGAGCAAACGAAGGTCCGGGCGTGGAACCAGGCCGCATTCGCGCTCGTGCTGATCAGCCAATCGCGGAATTGTCCGCTGAAGCTCATCTGACGGCCGGTGCGCGTCAGTTCGTGGATGTAGCCGGCGGCGGAGAGGAGGGCGCTGAGCTTCTCGCGGGCCGCTTCGAGTTCGTGGTCGGAATCGTCCATGGCTACAGCGTAGAACGCTCGACATGGCCACGTCAGCCCGTTCATCCGCCGACCCGGGTCAGAATTCGGCCCAGGTGCCCGGTTCGAAGAACCAGGGCCGGGTCGAGCGGCTGATCGCCGCCATCCGCGTCCTGGAACTCGAGCGCAAGATTCGCAAGAGCGAGCTCCTCGAACTGGCCGGCGTCGGCTCGCAGAGTTCGTTCAAGCGGCTCAAAGCCGAACTCGCCGCCGCCGGCCTGCCGATTACGTATAACCGGGCCGACGGATACTATCACGTCCCGCCCGAGGCGTCGTTCGCGCGTTACGGAATCGATACGCGAACGCGCGGACAGCTCGCGCAAGTCCGGGCCACGGTCGCCGGCATCGGCGGCATCGCACAGGAAGCCCTCGAACAGGTGCTCGCGGTGTTGGAGGCACGGGTTGCCTTCGACGATCCGGAAGCCGTGCCCGTGGTGACGTCGCGCCACCCGCAACCGCGCGGCGGCGCGGAGTTCTACGCGGCTCTCGACCGCGCGCTCTCGGCGGTGCGCGAGCATCGCTGGATGTCGTTTACCTACGAACGAACCGCAGGCGGTGCGCCCGAGCCGCGCACGATCGCGCCGTATGCGGTTCACGCCCACGACGGACGCTATTACGTGTGGGGCACGCTGGAAGGCGACGCATCGGCCTTCCCCGCGCCGCGGATGTTTGCGCTCGACCGCATGCGCGACGTGACGCTCGAGCCGGATCGCTTCGAGCCCGACACCTCGCTCGATCTCGGCGAGGCGCTGCGCACGTCGTTCGGCGCGATGGTGTCGCTCGATCCGCCGCACGAGGTCGTGGTGCGCATCGCGCCCGAGGCGGCGGCGTTCGTGGCGTGCCGGCGCTGGCCCGCCGAACGCGACGCCGTCGCCGAGGCGGACGGCAGCCTGCGGATGACGTTCCTGGTCAGTCGCGACGACGAGCTGATCGCGTGGGTGCTCGGCTTCGGCGGCGCCGCGACCATCGTCTCCCCACCGAGCGCGCGCGAAGCGCTACAAACGCGCGCGGAGGGGATTCTCGCCGCGCTTCGTTAACGGCGGGGCCATGCCGGAAAGCGATGCCGTCCCGGAACCCGATGTCCTTGCGCTTCGACCGTTCGTTCCATCGCGGGACTTCGAGCGCAGCCTGAGCTTTTATCGCGACTTGGGTTTTCGCGTGTCCCCGTTGACCGCGGAGCTGGCGGGGCTGCAACTGGGACCGTTCGGCTTTCTGTTGCAAGCCTACGACGTTCCGGAGTTCGCGGGCCACTTCATGATGCAGCTGCTCGTGCGCGACCTCCGCGCCTGGTGGAAGCGCATCGAAGCGCTCGATCTCGCAGGTCGTTACGGCGTTCGCGCGCCCCTCGCTCCGGCCGTTCAGCCGTGGGGCTTGACCGTGGCGTTCGTATTCGACCCGGCCGGCGTGCTCTGGCACGTGGTCGAGGATCGTCCTCGAGATAACTGCTGACGTCCGACGTGTTCGAGTCCGCATCGGCGCGCGCATCGCTGCGTCGAGCGGCGAATTCGCAGCGTGCGAGGGTGAAGAGGGCGGCCGCGCACTCGAGTTCGGTCGTGAAGTTCTCGGAGCGGAGCGCGGCGCGTCCGTCGCGGCCCGTAGCACTGCTGCAACCGGTCCCACGGGATGGAGTCGAGGTCGCGCTCGAACAGGGTGCGTACGTTGAGCGCACACGGCGGACCGTTCCTTCGAGCAGCGTAGGCCGGAGGCCGCGAACGTGCGGCGAAGAGCGATGAGATGCCCGATGGAACCGAAGGCTTCGAACCGCGCGCGATCCGCATCGTCGAAGACCGCTGGACGACCGTGCGCCACGGCGTCGAAGCGCTCGCGATCGTCGCGGCGGGCGTCTGGGCGTTCTATACGTTCATCTACCAGGAACGGATAAAGCCCGCGAACGAACCGGCGGCGCTCGACCTGAGCGTTTCGGTGCAGCGCCTCGGGCGCGACGCGCGCCGCGAGATCTTGGAGGTCACGGTGCACATGCACAATGCGGGAAAGACGGAGATCGATATCGCGGCGGACGCCTATAACGTGTGGGGCGAACGATTCGCGGATCGCGAACGCGTCGTCTCGCGGCACGGCAGCGCACAGTCGGGTTACGCGAACTCCTTACCCGAAGTCTCCGAACGCGCGATCGACGCGTTCGCGGAACTACGCGACGCGGCGAGCGGCGGCCGGGTGGGGACGCACATCATCCTGGAACCGGGCGCGAACGAAGACCTCGGCGACGTCTTCGCGATCCGCCGCGGCGAATACGACCTGATCCACGCGCAGGGCATCGCGGTGCCCGTGAAGACCGGCTCGCGGGCGAAAGTCAACGTCCGCGTGCTGCGGAACCGCAACGGCGGCTTTTGGCTCTCGGTCCCCGACGTCGACGTCGACGAGGACGACAACGACACGGACTTCGCGCTGATCCCGTAGTTGCGACAACGGTCACATAAGACGCGCTTAACCTCCAAATCGTCGCCCGGCGCGGCGAAGGTGCGCGCCTTCGCGGGTTGAAGCGCGCCGCATGCGCCGCCGACTCAGTCGCGTGGTTTTCGCGTTGACCGTTGCGTGCACGGCCTTGTTCGCGCATGCGGCGATCGACGTCGCAGGCGACGTGGTGCTGCCGCGCGACGCCTACGACGACGGCGCTCACCTCTCGCCCGAGTCGATCTTCATCGTCGCAAGCGCCCTGGCGGCGGTCGTCGCGTGGCACACGCTTCGCGCCGTCGCGGCGGAACTCGCCGGAACGCGCGGATCGTTGCGCGCGCTCTTGGGCGCGTCCGTGCCCGATTCGTGCGCGCGCTTCGTCGGCGGCGTGGCGCTCGGCACCGTGCCGGTGCTGCTCGCGATGGCCGTCCTCGACGCGTGGCTGGGCGGCCGATCCGTCGCCGATCCGGCCGACCTGTTGGGCGGTTCGATACCGCTCGGCATGGCGTGTATCGTGGCCGCCGCACTCGTGACGGGGGCCTGCGCGTGGAAAGCGCTGCGCGCTCTGGCAACGCTCGACGTGGCTCTCTTGAGGTTCGCTGCGGTCCTGTCCGAACGCGCGCGCGACGGTCGCGCGGCCTTGGCGGCATTGGCGCGCGGCGGCATGCCGGCGCCGAGCGCCGCGAGCATCTGCGCGCGTAGCGTCGGCCTGCGTGCGCCTCCGCGGACGGCTCGACTCCGGCTTTATTCGTAACTGAAGCGCTCGGGCCGCCCGCGGGCGGGCTCGAAGGAGAATCATGCTGTCTCAACGTTTGCGGACGTTCATCGCGTCCGTCTGCTTCCTGTGCGCCGCCTTGGGCGCACGCGGCGCCTGGGCCGCCACGGACCCCGCTACGGGGACGATCGTCGGCACCGTCGTCGACAGCGAGAGCGGGCTGGCGTTGGCCGCCGCGCACGTCCGCGTCGACGGCACGTCGCTCGCAGCGGTCAGCGACGCGTCCGGCGGATTCACCATTGCGGACGTGCCGGCCGGCACGTTGCGCTTGCGCGTGGAGCGCGCCGGGTACCAGCCCTCGGACTCCGACGAGATCGTGCTCCAGGCAGGCACGACCGTCCAGGTCTCGCTCGGCGTCCAACGGGTTCCCAGCGGTGCGGCGCTGCGCACGATCGGCTCGACGTCGGTGCGCTCGACGCAATCGTTGCAACGGGCGAGCACGATTTATCGGACCCTCTCGCCCGAAACACTGCTGCAGAGCGGCGTCTTCCGCTTCGGCGACGCCCTGCGCACGCTTCCGGGCATCAACAACTCGATCGCGGGCGACACCGCCGCGCTCGGGGACGACATCAACCTGCAGATCCGGGGCCTCGGCGCCAACGAGACGACCTCGACGCTCGACGGCCACCCGATCGCCTACGGCGTTCCGGGCGGATACAATTACCAGCTCTCGCCGATCTTCGGCCTCAAGAACATCGCGGTCACGTACGGTTCGGCCGGAACGGAACTCACGGGCGTCAACGCGATCGGCGGTATCGTCGACCAGCAGACCATCGATCCGACGCCGGATCAACGCGTGCAGATCACGCAAGGTTGGGGCACCTTCTCGAAGGCCGACACCGCGCTGCAGGCGACCGGTTATCTCAACCGCCTCGGCTACGCGGTGGCGTACGGTGTGGGCAGCGTGGACGGCCCCTTCAAGAACGATTACTTCTACCAGCCCGGTGCGGCCTACGATCCCTCGGCAACGGATCCCGCCGTGCGCGCGCTCGGCGTCTACAAAGACGATTCGCTGGCGGTCGCGCGCAGCGGCCTGGTGAAGCTCCGTTACGATCTGAGCTCGGCCACGCACGTGACGCTCACGTCGCTCTCATCGTCGTATTGGGAAGACAAGACCGGCAACGGCGACGGCGACTATCTGACGCCCACGGTGGCGCTGGCCACCGGAAAGCAGTTGCTCGCGAGCAAGTCATCCAAGGATCCGTGCCCGGCGGGCGAATTCACGGCTACGAACGGGAACGGCACGCCGTGGGGCACCGGCCCGAACGGCGCGCCCGACGGCGGCGCGCCGTGTCAGACGCCGCAATCGTACGCGAACGACGTCACCGGCTTGCAAGGCGCGGGACCGGCGTGGCAGTCGTTCAACTTCAACGACGAAGCGATTCACGTCGAATCCGACGGCAACCGCCAGAACCTGCGCTTCGACGGGTACACGAACCGCTATCTCAACACGAACGACCGCACGTTCGCGCTACCCTACGTGGCGGAACCCGGCGACGTCGCATCGTGGCGGAACTACAACGTGTCGACGACGGGTGCCGACCTCAGCGACGCGTTCGTCGGCCGCAACAATCAGTTTACCGTCGGTTATCAATACGATAACTACGCGTACGACATATTGAAGAACGCCAAGCTCAAGGGCGCGCCGATCGTGCAGGAGACCGGCCCCTTCTTGCGCGAGGCCTACCACCCCCAGAGTTCGCCCTTGGCCGCGTATGCGTCGCTCTACCTGCGCCACGCGACCGAAACGGACTCGTCCTACGTCGATCCGCGCTTGTCCCTGGCGTATACCGCGCCGGGCCAGCACGACGTGGTCCGGGGCGCCGTGGGCGCGACCACGACCGAACCGGCCGCCAATCTGCTCGACCAGGCCTTCACGTTTTCGAAGGAATTCGCGGCGGGCGGGGGCGGCGGCCTCAATTGCGGCAGCCCGAACTCCATCGGTTCGGCGCCGTCGTCGGTGCTCAAGCCCGAGCGCGGCGTCGATGAAGAAGCCAGCTACGGGCATCGCTTCTCGGGCGATTCGCAAGTGGAGCTCGAACTCTACAACATCAACGTCTACGATTACATCGCCTCGACGATCACGCCGCTCTCGACCTTGGGCACGGGCTTCCTGACGCCCGCGCAACTGCAGACGGCGGAAGCGACCCTGGCATCGGTCTGCGGAAGCACGGCGAACCCGCTGGCGCTGCTCGGCGTGTCGGGCTCGGTCAACGTGAACCAGCTGCGCTCGCGCGGCTTCATGCTCAACGGGCGCCAGCGCGTGAACCCGTCGCTCTTCTTCGACTACGATTGGAACTTGACGTCGACGGTGCTCGTCTCGGCACCCGTGCAATACCTCGAGCAGAATCTGACGGCCGTGATCGGCAGCCAAATCCCGCGCCTGCCGCTGCACACCTTCGATTTCTCCGCCGACGGCCAGCCCGCGCGGAAGGTCGACGTGCGCTACACGCTTCACGTGGTCGGCGACAACAATACCAAGCGCCTGGGCGGTTACAACTACAGCGACGTGCGCGTGGCCGGCGTCGTCGGACCGGGTACGTTCGCCGCGACGATCAGCAACGTGTGGAACCAGAACGCCTTTATCTACGGTTACCTCGGCCAGGGCGAACCGCTCCCGCTCAATCAGTACGCCACCAAAGCATCCTACGCGCCGTATCTCGGGGCGGCGGCGACCGAGCAGTTCGGCTTGCCGTACCGCGCGCTCTTTCTCACCTACACCCTCCAGGCGAAGTAATCTATCGATGAAGCATCTCGTGCTCGTGGCGGCGCTGGCCCTGACCGGAATTCCCGGTCCGGGCCGCGCGGCCCAAACCGTTAGCTGGTCGCCGGACCTCACGCATTCGCGCGCGGAGTTCACGATCTCGCACCTGGTCGTCTCCAAAGTCTGGGGCCACATTCCGATCGTCGGGCTGTCGCTGGCGAGCCCGGCCGGGAGCGTGATCCCCTCCAAGATCGACGCCACCCTGAACGTGGCGCACGAAGATACCGACAACCACGAGCGCGACGCCGATCTGCGTTCGCCGACCTACTTCGATACCGATCGCTATCCGACGATGACCTTTCACTCCACGAAAATCGTGCCCAAGGGTCCCGACGACTTCGACGTTACCGGAAACCTGACGATCAAGGCCGTCACCAAGTCCGTCGAATTCCCGGTGCACGTCGAAGGCCGCGTGCCGGACGAAGGCGGCGGGACGCGCGTCGGCTACTCGGGGCAGCTCCACATCGACCGGCGCGACTTCGGCATCGTCGATAACCGCCTCTCGGCCGTGGGCGTCCTGGTCGTCGGCTACGACGTCCAGATCGGCCTAACCGTCGAAGCCGTCAGTAGCGATCCGAGCCTGCGCGCGCGCTGAGCGGGCGAGGCGGCCGTACCGCGCGACGCCTCGGCTTCGACACCGGCCCGAGAGCCGCGTACGACTAAAACGCTTCCTCGCGGGGCAAACGTGCTCCGTGACTGCGAGCGTGGCGTTTCTTGCCGACCTGACCGTCGCGCTCGCCGCCGCGATGGTCCTGGGCGCCTTGGCCTCACGGCTGCGGCTGAATCCGATCCTCGGCTATCTGGCGGCGGGCATCCTGATCGGGCCCTCCACGCCCGGCTACGTCGCGCGGGCCGATACCCTCGAGACCTTGGCGACCCTCGGCCTGATCTTCTTGCTGTTCAGCATCGGACTCGGGTTCTCGTTCCACGAAATTCAAGAACTCGGCGTGCGCGGCATCGCCGGCAACCTACTGGCGACCGCAGCCGTCGGTGCCGTCGCGGGGCTCGGAGCGGCGGCGCTGCACCTGCCGCACCCGTTTACGCTCGGCCTGGTCGCGACCGTGTCGTCGACGGCCGTCGGAGCGGCGCTGCTGCGCACGTGGGATATCGAACGCGCGCCGTCGGGGCGCTTCGCGGTCTCGCAACTGGTCGTGCAGGACCTCGCAGCCGTGGCGCTGCTCGTGGTGGCGACCCAACCGGCAACGCAGCTCTCCCCGCGGGGCGTCTTGCTCCCGGTCGCGATCGCGGTCGGTTTCGTCGCGATCGCGCTGGTGCTCGGCGCGACCGTCATCCACCGTGCCGTCACGGCGCTCCTCGCGCGCGCGTCGTCCGAAGCCTTATTCGGTACGGTCGCGGCGCTGGCGCTCGGGTCGGCATGGCTCGGTTATCTCGCGGGACTGTCGTTCGAGTTCGGCGCGTTCGTGGCCGGCGCGGTCATTAGCGAAGCGGCCGGGAGCGCGATGGTCGCGACCGTGGTCGCACCGTTTCGCGCGCTCTTCGTCGCCTTGTTCTTCGTCTCGGTCGGCATGCTGCTCGATCCCCGCGCGTTCGCCGCACACTGGCCGCTCGTCGCCGGGCTCGGCGTCGCCTTCACGGTCGTGCGGTTCGGGCTCTGGGCCGGCCTCGCACGCGCCATGGGCATCGCAAGCGGTGGTGCGCTCCTCGCCGGCGTCGCGCTGACCGCTCTCGGGGAGTTCAACGTGGTCCTGATCGACGGGGCGCTGCGTGCGGGACGCTTGAGCGCTGAAGAAAATCAACTGTTGTTAGGCGTGACGTTCGTGTCGATTGCGCTCTGTGCGGGGTCGGGCTCGCTCTTCGAACGCTGGTCGACGGGCGACGCGCGAGCCGCGGTGCCCGTCGAAGGCGATGCGGCGCGGGAATCGGTAGCGATCGTCGGCTTCGGTCGCGTCGGGCAGACCGCCGCGACCGTGCTGCGGCATGCGGGCGTGTCGGTCTTGGGGCTGGAGAGCGATCGCGCGACGGTCGACGACGCGCGCCAGCGAGGCTTCGCGGTGGTCCTGGGCGCGTGCACGGATCCGGTCGCGCTCGATCGCGTGGTGACGACCGAGACGAAGATCGTCCTCGTTACCGTTCCCGAAAGCGCCGAGAGCGCGAGCGCCGTCGCCCGGATCGCCGAGCGCACGCAGGCGACCCTCATCGTGCGCGCGGCCGGCGTTCGCGAAGCCGCGATGCTGCGTGAGCGCGGCGCGACCCTTGCGCTCGTCCCCGAGGCCGAAGGCGCGCTCGTGTTCGCCGCGGCCGTCTTGCGCCGCCTCGGGCGAAGCGAAGCCGCGGTGGAGAGCGAACTCGCGGCGATGCGCGAACGCTCGCCGCTCGTCGCCCGCAGCGAGAGCGTTACCGAGCTGCGCGAGTGACGCACCCGACCCGCTTCGCCGCAACCCGCTTCCGCAGCAGCCGCGCGTGCAATACCTGCGCCCGTGGATCACCTCGCCCCTGATCGAGGCCGGCGAGTACTCGTACTACGACGATCCGCGCGGCGCGGAGCGCTTCGAAACCGAGAACGTGCTCTATCACTACGGTCCCGAACGATTGATCGTCGGACGGTTCTGCGCGTTCGCGAGCGGGGTGCGCTTCATCATGAACGGCGCCAACCATCGCATGGACGGGCTGCCGCCAGGGCGGACAAAGGTCGCTCGACGAGTACACGACCTGGGACTGGTCGACGGAGCGCGTCGAACCGCCGATGTATCCGTTCTAAGGGCGAAGCCGGATCAGCGAAGCCGGTCGAGGACGGTCTCGATCGGCTTCAAACCAGGGCGGTGCGCCGCCTTCCCGTCCCCGCCGTTGTACAGCACGGCGACGTCGGCGCCGTCGGGGCGATGTTCGATCCACGTATGCGCGCCGTCGATGCCGCCGTTCTTCCCGTAATACACGCCGCCCGCTTCGCGCAGCACCACGTCCCAGCCCAGACCGAACGCGCTGCCGTCCTTGCGCGGGCCGAGCGGCGGCTCCGGCGGCGCCAACATGGCGTCCCGGGATTGGGCCGAGACGATCTTGCCCGCCGCGTAGGCGGAGAGGATCTTCACCATGTCGGTGGCCGAGAGCACCCAGCCGCCCGCCGGCGTGAACGCGCCCATGTGCCGCTCGTCGACGACGGGCCGTCCGTCGTCGCCATACCGTGTCGCTTCGGCTGGGATCGGCCGGCCGCGCTCGAGCCACGCCGCGTCGGTCACCCCGGCCGGCGCGAAAACGTGCTCCTGCACGTAGGCGTGATACTCTTCGCCACCGGCCTTCTCGATAACGGCGCCCGCGATGTTGAACCCGGCGTTCGAGTATTCTTGTTTGGTGCCGGGCGCGAAGCGCAATTGCACCGCGAGCGCGCGGCGCGCGACCGCCATCGGATCGTCCGACGTCGCCGGGATATCGTGGGGAAAACCGGCGGAGTGATCGAGCAGTTCCTTGACCGTCACGGTTTCGACGCGCGGGTCGCGCGCGCCGGAGAGCCCGAGGAACGGAAAGACCTTGGTGTCGAGCGAGACTTTCTGCTGGTCGACCAGGGACATGAGCGCCATCGCGGTCAGCGGCTTGGAGCAGCTCGCGAGCGCGAAGAGCGTGCTATCGCCGACCGGCGTTTTCGTCGCCTCGTCGGCCCAGCCGAGTGAAATCGCCGCGACGACCGCGCCGTCGCGGGCCACCGCGAATTGAAAGCCCGGTGCGCGGCTCTCGGCGGCGACGCGTTCGACCGCGTGTCGCAGCGCCGGGTTTCCCGGATCGGAGCTTGCGGGAACGGCGGTGAGCGCGAGAGCGCAAGCGACCGATGCGGCGAGGCTGAGAAATCGCACGAGTAACGGGTCCCTCCTGGCGCGTCACTACGCCGCTCGCTCGCGCCGCACCCGCAGTCATGAATGCATATTTAAGAGTTACTATGTGGCTTTAGAGAGATGCTATTCGTGCAGGAGCGCCGCACTCGGGTGTTGAGAAAAGTTCTCTTCCGAGAACGGCTCTCTGCAAAGTAACTCTTCTCCGTTGCACCGGCTTCGACCGCAGGCCGCGCGAGCTTGATAGGAGTGCGGCAATGATCCTCGCGCCCGTTGCCTTCGAAGGTTCGAGTCCGGCCGAAACGCTGCTCGAGCCGGCCGTCGATCCCGCGTTCAAGGCCGCGCTGCTGTCGGCGTTTCCGGCCGGCGCCGTGAAATTCGACGAGATCTATCGCGCCGTCTACGGCCGCGACGGCTCGTATTTCGAATACCATCCGCAAGCGGTGGTGCGCGTCGCAGGCGCCGACGAATTGCAGACGCTCCTGCGCGTCTGCCGCGCCGCGAACGTGCCGCTCACCCTGCGCGCCGGCGGGAGTTCGCTCTCCGGGCAGACCGTCGGCACGGGCGTGATCGCCGATCAGCGCTTTCACTTTCGCGCGAGCGAGCTGCGCAACGGCGGCGCCAGCGTTTGGTTCGAACCCGGGCTCACGGTTCTCGAACTCAACCACCGCCTCAAATCCGCGGGGCGCAAGGTCGGTCCCGATCCGGCCTCGAGTCAAGCCGCGATGATGGGCGGCGTCCTCGCCAACAATGCGAGCGGCATGCAGGCCGGCACGAGATTCAACGCCTACAACACGCTGGTCGCGATCGACTTCATCTTGCCGAGCGGCAATCGCTACGACACCGGCCGCTCCGACGATCGCGCGCGCTTCGCCCGCGACGAACGCACGATCCACGAGGGCCTGGCGGCGCTGCGCGACGAGGTTCGCGCGGACCCCGAGCTGTGCGCGAAGATCCGGCGGAAATACCAGATCAAAAACGTGACGGGCTACGCGCTCAACGCCTTTCTCGATTACGACGAACCGCTCGATATCCTCGCGCACCTACTGATCGGTTCCGAAGGCACGCTCGCGTACATCGCCGCGGCCGAACTCCTGACGGTGCCGGTCGCCGCGCAGCAATCCAGCACGTTACTCTTTTTCCGCAGCGTGGCCGATGCGGCCGCAGCCGTGCCGCTGTTGGCCGAAAGTGACGCCGCCGCGATCGAGATGATGGACATCGCCTCGTTACGCTCCGTGATCGGGCGACCCGGCGTGCCCGCGATCGTCGCGACCTTGCCCGACGGCGCGGCGGCGCTGCTGCTCGATTACCACGCCCCCGATGCGGACGCGCTCGCGCTCAAAGCGGCCCGCGCCGCGCAGGTGATCGCCCGGCTGCCGTTGCTGACGCAGCTCCCGTTCAGCACGACGCTCAAGGAGCGCGCGCAACTCTGGACCGTCCGGGAAGGCATCTTCGCGAGCGTCGGCGGCGCGCGCAAACCCGGCACGACGGTCATTCTCGAGGACGTCGCGGTCCCGGTGGACCGCCTGAACGCGCTGATCCTCGGCTTGCAGGCGCTCTTCGCTCGCTACGGCTACGACGGAGCGATCTTCGGTCACGCGAGCGTCGGCAACATCCACTTCCTCGTGACCGACGACATGGGCGACGGCGCGCGGGTCGCGCACTTCGGGCGCTTCATGAGCGACGTCGTCGAGCTCGTGCTCTCGTTCGACGGCTCGCTCAAGGCCGAGCACGGCACGGGCCGCGCGATGGCGCCCTTCGTCGAGACCGAATGGGGCGCGGCGGGGTACTCCGTGATGAAGCGCCTCAAAGCGCTGATCGATCCGACGAACCTCATGAATCCCGGCGTGCTGATCAACGACGACCCGACCGCCCACCTCGCGCACATCAAGGGCATGCCGCTGCTGGGCGACCCGGTGGCCGACCGCTGCATCGAATGCGGGTTCTGCGAACACGTCTGCCCGACGCGGTATTCGACGTTGACGCCGCGCCAGCGCATCGCCGCGCACCGCGTGCGGCGCTCGCTCGAGGACGCGGACCTCGGCGCGCGCGCGGGCGTGCTCGCGCGCCAATACGCGCACGAAGGCCGCGAGACGTGCGTGACCGACGGCATGTGCCAAACGGTTTGCCCCGTCGGCATCAACACCGCGCACATCACGGACGTCGACCGTCAGGCCGCCGCGCCCGCCGCGGCGCAACGCGCGATGTTAGCCGCGGCCAAGCGGTTCGCGCTCGTCGAGGAGGCCGTGCGCGCGACGATGCACGGCGGCAACACGCTCTCGCGGATCTCCGGCGGTGCCGCGATGCCTGCCGTCACCGCTGCGATCCGCAAGCTCTTGCCGGCCTTTCCGCAGTGGTCGCGCGGTCTCGGCCGCGCGCCGTCGCGGCCGTATACCGAAGCCGCCGGCGCGGATTTCGTTTATTTCCCGTCGTGCGTGACGCGCATGCTGGGTTCGTCGGCGCTCGGCAAGGACGACGCGATGCAGACGATGCTGCGCGTCGCGCGGCGTGCGGGCCTCGTGCCGTATCTGCCCAAGGCCGCGCGCGGACTCTGCTGCTCGCAGATTTTCGGACACATGGGTTTCACCGCGGGGCAGCGTTACATGGCCAACCGCATCGTCGATCAGATGTATGCGTGGAGCGATGCGGGCCGCTTGCCGATCGTCTGCGACGTGACGGCCTGCGCGCGTACCTTGCGCTTCGAACTCGAGACCGAGATGTGGGGCGCGCGCGAGCACATCCTGAGCGAGCCCAACCGCGTCAAGTACGCGCGGCTGCGCGTGCTCGATGCCGCGGAGTGGCTGCACGATGAGGCGCTGCCGCGACTGACCGTGACCGCGCCGAAGAATTCGATCGTGATGCATCCGACCTGCGCGTGCCACCAGCTCGGACTGCAGGCGAAGATCGACGCGATCGGCGCCGCCTGCGCGCGCGAGTGCTATACGCCCTTCAACGGCGGTTGTTGCGGCGCCGGCGGCGACCGCGGTTTTCGGTATCCCGAAGGCGCGGCCTCGGCGTTACGCGACGAAGGCCGCGAACTCGAAGGCCGCCGCGCCGACGGTGCGTATTCGTTCGGCAAGACCTGCGAGATCGTGCTGAGCGATCATCTGCCGTTCGCGTACGAGTCGATCGTCTACCTCGTCGACGAGACGACGGCGACGCCTCCGTGATGCGGCGCGACGGTTACTTCGAGGTAAACGTTCCCTGATACGAGGGCGTGCAGTTGGAGTTGCCGTCGTTGAGGTAGACGCTGATCTGCGTGGCGGCCGGTAACACGTAGCCCGCGGGCACGGAGCTCTCTTCGTAGACGGCGTTCGGGAAAGGCGTCACGTACGGCGAGGGCAGCGGCGACGGTGCGGGCGCAACGGTGTTGAAGTACTGCCCGACCGACGAGCCCGAGGGCACGATGATCGCTTGATACAGGCCGCCGAGCCCGTGCGTCGAGCCGAAGATCACGCCCGGGAAATTATCGGGAATGCCGGTGGAGTTCGGCGCCGGGTACGCGAGCGCGACCTGCCCGCTCGGTGCGCCGCAGGGGCCTCCGGTCGTACCGCCGACCGTGTTGTTGGAGCTGCACGCGGAGAAGCCGACCACGGCGCTAGCGGCAGCGACGAAACCTGCAATACCTACACGATGCCTCATGCGCCGCTCATTCACCGTTCCGAACGGCCGTCCCCCGGTTGCTCTGCCCGGCGTCTCATCGACATCTAATCTTCGGGCCCGGCGGGCGTCGCGGCGAGGCTCATTGACGGACGACGTCGTGGTTGTACGACGCGCCGTCGCTCGCGGTCATCTTGTGCGCGACGGGGTGGCGCTCGAAATACTCCAGCGTCCGGCCGATGTCGTCGAGCAGCAGGTCCGCCATCTGGCGGCTGAAGCCGTGGCGCACGAGCACTCGCATCACGACCACGTCCTCGATGTTGGGCACCATCGTGTACGCCGCCACTTGCCAGCCGCGCGCCCGCAAGCGATCCGAAAAATCGAATAACGAGTAACCGGCGTCGGCGCCTTCGCGCAAGGTCCACGACACGGCGGGAATGCCGCTGCGGCTGTCGCCGTCGAAGTAGATCTCGAACGGCCCGGCCGCCGCGATGCGCTTGGCGATGTACTGCGCGGTGTCGTAACACGCGCGATGCACGAGCCGGTAGCCTTCCTTGCCCAGCCGCAACATCAAATAATACTGGCATACGATCTGGCCGCCCGGACGCGAGAAGTTGAGCGCGAACGTGGGCATGTCGCCGCCGAGGTAGTTCACGCGGAACACGAGGTCTTCGGGCAGGTCGGATTTCTCACGCCAGAGGATCCAGCCCACGCCCAGCGGTGCGAGGCCGTACTTATGGCCCGACGCGTTGATCGACTTGACCCGCGGGATGCGAAAATCCCAAACCAGGGCGGGCTCGACGAACGGCGCGATGAAGCCGCCCGAGGCACCGTCGACGTGGATCGGCACGTCGAGCCCGGTCTCGGCCTGCAGCTGGTCCAGCGCCGCCGCGATCTCCGCGACGGGTTCGTACTGGCACGTGAACGTGACGCCGAAGGTCGGCACGACGCCGATCGTGTTCTCGTCCACGTGGCGCAGCACGTCCGCGGGCGTGAGGCCGAGGCGGCCGCGCTCGAGCGGAATCTCGCGCAGGTCGACGTCGAAGTAGCGCGCGAACTTGTGCCAGCAGACCTGAACGGGCCCGGTCACGAGGTTCGGGCGGTCGGCGGGGAGGCCGGCGGCGCGCCGGCGCGCGCGCCACTTCCATTTCAATGCGAGGCCGCCGAGCATCGCGGCTTCGCTGGAACCGGTCGTCGAACAGCCGATCGTCGTGGCCGCGGAGGGCGAGTGCCACAGGTCGGCCAGCATGTGGACGCACGAGTCTTCGATATCGGCCGTGGCGGGGTACTCGTCTTTGTCGATCATGTTCTTGTCGATGCTCTGATCCATCAACTTGTGGATCTCGTCGTCGAACCAGGTTTGGCAGAACGTCGCGAGGTTCTGGCGCGCGTTGCCGTCGAGCATCAACTGATCTTGCACGATGTGGTACGCGATATCCGGCCGTACGCCCTCGAGCGGCATGCGGCCCTTGGGGATTGAAACATGCATGGCGCGGGTCGCGTATGTATCGGAGTCCGCCGCATCGCCGTGGCGTCTCTTCTGATGGATCGGCATCGGTGCACCTCCGGTGCAGCGGGTTAGGCGGACCGTCGAGGGCGTCCTATGAGGCGCGGAGGATTAACGCTCTTAACCCGCGAGAACGAAGGAATGCGGGACGTCCCGCTACGAGGAGCCTTGGAAATGCGCGTGTTCACCGCGCGATCGTTGGTAACGGTCGCGGCCGTCCTGGTATTTACGATGCGTGCGGCGCGAGCCGACGAAGCGGCCGATCTGATCGCGAAGAACCTGGCCGCGCGCGGCGGCGCTGCGAAACTCGCGGCGATCTCGACCGTCGTCTATACGGGGAAGATGGTCGTGCCGGGCGATTTCCAGCTCTCCTTCAGCGAGACGCTGGCGCGCAAGAACAATGCGGCGCGCAACGATGCGACGATTCAGGGCCTGACGCTCGTGCAGGGTTACGACGGCAAGGTGGGCTGGCGCATCAACCCGTTCGAGGGCCGGCGCGATGCCGAGCGCATGTCCGAAGACGATACGCGCGCCTTCGCCGACGACGCGACGATCGACGGAACGCTGCTCTCGGCCAAGGCGCGCGGCAGCACCGTCGCCTATTTGGGCCGCGAGGATTTTGAAGGAACCGACACCTACAAGCTGCGCGTGACCGATCCGACGGGAGTCGAGTACGTCGAGTACCTCGATCCCGATACGTATTTGGAGATCAAGGTGGTCGAGACGCGCAAGCTGCGCGGTGCGCGCCAAGTCACGGTAACCGAATACGGCGATTACGAACTGGTCGACGGCGTCTATTTCCCCTTTGCGATCGAATCGGGTCCGCTCGGCAGCACGTCCTCCGGGCGCAATCGCATCCAGATCGAATCCGCCAAAGCCAACGTTCCGGTCAGCGACTCGCTCTTCGCGATTCCCGCCGCGCCCGCTGCCAAATGAGGAAGTCCGCCATGTTCTCGAGACCGGTGACGATCGCGCTCGGCGCGTGCCTGACCGTTTCGGCGCTCGCTACCTCGGCCTTGCAGGCGGGTGCCGCCGAAATCGATTCGAGCGCGGTGTCGGGTCTGGGCATCCGGAACATCGGTTCGGCTGCGATGTCGGGCCGCATCGCGGCCATCGCGGGGCGTCACGAAAAAGACGGTAAGATCACGCTCTTCGTCGGCGCGGCCTCGGGCGGGGTCTGGAAGTCGTCCGACGGCGGGACGTCGTTCGAGCCCGTGTTCGACAAGGAGCCGGTGCAGTCGATCGGTGCGATCGCGCTCGACCCCTCGAATCCCGAAACGGTCTGGGTCGGTACGGGCGAAAGTTGGACGCGCAATAGCGTCTCCATCGGCGACGGCATCTACAAATCGACCGACGGCGGGGAAAGCTGGAGCAACGTCGGGCTGCCCAATAGCGAACGGATCGCACGCATCATCGTCAGTCCCAAGGACGGCAACGTCGTGTACGCGTGCGTGCCGGGCAAGCTCTGGAGCGACAGTGCCGATCGCGGCCTGTACCGCACCAAGGACGGCGGCGCGCACTGGGAGCTCGTGCTCAAGGGGCCCAATCTCTCGACGGGTTGTTCGTCGGTCACGATGGATGCCGCGCATCCGAACGTACTCTTCGCCGGCTTATGGGATTTCCGCCGGAAGGGCTGGACCTTTCGCTCCGGCGGCGACGGGCCGGCGGCGCCCTCGGGTAGCGGAATCTACCGGTCCGACGACGGCGGAACGACCTGGACGAAGCTCACGCCGTCCGCGAACGCCGGTCTGCCGAAGGGACCGTACGGACGCATCGAACTCGCGATCGCGCCGTCGGACTCGCGGGCCGTCTACGCGTTCATCGAGAGCCCGCGCTCCGCGCTGTTCGTCTCCAAGGACGGCGGCAAAACGTGGGAAGAGCGCGACCGCAGCCAGCGCATGGTGTGGCGCCCGTTCTACTTCGGCCGCATCGTGGTCGATCCGACCGACGCGCAACGCCTCTTCAAGATGAATCTGCGGATGATCGTCTCCGACGACGGCGGCCGCAGCTTCGCGGATTCGTCGGGCGGCAGCCACGGCGATTGGCACGACATCTGGATCGATCCCACCAACTCCGAATACATCGTCGGCGGTGACGACGGCGGCCTGTGGATCAGCTACGACGGCGGCACGAAGTGGTGGAAGGGCGGCAACCTGCCGATCAGCCAGTTCTACCACGTCAGCGTCGACGAGCGCGATCCGTATCAAGTCTACGGCGGATTGCAAGATAACTCGGCCTGGGTCGGCGACAGCGCGTATCCGGGCGGGATCAGCAATCAACGGTGGGAGAATCTGGGCGGCGGCGACGGCTTCTGGGCCTACTCGGATCCGAAGGACGCCAACTTCGCGTACGTGGAGTCGCAGGGCGGCGCGATCACGCGGGTCAACCGTCAGACGCTCGAGTCGCGCGACATCCAGCCGCGCGCCGGCTACAACGAGAAGCTGCGCTTCAATTGGAACACGCCGATCGCGCTCAGCCCGAACGAACCCGGCACGATCTACATCGGGTCGCAATTTCTCTTCCGTAGCCGCGATCAAGGCAATACGTGGGACCGGATCTCGCCGGACCTGACGACCAACGATCCGGAAAAGCAGAAGCAGGAGGAGTCGGGCGGCATCACCGTCGACAACTCCGCGGCCGAAACCCACACGACGATCTACTCGATTTCCGAAAGTCCCAAGAACGGCAAAGTCATCTGGGTCGGCACCGACGACGGCAACGTGCAGTTGACCCGAGACGGCGGAACCTCGTGGACGAACCTCACGCCGGGATTGCCCGTGCCCAAAGCCAGCTGGGTCAGCTGGGTCGAAGCGAGCCGGTACGATCCCGCCACGGCGTACGTGGCCTTCGACCGGCATACGTTCGGCGACATGGGCACGTATCTGTACCGCACGACGGATTTCGGCAAGACGTGGACGGCGCTCGTGACGCCGCAGAGCGCCGGCGTCCGCGGCTACGCCCACGTGATCCGCGAGGATTCGGTCAATCCGAACGTGCTGTTTCTGGGCACCGAGTTCGGCCTCTGGATCTCGATCGACCGGGGCGCGTCGTGGGCGGCGTTCCGGCCCGGCAACTTCCCGGCCGTCGCGGTGCGCGACCTCGTGGTGGCGCAGCGCGACGGCGATCTCGTGATCGCCACCCACGGGCGCGGCATCTGGATCGTCGACGACCTGACGCCGCTGCGCAACATGTCGACGGAGACGCTCGCCTCCGACGTCGCGTTCCTGCCGGGACGCCCCGTGCAGCAGCGGATTCGCGCGAACGGCGGCTGGCCGGACGGCGATGCGGTCTTCGTCGGCGACAACCCGCCCGACGGCGCGGTGATTAGCTATTATTTACGTACCCGGCAAGTGATCGGCAAACTCTCGATCGATATCCTCGATCCCTCGGGCGCCGTCGTCGATTCGCTCGTGCCGGGCAAACGCAAGGGCCTCAACCGCGTCGAGTGGTCGATGCGGGCGAAGCCCCCGGCCGTGCCGCCCGCGGCGCAGATCGCGGGCGCGTCGACGATCGGACCGCGCTTTCTGCCCGGCACGTATACCGTGCGTCTGACCCGCGCCGGCAAGACGATCACGGCGCCGCTCGTGATCGGGCTCGACCGGCGCGCGACGTATACGTTGGCCGACCGTAAGGCGCAGTTCGACGCGGCCAACCGGGTGAAGGCGCTCTTCAGCCGCATGAGCTTGCTCGTCGGCGAGATCGCGGCCATTCGCGGGCAAGCGGCGGGCATCGGCGCGCAGCTTCCGGCCGCGGACCCGTTGCGTCCGCAACTCATGCAGCTTTCGGAAAAGGCCGATGCGCTGCGTAAGCTCGTGGTGGCGACGAAAGAAGGCGGCGCGATCACGGGCGAGGAGCGCTTGCGCGAGAAGGCCGACGACGTGTACGGGGCGATCACCTCGACGGAAGGCGCGCCGACGGCCTATGCGGTGGCCCGCATCGACGCGCTCGATCGTGAGTTAGCCGATGTCGAGAAGAGCTTCGGAACCTTGACCACGACCGACTTGCCGGCCCTCAACGAGAAGCTCAAGGCCAAGTCGCTGCCGCCGATCGCGATCGCGAAGGTCGATGCGGATCCGTCGGATGCGCGCGGCGGCCCGATCGAAGCGCTGTTCGCCGGCCTCGTCGGGACGCGGTTCACCGGCTCCGCCTCGGCGCTCACCCGTGCGGCGGCTGACGACCGCTAACGTGCGGCCTGCGCGCGGTCAGAGGCGCGCGCAGGCCTCCTTGAACTGATTCTCGGCCGTCGCGTTCTGCATGTCGATCACGTAGTTTTTCGAGCTGAAGTTCTCGATCGGCACGGAGACGAGCGTCTGCGACGGCTGCCCGGGGACCGCGGGCTTGAGCGCGACCGCTCCGGCCGCGCTGGCATGCACGCAATCGCTACCCGATTTGAGGTTGAAGCGATACTTGTGGTGGCCGTTGCCGAACACGTAGACCGTCACGAGCGTGCTCATGCCCTGGCGATGCAGGGTCACTTTACCGGTCGTATTGGAGCCTTCGAGTTCGCGCATCGGCACCGTGTAGTCGCCGTTGGGGAGCTTGATGAGCGGCACCGCGTGCGATGTCGTCGCGCTCGGCGCCGGCTGCGCGAGGGCCGCCGAACCGCCGAGCAAGAGGGCCGCAAGGGCAAGCGTGGTTTTCATGCTGCGCCGTTCGTCCCGGCCACAGCGTCTCCCGCGCCCGAGGCGCTCCGCGAGCCCGCGACGTGGGCCTGGTACCACGATCGTACGGGCGAGCGAGACCGCGCGCGCGGTTGCGTGAACGCGAGATGCCGGCCGCGCGGAAAACGCGGCCGGCATCTCTTCTGAGTGGTCGTGAGGGGGATTATGCGAGGTCGAAGCGATCGAGGTTCATGACCTTGTGCCACGCGGCCACGAAGTCGTGCACGAACTTTTCGCCGCCGTCGTTGGTCGCGTAGACTTCCGCGATGGCCCGCAGCTGCGAATTGGAACCGAAGACGAGGTCGACTTCGGTGCCGGTCCACTTGCGCTCGCCGGTGCGCCGGTCGCGCGCTTCGTAGACGTGATCCGTCCCGGTCGCCTGCCACGTGGTGTTGAGGTCGAGCAGGTTCACGAAGAAGTCGTTGGTGAGCGTCCCCGGTCGCGTGGTGAGGACGCCGTGTTGGGTGCCTCCGGCGTTCGCGCCGAGCGCGCGCAGGCCGCCCACGAGCACCGTCATCTGAGGCGCGGTGAGGGTGAGCAGGTGCGCCCGCTCCACCAGCCACTGCTCGGGCGAGTTCCCGAGTTCGTCTGCGAAGTAGTTGCGGAACCCGTCCGCGGCCGGTTCGAGCACGCTGAACGAGTGCGCGTCGGTCTGGTCTTGCGTCGCGTCGGTGCGGCCGGGCGAGAAGGGAACGCTCACCGTGTGGCCGGCCTTCTTCGCAGCGTCTTCGACGGCCGCGCAACCGCCCAACACGATCACGTCGGCGAGGGAAACCTTCTTCCCACCCGTCTGCGACGCGTTGAAGTCCGTTTGGATTTTCTCCAAGGCTTGGAGCACCGGTGCGAGTTTGGCGGGCTCGTTGACGGCCCAGTCCTTTTGCGGTGCGAGGCGGATGCGCGCGCCGTTGGCGCCGCCGCGCTTATCGGTGCCGCGGAACGTCGCGGCCGACGCCCAGGCCGTCGTGACCAGTTGCGACGTCGACAGTCCCGATTCGAGAATCTTGGCCTTGAGGGCCGCGACGTCGTGCTCGTCGATCAGCGGATGATCGACGGGCGGGACGGGATCTTGCCAGATCTGCGGTTCGGCGGGAACGAGCGGGCCGAGATAACGCGAGACCGGACCCATGTCGCGATGCGTCAGCTTGTACCACGCCTTCGCGAACGCGTCCGCGAACTCGGCCGGGTTCTCGTGGAAGCGCTTGGAGATCTTGGCGTACTCGGGATCCTTCGTCAGCGCGAGGTCCGTGGTGAACATCATCGGGGGATGTTTCTTCGCGGGATCGTGCGCGTCCGGAACGATCGCCACGGCCGTGCCGTTCGTTTTCGGCTTCCACTGATTGCCGCCGGCCGGGCTCTTGGTGAGCTCCCACTCGTACTTGAAGAGGTTGTCGAAGTACTCGTTATCCCATTTGGTGGGGTTGCTGGTCCACGCGCCTTCGAGGCCGCTCGTGATCGTCGCGTCGCCGTTGCCGCTCCCGTACGAGTTCTTCCAGCCCAAGCCTTGCTCTTCGAGGCTCGCCGCGGCGGGAGCCGGCCCGACGTACTGGTCGGGGCTCGCGGCACCGTGCGCTTTTCCGAACGTGTGGCCGCCCGCGATGAGCGCGACGGTCTCCTCGTCGTTCATCGCCATGCGCGCGAACGTTTCGCGGATGTCGCGCACGGATGCCGACGGGTCCGGATTGGCGTTGGGGCCTTCGGGGTTTACGTAGATCAGGCCCATCTGCACGGCGCCGAGGGGATTCTCGAGTTCGCGGTCGCCGGTGTAGCGCTTGTCGCCGAGCCACGTGTCCTCGGAGCCCCAGTAGATGCTTTCGTCGGGTTCCCACGTGTCCTCGCGGCCGCCCGCGAACCCGTACGTCTTGAGGCCCATCGATTCCAAGGCGCAGTTGCCGGCGAAGATCATCAGGTCGGCCCACGAGATCTTGCGGCCGTACTTCTGCTTGACCGGCCACAACAGCAAGCGCGCCTTATCGAGGTTCACGTTATCGGGCCAGCTATTGAGCGGCGCGAAGCGCTGAGCGCCGGAACCGCCGCCGCCGCGACCGTCGCCGATGCGATAGGTGCCCGCGCTATGCCACGCCATGCGAATGAACAGCGGGCCGTAATGGCCGTAGTCGGCGGGCCACCAATCCTGGGACGTGGTCATCACCGCGAACACGTCGGCCTTGAGCGCTTCCAAGTCGAGGCTCTTGAACTCCTCGGCATAGTTGAATTCCGCACCCATCGGATCGGAGCGGGGAGAAGGTTCGTGGAGAACCTTCAGATTCAACTGGTTGGGCCACCAATCTTGATTCGATCTGGCCCCGACGATCGTGCGCTTCACGTGCCCGTTCACCGGGCAGCCTTCCGCGAGTGTCTCTCCGATCACATCTGCCATGTCTTCGTTCTCTCCGATCTGGTTCTGCATTGTCTTCACGTTGGTTCGAATGGGGACGCTTCGGCGTGGTGCGTCCGATGAATCTATTTGGTCCGGCGAATTGCGGGGACGAGCTTGCGATCACCGCCCGCGCGGCAACGGCCCGATCGCGACGGTCTGTGCCGCCACGCTCGCACGATAACACGGAACGCAGCATAAGGGAAATCGTTTTATTGGATTGAACTATACGGTTATGCCTATGAGGACTTTCGACGTATGAACGCGACGTCGATCGCGGGGTTGTCGCTGCGCGACCTCGAGTATGCGGTTGCCGTCGCCCGGGAGCGGCATTTCGGGCGTGCGGCGGAGAGCTGCAGCGTGAGCCAGGCCGCGCTGAGCGAACAGATCCGCAAACTCGAAGCCCTGCTCGGCGTCGTGCTCTTCGAGCGGACCAAGCGACGCGTCGAAGTGACGCCGCGCGGCGCGCCGTTGCTGCGCCAAGCCGAGTTGTTGCTCGCGGACGCCCGCAGGCTCGCGGAGGCGGCCCGGCGCAGCGCCGAACCGCTGACGGGCGAGCTGCGCCTCGGCGCCATCGCGACCTTGGCGCCGTATTATCTCCCGGCGCTGATCCGCGGCGGCCGCACGCGCTTTCCGCGCCTCGCGCTGCGCATCAAAGAGGCGCTGACCGACGAGTTATTGGAAGCCCTGCGCGGCGGCGAACTCGACGCCGCGCTCGTGGCCTTGCCCGTTGCCGACGCGGGCCTCGTCTCGGAGGCGCTGTTCTTCGAGCCGTTTCTGCTCGCGTGTCCCGTCGACCATCCGCTCGCGACGGCGCCGGTGCCGGCGATGCGGGATTTGCCGCGCAGCGACCTGCTGCTCATGGAGGAGGGACATTGCCTGCGGGACCAAGCGTTGTCGCTCTGCGACGTGCGGCGTCTCGACCCGCATACGCGCTACGCCAGCAGCCTCGAGATGTTACGGCACATGATCGCGGCCGGAGAGGGCTATTCGGTGCTGCCGTTGATGGCGGCGCGCGACCGTCTGAGCCTCTCGTCGCTCGTAACGTACCGCGACCTCGACGATCCCGAGGCGGGCCGCACGATCGGCCTGATCTGGCGCGCGACGGAGACGCGCGCCCACGATCTGCGGACGATCGCCGCCTATCTGCGCGAAAGCGCGGCCGAGGCGCTGGGAGTTTCCGGACCCCAGTAGGAACCGTAGGGTGGTTCGCCCCCGCAGATTGCTCGACACGCGCTCGGGCAACATCTATCAGATCGCCGGTGCGGTGACGAGCGTCGAGGTCGATACCAAGAGCAACCCGACGAAAGAAGCGCTCGCGGCCGGCGGCGATCCCCGCGGGTTCGACCGTGACCTTGCAGGTGGAACAAGGGCGCAGGCAGGCCGCGCAGTAGCTTCGGGCTCCGCCCGGCGTTACGAGACTTCGCGGTGCGGCACGTCGCGTGCCGGGCCGAGGCTCAGGGCAGCCGTGCCGTTGTTGAACAACGGCACGGTCCGGAATTGCTGCTCGATCGTTTCGCGCATCGCTTCCAGGGGCAATTCGTCCCGGACGTCCCGCCACGCTTCGCGCATGCGCGCGACCATGTCGCGCGCCGCACGCTGCACCACGTTGCGCGACACGCGCGCGCGCACGGCGAGGTTCTCGAATTGCTCGATCGTTACGGCCGCGAAGTAGCGAGCCGAGCCGATCGGCAATCCGGTCTCGCTCGACTCGAGATAGGCCTTGGTGCAGACATAGTCGTAAGCGGGCGCGAGCGCCGGAGCGCGCCCGTCGCGATAGATGAACGACCAATTCTTGAGGTGCATGTCGTTGTTGGCGATGCCGATGTTGAAAACCAGCCGGTGGATGAAATCGATCAACGCCTCGTTCCCCAGCGCCTGATAGATCGTCTCGGCGATGCTCGCGAAGGATCGGTTATTGTATTTCTCGTTCGGCGGTTGGCGGTAGATCTGATTGAAGTCTTCGATGTGGACGCGAGTGCCGTCAGCGAGGCGATCGAAGCGACGTATGCCGAGCGCGATGCCCGTCAAGGCTTCGGCCTCTTCCGGGAGTCCTCCGATCGCTTGCGAGTCTACGAGGCGTATCTCGGGTATGTCGATGCCGACCCTCGCGGCATAACGCAACATCGCGTATTCATTTTCAGGAACGCGGTCGAGATGGCGCGACGGCAATTTAACGATCCATTGCCCATCTCGGCCGTTCGCCCGGATCGTCAGGCCACCGTACGCTCGTTCGATGGCGCTGAATTTCAACTGCACGCCGGCCAGAGAAAAACGCAGCAGCTCGCCAACGGGAATGTCGTAATTCGGGCCGCCGTCGGCCGCGGGAGGAAGGGGCCTCCCGTGCGGATCGCTCAGCGTAACCGCACCGGGCAGATCGTCACCGGTGACCCAGAGCATCGCGAAATCGTCCGTTGCGCCGACGCCCGACCGACGCGCGACGTAACGCCGCAAATCGCCTTCGGGGAGTAGGTTCGAAAAGAACGGCGGCACGTTTCCCAAACCGGACGAGATCTGCCGCGTGCGCAGCCGGCCATATGCGTCGTAGAAGCCCCAGCTCAGCGTCGGGCGATGCTGGTCGTCGATGTACCGTTGCGTGAACGTAAACGTCATGGTGTTGCCGGGTAGACGGGCCAGGCTGCCGACGTGGTAGTCGTTCAACCGGACGATCAAGGAGCTGGGAGCCGCTTCGGTCACCACTCGCCGCCCGTCAAGGGCGGCACGTCGGCGGATGCCGGCAGATTCAGCGCCGCATCGACCGCAGCGAGCCGCTCGCGGGGCACGAATACCGGCTCGAGCTCTAAGGCTCGAGCGAATTCCAGCACGGTCTGCCAGCGAGGATCCCGCTTGCCCCCTTCAACGCGGGTGATGTAGCTCTGCGTTTTGCCCATGCGGTCCGCCAGCTGCGATTGGGTCAGGCCGAGCCGCTCGCGCCGCCTGGAGAGAATCCCTCCGATATGGCTTGTGATCGCTTCCGCTTCCATCGCCATAGCATAGCCAATGCGTCATGATCCTTCAATTCATATGTGACGCATTGGCTCTTTTTTCCATTCGAAGAGAGCCAAACCGTCATTAATCGACCCCGGATAGAGCCGCGATCATCTCGCCGCCCTCGACGACCGCCAGCGTCGGACGGAGCAGCGTCAGCGCGGTCTTCGGGAACGGCGCGGTGTAGGTTTCGATCACGTCGTTGGTGACCGGGTCGAGCAACCGCCCGATTTCCGTTCCTTCCGGCACGACGCGCGCCACATCGTCCTCGCCCATCACCGGCGCGTAGAGCCCCGGCATCGAGGCGCGGAAGGCCTTCGACGGACCGGCGAACACCGATTGCACCTCGGGCAGACCCGAATCCGTGAGGACGCCGGCTTTGCCGAGCGCGCGGCGAATGCCGTCGGCGATCCGCTGCGCCCACTTCTCCTCGTTGGCGCCCGCGCCGCCCATCTCGATCCACACCGCCTTCGCGCCTTGCGCGCGGGCGTGGCCGGTCAGGCTGTTGGTGCGGTCGCTGCCGTCGCGCACGAACGGGCCCCCGATCCAATCCGCCAACTCGTGACTGCCGGGGAAGCGGTAGACGAAGCAATTGATGCACCAGCTGCCGCCGCCGTGCACGTCGATCACGTAGTCGACGCCGTCGACGGCGTGCTTCGCGAGCACGTACGCGAGCCGTTCGGTGTGGCGGCCGTTCGGGTCGCCGGGGAAACAGCTGTTGACGTCTTCCTTGTCGATGTGCGATTCGCGTTCGCCCTCTTCGAGCGCCATCGGATTGGCCACGGGTACGATCCGAAGCGAACCTTTCAGTTCCGAAATATCCGTGGACTCGAGAAACTTGCGGATCGCGCGCGTGCCCCACGGGCCCTCGTCGCCGTGCTGGCTCGCGACCAGCAGGGCCACGGGCGAACCGCTGCCGACGCGGCCGATCCGCACGCCGATGTTGCCGACCGCCGCGGTCGACGGGACGGGATGCGATTCCCAAACGATGTGTTCGACTAACATGATGCTACTGAACCTCTTGGCGGAGTCCGCCGGCACGGGCGGAACGGTGAAGGGCTTCGATGGCGCGCAGCGTGCCGACGGCGTCGCTGGGCGGAATGCGTAACGGGCGCCGCGCCAGCAGGGCGTCGGCGAATTCTTCGGCTTCGAGCCGGTATTGATCGACGCCGGGAATCCGTTCTTCGCGGCGTCCGGCGGCGTCGCTCACGTAGAGCGAAAGTTCGTTCGCGGGAGGGACGAAGGCGTTCGGAACTTCGATTTGGCCCGTGGTGCCGGCGGCGAGATAGTAACCTTGCCCCGACGCGCGGAAACCGCAGTCGAACGTCGCCATGCGGTTATCGGAGAAGCCGAGCACGCCCGCGAGCGTCACCTCGACGCCGAACGCTTCGCGGAAATCCCACTGCGCCGACGCCCAGCGCGGTTCTTCGCCGAAGAGCATGCGCGCGGCGTTGACCGTGTAGCAGCCGACGTCCATCAGCGCGCCGCCGGCTAGATCGGCCTTCAAGCGCACGTTCTGCGGCGGAAACGGCTCGAGCATGAACGTGAAGGCCGTGCGCACCGCACGCAGCTCGCCGATGGCGCCGGCGTCGATCAGCTCGCGCACGCGGGCGTGTTGCGGATGGAAGCGGTACATGAAGGCTTCCATCAGCAACACGCCGTGGGCGCGGCAGGTCTCGATCATGCCGAGCGCCTGCGCGCTATCGACGGCCAGCGGTTTCTCGCAGAGCACGGGCTTGCCGGCGGCGGCGGCCTTCGCGGTCCACTCGGCGTGCAGGCTGTTGGGCAGCGGGTTGTAGATCGCGTCGATCTCAGGGTCCGCCAGCAGTTCCTCGTAGGACGCGTAGGCGCGCGGGATGCCGAGCCGCGCGGCGGTGTCCCGCGCGCGCGCGCCGTCGCGGCTGGCGATCGCGGCCACGACGCCGTTGTCCGATGCCTGGGCGCCGGGAATGAAACGTTTGAGGCCGATGTTCGCGGTGCTGAGGATGCCCCAGCGGATGCGTTCGCTCATGGATCTCCGTAATAGCGTGGACTTAATAGAATTCTTCGAGGTTGACGCGGTTGCGCAGCGGCTTGCCCGCCGCCCGGCGGCGCAGGTTGTCGCAGAAGAGCGCGGTGATGCGCGCGTTCTCGTGGATCGAGAGCGCGGCCGTGTGCGGGCTCATCACGACGTTCGGCAGGGTCCAGAGGGGGTCGTCCGGCGGTAACGGTTCGGGATCGAAGACGTCGAGCACGGCGCCCGCGAGCCGTCCGTCGAGGAGCATCGCGGTCAGCGCGCGTTGATCCAGCACCGTTCCGCGGCCGACGTTGACGACGATGGCCGAGGGCCGGAGCGCCGCGAGCGCCGTCGCGTCGACGAGGCCGCGCGTCTTGTCGGTCATCGGCAAGGTGATCGCGACCGCGTCGCTCTGTGCGAAGGCGGCGACGATGTCCGTCGTCGCGAACGTCAGGTCGGCGGCGGGATGCGGCGCGTTGGTGCGCGCGACGCCGATCACGCGCATGCCGAAGGCGCGCGCGCGCGTGGCGATGGCCGTGCCGATCTGGCCCATGCCGACGATCGCGATCGTCGACCCGTCGAGCTCGCCCATCGGGTAGTGCAGCCACGCGCGTTCGGCGCGCATCCGCGCGAGCCGCGCGGCATCCTTGCGCAGCGACAGCAACCCGTGGAACGCGAACTCGGCGAGCATCCCCGCATGCACGCCCGCGGCCGAGGCGAACGCGACGCGGTCGAGCGTTGCTTGCGGAAGTTGCGCGCGCCGGACGTGCGCGCCCATCCCGGCCGACGTGCCCTGCACGAAGTGCGCGCGCGGTGCCGAGGCCAAGGCGCGCGCGAGTTCTTCCGAGCTTTCCTTTGGGTACCCGAAGAGGACGTTGGCGCGCTCGAGCATTCGGTTCCAGCGCGCTTCCTGACGCGCGTCGCGCGTGAAGTTCGGATCGCCGCCGTGGTCGTTGGGATAGCGTACCGGCGGCAACAGGGCGGGATCGTAGAGCACCTCGTCGACGACTTCGACCGCCCCGATGCGCAGGACGTGCTCGGGCTCGAGCGGGCTCGAGATCATGACGATCACGAGCTCACCGCGTGTCGACGTTCATCATGTCGTCGAACGGCGTCAGGATCGGCGGGTCGAAGCCGCTCACGCGAGCGTTCCACGCGTAGCCGCCCTTCCACACGAAGAGCACGATCGTGGGTGCGTCGGCGACGATCTTGGCCTGCACCTGCGCGAAGAGGCGCCGCCGCGTCGCTTCGTCGTACGAGGCCTCCGTTTGCGCCAGGAGCCGGTCCACTTCGGGGCTGCAGTAGCGGGTGGCGTTCTCGCCGTTCGGCGGGATCGTTTTACAACCGTACAGTCCGTTGACGTCGGAGACTGCTTCGAGCGAGCGGGGATACACGGCGAAATCGTATTTCCCGCCGTAGAGGATGCCGCCGTTCTGCACGAGCGCCCGGAAAACGTTGGGGGCGTAGCGTTTGCTCTGCACGTCGATTCCGACCGCCTTGAGTTCGGCGCGGATGAATTCGATCGATTCGTCGAGTTCCGCGGCGCCTACCGGATAGACGGCTTCGAGGCTCAGCCGCTGCCCGTTCCTGGTGCGGATGCCGCCGTCGCCCACGCGCCAACCCGCGGCGTCGAGGAGCGCTCGCGCGCGCGCCGGGTCGTACGGAATCCCCGGCTCGTTCAACTTCGGCGGATCGAGCGGAATCGTCACGCCGTCGTGGATGTATCCGAAACCGTGCAGCACGGTCGCGATCAGTTTGTGGCGGTCGATCGCGTAGCGGACCGCTTGGCGGACGCGCACGTCGGCGACGAGCGGGCGATTGGCGACGACGAAGTCGAGGTTCGTCGTGCGATAGTTCGGCTGCACGAGCACGTGTACGTTGGCGACGTGCTGCAGACGCGCGGTGTAGCTGGGCGGCATCAACGGCCACAGATCGACTTCGCCCGTTTGCATCTGCTGCGTGAGCGTCTCTTGCGACGGAAGCAATTTGTAGGTGATGCGCGCGAGCTTCGGCTTGCCGCGCCAGTAATACGGGTTTGCCTCGAGCTCGATCGAGTCGCCGTGCTTCCACTCGACGACCCGAAAGGGACCGATGCCCACGGGTTTGTGGTTGTAGGGCGCGTCGTTGATCGACGGCAGCGACCCGAGGATGTGTTTGGGCAAGATGCACGGCTCGTCGGCCGCGGTCCCGAAATAGAGCGGCAGGTAGCTGCCGTACGGCGCCTTGAGGTGGAACACGACGGTGTTCTTGTCGGGTTCGTCCATCTTCGCGATCTGATCCCAGCCCGCCGTGCCCTGCTCTTCGTTGTTGGCCGGGTTGAGGATCGTCTTGACCGTGAAGACGACGTCGTCGGCGCTGAACGGGGCTCCGTCGGACCAGCGCACGCCGTGCCGCAGATGCCACACGATCGTCTTGCCGTCGCGGCTGATGCCGCCGTTCTGCTGCGTCGGAATCACGGTCAGCAGTTCCGGAACGGGTTTCCCGTTGCGGTCGTAGCGGGCGAAGTAGGCCGCCGTCAGCTCCGCGATGTAGCCGCCGACCGCCGACGGATCGAGGTGGATGTTCAAACTGTTGGGGTCGCCTTGGCCGTTGGCGATCCGCAGCCAATGCGCGTCGTCGTGATGCGCGCCGCAGCCGCCGAGGGCGGCGAGCGCTAGCGCGGCTGCAGCGAGAGCTCGTCGCAGATCCACGCTACCGGAACCGAACCGAAGCCGAGCAGAGTGTCATGGAATTCCTTCGTTGGGAGTCGAGAGGCGGCGCGGAGCGCTTTGATGCGGCGGCTGCCGGTCCAGTACATCAACCGGCTGCCGGGGAAGATCGAGTTGCGCGTCGTCTCCGGCCGGACGCGCGCCGGGGCGAAGGCAACGTCATCGCGATAGAAGCGGCGCATCGCGTCCAGATCCCAGACGCCGGTGTGAAGCCGGATATCCGCGAGGCAACACGCGATGTTGCGCAGTTCGAAGTATGCGAGCTGCAGCCGTTCGCCCTGCGTGTAGAAATCCGGAACCTCGGCCATCAGATCTTCCGCGTAGCAGGCCCAGCCTTCGACCAGCGTGCCCGCGGAGAGCAGCGCGATGCCGCTCGCGCAATCGGTGCCGGCCATGCGCGCGATGCGAGAGGGCGAGCGGCGGGCGCGCGCGTTTTGCGTGTGGTGCCCGATGCTGCCGTGGTGCACGGCGTGGATCAACTTGACCGCGGCGGTATTGTGCGCCTGACGCGTCGCCGCGAGGTCGTCCCCGGGCGGTGCGACCCAGTAGATGCTGCCCGAACCCGGCGCCCGTTCGGGCGGCGAGCGATAGAAGAGGAAGTACAGCTCGCCCGCGAGCGCCCGCGCCCACTCGGGCAAGTAGGTGAATTCGAGGCCGTAGTCGTCCGCCGGCGTCAGCAGCTCCGCCGCATCGCGTAAGGCGCGCGCGTGCCAAGCGCGGTACGACGGCAACACCTCGTCGGGATCCGGTCCGAGGGTTGCGAGATCTGCGAGCTGCTCGCGCCAGGAGCGCGCCGGATCGAGGCGTGCGGCGCATTCGGTCAAGTGCTGTAGCGTTTCGTCGAACGCGCGCTGCGCTTCCCGTTCCAGCTCCTCGGGTCCCGGTTCCAAGCCGTGCACTTCGCGCATGACGAGCGCCAGGAAGTCGCGCCCGCAGGCCGGATCGGCGTCGGGCAGAGCCGCGAGCGCGTCGTCGAAGCGCGCGAGCGCCGCGCGGGCGTCGCTCAGCGCGCGCGACGAAGGCCGGCGCTGGTTCGAGGCCGGAAGCGGCGCCGCCAAGAAGCCGCGGAGCGCCGCGATTTCCCCGCGCGCGCGCGACGTCCAGTCCGCCGGAACCGCGCAACCGCTCAGCCGCGCGGCGCCGTCGGCCAAATAGTCCGCGACCGCATCGAGCCGCGATTCGAGCGCGCCGGGGTCTCGCTGCACGGCGCCGGGCAGCAAGAGGGATACGATTGCGAACGCCACTTCGCCGCTGTACCAGGCCGGGTTCTGCGTCCGCGGGCGCAGGGCGTTTGCCGCGGTGCGATGCGCGATCTGCGCGCGGATCATCCGCGCGTCGAGCCGCGCGCCGGCGTCGCCGGGCACGGGCAGCGCATCGAGCCGGATCGCGAGTTGGCGCAGTAACGTGCTCTCGCGCTCGACGGCGCGCGCGTCCGCCGGCGGCAGCGCGAAATCGTATAACGCCACGCCGGCGAAGCTCGCATCGACGGGATTGTAGCTCCAGTGCAGCCGCAGAAAGTCCGAAACCAAATCGTCGAACGCGCTCACGGAAGCGTCACCCAACGCCGTTCGCGGTGCGCGAGGACGAGCGCATCGACGATTTCCTGGCTCTTCGCGCCGTCGAAGAACGTGCATTCCGGGGGGCGCTCGTCGAGGATCTCGTCGACGAAGAAGCGCACGAGGTTGCGATAGTAGAGCTCGGGCCAGGGCGTGCGCAGATCCGTTCCGGGCGGGAAGGCTTGGGCGGGTAATGCGACCGGTTCGAATTCTACGTTCCCCGCGCTCGCGAAGGTCAGGGTCTCGGCGATTCCGCGCTCTTCGATCAAGCGCGCGACCGCGGCGCCCTTGGAGCCGTAGACGCGCAGCTCGACGCCGGGATAGTTGCCGACCGCGATGTACGAGGTCTGCAGCAGGCCGTGCGCGCCCGAGGCGAACTCGACGAGCGCCACGGTTCCGTCCTCGACCGCGATCGGCTGGCGCCCCGGCTCGCCGCGCACGACGCGCTCGGGCACGAAGTTACGCATCGTCGCCGCGACGGCGGCGAACTCGCCCGCGCACCAGCGCATCAGATCGACCAGATGCGACCCGTAGCCGACGACGGACGAGGGAATCAGGCGGTTGCGCGCCGCACGCGGCGAGACCTGGCGCAGCGGAAAGTCGGGATCGAGGAACTGGGAGTTCTGCTCGAAGCCGTGGACGTGGAAGATCTCGCCGAGCGTGCCGTCGGCGATCCACTGCTGCAGTTGCCGGACCGCGGGCGAATAACGAAACGTGAAGCCGAGCTTGGTGCGGAGCCCACGCTCCTGCGCGATCCGCGCGACGGCGAAGGCGTCGACGGCGCGCTCGGCCAGGGGCTTCTCGCTCAGGGCGTGCTTGCCGGCTTCCAGCGCGGCCGTGCTGAGCGGCAGATGCGTGTGCGTCGGCGTGCAGACGTCGACCATCTCGACTTCCGGATCCGCCAGCAATTCGCGATGGTCGCCGTAGACGCGCGGTATGCCGAACTTCTGCGCCATCGCGCGGGCGCGTTCGATCTCGACGTCGCAAATCGCGACGACGTTCGCTCGCGGGTAGGCCGCGTAGCCGGGCAGATGCGCTTTCTCGGCCCAGGCGTGCGCCCCGAGGACCCCGATGCCCAGACGTCTCACGGCAGCGCTTTCCCGATCTCGTTCGCGTACGCTTCGAGTTCGATGAAGTTGTGGAAGCCGAGCGTGCGGCGGCCCTCCTCGATTTCGTAGATCATCGCGCACAGCCGCTCGTTGAGCCGCACGTCGGCGCCCTTCGCGCGGCCGTACTCCACGAGCTTGCCGTTGGAAGCGCGCACTTCCGAGGGCCGGTTGCGATAGACGATGTCCCACCAGATGCCCGAGCCCTGTTTCTTGAAGCGGTGCTCGGATGGCTTCTGATCTTTCTTGAGCAGCCAGATCGCGTGGTTGATGTTGTCGAGCAGCTTGCGCGTGTCGGCCGGCGTTTGCGGCTTGTAGTTGGCCGGATCGAAGAAGTCGAACGCCTCGACGGCGATGCCGTTGGCTTCGGCGATCTCGAGCGCTTCGCGCACGACGGCGCCCGCGACCCGCGCGTAGCGTTCGACGCCGAGCGTCTCGCGAATCGGCGCGTCCGCGAGTGCCGAGAACACGACTTGCGCCGAGTAGACCTCCTTGGCCCAGATCTGGCCCCAGATGTTCCCGGAGACTTGGACCTCGGTCAAGGCGCCGAGCATGCGCGCGAGTTCGGCCAGGCGCGGCGTGCGCGCGCCGTTCATCTCGCCCAATTGGATCGGGCCCTCGTGCACGAACTCGATATGGCCGGGATCGACGAGCGCCCCGCCGTAGTTCGGAATCGACCCGACCACGCGTTCCATTCCGCCCAAGCCCGCGTCGCCCAGGAGCTGCGCGATCGCGGGTTCGTTGAAGCCGTTCTGATACGAGACGATGAAGCCGTCGGGGCCGAGCAGCGGCAGGATCGCGCGCACGGCCTCTTCCGTATGTTGCGATTTGGTGGCGACCAGGACCGCCTCGAGCGGTCCGGCCAGCCGGTCCGGCGTCGTCGCGCGGACGTCGAAGTGCTGGTCGCCGCGCACGCCGTCGACCCTGAGGCCCTTCGCGTTGAGCGCGTCGACGTGCTCGACCCAGCGGTCGACGAGCAGCACGTCGTAGCCGGCGCGCGTCATGTACGCCCCGGCCAGCCCGCCGATCGCACCGGCGCCGACGATCGTGACCTTCATGCGTTGCTCCCGGCGGCGAGCGTCAGCGCGCGGAACGCGGGCTGGGCGTCGAGTTCGGCGTCGAGCGCGCGCGCGTCGTCTGCGCCGAGCGGCGTCAGCGGCGGCAGCATCCGCGCCAGGGCCGCATCGGCGAAGAGGCGCGCCGCGGTGTGGCGGATGGCGGGCACGAGCGGCCGCTTCGCGATCGTCGTGCGTAGCGCGGTCAGCGCGGTCTGATCCGCCGCCGCATCCGGCGATCCGTTCGCGCGCCATACCATGCCGGCGAGCCGCCCCGTGACGTTGACGGTCGCCGAGATGCAGCCCGCGAAGCCGCGCCGGCGCGCGTCGAGCAGGATCGCCTCGGTGCTCGGGAAGACGTCGAGGCCGGGAAAGGCGGCGACGACGGCGTCCGCGTAGGCCATGTCGCCCGAGCTGTCCTTGAGGCCGGCGATCGTCTCCGGATAGGCGTCCACCAGGCGCGCGATGACCGCCGGCGTGAACGGGACGCCGCTCAACGCCGGAAAATGATAGAGGTAAAGTTTCAACGACGGCCGCGCGACGCGCTCGATCAAGGTGGCGAAGTGCGCGAAGAGACCGTCGTCGCCGACGTTCTTATAGTAGAACGGCGGCAGCACGAGGGCACCCGCGAAGCCGAGTTCCGCGGCGGCGGCCGTGAGCTCCACGGCGTCGGCCAGCGCGCTCGCGCCGGTACCTACCATGAAGCGCTCGAGCGGCAATCCGCTCCCGGCGATCGCGCGCATCACGGCCAGCCGCTGGCCGACCGAGAACGAGACCGCTTCGCCCGTCGTACCCAGGAGGTTGATACCGTCGCAGCCGTCGCGCAAGAGCCGCGCGCAGTGCTCGACGACCCGTTCGAGATCCGGCCCCAGCGCCGTGCCGACGGGCGTCAGCGTCGCTGCGAGGACGCCGCCGATGCGCGCGGACGGGGGAAATGCTTCACTACCGGCTATTGACAGCGCAGCCACCTTGCCTTAATGTGCGGGGAGATAACTGTTAATCGTCAATTGTTTACAATCCTTGCACTCCCCAAACGGGGTCGCTCGATGGCCGACACGGAATCGCCCAAGGCGCTGGGCGAGCTCGCCCCCGCGAATCGCCGCAGTCTTTCAGAAGACGTGGCGGAGCGTTTGCGTTCCGCCATCGTGCGCGGTACGTTCGACCCGGGTCAACATCTGAGCGAGGCCACCTTGGCCGAGAAGTTCGGCGTGAGCCGCGGCCCGATTCGCGAGGCGTTCGTCGAGCTCGAACGCGAGGGGCTGGTCACGATCGAGCGGCACCGTGGGGCGCGGGTCACGCGGCTCTCGCAGACCGACATCGACGAGATCTACGAGATGCGCGCGGCGCTCGAACGGCTCGCGATCGAGCGCGCGATGCGCTTCGCGACCGACGACGACTTCGCGGCGATGGACGGCGCGATCGCGACCCTCAAGCGCGCCGTCAAGGCGCGCAAGATCCACGACGTCGTCGAGTGCGACGTCGGTTTCCACGACCTCATCTACCGGGCCGCGCGACACTCGCGGCTCTACGCCGCCTGGTCCAACCTCCGTCCGCAAATCGAGACGTTCTTGCACTCGCGCTCGATGGACACCGGCGACTACCTCAAGAGAGCGGTCCTCGAACACGAGGAACTGCGCGACGTCATCCGCGGGAAGTCCAAGAAAACCGCGATCGCGATGATCGACGAACACCTGCGCAGCGCGCACGAACGGCTCTCACAACTCTCGTCCTAGGAGACTACGCTTGAGAAAGCTCGGCATCGGCCGCCTCATCCTCGCGCTCGTCGCGATCTTCGCCATCTGCTTCAGCGGTAAAGCAGCCTTTGCCGGTTCCACGGGCGATATCACCGGGACCGTGGTCGACGCCGCCTCGGGGCAGCCGGTCGCCGGCGCGAAAGTGACGGCGGTCAGCCCGTCGCAGATCGCTTCGGCGACGACGGGCAGCGACGGGCGTTTCGCATTCCTCTCGCTCGCGCCCGATACGTACACGATCTCGATCGAGGAGCAGGGCTTCGATCAGACGAGCGAATCCGGTATCGCGGTCTTCGCCGACCAGACGCAGCGCGTCCAGTTCAAGCTGCAGAAGGCGCTGCGCACGATCGGCAAGATCTCGAGCCGGTCGAACTCGGACCTGGTCCGGCCCGGCGCGACGTCGGACTCCTACTCGATCAACGCGTCGACGCAGGCCGCGATCACCGGCCTCGGCGGCGGCGGGTCGCTCAATCAAGCGTACTCGGCCCTCGCCGCGGTCCCCGGCGTCTACGTGCCGTCCGGCCAGAACGGCTGGTCGCAGTCGGCCGGCGTCGTGATTCGCGGCGGCACGCACACGCAGGTCGGCTACGAGCTCGACGGCGTGCCGGTCAACGTCGGCATCAACTTCTTTCCGGGCAGCAACCTCTCGACCTTGGGCCAGCAAGAACTTCAGGTCTATAGCGGTTCGGCGCCCGCCAACGCGGAGTCGCAGGGCCTCTCCGGCTTCGTCAACCAGGTCATCAAAACGGGCACGTATCCCGTGACCGCGAGCGGCGACGTGGGCATCGGCACGCCCTTCTATCACAAGCTCGCTTTCGAACTGAGCGGCGCGAGCCCCAACCGCAACTTCTCGTATTACGTCGGCATCCTGGGCGCCAATCAGTCCTACCGTCTGGTCGACAACTACAACGGCGCGTCGTATACGTATCCCTTCGGAACCGCCGTGGCGACGCTGCCCTGCCCGACCGGAAGCCTGAGCAGCACCGATCTCAACTACGCCAGTTGCTACAAGGCGTTCACGCCCGGCGGCCTCGGAACGGGGCCCGGCGGGTTCCTCTACGCGCCGCCCAACTACGGTAACCCGGCCTATCAGGAAGATCGCGAAAACATCGTCAACCTGCACTTCGGTCTGCCGCACGTCAACGGACTGAAGGACGACATTCAGGTTCTGTACGATACGGGCGGGATCGCGACGTGGTTGTATAGTTCGCAAAACGACCTCCCGCCCGGACTCCTCGCGGCGGCGGGCGTGACCCAGTACCCGTACCCGAACAGCATCGTCTACAAAGGCGCCGTGGGCCAGTTCCTACCGGCGAACTACGCGGCGAACCTGCAGACCTACTATTTCCCGACCGAGGAGCAATCCGCGATCGACGGTAACGGCCTCGTCCCCCTCGACCGGCGCGACCAGCAGCAGAACAATCAGTCGATCCTGAAGCTGCAGTACCAGCACAACATCAGCCAAAACGCCTACGTCCGGCTGTACGGCTACACCCTCTACTCCAATTTTCTGCTCAACGGCGCGAACGGGGGCAGCTCTCCGTTCGGCATCGGCGAACCGCCGGATTACAAACTCTGGACGCACACGAGCGGCCTCAGCTCCGAGTTCGCCGAGCAGTTGGGTTCGCACTTGATCGGCGCGCAAGCGTCGCTGACCAATTCGCCGTCCGTGCGCGACAATAGCAGTACGGCCTATACGAGCCCCGCGACGCCGTTCGCGCTCGCGGTCAACGGCAACTCGCCCAACAGCGGCATCTGCTACAACGTGTCGGGCGCCGTCGGAACGCCGGTCGCCTGTGAAGGCGGCGACGTGTCGGGTCTCGCGCCGACGGGCGTGACGCTCGGCCAAGGGTCCACCCCGGTCACCCCGCTCGGCGGCGCGACGTGCGGCGGCGGCCCGTGCAAATACTACGTGGTCCAGAACGGATTCTCGGGCACCAACAACACCGTGACGCAGGAGGCGTATGCGGCGAGCATTCGCGATCAGTGGAAACCGAGCGAACGCCTGACGATCGACTACGGACTCAAGTTCCACGACTACCTCTACACGGGAGCCGACACGGGCGGCGGCGCGCGCGATTTCTGGTTCAACGCCTACAACAACGACTATTGCGTCAACAGCCAGCCCGGCAACGCGCCGGTCACCAAGAACAGCCTGGGCATCGCGACGAGCGCGGCGTGCTCCGCCGCCAACATCGCGGGCAAGGTGAGTTACGTCTCGCCCGGACTGACCAACTCGCCCTCTAACTACGCGTTCCAGGAATGGGAACCGCGCGTCGGAGCAACGTACTCGGCGAGCGCGCGAGACGTCTTGCGCGCGAGCTACGGCAAGTACACCCAGCCGACCGAAACCGGCTTCGAGCAGTACAATACGCTGCAGCAGAACCTGCCGGCGTACTTGGGCTCGCACTTCTACTCGCTCGGGTTCACGGGTCCGGGCCACGACATTCCGCCGCAGGAGTCGTTCAACACCGACTTCTCCTGGGAGCACGCGTTCAAGAACTCCGACATGTCGTTCAAGGTCTCGCCGTTCTACCGCGCGACCCGCAACGAGCTGACCGAATTCTTCGTGGATCCGGCCACGCAGGTCACCTCCGGCCTAGCCGTTGGTTCGCTGCGCACGAGCGGCGTCGAGTTCCAGTTCCGTAAGGGTTCGTTCGACCGCGACGGTCTCTCGGCGCTGCTCTCGTACACGTATACGACGGCGCGCATCCACTACAACACCCTCCCCAACGGCGGCACGATCCTCTCGCCGCTCAACAACGACATCAAGACCTACAACGCCTACACGTCGTTCTGCGCCACCCACTCGAGCGATCCGCGGTGCGGCGCGACGAACGCGAAGAACGGCGGGAGCGCCGCGTGCTTCACCTCGGCCGGCGTGCCCGATCCGAGCTGTGCCGCGGGCGACGTCGCCAACCCGTACTGGAACGCGCCGGTGCAGAACCTGCTCGATCCCAACGGGAGCTACTGGCCGACGGATCCCGTGATCGCCGGGAATAGCCTGGGCGTGAACTCCTACACGGTGCCGCACGTCGCGACGCTGGTGCTCAACTATCGCAAGCGCAACTTCGCGATCACGCCCTCGGTGCAGTTCCAGGCCGGCCAGCGGTACGGCAGCCCGGAAGCGAACGCGGGCATCGATCCGGCGGGAGGCTGCGCGCCGCTCGCCGGCGCGACGACCGCGGGCGACCCGCGCTATCCGTACGGTTCCGCGGGCGGCGCTCCCTACAACGCGCTGACCTGCAACGCCGCGCTCAACGCGATTCCGAACGTCTTCACCGGCCAGTTCGATTCCATCGGTGCGTTCGTGTCGCCCTCGCAGCTGCTCGGGAGCCTCACCCTCTCATACGACGCGACCAAGAACGTCGGGTTCACGGTGGTGATGTCGAACGTCTTCAATCAGTGCTTCGGCGGTACGCAGGCGGCCTGGACCGGCGGATCCAACCCGCACGTCTGCTCGTACGAAAGCGGTGAGGTTTCACGCCTCTACGCGCCGACCGGCAACGTCTATAATCCGGGCGCGAAGTTCGAGCCCTTCGCGCAAGACCCGTACTTCCCGTACCTGGGACCGTACACGATGGGCGTCGTCAACCCGAGCGCGCCGTTCGGCATCTACGTCGACATGCACGTTCGCCTGTGACCGACCTCGAGATCGGGCGGAACCTGACCGAAATCACGACCGGCCTCGACGCGCTCGAACGCGCGTCGAGCGCCGGGCGCGGGGCGCTGGATTCCGAGGGGCTCGTCCCCATCTTCATGGGGCGCGACCTGGTCGAACCGCGCCGGTTCGGGGATTACGCCGCGGTCCACGCGGCGCTCGACGAACTCGAAGGCGGCGTCGCCGCGCTGCCGCCCGGGCCGCGGACGACGTTCGTGCGGGCCATGCTTCGCTCGCTGCGTGCCGCGACGCGTTTGTTCTCGGGAGAACGACTCGATTTCGCGACGAAGCTGACGGAGCTGGTGGGCGTTCCCGCCGAGCCCGTTCCCGAAGCGACGATCGCGGCGATCCACGAGCGCCTCGACTCGCTGCTCGCCGCGCGCGGCTTCAACAGCGGAACGCTCGGCGACCGCGTGCGCGCGTGGGAGCGCGAGCGGGTCCTCGCAGCGGACGATTTACCGAAGGTCTTCGCGGAGTTGATGGCCGTCGCCAAACGCCGGACGGACGAAGCGATCTTCGATACCGGCGACTACACGATGGCGCTCAACCCGCTGCGCGGGGTTCCCTATACGGCGCGGTGCGCGTTCGACGACGGCAACATGGACATCAACCTCGACGTCGCCTTCACCCGCTCCGCGCTCAAGCACCTGGTCTGTCACGAAGTGTTCCCCGGACATTCGACGCAATTGCTGTACACGCGCGCCGTCGCCGAAAGCGGCCGGAGTCCGCTCGACGTTCTGCTCTGCACGACCAACGCCGTGACGGGTTGCGTGCAAGAGGGCATCGGCGACCAGGGTATCGAGTTGATCGACTGGATCGAAGACGAAGACGATGCCGCCCACATCGAACTGCGGCGCCTGCAGACCGCGGGCGGCACGAACGCCGCCTGGTACCTGATGACGGGCGCCTGGACGCGCGAACGCGCCGAGCGTTACCTGCGCGAGACCGCCTTCGCGCAGGACGCTTGGATCCAGGGCCGCCTCGCGATGGCGCAGCATCCCTTCCGCGGCGCCTTCGTAGCGTCGTATTGGTTCGGTACCGAAGCGGTTCGGACGGTACGCGAGCGCACGCCGCCCGCCGAACGCCGCGCGTTCGTGGAGAATCTCTACGAGCGGCTGCACTCGCCGGAAAGCCTGCTGATGGCGGCCGCCTGACGCCGCTACGATCGAAGGTTGCGGATTGATTCGCTACTGAAGTAAACGGCGTACCTTCCGGGCGTCCGGGCGCCGTCCCGGGCCGGGGTTGCCTCGAGGCGAAGGCCGGGGCGCCCCGGGACGCTCGAGCGTGCTGCTCTCCTCCGAGCGGCGCCTGGGAAGAGGGTCTGGGGTTTCACAGGAAAAGATGACCCTACGGATGGTTCCAGGCGACCGCACTGCGGGCGTCGGTTTTCTTGTGGTCGACGTTAAGGCTCCCCGCCTCACTCGCGAGGGGGAACTATGGACCGCCGTTCTGCGTATCCGAATACGTAAACCCGCAATCATAATGCGACTGGGCGCCCGTCGCAGGAGGACAATACCGTGCGCTATGCGCCACTTCGATTAAATACCTGGAAAGCCACGGGTGCGGCGACCGTCTTGGCGGTCCTCGCAGTCGCGACCCCGGCCCTGGCCATCTCGGTCACGGTCAACGGCAATCCGATCACCCTCAACCCGCCCCCGATCGAGCGCTCGGGCCGCGTCTTCGTTCCGCTCCGCGGCGTTTTCGAGCAGCTCGGCGCGAGCGTCGTCTACAACGCCGGCGTCATCAACGCGACCGCCGGCAGCCAGACCGTTCAACTCACCATCGGCTCGCAACAGGCCACGGTCGACGGCCAAGCGCAGACCGTCGACGTCGCGCCCTTCATCGTCGGTGCGAGCACGTACGTGCCACTTCGATTCGTTTCCCAGGCACTGGGCGCGACGGTCAACTACGACGGCGCCAATCAGATCGTTTCCGTCGTCATGAACGGCGGACAGCAGGCCGGTCCGGAAGTTCCGTCCTACGCGACGCCTCCGCAGGTCGTCGTCGACACGCCGCCGCCGCCGATTCCGACGTACGCGCAGCCGCCCTGCCCGGAACCGGACTGGATCTGGGTGCCGGGTGCGTGGCACTGGGGCCCCTACGGCTACTACTGGGTTCCCGGCACCTGGGAAGCTCCGCCGCAGCCCGGCTATCTCTGGACGCCCGGTTATTGGGCCTTCACCGGTGGTAACTACGGCTGGCACTCGGGCTACTGGGGAATCCACATCGGATTCTACGGCGGCATCAACTACGGCGCCGGCTACTTTGGAAACGGCTACGAAGGCGGCCATTGGGACGGCAACCATTTCGCCTACAACACCGCCGTCACCAACGTGAACAAGACGGTCATCACAAACACGTATATCAATAAGACCGTCGTCAACAACTACTACAACACCAAGAACGTCAGCTATAACGGCGGCCCCGAGGGCGTCAAGGCAACGCCGACCGCGGCCGAAAAGGCCGCCTTCGCCGCGAAGCACGTCCCCGCGACGCCGGTCCAAGCCGAGCACATCAAGGCAGCGGCCGCGGATCGTCGCCTCCTGGCCACCGTCAATCACGGCAAGCCGCCGGTGACGGTCGTCGAGCGGCCGATCACGCCGGAACATCCGCTTCCGGACGCGGAGCCCGTGAAGCCCGAGGACAAGGCTTTGGTCCAGGGTCACACCATCAAGGGCGAAGGCCCCGGAGCGGTCGAGAAGCCCGCGATGGAAAAGCCGGCCGAGGAAAAGCCTGCGATGGAGAAGCCGGCTGAAGAGAAGCCCGCGATGGAGAAGCCGGCTGAAGAGAAGCCTGCGATGGAAAAGCCGGCCGAGGAAAAGCCTGCGATGGAAAAGCCGGCGACGGAAAAGCCGGCGATGGAGAAGCCGGCCGAAGAGAAGCCTGCGATGGAGAAGCCGGCCGAAGAGAAGCCCGCGATGGAGAAGCCGGCGACGGAAAAGCCTGCGATGGAGAAGCCGGCGATGGAAAAGCCCGCCATGGAAAAGCCGGCCGAGAAGCCGAAGCCGGTGGTTCACCACCCGGCCGCGAAGAAGCCGGCCCCGAAGAAACCGGCCCCGAAGCCGGAAGAGAAGCCCGCTCACCCCGAAGAGAAGCCGACTCCGAAGGACGAGCACTAGAAACGAAGCCGGGCCTATCGAACGCGATAGGCCCGGTTTTCCTTTCGCCGCGCGCGACGGCGGATCTCGGCTTGCCGATAGCTGAACGACCGGCCTTTCCCCGCGGGCAGTCCGTGCGGTCGCGGCCGTGCCGAAGGGCGGATGAAATCGTGCACGTCAAGCAATAGATCCAAGACAACATCGACGCAAAACACTGGACGGTGATTACGACGTACCTAGCGGAACGGGCGAACCAATGTCTGAGCTACACCGTCGGTCTCGCCCACCTGGGCTTCGCGGAGCTGATTCATATCGGAGCTGGGCCGCAGGACGCCTTGTGGCTGCTCAACGACGTCGCCGAACGCGAACGAGCCGGCGATCTCACGTACGGCGACCTCGCGAAGATCGTCCGGCACGGGGCGGTTCGCGTGACCCCGGTCGCTACCGAGACGGCGCGCGAGTACGCGCTCCTCGCGTGCGACTACGCGGATCGAGACGGCATCGCATTACGATTCAAAGAGGTCCTCGTCCCCGACCGGTCGGGGCGCCTTCCCGGCGACCCGGACTACGACTTGCCGTTCCGGCCGATCGGAACGGCCCGGTGAAACGTCACCGGATACGCGCCTCGCCCGCGTAGACGTTGAAGCGCGAGTCGCGCACGAAACCCGCTAACGTGATGCCGAAGCGGCGCGCGAGATCGACGGCGAGGCTGCTGGGCGCCGAGACCGACGCGATGACCGGAACGCCGCCGGCCAAACACTTCTGCACGAGCTCGAAGCTGGCGCGGCCGCTGACGAGCACGACGCAACGCGAGAGCGGTAAACGCGAACCGAGATACGCCCAGCCGATCAGCTTGTCGAGTGCGTTGTGGCGCCCGACGTCCTCGCGCACCGCGAGCAACGTCCCGTCTTCGTCGAACAGCGCGGCCGCATGCAGGCCGCCGGTCTTCTCGAAGACGCGCTGAGCGGCGCGGAGCCGCTCGGGTAGCGCGACGAGCGTCGCAGCAGCGAGGTGAAAATCTCCGCCGAGCGGCGCAAAACCGCGCACTTCCAACGCTTCGAGGTTGGCCTTGCCGCACACGCCGCAGGCGCTCGTGGTCGTGAAGTGGCGCTCCAAGCGCGCGAGCTCGGGCAGCTCGCGGGCGGCGAGATCGACGTTGACGATGTTGTATTGCTGGCTCGGATCGACGTCGCGGTCGATGCAATACGAGATGCCGGCGAGCGCGTCGTCCGCGCGCAAGACGCCCTCGTTGTGGAGAAAACCTGCGGCCAGTTCGAAATCGTTCCCGGGCGTGCGCATCGTGACCGCGATGGTCCGGCTGCGCCCAGCGGCGCGCAAGCGAATCTCGAGCGGCTCCTCGGTGGCCGCGCGATCGAAGCGTTTGCGCGCGACGCCGTCCTCGAAGGCGGTGATGCGGTATTCGACCGTCGCGCCGGGCCGGGTCGCGACCGGATCGGTCACTCGGGCTGACGCGACGCGGCGCGCGGGTCGTCGGCGGAATCCTTGCCGGCCTCGATCAGCGTTTCCCGAAATACGTAGCCGCCGAGCAACGTCAACGCCGATGCCGCGACGGTCTTGACGCGCGAATGGCCGGGGAGCAGATTCAACAGCGTCGCGCCGAGGATGCCGCCGTACTGCGTGAAGGTCCGCAGTTTGCGGCCGCGCGGCCCGTCGAACATCGGCTTGCCGATCTCGCCCGCGTAACGGCGGAAGTGTTCGAGCCCGGCCAGTTCGGCGAGCGAGGCCACGAGCTCCAGGCGTTCGAGTTTCGCGGCGGTCTCCGGAAAATCGCCCTCGAGCGCGAGCAAGGCGGCGTGGGCCGCGCAAGCGCTCGCCACGCCCGAGCAGACCGAGAGCGCCGGTATGTGCCGTTTTCCCTTGGCCCACACGGGAATCGCGGTGGCGCTGATCAGCACGCCCGTGTAGCCGGCGATGAACGAACCGAAGATCGCGAGCACCGGATCCAGTAGCGCTTTGGGCACGAGATCCGCGATCCATCCCGGCAACACGCCGTCGTCGGCCAGTTGACCCGCTGCCGAGAGCGCCGCGAGGTTGCCGTATGCGAAGAGGCCCCACACGCCGACCGACATCGGCGATTTGAGCTTGACGATGCGCAGCATGTTGAGGAAACGCTCCGGCCGCCCCAGATGCGAGACCAAGATCGCCGGACACACGAGCGCCAGCGTCACGCCGAGATAGCGGCCGTTGCGCGCCAGGACCCGGCCGCCTTCATCGTGCTCGTCGGCCAGCAGAACGAGGCTCGACGAGCCGCCCATGATGCCGCCCAGAAACAGGTAGAGGATGACGTTCCATTCCCAGTGCGGCCGCTTGAGCAGCGGGCGTTCGTAATAGGTGTCGGCCTGATGCGGCGGCAGGACCGGACCATCGCTCACGCCGCGCGCCGAGGCGTCCGGGCTGATCGCGCCGAGTTCGGGGGCCTTCACGAACGGTTCATCGCCTGAATATCAGATAACCCACGTAGGCCAGCGCGGCCGCGGCGAACGCGCCGCTCGCGTAACCCGCCGGCTGGCGCGTCGAGGGCAACACCGGCCGTTCGGGCAGATTGTACTTTTCGGGGCGGTCCGTCAGCAAGAAGAACGCGTTGAGATCGCCGACCGACGTGTCGGTATCGACGCCGTAGAGATACGCCGGAACGCCGCGCTCCGCGAGCTTCTCGACGCGCGCGCGCGCCTGCGCCTTGAGCTGGTCGACGTCGCCGAAGACGATCGATTCCGTCGGACACGCTTTGGCGCACGCCGGCGTGAACCCGACTTTCTGGCGGTCGTAACAGAGCGTGCACTTACCGGCGATGCCGCCGCTCTTCTGCGTCGCGTCGTCGTTCGTGCGGCCGTCGGAGACGAAGCCGCGGCCGTCGCTGTAGTCGGCGTGCGCGATCAGGTCGACGACGCCGAAGGGGCACGACGGCACGCAGTACCCGCAGCCGTTGCAGATATCGGGCTGGATGTAAACGTCGTCGAACTCGTTGCGCACGATGGCGCCCGTGGGGCAGGCCTCGTGGCAACCGGCGTTGGTGCAGTGCTTGCACACGTCGCTCATCATCAGCCAGCGGCTCTCGCTCGGCGGTTCGTCGGGCGGGGCCTGCTGTTCGACGAACGCGACGTGCCGCCACGTCGCGCCGCCCAGCGCCATCGTGTTGTCGTAGGAGTTGCCGCTGAATTCGTAGCCGTCGGCGGGCAGCTGATTCCACTGCTTGCACGCGACCTCGCAGGCCTTGCAGCCGATGCAGAGCGTCGTGTCCGTGAAGAACCCGTTAGCCACGGTCGGCCCCGTGCGCCTGCGATTCGCCGTGCTCGGTGCGCTGCGCCGCGGGGACGTCGCGGTCGACCTCCGTTCGCGAGTAACTCGCGCGCCGTCCGGTTCGTACGTTACACGTAATCGTCTTCGCCTCGTGAATGGAAACGTTGGGATCCATGGCGAGCGGAATCAGCTGGCCGACCACGTCGCCCGTCGCCAAGCCGACCGTCCCGAAATTGTACGGGATACCGATCTGGTGTACCCGCCGCCGGTCCTTCCCCTTCCCGATCCGCAGCGGCCGCATCCGTCCGCTGACCAAGGCCCGCGCCTCGATCTCGCCGACCGCCGTCGTGATCGTCATCCAGCCTCCGTTCACGATGCCCTTGAGGACGGCCAACTCGGGGTCGATTTCCGCGAACGCCGCGGGCTGCAGCTCGGCCAGCCACGGAATGTAGCGGGTCATGATGCCGGATTGCTCGGTAATGCGGTAGCTCGTGAGCACGTAGGGGAACTCTGCGGACGCGGGCTCGTTGTAGCGGTTGTCGTCGCGATCCCACTCGCGCAGGGTCGGGTTGTTCTGCTGCCGGTACACGGGATTGCGCATGACGGATTCGAGCGGTTCGTAGTGCGCCGGCAACGGGCCGTCCTTGAGCGTCGCGGTCACGAAGAGCTGCGCGCGGCCGTCGAGCTGCATGATGAACGGGTCGCTCCCGGCGTGCGCGTCGATGCCGGCCGCACCGGGCTTGGCGGGCTCGTGGGGCGACTTCGTTGCCGGAAAATCCGGAACGTCCGGGCCTTCCCACTTGCCGCTCGCCTCGTTCCAGTACATGTACTTCTTGCGCTCGCTCCAGGGCTTGCCTTCGGGATCGGCCGACGCGCGGTTGTAGAGCATGCGCCGGTTGGCCGGCCAGGCGAAGCCCCAGCCCAGCGACGTCGAGCCGTCGCCCTTGCGGTTGCGCGCGACGTTCTTGTGCTTGTCGGGATACACGCCGGAATAGATCCAGCAGCCGGCGGCCGTGCTCCCGTCGTCCTTGAGTTCGGCGAACGACGTGACCTGACGGCACTGATCGCGCGTTTTGCCGGGCTCGACGACGTAGCCGTTGATCTCCTGCAGCACTTTGGGCGCCGAGGGTTCGCCGAGGTCGCGCTCGTGCGGATCGTCGCTCGTGTAGTCCCAGGTGAGATCGAGGATCGGCCGGTCCTTCGGATCGGCGGAGCCGCGGTACAACTCTTTCAGCCGTAAACCGAGTTGATGGAACACGTACAGGTCGCTGCGGGCGTCGCCCGGCGGGTCGACCGCCTTATCGTGCCACTGCAACATCCGGTTGGTGTTGACCATCGTGCCTTCTTTTTCGAGGATGGTCGCCGTCGGGATGAAGAAGACCTCGGTATCGATCGACGCCGGATCGGCGCCCTCGCGCTTCCAGAACGAGGCCGTCTCCGTCTCGTACGCGTCGAGCACGACCATCCACTTCAACCGTTCGAGAGCCGCGCGCGCCAGTTCCGTATTGAGGCCCGACGACGCCGGATTTTGTCCGATCACGAAGTACCCCTCGACGTTGCCGTCCTTCATCGCGATCTGGGTCGGCAACGCGGAGTAGTCGCCCGCGATTTGCGGCAGGTACTCGTAGCAGAAATCGTTCTCCGGCGTCGCGGCGTCGCCGTAGTACGCTTTGAGCAGGGACACGACGTACTTGGGCGTGTTCGACCACCAGCCCGTCGCTTTGGTCGCGGACTTCAGGTAATCGGCCAGGGTCTGCTCCTCGCGCAGCGCCGATGGCATCGGCAGGTAGCCGGGCAGCAGATCGTAGAGCGTCGGGATGTCGGTCGCGCCCTGGATGTTAGCGTGGCCGCGCAGCGCCATGATGCCGCCGCCGGGGCGGCCCATGTTGCCGAGCAGCATCTGCAAGATCGAAGCCGTGCGGATGTATTGCACGCCCACCGTGTGCTGCGTCCAGCCGACCGCGTACGCGAAGGCCGTCGTGCGTTCGCGGCCGCTATTTTCGGCCAGCAACGTGGCGACGCGTTCGAACTGCTCGCGCGGCGTGCCGCAGACCTCTTCGACGAGCTCCGCGGTGTAGCGCGCGAAGTGGCGTTGCAGCACGTTGAGCACGCAGCGCGGGTGCTGCAAGGTCTCGTCGCGTTTGGGCACCTTCACGGTTCCGTTGCCGTCGAAACGCGGCACGTCTTCCATCTCGAACTGCCACGACGACGTGTCGTACGTGCCCGGCGCGGCCTTGTGGTCGTCCGTGCCCATCAGGCCCATGCTGCCGCGGTCGTGTTCGTGCGTGCCCGGGTCGGAGTTCTCGTTCCAGCCCGAGAAGAGGCCGTCGAGTTCTTCCGTGTCCTGGAAATCCTCGCGCACGAGGTACGACGCGTTGGTGTAGGCCAGCACGTATTCTTTGAAGTAGCGCTCGTTGACCAGCATCCAGTTGATCAGCGCGCCGAGGAACACGATGTCGCTGCCGCTGCGCAGCGGCACGTAGACGTCGGACACGGCCGACGTGCGCGTGTAGCGGGGATCGACGTGGATGATCTTTGCCCCGCGTTCCTTCGCCATCATCACGAAACGGAACGCCACCGGATGGCACTCGGCGAAATTGGAACCTTCGATGAGGATGCAATCCGCGTTCTGCAGATCCTGAACGAACGTGGTCGCGCCGCCGCGACCGAAGGAGGTGCCGAGACCCGGCACCGTCGAGCTATGTCAAATTCGCGCCTGATTTTCGACGGAGACGACGCCGCACGACTTCAAGAGCTTCTGAAGTAGATAATTCTCTTCGACGCCGAAGGTCGCGCCGCCGAGCGACGCGATGCCCAGCGTGTGGTTCACGCGTTTGCCGTCGATCGAGCGCACGAACGTGCGCTCGCGAGTCTCCTTGAAGCGTTCGGCGATCCGGTCGAGCGCCCAATGCAGCGGCTTGTCTTCCCAGCGGCGCGAACCCGGCGCGCGGTATTTCACGGTCGTCCAGCGCGCCTCGTTGACGGTGAGGCCGAAGATGGCCGAGCCCTTAGGGCAGAGGTGGCCGCCCGAAACGGGGCTCTCGGGATTGCCTTCGACGTCGAGCAGCTTTCCCGCATCGCTCACGTAGGCCAGCGTGCTGCAGCCCACGGCGCAGTAGGGGCACACGCTCGTCACGGCCTTCGCGCCGGAGACGCGTCCGCGCAGCTTGCGGGTTCGCTCCGACTCAACGTTCGGCAACGCACCGACGCGGTCGCCGAGCCGCAGCGAGCGCGCGGCACGCGCCAACAAATCGGTGAGATCGAGCGTACGCTTGACGGCCATTTTCAGTCTCCCTCGGTGACGTCTCTCCCCTTTTGACGCCACGGCGAAAACGTCCGTCGGCTGCTACTTCGCACGTCCGTATAGGGCGCGGGGCGGCCGAAGGCGTACCTCATCGAGCCCACGCTCGCTCGCTATTGGTCCCTCCGTGTTCTAGAAAGGCTGGTCGTCCATGCCCCTCAAGAATCGCCTGGCCGCCGAGTTCGTCGGCACCTTCTGGCTCGTGCTCGGCGGCTGCGGAAGCGCGGTCCTCGCGGCCGCCTTTCCGAAGCTGGGCATCGGCTTCGCCGGGGTCGCCCTGGCTTTCGGGCTCACCGTGCTCACCGGCGCGTTCGCGTTCGGGCCGATCTCCGGAGGCCACTTCAACCCGGCCGTCACCGTGGGGCTCTTCACGGCCAAGCGTTTTGCCGGGCGCGACGTCTTGCCGTACGTGATCGTGCAGGTGCTCGGCGCGATCGTGGGCGCCGGCGTTCTGTACGTCGTCGCGAGCGGCCAACCGGGATTCTCGCTCGCGGCCGGTTTCGCCAGCAACGGTTACGGCGATCATTCTCCCGGAGGGTATTCGTTGCTCGCGTCGCTGGTGTGCGAGGTCGTCATGACCTTCATGTTCCTCTTCGTCATCCTCGGCGCGACGGGAAAGCGCGCGCCGGCCGGCTTCGCGCCGATCGCGATCGGGCTCGCGCTGACCCTCATACACCTCATCTGCATTCCCGTGACCAACACGTCGGTCAACCCGGCCCGCAGCACCGGCCCCGCGCTGTTCGCGGGCGGCTGGGCGCTGGCCCAGCTCTGGCTTTTCTGGCTCGCACCGCTGGCCGGCGGCGCCCTGGCGGGCTTCCTGTTTCCGATGGTAGCCGGCGATTCGGAGGACGTCGTGCCCGAGCTCACGCCCGCGGCCCAGACCGCGTGACGCCGGTGCGGCGGCCGCACGGAGCGGCGCTCGCGTCGATCGCTCTGCTGCTGGCGCTTCCGCTGCCGCTGCCCGCGCAGAGCATGGCTCCCGCGCCGGCGGCCTCCGCACCCGCGGCCTCCGCGCCCGCCTTCCCCCTGCGCATCGTCCTCTCCGCGGAGTCGCTCGCCGGGTTGCCCCGCCGCGAGGTGACGGTGAACGAAGAACACGGCGGTCCGGCGACCTATTCCGGCGTCGATCTGGGGGCCGTACTCGCCCGGGCGGGCGTTCCGCACGGCGAGGCCCTGCGCGGACGCCTGCTGGCAGCCTACGCGGTCGTCGTCGCGAGCGACGGCTACCGGGTCGTCTTCGCCTTGCCGGAACTCGACCCGGCCGTCACCGGCAAGGTCGTCCTCCTCGCCGACCAGCGCAACGGCGGGCCCCTCGCGGCCGGCCTCGCGCCGTTTCGGATCGTCGTGCCCGATGAGAAGCGGCACGCGCGCTGGATCCGCAACGCCGTGGAGGTCGACGTCGACCTGGCGCCGCCCGGGGCAGGTCCGGCGCCGGGGCCTGCCAACGGAAGCACCCATGGAACTTAGCGCACGAAATCAACTGCCCGGCACCGTCGTCTCCACCAAAATCGGTAACATCATGGCCGAAGTCGTCGTCGAAGTCGAACCGGCCACGGTCGTCGCGGCCATCACCAAGGGTTCGGTCGAGGCTCTCGGCCTCAAAGCCGGCGATAAGGTGCGAGTCGTGATCAAGTCGACCGAGGTCATGATCGCGAAGTAAGCCGGCCTCGCCCGCAGTGACGGGCGTAACGGGAGATGCAAAGAAGCGGCGCCCCCTGATGAAGGGTCGCCGCTTCTTCGTCATTCACCGGCCGCATGAGATTCCCACGCCCCGCGCGACGATGAATCTCTTCGCTGTATACCACCGGCTATACCGTCCGTCAAGGTCCGCGCGCCTTTTTTTTCTTGAGCGGACTTGCGAAGAGCGGCCAAACGGTATATTCTGCCGAATACACCGCGAACAACGGAGGTTGCTTTCACATGGCCCTGCTCGAACCGCCCACCGCAGCGCTCGAACTACCCGCATTCGCCAAGCAATATCTCAGCGGCGACAAGCACCTGCTGATCGACGGCAAGTGGCAGCCCGCCGCCAGCGGCAAGACCTTCCCCGTCTTCGATCCGTCGAACGGCCGCGTGCTCGTCCAGGTCGCGGAGGGCGACCGGGCCGACATCGACCTCGCGGTTGCCGCCGCCCGCCGCGCGTTCGATCACGGCCCGTGGCGCGCGATGTCGCCCTCGCAGCGCGCGCGGCTGATCTATAAGCTCGCGGACAAGATCGAAGAGCGCACGGAAGACTTCGCCGTGCTGGAATCGCTCGATAACGGCAAACCGCTTGCGGTCGCGCGCGTCGCGGACGTGCCCATGTCGGTCGACAACCTGCGTTACATGGCGGGTTGGGCCACCAAGATCTTGGGCGATTCGATCCCGATCCCCGGCGACTTCCAGGCCTACACGCGCCGCGAACCGATCGGCGTCGTCGGGCAGATCATTCCCTGGAATTTCCCGTTATTGATGGCGGCTTGGAAGATCGGCCCCGCGCTCGCGGCGGGTTGCACGATCGTCCTCAAGCCCGCGGAACAGACGCCGCTCACGGCGTTGCTGCTCGCCGAGTGCATGCAAGAGGTCGGCTTCCCCGACGGCGTGATCAACGTCGTTCCGGGCTACGGCGAAACGGCCGGCGCGGCGCTCTCCTCGCATCCCGACGTCGATAAGGTCGCCTTCACGGGCTCGACGGAAGTCGGCAAGCTGATCGTGCAAGCCGCAGCGGGCAACCTCAAGAAAGTCACGCTCGAACTCGGCGGCAAGTCGCCCAACATCATCTTCGCGGATGCGAATATCGACGAAGCGATCGCCGGTGCGGCCTTCGGGATCTTCTTCAACATGGGTCAGTGCTGTACGGCCGGCTCGCGGCTCTTCGTCGAGCGTTCGGCCTTCGAGCGCGTGACCGAAGGGATCGCGGCGGCGGCGAAATCGATGAAGATCGGCCCCGGTTTGCATCCCGCGACCGACATCGGTCCGCTCGTCTCCGAAGAACAGCACCGCCGCGTCAACGGCTACATCGAATCCGGCGCGAGCGAAGGCGCGCGCTTCCTCTCGGGCGGCACGCGCGTGGCGGGCGACGGCTACTTCGTCGAACCGACCGTCATCGTCGACGTTCATCCCGATATGAAGATCATGCGCGAGGAGATCTTCGGGCCCGTGGTCGCGGCCACGCCGTTCGACGATCCGAACGACATCCTCGACGCCGCCAACGACACGATCTACGGTCTCGCCGCGGGCGTGTGGACCAAGGACGTGAGCAAAGCGCACAAGACGGCCGCCGCGCTGCGCGCCGGTACCGTCTGGGTCAACTGCTACAACGTGTTCGATCCCGCATTGCCGTTCGGCGGCTTCAAGCAGTCGGGCTGGGGCCGCGAGATGAGCCACAACGCGCTCGAGTGCTACACGGAAACCAAGTCCGTCGTGGTCAAACTCTAGCTAACGCCGTTCCTTCTGGAGGGCCGGGGCTCGCGTGGGCGCAGGCGCTCGCGCGAGCCCTCTTTCGTGCGCCGTATCTACTGGCCGGCGCCGATCGTGAAGACGTAGCTCGTGAAGTCGGTTTGGAAGGCGAACGGCGTCGAGGGCAACGCGAACTGCGCGGTCGTCGCCGTGGTAGCGTAGGGCCGGTACGGCGACGAGTCGCTCCGCAGCGGAATCTTCAAGAAACCGCCGGACGCGCTGCGACGTTCGATCTGGATCTGGTAGACCGGCGGGGTCAGCACCTGTGAGACTTCCAAGGTCAGCGCGCCGGGCGCGATGCCCGATCCCGCCGGCACCGTCACGGCGAGCGACGGAAACCCGAGCGTGACCGGGGCGCCGCTCAGGAACGTTTCGATCGGAGGATGGGGCGCTCTGGCGATACCGTCCGGCGGCGGTCCGTAGAGCGTCCACATGTGCGGTGCCGGATGTTCCGACGGCGTCGGCGTGGGGGGCGTCAAGTTCTCCGGGCCGGTGTTCTTGAAAACCAGCGCGAACGCATAGCGCGCGGACGTCGTGCTTTGCAGAACGTCGAGTTCGACCGAGCCGTTCGACGTGCCGGCGTCGCACGTACCGGCCGCGCACGCCGGGAACGCGAGCGTTCCCGTCCAGCCGGCGACGCTCGGTAAGCCGAGCGACGTTGAGGGTGCGACGATCTGCGCCGTATCGAGTTGCGCCGATGCCAACGGCGTGGGCGGCACCGCCGACGGCGTCGGGTACGGCGAGACGATGGGGAAGCCGGCCTTCGGGTCGCAACCGCCCAGCGTTCCGTGCACGCCGTTCGGTGAGCGCGCTTCGGAGCGGCGCATGCCGCCGTTCGGAACCTGACTCTGCGACGTGATGATCCCTGCCGGGCAATCGTAACCGTCGGTAATCTGCGGTCCGATCGGGAAAATGTCGAATTGCAGTTGCGCGAACGGTGCGGGGAGGCGGCTCGCGTTCGGCGTCGGTGGGGAGCCCGCCGGCGCGAGGACGGTGCTGCCACCGGAGCAGCCGGCAATCAGCGCGCCTGCGAGCAAACCGAGGAGCAATGCCGATGCCGCCTTGTGTTTCATCGAATTCCAGCTTCCGTCGCATACGCGAGCAACTCCTCGGGCGTCATCGCTTCGAACGCGGCGAGCGCGCGCTCGGGCGCGGGCCGCTCGCAACGCGCGAGCCGGCGCTTGCGCTCGACGACGGTCTCATCGTCGAGGTCGAGCGCGATGCCGCGTGCCGCGCGCGCGCCCTCGGCCCAGGCAAACATCCGCGACGCGCGCTCGGGCCGCCCGTCGAGCGCCTCGAGCGCGGCCAGCGTTTCGGCCGAGCGCGCCGCGAGTTCCAACCAATGCGCGGTGACCGCCGACTTCAACGTGGCCTCAGCACTGGTACGTGCGTCGCCCGTAGACGCAAATAACGCTATCTCGGCCCGGACGGCCGTATAATACGTGGAGGCGAGCCGCGCGCCGGCGCGGTCGGTTGCGGCGATGGTTTCGTCGATGAGACGCGCGGCCGACGCGAAGTCACCCGCGTGAAACGCGAACACCGCGACGTTTCCAAGGGCGACGGCGACCGCGCGCGGGATACGCGTCGCGCGCGCGACGTCGAGCGCGCGCTGCGCGGCCGTCCGTGCTTCGTCGCGCCGCCCGCGCGCCAGCTCGATGCGCACCAATTCCGTGTAGGCCTGGAAGAGCCCAAAACTCGGGCCGCCTTGCTCGAGGTGTGCGATCGATTTCCCGATCCAGTTCATCGCGACGTCGAAGCGCCCGAGCGCGCGTTCGACCATCGCGAGCCCGTACTCGCCCCGGCCGGCCAGCTCCGGCCGATCCGACTCCGCGACCCGCTCGTAATGCCGGCGCGCGACATCGGGGCGCTCGTCGTGCACGGCGTACTCGCCCAGATTGAACTGGATCAAGAGGGCGGTGTGGGGGTCGGTGGCGGGGCTGCCGGGCGCGCCGCGCAGCGCGGCGAGCCCCTCGACGATCGCCCCGGCCGGCAAACTGTACCGGCCGACGGCGAGCGCCAATTCGTCGCAGGCCGCGGCGAGTTGCGGGCGTTCGCCGGCTCGCCGGAGCGCCACGCGAATGTTATCGAGGTCGGCGGAAAAGGCCGCGGCATCTTGAAGCGCTTCATCGGTGGTGCGCACCGCGAGGTTCCGGTAGAATTCCACGTGCCGCGCGACCGCGGCCTCAGTCCGTTCGTGCGAGAGCGTCAAACGCCGCTCCGCGAATTGCCGTATCGTCTCGTAGAGCCGCAGGCGGCGCGTTCCCTCACCGTCTTCCACGGCGACGAACGATTTCTCCACGAGCGACTGTAGTGCTTCCTCGACGTCGAACTCATCGAGGCCGTCGCCCGCGCAGACTTCGAGCGCCGCGGCAACGTCGAAGCGTCCGGCGAAGACGGAAAGGCACTCGAGCGTCGCGCGTTCGCGCTCGTTCAGAAGCCGGAAGCTCCAATCGATGAGCGCTTCGATGTTCTGCTGTCGTGGGGCGGAGTCGCGGCTGCGTTTCGTCAACAACCGTAGTAAGTCGTCGGTGCGACGCGAGAGTTCTTCGACGGCGAAGAGCGCGGTGCGCGCGGCGGCGAGCTCGATCGCGAGCGGCACGCCGTCGAGACGGCGGCAGACTTCGACGACCGCCTCGAGGGTCGCGCCGCCGATCGCGATATCGGGCCGCACCGCGTGCGCGCGCTCGATGAAGAGCTGGATGCTGGGCGCCGCCAGTTGTTGCTCGGGCGTGCACCCGGCCTGCGGCAAGCCCAGCGGCTCCAAGCGTAATTGCTGTTCGCCCGCGATCGCGAGCGCCTCGCGCGAGGTCGCGATGAAACGCACGTCGCGCGCGGCGGACGTGCACGCGCTCACGAGCCGGGCGGCCGCGTCGATGACGTGCTCGCAGTTGTCGAGCACGATCAGCATCCGTTTGTCCGCGAGCGTCTCCGCGATCGTTGCGGTCAGCGGCTGGCCCGTCCGTTCGGAAATGCCGAGCACCTTGGCGACGCTCGAAGCGATCAGTTCGCCGCGTTCGACGCCGGAGAGGTCGACGAACCACACGCCGTCCGGAAACTCCTCGCTCACGTCGGCGGCGAGCGCCAGCGCGAACCGCGTCTTGCCGACGCCGCCCGTCCCGACGATCGTGAGCGGGGATCGCGCGCGAACGAGCTGGGCGGCAATCGCGAGTTCCGCATCGCGCCCCACCACCGCGTTCGGTGCAACCGGCAGATTCGTCGAGAGCGCATCGAGCGTGCGCAGATCCGGAAACTCGCTCGGCAGATCCGGCGCGTGGACCTGGTAGATCCGCCCGGGCACCATGAGATCCTTGAGCCGGTGGACGCCGAGGTCGCGCAGCGCCCACGCTCCCGCTCCCGTCTGCAACTCGGCGGCGGCCGCTTCGGAGAGCAGCACCTGATCGCCGTACGCGACGGACTGCAGGCGGGCCGTTCGGTTGAGGGTCGGCCCGAAGTAGTCGTCGTCGCGTTCTTCGGCGGGGCCGCAATGGATGCCGATGCGGACTCTCAGGCGGCCCGTGCGGTCGTCCCACTTCGCCGCGCCCAGCTCGCGCTGGATCGCCAGCGACGCCTCGACGGCGTCGCTCACGGTGTCGAACGCGGCGCAAAACGCGTCGCCCACGGTCTTGAAGACGCGGCCGCGGCAGCGTTCGATCGCGCCCCGCAGGATGCGATCGTGCTGCGCGAGCGCCGTCGCCATCGCGCCGGGCTCGGTTTCCCAGAGGCGCGTGCTGCCGGCGATATCCGTGAAGACGAAAGCGAACGAGCGTTGCTCCGGCGCTCTCGTGCGCACTTCTTGCGACGCCACGGCGGCATCCTTCGCAGGCCCGCCGGAAGCTGCCTTCGCGGCGCCGGAACTCGACGCGGCGCTAACGCGCGCTCGCGAACATCTTGGAGATGCGTTCCCGCTGCGCTTTGCGATAGACGTTCATCGCCCGCTCCTTGCGATCGTCGAACTGCGGCGGCACGACGGCGGTGCGCGCGTCGGGCAGGCGCCCGGCGAGCGGCATGTCGAGGGGGCGCGCGAGGATGCGATAACTGAAGGGCAACGTCGATCTGCCGCCGTGCACTTCGCGAACGACGAACGACGCGGCCGTCTTTGCCGTCACGTACAGTCCGTTGTTCTCGCCCTCCGGCGAGAGGAACACCGCGTACCCGGCGTGCGGATCCATCGTGGAAGCGAACGCCGCGTCGACGCGCACCGAGGCGTATCCGCCGGTCATCGTCGCCGTCCCGTAGTCTTCGATCGTCGGCGACGTGGAGCGTGCGCCGTAGGCGACCACCCGCTCGCCGTGCGAGCCGCGGGTGACGTCGAGCGGCGAGGCCGAGCCGGAGATCGTTCCGGTCGCGATGACGTTTCCGGTCGCGCTGATCGAGAAGATGTCGTTTGCCGACGAGCCGTCGAGAACGTTGCGGACGATCACGACCGGATAGCTCGGGTCGCCCTGTACGTCGCTCTGTACGAGCAACGGGGGCACTTTGTTGAGCGTGGCGTTGTCGACCTCTAGCGCGATGTTCGCGCCGGAGTAGACGTTGATCCCCTCGCCGGCGCTCGAGAAGGTCGTGATTCCGGTTCCTTCGGACGAGCTCGCGTAGAGACCGTTGGAAGTCGTCCCGGTCGAAGCGTCGCGGCCGAAGAGACCGCTCGCACCGTCGGCGTAATTGGTGCCGAGTACGCCGCCCTCGGAGCCGTACGGACTGGCCGCCGTCAAAACGCCGAGCACGCCCGCGAGCCCGTTCTCGGAGAAGCCGGCGACGCCCGCATTCTCGTTGACCTGGTTCCGGTCGGGTGGTGGGGCGCTCGTATCGGATCCCAGCACGCCGGCGTGGCCGCTGTACGTAAGCGAGTCGAACGGAAAGAACAGGCCGGAATCAAACCAGCGCGTCGACGCCGTTTTGCCCAGCACGCCGTTGCCGGTGTTCGATTGCCCGATCACGCCGTCGGAGGGGCCGGTCCCGTACAGGCCGGCCGACGCCGCATCGGTCGATTTGGCGTAGATGGCGTCGCTGGTCGTCGAGAGCGCGAAGACGCCGAAGCCGACGGTCGTCGATGCCGGGTTGAAAACGCCCGCGAGACCGGCGTGCTGCGCCGCGTAAACGCTAGGACCGACCTGTCCCATGAGGCCGCCGCCCGCGGCGTTGGTGTTGAGGAAATTGAATGCTTCGCCCGTGGTGTTGCCGGTTTGCGTCGAAGCCGGGCGAAGCGTCGAAGGGGCGGCGGCACACGTTCCGGGCGCCGTCGCCACGAGCGTGCCGAGCGCGGCCCCGCCCGCGATCTGCCGGGCGGAGCGTGCGAGCGAGAAGCGAGCCATAGCGAAGCCTCCGGGTAGCTACGAGGAAATCGACACGTTCGGCTGCGGCGGAGCGCGTCCTCGATTCATGCCGCACACGGCGGACCGAAGCACCGGAACGCTTAGTGGATCAACAACTCGCGCAGCGGAATCTGCGGCCGCGCGCCGACGTGGCTGATGATCGAGGCGGCCGCGAGGCTGCCGATGCGTCCGCACTCCTCGAGCGGTGCGCCGGTCGCGAGCCCGTAGAGGAATCCGGCCGCGTACAGATCGCCCGCACCGGTCGTATCGACGACCTGCGCGGCAGGCGCCGCCGCGATCTCGATCACGCGGTCCTGGGTCACGATAACGGAGCCTCTGACGTCGCGCGTGACCGCGGCGATCTCGGTGAGCCCGCGCACGCGCCGGATCGACGCGTCGAAGTCGTCGCTCTCGAAGAGCGCCGCGATTTCCGCCGCGTTGGCGAAGAGGATATCGACGTGGTGGTCGACGAGCGCCAAAAACGCAGCGCGATGGCGGTTCACGCAGAACGAGTCCGATAGCGAGAGCGCGACTTTGCGCCCGGCCTCGTGGGCGAGCGCGGAAGCGCGATGGAACGCCTCCTTCGCGGGCTCGCGGTCGTAGAGGTAGCCTTCGAGGTACGTTACCTGCGCGGAGCGGATCAGATCCGCGTCGATATCGCGCGGTCCCAGGTCCGCGCACGCGCCGAGGTAGGTGTTCATCGTCCGTTGCGCGTCCGGCGTGACGACGATCAGGCAGCGCGCGGTCGCGGGACCCTCGGTCGCGGCGGGCGTCGTGAAGCGCGCGCCGACGGCCGTGATGTCGTGCCGGAACTCGCGGCCCAGGGCGTCGTCGCGCACGCGGCCGATGAAGCCGGTCTTGCCGCCGAACGAAGCGATGCCCGCGACGGTGTTCGCGGCCGAGCCGCCCGAGGTGACGACCGTCGAGCCCATCTCCGCGTAGAGCAACTCCGCCTTCGCCTCATCGATCAATTGCATCGTTCCCTTCACCATCCCGTGCTTGGCGAGGAAATCGTCGTGGGCGGAGGCGATGACGTCGACGATGGCGTTTCCGATGCCGACGACGTGAAGTGATTCGGTCACGAACTCTCTTTCATGCTGTTGCGACGTGACGTTAGCGTAGTTAATTTTCGCCGGTTGGCGGGCCAAGCGCGCGATCCACCAATAGAGTGCGGCGCTCACGGCGGCGAACGCGAGGATGCCGAGGATTTGGCTCGCCGTCGCGAACGAGTCGCCCACGAGGCCGAGCGGCGATTCTTTGCCGCTCGCCACGATGATGCCGGCGAGCAGCACGCCGAAGAGACTCTCGCCCACGATCAGTCCGGAGGCCATCAGCACGCCCAGGCGTTTCGCCGTGTCGCCCTGCGGCACGCCGTCGGCCCAGCGATTGAAGGCCCAGCCCGCGACCGCGCCGACCACGACCACGAACGACGTCGACGCGGGCAGATAGATGCCGATGCCGACCGCGAGCGGCGGTAGCCGCAGGCGGCGGGTCGCGCCCAGGAACTCGTCGAGCGCGATGATGCCGATGCCGACGAGCACGCCGATGCCGATCAAACCCCAATCGAGTTGGCCCTGGATCACGCCTTTGGCCAGCGCCGAGATCAGGGTCGCCTGCGGCGCGGGTAAGGGATTGCGCGCGATGGCGCCGGCGAGGTTCGGCGCGCCCGCGAAGCCGTATGCGTGGTTGAGGAGGTCGAGGATCGGCGGGATCACGAGCGCGCCCATGATCACGCCCACGATCAGCGCGACCTGCTGACGCCACGGCGTCGCGTCGACGAGCTGCCCCGTCTTGAGGTCCTGGAGGTTGTCGTTGGCGATCGTGGCGACGCAGAGCACGACGGCCGTCACGAAGAGCGCGTACGCGACCAGCGTCGCGCCGACCGCGGCGCTGGACGCGTGCGCGATGGCCGCGAGCAACAGCGAAGCCCCGATCACGGTGAGGATCGCGAGCCCCGAGACCGGACTGTTCGAGGAGCCGATCAGCCCCGCCATGTAGCCGCACGCGGTCGCGACGAGAAAGCCCGCGACGGCGATGTAGACGACCGCGCCGAGGACCAGCGGAAGCGCGAGCGGCGCGAGCGCGCCGCCCCACAGAAAGGCCGCCAACAGCGCCCCGAGCGGCACGAGGCACGCGACGCTGATCAGCGCCACGAGCCCGATCGGGATGTCCTGTTCCGTGCGCGGCAACGCGCCGCGGCCCGCGGTCTTGGCGTTGCGGGAGGCGGCGAGCGCGGAGGCGACGCCGCGGGTCACGGGCGCGGCGAGCTTGCCGAGCGTCCAGATCGCGGAGATGCCGATCGTGCCCGCGCCGATGAACCGCACCTGGTGGCGCCAAACGTTGTTGGCGACCTCCATCGCCGTGCCGGCGGCCGGGTGGAGCGCCGTCAACAGCGGCGTCGCCACGCCCCAGGAGATGAAGAGACCGGCCAGCATCGCGAGGCCGACGGAGAGCCCGACGAGGTGGCCGACGCCGAGCAGCGCGAGCGACAGGCCGATCCCGAGGCCCGTCGCGGACTGGCCGGCGCGGAAATAGACGTCGACCTCGTCGGTGAAGAGGCGCGTCGCCACGATCGCCGCGAAGCCGCCCGATGCCACGGTCCCGCCCGCGACCGCGAGCAACCCCGCCTGATTTTCCGCCGCGGCCTGGCGCGACTCGGCGCCGACGCGCAGCACTTCGGCGGCCGCGACGCCTTCGGGATAGGGCAGGTCGGAATCGGTCACCATCGCGCGGCGCAGCGGAACCGTGTACATCACGCCTAGGATGCCGCCGAGCGCGCACACGCCGAAGGACTCCCAGAACGGAAATCCGGTCCACCAGCCGACCATCACGAGGCCCGGCAGCACGAAGATGATCGAGGACAGCGTGCCGGCCGCGGAGGCCACGGTCTGGACGATGTTGTTCTCGTAGATCGTGCCGGTCTTGAACGCGCGCAGCACGGCCATCGAAATGACCGCGGCGGGAATCGACGAGGCGAAGGTCAGTCCCACCTTCAAGCCCAGGTAGACGTTCGCGGCCGTGAAGACCAGCGTGATCGCCGCGCCGAGGATCAGCCCCCGTAGGGTGAGTTCGTTACGCGCGTCGCCCCCGGCCGCTCCATCCGTTTGCATCGACGGGCACGTTTGCGTGGCGCGGCGCCGAGCGCCTTTTTCAGTCCTCGCCGACCACGTCGTAGACCAGACCGAAGGGGTCGGCGAAGTAAAAGCCGCCCTTGCCGCGATCGTTGACGATCGTCGCGCCCGCGGCGACCACGTAGTCGCGGGCCGCCGCGACGTCGGGTACGTCGAAGGACGGGATGCACGGCCCCACGCTCGGCTCGCGGTTCACGTACAGCTTGAAGCCGCCGGCGTCGAAGCCCAGCGCCTCGGGCGATTCGAACTCGAGCGGTAACCCCAGGACCTCACCGTAAAAGTGCCGGGCCTTCGCGAGGTCGGGAACGGCGATCGCGAATTGGCCGTTTCCGGCGAAGCGGACGGTCTGATCCATCGAGGTCCTCCGTTAACAAGGTTCTTCGATACCCTGCTCAGGGTAGATTGACGTCGGCCTCGTGCAGTTCGACGGCGACGACCGCGTCGCTCGACGGAAACAGGTAGACGAACGGTGCCGCGGGTTTCGGCAGCTTGGTCGTGCCGTCCGCCACGTGCTGTAAGAGCGCGACCACGTATGCGGCCTCGTCGTACGTCGGATACGGGATGAGCTCCGTCTCCCCCGAGGCAAGGGTCACGCGAACCAGGTAACGGCAAGCGGGGTCGACGGCCATCCTCTGTGCATCGGACGATCGGGTCCCCGCCGTAAGCCCGATGCCCGAAGGGCTGACTCGGCGCGACGCGCCGGGACCTTCGGCGCGGCCGCGAGCCTATCGTAAGCGCCACTGGTACGCGTTCCAGAAGTCCGAATTCACGGTCTCGGGACGCAACCCGTCGAACGCCGCATTGTACACGTAGATCTGCTTCTGCCAGAGCAAGGGCACGCGCGAGCCGTCGTCGCGCACGCGTTGCGAGATCTTCGCGTAGAGCGCGCGGCGTTCGGCTTCGTCCAGGGTCACGCGAGCCTCCGCCGTCCAGCGGTCGACGTCCGGGTTGGTATAACGCGAATAGTTGCGACCGCTCGGCGGCAGGCCGCCGGTCGTATCCATGTCGGAACGGTCGGGCGACGTGGCGTAGCCCGTCGGGCCGACGTACACGTTGAAGTCGCCCTTAGCGAGGGTTCCAGCGGGCGCGAGCAGCACGTTCGAAAGCATCGGCCGCAAGCTGACGTCGGCGCCGGCGGCCTTCCACATCGCTTGGAGCTGCACGGCGGAACCGAGCGAGGTCGGATAGCCGGTCGTTACCGTCAATGCGAACGCGAGCGGCGCGCCGTTCTTGGTGCGGATTCCGTTCGCGCCGGCGGTCCAGCCAGCGGCATCGAGCAGCCGGCGCGCCGCGGCGAGATCGCCTTGCGGCCGGAAGTGCGGATCGGTGACGTGATAGGGCGATTGCGGCGGAACGAGGTCGTCGGCGGGGATCGCGAAGCCGTGGTAGACCGCGTCGGCCAAGCGCTTGCGGTCGACGGCGAGGAGCAGCGCGCGGCGCACGCGCGCGTCGTCCAGCGGCGCGCGCCGGGTTTGAAAGACCAGTTCGAGATCCGCGTACGTCGACACGGTGCGCACGCGCAACCGGGCGCCGTCGTGCAAGGCGGCCGCCGCGCCCTGCGGGATCTGCGGCGAGAAATCCAGCTCGCCCGTGCTCACGCGCAGGGCCAGCGTGTTCTGATCGGGGACGAACTGCACGTCGACGCGCGCGATCGCGGGCGTTCCGCGGAAATACTGCGCATTCGCGCGCAAGACGATTTCGCTGCCCCGATCCCAGCGCTCGACCGCGTAGGGACCCGAGCCCACGGGTTGCGCACCAAACCGCGCGTCCGTCGCATCGGAGGCGCCTTCGAGGATGTGCGCGGGCACGATCGAGCCGTCTTGACCGCCGACGAAGAGTTCCGAGGTGGCGTCGGCCCACGGCGCGCGCAAACGAACGACGGCGGTACGCGGGTCGGGCGTATCGACGCGTTCGACGATCGAATAGACGCTGGCTTCGGGGAACGCGACCTTCGTATCGTGCAGCCGCGCGAACGTGAAGGCGACGTCGTGCGAGGTCAGCGGCGCGCCGTCTTGCCAACGCAGACCGGCTCGCAAGCGATAGGTCAGGGTCTTGCCGTCGGCGCTGATGCCGCCGTTCGCGCGCGTGGGCACGCGTTCGGCCAGATCGGGCGCGACGTTCCCGCGATCGTCGATGACGGTGAGCGCGCTGAAGATCGCTTCGGCCATGTAGTTTTCGTAGAACTGCACGGCGCGCTGCGGATCGAGGGAGTTCGGCTGCTGTACGAGTCCGATGCGCAGCGGACGGTCCCCCGCGAGCGCGGCGCCGGGCGGCACGCTCGCGAGGCCCAGGATGCACGCGAGCAAGACGGCCGCGCCGCGCGAGACGATCGTCGACGTCACTGCCGCGCTCAGACGACCGTGTAGATGCGACCGGTTTGGGCGCCTTCGACGCTGCGGCTGTACGCGAGCGTGACGCGCGCTGCCGGCACGGATTCGAAGCCGCGGAAGAAGGCCCCGTACGCGCCCATCGACTCGGTCAGTACCGTCGGGCTCACCGCGTTGATGCGTAACCCGCGCGGCAACTCGATCGCCGCGGCGCGCACGAACGCTTCCAACGCGCCGTTGACCATGCTGGCGGACGAACCCGCGACGATCGGGTCGCACGCGAGCACGCCGGTCGTCAGCGTGATCGAGCCGCCGTCGCGCAGGCGGCCGCGCGCCGCGAGCGTCAAGTTGACCTGGCCCATCAATTTGCTGCGCAGCCCCACACCGTACGCGGAGGTCTCGAGCGGCGCAGCTTCGATCTGGGCGAGCGGCGCGAAGGCGACCTCGCCGACCGCGCTCACCACGGCGTCGAGCGGCCCGGCGGCATCGAGCGCGCGCTCGATGCTCGCGACGTCCGTGACGTCGATCTTCAGTTCGCTCGCGTTGGCGCTCGCGCGCACGACGTCGTGCCGGGAAGCGAGTTCGGCGTCGACGGCACGCCCGATCGTGCCCGACGCGCCGACCAGTAAGATTCGAAGCGGCATGCGGGTCCGTTCGACCCTAACTCGCCCTCACCATGGGAAAACAGCGTTGACGTTCGACCAGCCACCGTTCGAGGTTCTCGAACGGCATCGGTTTCGCGTACGCGTACCCCTGCGCGAACGAACAGCCGCGAGTCGCGAGCAGGGCCGCCTGCGCGGCCGTCTCCACGCCCTCGGCGACGGTCTTGAAGCCGAAACGCTCGGCGATCGAGAGCACGGCTTCGACGATGGCGACGTCGTGCGGATCGTCGGGCAAGCCGCTCACGAAGGAGCGGTCGATCTTGACGACGTCGATCGGCAGGCGTCGCAGGTGGGCGAGCGACGAATAGCCGGTCCCGAAATCGTCGAGCGCGATCGCGAAGCCGGCCGAGCGCAGCAACGCGACGGCCCGCGCGGTCTCGGCGACGTCGCGCATGGCGCTGGTCTCCGTGATCTCCACGCCGACGCCGCTGACTGGTCCGCCCAGCGCCTCGACTCGCGACGACAACGTCGACACGTCGAGTTCGGTAGCCGAGAGGTTGAACCAGACGCGGAAGTCCGGATTGGTCGCTCGCAAGCGGCCGGCGGCGGCGATCGTCTCGCGCATGACCCATTCCCCGAGGGCGGGCGCGAGGCCGTGTTTTTCGGCGAACGGAATGAAATCCGAAGGAGGCACGAGCCCGCGTTCGGGATGCTGCCAGCGGATCAGCGCCTCGGCTCCGGCCGGGCGTCCGGTGCGCAGCTCGACGTGCGGCTGGAAGTGCAGGACGAATTCGTTGCGTTCGAGCGCTTTGAGGATTTCCGCCCGCAGGCGTTGGGTCGCACCGAATTCCTGTCCGATGCGCGGATCGAAGAACGCCCAGCGGGAACGGCCGGACTCCTTGGCTTCGTACGTCGCGGCGTCCGCGCGGGCCAGGAGCTGCTCGAAATCGTTGGCGTCGTCGGGGGCGAGCGCGATACCGTAGCTGGCGCTGAGATGGAGCTCCCGTTCGCGATCGCCGGCGCACTCGAAGGGCGCGTCGAACGCGCACGAAAAGCGCGCGACGCGGCCCGCGACGTCGGCGCGGTCCTTGACGTCGGCCAGCAGGATGCCGAACGAATCGCCGCCGAGGCGCGCGAGCAGTTCGCCGGGATGCAGGCGCGCCAGCAGCCGGCTCCCGACCTCCTGGAGCAGCGTGTCGCCGACGTGATGCCCCATGGAATCGTTGAGGGTGCGGAAACGGCCGAGGTCGGCGACGACGAGCGCGACGCGACGATTCTGTTCGAGCGCGGCAATGCCGCGGGCGCGAAACGTGCGCCGGTTGTACAGCCGGGTCAACTGGTCGTGTTCGCTCTCGAAGGCGATGAGGTCGGTCTGCGCGCGCTTTTGCAACCGGTTCGCGCAGATCGACGCCAGGGTCTCGACGTACGCATGGTCGAGCGCATCGAACGCATCCTCGGCCGCGAGCGGGCGGGTCGAAGCGAAACAAAGACAATAATCCTGTTCGCTGCGGAACGGCGACCCGATCAAGGCGCGCCACGGGACGCTGCGGCTGCGCGGCAGTTCGAAGCGCGGATCGAGCCGGATGTCGCTCCAGGATGCCGTCGTGCCGGTCGCGAGCAGATAGCCGAGCAGGGCATCGTCGAGGGGGAAGCGGGCCTGGCGCGTCAACCCGTACAGCGTCGCGAACGGCTCGCTCGCGACGTCGACCACGATCTCGGCATCTTCACGGTGCACGACCAAACCGGCGAAGCGTTCGTTCTCGCGGAAGAGGTGAGCGGCGTCGTCGACGATTTCGTTCATGAACTGTTCGTCGCTGCCGGCGACCGACCCGAGGCGCCACAGTTTCTGCAGCCGGGCCGCATGTCGTTTCGCGCGCAGCAATTCCGTTTGCAAGCGCCGCTCGAGGTACGCCGCCTCGTCGCGCTTGCGCACCAGGTCGCCGACCGTGGCAGTCAACACGAAGCCGCTTCCCATGACGTAGAGCAGCCGGCTCGCGAGCCATCCGACCGTGTAGCGCTCGACGCCCGAAAGGGTTCCCACGATGTCGAGGGTGATGGCGACCAGCGCGAAGAGCAGCGCTCGATCCACGCGGCCGGCGTCGCGCAAGCGGCCGAGCGCCGCGATCGCGGCGATGCCCAGCAGCACCAGAAACGGACCGATCGCCGCCAATCCGAAAGCGCTGACGTGGGATCCCGTTACGAGCCGCGGCAGTTCGGGTGAGAACCAAGCCAGGCCGCCCACGATCGCGATCGACGCGACGCTTCCCACCGTGAGCGCCGTGCGGGCGCGGGTCGCGGCCTGCGCCGAACTCCACCGCGCAGGATCGCTCTCTCGCGCGCGGAGCACCGCGTACGCGCAAGCGCCGCCGGCGAACACCGCGTGCCACGCGACGTAGAACCACGCCGCCGCTTCGGCGGCGATGACCGGCAACCGGTCGGGCCAGAGCGGAGAAGACACGGCCATCGCCGTCGCGACGATGCCGGCGCAGAGAAACAAAGCTCCGAGGACGATTTCCGACGGCCGGGCCGACGTGCGGTAGAGTGCTGCCAAGCATGCGAACGTCGCGATCTGAACGATGGCGGCCGTCAACGCGAGGCCGAGCACGAAGGTGACGGCGGGGCCGGCCAGATGGATTTCCGCGAGCGGTACGGAGACGATGCTGAGCGCGCACAGAACGAGCGTCACGAGCAGGCGTTGATCGAACGCGCTGCTCGCGCGCACGAACGTCGCAATTCGGGATGCCCCGGAGCGAATTCGCGGTTGCCTGTAGTCCGGCGTCAAGGTTTCCGTAGGCCTGCCTTTATGCGTGAAAAAACTGTACGTCTAGTCAATGTCCGCGGCGTCAGCTTATACCACTAAGGAATTCCGCGTCCAATATCGAACCGCCCGACGACCAATGCTTCTCCGGGTATCGAAGGGCAGCCGATGATCGAATTGCGCGATCTCGAACGCTTCCTCGCCATTGTTCGGCACCGTAATTTCGGACGTGCTGCGGAATCTCTCGGCATTTCGCAGCCGCCGTTGAGCCGCCAGATCGCCAATCTCGAGAAGGCGCTCGGCGTCACATTGTTTTCGCGGCAGCACCGGCAGATCGAATTGACCTTCGCGGGCGAGGTATTCGCTCGCGAAGCGCGCGCGCTATTGGCTCAAGCTCGCCTCTCGGAAATGGTGACGCGCGACGCCGCGCGCAGATCCGGCGGGCGTTTGCGGATCGGCTACCCAAGTAGCGCTCGCTTCCGCTTGCTGCCCGCCGTGCTGCGCGAGCTGCTCGCGTCGCATCAGGAAGCATTCGTCACGTTAGCCGAACCGTCACCATCGCAACACATCGAACGCTTGCACGCAGGCACACTCGACGTCGCCATCGTTCGTGGTCCGCATCACGTCGATTCGTTGCGCGTCGAGGTTCTGCGCAGTGACCCGCTCGTCGCGGTGTTACCCGACTCGCACCCGCTCGCGCGCAAGGCCGCGGTCGACGTGCGCGATTTCGAAGGCCTGCCGACGCTCGAGATCGCCCGCCACGACGGGCTGGGCTATCATGAACTCATTAGAGGATTTTATGCGAGGGCGGGCTTCGTGCCCCGCGTGGTCGCGGAGACCGAGTCCGTCGAGACGCTCGTCGCCGGGGTCGCGTCGGGAATCGGGGTCGGAATATTGCACGATCTCTCCCGCGACCTCACGATCGCGGGCGCGGTGTACCGTCCGCTGCGCCCGGACGCGCCGTCCGTACAGCTGGCGGCCATGTGGCGCCAGCGCGATCCCAATCCGCTGGTCGAGGCCTTCATCGGCTGCTTGCGCGCGGCGACCGCCTACTGACGAACGGTGGCCGCGATCCGGGCGAATTGGTACCGAAACGGCTATGCCGGTCGACGATCAGGTTTGACTGGCCACGGCGCGCCGGCGCCGCTCGACGTCGGCGGCCAAGCGCGCGAGCAGCGCCGCGGATCGCTCCCAATCCAGGCACGCATCGGTGACGCTCTGCCCGTATGCGAGCGGCTCGCCGACCGCGGGGTCCTGGCGCCCGCCCACCAAGTGGGACTCGACCATGAGGCCGACGATCCGTTCGTCGGGACTCGCGAGTTGCGCTCCGACGTCGGCCGCGACGCCGATCTGGCGCTCCGGATCTTTGCGGCTGTTGCCGTGGCTCGCGTCGATCATCAGGCGCGCGGCGAGTCCCGCGCGACCGATCTCGTCGCAGACCGCACCGACGCTCGCGGCATCGTAATTCGGCTCCTTGCCGCCACGCAGGATCAGGTGACAGTCTTCGTTGCCCGTCGTGGCCACCACGGCGGATCGGCCGCTTTTCGTAACGGAGAGGAAATGATGCGGCTGGCTCGCCGCTTTGATCGCGTCGAGCGCGATGCGGATGTTACCGTCCGTGCCGTTCTTGAAGCCGACCGGGCAGGAGAGCCCGGAGGCGAGCTCGCGATGGACTTGCGACTCCGTCGTGCGCGCGCCGATCGCGCCCCACGAGATCAGATCGGCCACGTACTGCGGCGTGATCGTGTCGAGGAACTCGCTGCCCGCCGGTAAGCCGAGTTCGTTGATCTGCAGCAGCAATTCGCGGGCGATGCGCAGGCCGTCGTTGATGCGGAAGGTGCCGTCCATCAACGGATCGTTGATCAGGCCCTTCCAGCCCACGGTCGTGCGCGGCTTCTCGAAATAGACGCGCATAACGATCTCGAGCGAACGCGCGTGGCGGTCGCGTTCCGCTTTGAGCCTGCGCGCGTAATCGAGCGCCGAGACGGGATCGTGGATCGAGCACGGCCCGATGACGACGATCAGCCGGTCGTCCATGCCGTGGAGGATGCGGTGCAAGGTCCGCCGCGTCGCGTAAACGAGCTCCGCAACCGCGGGGGAGCACGGGAATTGCGCGATGACTTCGGCCGGCGTGACCAGCTCGTCGAGCGCGCTGATGCGGACGTCGTCGACGCTGGGTTGGAGCTCGTGCGCTTCTAACGCAGCTCTCAAAAAACTCACAGAAATCGCTCAGACGGCTCGGCTACTATAGTCACATGAAACGCATCGGTCTTCTTACCCTGGCGTTCCTGCTAGCGCCCGTCGCGGGCTTCGCGCGGGACGCCCCTCCTCCCGGTCCGCCGACGGTCGCGGCCGACGCTCCCAACCCGCAACGGTTCGCCGCGATGCGCCAGGACCGCCAGCAGATGGAACAGCTCCACGCTCAGGCCCGCACCCAGATGCTCGCGGCACTCTCGCCCGCGCATCGGACGGCCCTGGCGAACATCGTCGGCCAATTGGCCGTCGCCCCGAATCCGGATCCGCGCGCGGCAGCGCAGCAGCTCGACGCGCTGCTCTCGACCGGCGAGAAGCAGTCGATCCTGAACATCGAAACCCAGGTGCACGCCCAGATGCGCACCATGATGCAGGCGGCCCGCGCCCGCATGGAAGCCTCGCTCACGCCGGATCAGCGCGCGCAGATGGAGTCGCGCATGACCGAGCGTCAGGACCGTCCGCACCAGAAGCAGCAGCCCGATGCGGGCCGCGCCCTGCTGATGACCGCGATCCACGCGGGTGGCCCCGGTGGCCCCGAGGGCATGCGCCCCGGCCGCTGGTGATCCGCCGTCTCGGAGCCGCCTTCGCCGGCGGCTCCGTCCCGCTCGAACGCGAGCCGTAGGAAAGGACGGCCGCGGCGGGACGGAGACCGCCGGTCAGCGGACGTGCAGCAGGCTCCGGCAGACCTCGACATACTGGGCCATGGCGACGAGCTGTACGCCGAGCGTCAGGCCGCCGAGCGCGACGAAGAACGGCGCGATGAAGCGTAACCGGCGTCCGATAGAAGGCGTCCGATGCGTCGTGCCCGCTACCGGGTGTGAAGACGTGCGGCACGGCGATCCGCCGTTCTTGCAATAGCGCGTCGCACGCCCCGTGATCGAACGAGCTCGACCGGACGAGCGCGTCGACGATGTGCCCGAGCGATTGAACGGGCAGCGCGAGATCCGAGCTCATCGGCGCTGTGTTAGCGCGACGCGCGCGCTCGACGCAATCCGCGACGGACGGAGCGCCGTTAAGTGGCCACAAGCCTTCCGTCCGGATGACCGGACTTCATATGGAGAACGAATGAAGAAAAACATGATCGCCGGGGCGCTGGCCCTGCTGCTGTGCGGCGGCGCACCGGCGCTGGCGCAAGGCACGATGTCGGGCTCGATGCATTCCGATCCGATGGTCGGCGGCGCCGCGATGTCGCCCAACAAGACGATCGTGGCGAACGCCCTCAACTCGAAGGATCACACGACGCTGGTCGCCCTCGTGAAGAAGGCCGGGCTCGTCGCGACGCTCTCGGGCCCGGGACCGTTCACGGTATTTGCGCCGACCAACGAGGCCTTCGATAAGATTCCGTCCGCTACGCTCACCGCGGTCGGCAACGATCCGGCATTATTGAAGAAAGTGCTCACCTATCACGTCGTTCCCGGCCGGCTCGATAGCGCGGCGATTGCGAAGATGATCCAAGACGGCGGCGGGAAAGCCACGCTCAAGACCGTCGAAGGCGAAGACCTCACCGCGATGATGGACGGCGACAAGCTCGTTCTCGTCGACGCCAAGGGCGGACGAAGCACGGTAACGATCGCCGACGTGTATCAGTCCAACGGCGTCATCCACGTGGTCGATTCCGTTCTGATGCCGTAAGACGCTGCGGCCCTCACCGGCGACGCAGGTAGCCGGTGAGGTTGCGTGGCTTCGATCGAAGAGCGCGACTACGGGCGCGCCGGCGCGAGCGATGCGGCGAGCGCCGCCTGTCCGAGGCTTATCCCACCGTCGTTCACCGGGACGTTCCGGTTGGATATGACGGTCACATCCGACTCGCGCAGGCGTTGCGTGACGTCCGCGAACAAGAGCCGGTTCTGCCAGACGCCGCCGGAGAGGGCGACGCTGCGCACGTCGCGTTCGCGCGCGATCACTTCCGCGAGTTCGCCGAGCGCGCGCGCGAAGCCGAGGTGGAAGGCGCGGGCGATCGCCGCGGCGTCCACGCCGGCGCAGCGGTCCGCAGCGATCGCCTCCAGCAGGCCGCGCGTGTGAACGAGCCCGTTATCGATGTCCACTGGGTATTCGCGATCGCTCGGGCAGCCTTCCGCGAGGTGCTCGAGCCACATCGCGGCTTGGCCTTCGAACGTGACGCGGCCGGTGAAGCCGCAGAGCGCGGCGACGGCATCGAAGAGGCGACCTGCGGACGTCGAGGTATGGGTGGCGATCTTTCGCGCCAGCAACGCGCGTCCGAGCAGCGCGTCGGCGGGGAACGAAAACGGCGGCTCGTCGAGCGGCGGGAGCGTGAGGCCGTCGGTGAGTCCGACGGCGCATAGCGCGGGGAAACGCGCCGCCGAGTCGCCGCCCGGCAACGCGTACGGCGCGAGATGTCCCACGCGCTCGAAACCACTGCGCAGCGAACCCGCTAAGAACTCGCAGCCCCAGATCGTGCCGTCGAGACCGTAGCCGGTTCCGTCGAGCGCGAGTCCGAGGACCGGCTCGTCGAGGATGCCGTGTTCGGCCAGCACGGAGGCGATGTGGGCGTGGTGGTGCTGCACGGCGACGCGTTCCACCGCGATCTCGGCTGCGTGCTGGGTGCTGCGGTATTGCGGATGCAGATCGTGCGCGACCAGCACGTCCGCCGCGCGCAAGCGGTACATCGCGAGCAGATCGTCGACGGCCTCGGCGAAGGAATCGAAGCAGTCGACGTGGTCGAGGTCGCCCATGTGGGGGCTCACGATCGCGCGTCCGTCGACGACAAGCGTGACCGTATTCTTCAGATCCGCGCCGAGCGCGAGGATCGGGCGCGTCGCGGGCAGTCGCGCGACGACGGCGGGCGCGTAGCCGCGCGACCGGCGCAGAATCGCGGGCCCGAGCGGTCCGCTCTGCGCGACCGAATCGTCGGCGCGGCGCGCGATCGGACGCTCGCCCGCGAGCACCGCATCGGCGATATCCGCTAATCGCGTCCGCGCGTCGTCGTCGCGATAGGCGATCGGTTCGCTCGACCGGTTACCGCTGGTCATCACGAGCGCGGGCGGCGCGCCTGCCGCGAACAACAACTCGTGGAGCGGCGCGTAGGGCAGCATCAGGCCGATGCGGGACTGATCCGGCGCGACCAGCGGCCACGGGTTGCGCGCGGCGGCGAGCACGATCGGGCGCGCGATCGAGCGCAGCAGCGCGACGTCCTCCACCTCGAGCGCGGCGACCGCGCGTGCCTCGTCGAGATCGCGCACCATCACGGCGAACGGTTTTTCCTTACGGAACTTGCGTTCGCGCAGCGCCGTCACGGCCGCGTCGTTGCGCGCGTCGCAGGCGAGATGGTAACCGCCCAGGCCTTTGAGCGCCATGATCGCGCCGCTGCGCAGCAGCGCGGCCGCCTCGGCGAGCACGGCGCCGTCGCCCGTCAGCACCGCGCCGTCACGCTCGAGCCGCAGGTGCGGCCCGCACGCGCCGCACGCGATCGGCTGCGCGTGATAGCGGCGGTCGGCCGGATCTTCGTATTCGCCCCGGCAGGCCGCGCACATCGTCCACGCCGCCATCGTCGTGTTGGGCCGGTCGTACGGCAAGCCCGTAATCACGGTGTACCGCGGGCCGCAATTCGTGCAGTTGACGTACGGATAACCGAAGCGCCGGTTCGCGGGATCGCGCATCTCTCGCAGACAGTCCGCGCAGGCCGGCAGGTCCACGCCGATCGGCATCGTGCGTTCGCCGCCCGTTTCGCTGCGCCGGATCGTGAACGTTCCGAAGCCCTCATGCGGCACCGCATGCGCCGTGACGGATTCCACGACCGCGGCATACGGCGCATCGTCGGTCAGCGCTGCGACGAACGCATCGAGCGTGCGTGCGTCGCCTTCAACGTGAATCGAAACGCCGCTCGGATCGTTGCGGACCCAGCCGCACACGCCGTATCGCGTGGCGAGACGCGCCACGAACGGCCGGAAACCGACGCCCTGCACGACGCCGGACACCGCGATGGCGCGCGCTTCGAAGTTAGTGTCCCGAGACGATGCAGCCACGCCCGCGGAAGCCGATCTCGACGACGCGGCCGTCCTCGACCAGCACCGGCACGGTGCGTTCGCCCTTGGTGAGCGCGAGCATGCGCGCCAGCGCTTCACGATCGCTTTCGACGTCGTACTCCGCGAAGGCGACGCCGCGCCATTCGAGGTCCTCGCGCAACTCGGCCGTGAACTGGCAGCTCGCCGTTCCGTAGAGTTCGGTCATCAGCAGATGCGCGGTAACGGATCGCCGACCAGCATGTCGACGATGCGGCTCGAACCGTACGGCGTCCGGCACTGCACGATCCCCGGGTGGGCATCGCGTATCTCGCCGATGGCGGCCGCGCCCGCGCCGCCGGGTACGGCGCGGATCGCCGCCAGCGCGGCATCGCACGCCTCGGCCGCGACGACCGCGAGGAACTGGCCTTCGTTGGCGACGTGCAGCGGGTCGATGCCCAAGATCTCGCACGCGCCGCGCACGACGTCGCGGACCGGAACGCGCGCTTCCTCGATAACGACGCCCAGCCGCGCGTCGCGGGCCAGTTCGCTCAGGCTCGTGGCGACGCCGCCGCGCGTCGGGTCGCGCATCCAGCGCACGCGCGAACCGAGCGCGCCGGTGAGCGCCTCGACGAACGGCCACACGCTGCGCGAATCCGATTCGAGCTCGGCTCGCAGGTCGAGGTCGCCGCGCGCGAGCAGAATCGTGATGCCGTGATCGCCGACCGGGCCGCTCACGATTACGCGATCGCCCGCGCGCACGTATTGCGGCCCGAGCTCCATGCCGAGCGGATCGCCGATGCCCGCGGTCGTGATGTAGAGGTCGTCGGCCTCGCCGTGATCGACGACCTTCGTGTCGCCGCCCACGAAGAGAATACCCGCGCGCTCGGCCGCCGCGCGCATCGCTTCGAGTTCCGCGCGCAGCACCGCGACGTCGAGCCCGGCTTCGAGGATCAGCGAACAGACGAGCGCGACCGGTCGCGCGCCCGAGACGGCGAGATCGTTGACCGTTCCGTTGACGGCCAGATCGCCGATCGAGCCGCCCGGAAAACGCAGCGGGCGCACGACGAACGAATCCGTCGTGAAGGCGACGGTATTGGAACGCAGCGCGACCGTGGCCGCGTCTCCGAGGGCCGCCGCGCGGCCGTTCATGAGGTGCGGCGCGATCAGGCCCTCGATCAGGCGGCGACTGGCTTTGCCGCCCGCGCCGTGAACGAGCTCGATGTGCTCGTCGCGAAACGTGATCGGGATGGCGGCCTACGTTCCGGCAAGCGCGGGCGTCAGCGCGTACTGGAAGTGCGCCGCGCAGGCGCCTTCGGAGGAGACCATCAGCGCCCCGATCGGATGCTCGGGCGTGCACTGCGTGCCGAAAAGCACGCACTGCGGCGGCTTCAGCACGCCGCGCAGCACCTCGCCGCACTGCGCCTCGGAGTGATCGGGCGCGATCACGCCGCGCGTCGCGAACTTCACTTCCGCATCGAAGGCCGCGAATTCGGGCCGTAGGCCGAGCGCAGATTTCGGCAGCATGCCGAGGCCGCGCCACTCGAAGGTTTCGCGGACCGCGAAGACCGCGTTCATGGCCGCGGTGGCGGCCGGGTTCGGCTCGGCCGGCACGAAGCGATTGTATTCGTTTTCGAGCTTCGCTTCGCCGGCGACGAGCTGCCGCACGACCATCAAGGTCGCTTGCAGGATGTCGACGGGCTCGAAGCCCGAGACGACGACGGGTTTACGATATTCTTCGGCGATGAAGCGATACGCGTTGGCGCCGGTGACCGTGGAGACGTGGCCGGGCCCGATGAAGCCGTCGATCGTGACGTCGCCGGAATCGAGCACCGCGCGAATCGCGGGCGGCACGAGGATGTGGTTGCAGAAGACCGTGAAATTGGTAACGCCGAGTTCGCGCGCGCGCAAGAGGGTCAGCGCCGTCGAGGGCGTCGTGGTCTCGAAGCCGATCGCGAAGAAGACGACTTCCCGCTCGGGGTTTTTCTGCGCGAGCGCCAGCGCGTCGAGCGGACTGTAGATCATGCGCACGTCGGCGCCGCGCGCCTTGTGCTCGAGCGCGCTGCCGTGCTTGCCCGGCACGCGCATCATGTCGCCGAAGGCGGTCAGGATCACGCGCGGATCGGCCGCGATCGCGAGCCCCTCGTCGACCCGGCCCATCGGCAGCACGCAGACGGGGCAGCCCGGACCGTGGATGAAGTCGATACCTTTCGGCAGTAAACCTTCGAGGCCGAAGCGGTAGATCGCGTGGGTGTGACCGCCGCACACCTCCATGATGCGGAAGGTGCGCTCGCCCGCCACGCGCGCGATCTCGGCCGCGATCTCGCGGATCACTTTGGGGTCGCGGTACTCATCGACGTACTTCATGAGACCAGCTGATCCCGGGCTTCGCCGACTTCGCCGAGCATCGCCAAGAGCTCCAGCTGCTCGCGCGCGTCGGTCTCGCTGACCTTGGCCATCGCGAAGCCGACGTGCAGCAGCACCCAGTCTCCGATCGCGAGCGTTTCGTTCCGGAGCAGATCGACGTTGACCCGGCGTTCGACGGAGAGGACGTCGACGACGGCGATGCCGCTCTCGTTCTCCGGAAACGCGACGATCTTCGCCGGCAAAGCAAGGCACATGGCTCGTGTTCTCCGCTTCTTCTAATCGCCGAGCGTCCAGAGCATCACGCGATTGTTGCCCGAATCGGCGATCGCGAGACGCTTGCGGTGCAGATGCAGGCCGTAGGGCCAGCACAGCGTCGCGGGCGTGACGGCCTTCCACTCGTTCTCGCCGTTCGCGGCGAAGTCCGTTTGCCCGAGCACCGCATCCGCGGCCAAACCGGCGCCGGACTCGGCCGGAGGCCGAAACAACAGGACCCGATTGTTCGCCGTGTCCGCGACCGCGAGCGTGCCTTCGTCGTACGAAACACCATACGGGAAGCGCAGCATCGCGGCCGACTGCTTGTCGTAGCCGAGTTCGTGCGCGCGGGCGAAGTCGCGCTGGCCGAGCGCCAGCAGCGGCACACCGTCGGAGACGATCGGCGCCGTCCAGCCGAGCACCCGGTGGTTGCCCGCGTCGGCCACGAAGAGGCGGTTCGCATCGCCCGCGATATCGTGCGCCCAGCGAAAGCTCCGCGGCCCGACGCCTTCGCCGCGATTCTCTCCCGTAGCTGAGAAATCGGCTTGGCCGAGCACGCCGCGCGCGGGTTCGCCGGGCTCCGGAATGCCGTCCCAGAAGAGCACGCGCCGGTTGCCGGTGTCGGCGATGTAGAAGCGCTCTCCGGCGAGGCCGATGCCGTAGGGCCAGTACAGGGTGTTCGCGCCCGCGGCGCCGCCGCGATTGACCTCGACGCCCGCGAGGTCCGCCTGGCCGATCGCGTAGTCGGGCGGCGTGCCCGAGATTTCCGGCACGCGGTTCCACACGAGCACCCGGTGGTGCCAGGCATCGGCCACGAGCAGCTTACCGTTATGCACGAGCACGCCCGTCGGCAACTGGAACAGCTTCGCGCCCTCGGAGTGGAAATCGGGCTGCCCGAGCACGACCGCCGCGCTCGCATGATCGGCCGCGGGAAGCGGGTTCCAGATGAGAACGCGATGGTTGCCGGAGTCCGCGACGACGACGCGTTCGTCGTCGAAGTACACGCCCCGCGGCGCGTAGAGGTGCGCGGGCGTGGGCCGCGCGTCCGGTAAAGCGAGGCCGCCCGGCGCGGGCGCGCCGAGCCAGCGTTCCGGCTTCAGGCCGGCCGGACCCAGACGAACCCGTCCTCGACGCGCAGCGGCAACGGCGAGAGCTGCACGTGTCCGGCCGTGATGCACTCGCCGCTCGTGATGTCGAAGCGGAATCCGTGCGAGGGGCAGGTCAGCACGGTGCCGTCGATGCCGGCGCCGGCGAGCGGCAGGCCCATGTGCGGACAGGCGTTCTCGTAGGCGAAGAGCCGTTCGTTCTCGCGCACGACGATGGCGCTCGTTCCCGCGATCGCGCTCGCGCGATCGTTCGAAATCTCCTCGGCGCGCGGGCCGCGGACCCAGCCCGCGTTCGGATCGGTCTTGGTCATCGGCTCGAGGACGATCAGGCCGGGGATCGCGGTCTCCGTTACTTGCTGGACGCGCGAGATCTCGGGCACGCGCGTCGTCACGGCTTCCTCGACGCCCTGGCGCAGGGTCTGCGCGCTCATGCTGCAGCCCGTGCACGAGCCTTGCAGTCGCACGAGGGCGACGTCGCCCTCGATGCCGACGAGTTCGATGCTGCCGCCGTGCGACTGCAAATAGGGTTTGACGAGTTCGAGCGCAGCCGCGACGCGATGCGCGACGGTCGGTTTGATGATCTCGTGCTTGCTGAAGAGCGCGTAGATCTCGGGCATGTCGAGCGCTTCCACCAGAAGCTCGCGGCCGCGCTCGTCCGCGCGCAAGCTGCGCACGAGCTTGATCAGCGCGTCGCGGGTCAGCGCATCGAGCGCGTCGCGCAGCGCGAGCGCCTTCGTGCGGGCCTGCGGTTCGAGGCCGTGCACGGCTTCGAGCGCGGCGTCGGCGTCGCGCGCGAGATCGGCGAATTCCATCGTGTCTACGGTCATTGGGCGTAGGCTACTCCCTGCTCCAGCGATTCGATCGTCTTCGCGCGCACGAGGTCCGCGAAGGCCGCGCGCGCGAGCGCGAGCAGCACGTCGCCGACCCGTCCGGCCGGAACGCCCGCGACCGCGCGGCGCTCGAGGGCCTGCAAGATATAGACGGCGCCCGCGGTATTGTCGAGCAGTTCGTCCCGGAAGAACTGCTCGACGAAGCGCCCGAGCCAGATACCGTCTCCTTCGGGATCGTCGTGCAACCGCTGGAGGGCGCGTTCCATCCCTTCGTTGCGCTGCACGATTCGCTCGCGAAAGCGTTCGACCGCCGCGCCGAGCGTCGTCTCGAACAAGCGCTGCTCATGCAGTTCCATGCGGTTCTCCGCTGGGCGCGCGGGTTCCGATCTCCGCTAACGTCGCGTCGATGGCGGCCGTCGAGTCGTCGTCGCCCGAGAGCGCGAAGATCGCGCGCGCTTCGTTGAGGCGCGGGACCGCGCGCGAAAAGGCGCCGAGATGCGCGAGGGCGTTGCCTTGATTCGCGAGGACGCGGGCCTTGCGCAGCGTGTCGCCGGCGGGCAACGGGAGAATATCTTCGTAGAGCGCGACCGCTTCCCAGAGATTCTCCTCGACGTGGGTCGAGCGCACGTGCTGGAGCGCGTTCGCGAGGTTGAGCGTCGCGCCGGCCCAGAGGTCGGGCGAACGCATCGCGTCGAGCGCGGAAACCGCCTCGCGCAAGGATTGGATCGCGATCGCGGGGCGCAGGCGTTCGGCTTCGTCGTTCATCGGCAGCGCGAGGTAAGCGAGTCCGAGGTTCATGTGCGCGAGGGCGTAATCTTCGGCGTGCGGGCCGTCTTTCGTGAACGTTTGGAGGGCGCGCTGATACGCGTGCACGGCTGCGAGGAGACGGTCGCGGTGGCCGTCGCTGCGTTCGTGCGCGAGCAGCCCGTACTGCAACGCGAGGCCGCCGGCTTCATCGCAGAGTGCGGTGCGGGCCAGCAACGCGCGCGCGTGTTCGAGCGCCGCGAGCACGTCGCCGGTGCGTTCGCGGTCGTCCGTGGTGACGGCCGCCCACGCTTCCAGCAGGCGCGCGGCCAGGATCGGCGACCGTTCCGCGACGTGTTCGGCGATGCGCCGGCCCCGTTCGACGTCCTCGCGCGCCAGCGCGAGGTAGGCGCCGACGAGCGGTTCCGCGGCAACGGCGTCCGGCAATTCATCGACGACCCCGTGCTGGTAGGCCGCGGCTTCGAGCAGGAGCCGCAGGTCGCCCGCGAGCGTGCCGGCCAGCGCGGCGTACAGTTCCGGATGCCCGGTGAGCACGAAGCGATTGTAGGTTGCGAGTTCGTCGCCGCCGAGCGCCCCGAGCGCAGCGTCGAGGTCGTCGTGCACGGCATGCGCGTAGAACGCCCACTCGGGTGGAAGCCCGTCCGTTTCGCCGCGCATCACGCGCGCGGCCGCGGCGTCGTCGGCGAGAGCGGGCAAGACGAGCGCGCCGGCCGGACCGTGCGCGATGCCGAGCGGAAAGATCATAACGACCCCGTGGGCGGCGAGCCGAGATCGCGGTTGGCGTTCCAGCCCATCCACTTCGCGGCGGTCTCGGCGAGCTGCTGCGTCGGATAAGCGCCGATGCGGCGCGTCACGATTTCAGTCAAGTACAACACCTCGACGTAGACGATCCACTGGCCGCCTTCGCGGGACACGTACGCGCGGGCGGAGATCGGATCTGCGGCCAGCCGTTCGAAGGGATCGCTCACGCACGTCAGGTTCCAGGCGCGGAGTCGAGCGCGATGCGCAGCGCCGCGTTCGCGGGATCCCAGCGCGCCGGCCGCGTGCCGTCGAAGCTCTCTTCGCCCGGCATCACGTGCCAAACCAGGACGCTGCGGTCGCCGCGTGCGTTGCGCTGTTTGAGCAAGAGTCCGCCCGACGCGCGATTGTTCACCGGCAATACCCAGAGTTCGCGACCGCGCGGCATCGCGATGACCGCGTCCGTCGGGAAGAACGACTGCGCGACGCCGGCGTCGAGAATCAGATAGCCGCGTTTGGTGAACTCGACGTCGAATGCCTCAGGCACTCCCGTTCACCTCCGTGGGCGTGAAACGCGCGATCAGATCGCGCGCGACGCGTTCGACGCTCGCGCTCACGGCGTCGCTGAGCGGCGCACCGTGGTCGAGCTGCTGCGCTTCGATCAGGATGACCGTCACCTTCTCGGGATAGCGGTCCTTGAGCAGCCAGCGCGCGAACGCGATCGCGTTATCCCAACGGAATGCGTGGAGGTTCATGCCTTCGAGCGGTGGCGCTTCGACGTCTTCGCCCGGGATCTCGAAGACCGTGCCGGGTTCGGAATCGCTCTTGCACGCGTCGACGATCACGACGTGCTTGGCGCCGTCCATCTGAAAGGCCACGTCCATGCCGGCGGTTCCGCCGTCCACGAGCCGCACGCCGGACGGGCACCCGAGTTCCCAGATCTTCCGCACGAGGATGGGACCGGCGGCATCGTCTCCGCGCAGCAAATTGCCGCAGCCCGCGATTACGATGTCGCCGGTCATCCGGTCATGTCATCGCGCCGGTCTTGTACCGGGCGATCTCCTTGCCGGTCTTGCCGTCGTAGGCGTGGACCGTGCAGACTAGGCACGAGTCGAAGCTGCGCGCGATGATGCCGAGTTCGAGCGGATCGACGTCGTTCTCGATCTTCGTGCCCAGCAGCGCGCTCTCGATCGGTCCCCGGTTGCCCTTACCGTCGCGCGGACCGATGTTCCAAGCCGTCGGCGTGACGACTTGGTAATTCTCGATCTTACCGTCCTTGAGCGTGATGAAGTCCATCAAGGCCCCACGTGCGGCTTCGGTGCCGCCGTACCCTTGCGCGTCGGGCAGTTCGACGGGCTTGCTATAGAACTTGTCGTGCAGATCGATGTCTTTGAGCCAGCCGAGCGTCCGTTGGTAGTACTTCGGCGCCTCTTGCATGCGGCCGAGGACGCGGACCATGACGCTCGGACCGATGGTCGAGACCATGTCGTGCAGCAACGGGTCGAAGTCCTGGAACGCCGCCGCGCCCGGACGGCCCGCGACGACTTGGCGCGCCAGCGGTCCGGCTTCGAGGGGCAAAAATCCCTTACCCGGTACGTCGAAGCGCGGCGACTTGGCCCACGAGTACTTTCCGTCCTTGCGGCCGGCTTCGGGATCGATCGGCTCGGTCTCGCCTTGGAACGGGTTGAGGAACGTGCTGCCGCGATAGAACGAGTGCGCCGTATCTTCTTTGATGCTGTAGGGATCGAAGTCGAACCACTCGCCGTCGGCGTAGACGCCGGAGCGCGACGTGAGCGACGCGTTGCGGCCAGCGATCGTGGGATGCGTGTAGAGATCGGGATTGTGGAACGTGCCCGAGGCGATGTACCGGCCGAGACCGCCGCCGATCTTGTCGAGCCCGGTCTGCTGGCAGAAGCGAATGAAGACGCCGCAATCGGAATCGCGATGCGACGGGCTTTCGTCGATCCACGCCAAGACGTCGTTCCAGCTCTTGTTCTCGAGCCAGCGCTCGAGCGAACAGCCCAGCCAGATCTTTTCGAGCCAGCCGAGTTTCCATTCGCTCAAGATCGCTACCGCGCGCGTGATTTCGGATAAGCCCGGCGCGCACATGACGCCGCCCGGGATCATGAAGCTCGAGTGCGGCCACTGCCCGCCGAAGAGCGCGTACACTTCGACCGGCTTCGACGAGAGCGCGAGCCCCGGTTCGTAGCTGGTGCCCACGAACGGCGCGAATCGGCGCACGGCTTCGTCGAAGAGCGGCGCCTTGGCGAACATCTTGTTGGCGAGGTCGATGCCGAAGAGCGCGTAGAACCAGCGCGGGATGCTCTGCATCGTCTCGCACGCCTGCGCGACGTTGCGCACGCGCGTCGCGTTGGGCGGCACTTCGGTTTTCCACGCCGTGTCGAGCGCGTACACGCTCTTGTAGAGGTGGCTGCCGCCGCAGATGCCGCAGATGCGCGGCGTGACGATCAGTCCGGCTTGCGGATCCTTCCCTTTGAGGATGATCTCGAAGCCGCGGAACATGCTGGCCTCGGTCCACGCATCGACGACGACGCCGTCCTCGACGGTAACCCGCACGTCGAGATCCCCCTCAACGCGCCCAACCGCCCCAATATCGAGTTCAACGACAGCCATTATCTTCCACCTTTCGCAGGCGCGCTGTTTGGCGCATCGCGTCGTTGCCCGCCGGCTCGTGTGCCCGAGCACACGTCGCCGCCGGTCGCCTCGCGCTGCATCCAAACATCGCACCTTGAGTTACGAATGATCCGGGGCGCTCCTAACGCTAAAGGGAATCTCATGAAACGCTACAGGGTAATCTCGTAAACGCTTAATTCAATCTCGTGAGATGTGTATCGCGGATGCAGCGCGAGGCGCCGGACGGCGAAGTTTGCTCGCAAGCAAATGAGCCGTCCGGCAACGACGCGATGCGCCGCGAGACACATCTCACACGACGAACATGTCTTCTTTGGCCCATTTTGGTGAGGCCGCCCGCGCCACCGCCGCCAGCACCGAGTAGCTGGCGGGGTCGGTGCCTTCGGGAATTTCCTTGGGGATGACGCCGAAGATCTTCTGGGTCTTGAAGACCGTGCCGACTTCGAGGTCGTTGTGGGGGAAGCCGGGTTCGGTGCAGCCGATGCACGGCATGCCGGCGCGCGTCTTCGACGACTGACGGTTCCAGAGAATGCGATTGCAGGGCGAGTGGGTCATCGGTCCGCGGCAGCCCTGTTCGTAGAAGAGACAGCCCTTGCGCGTGCCCTGGCCGAATTCTTCGACGGGTTCTTTCCACTCGAAGTACTGGACGCGCGTGCAGCCCGTCTGCGTGAACGTCTTGAAGAACGTTTGCGGCCGGCCCAGGTCGTCGAGTGCGACGTCCGCGAGCCGGCCGGTAGCGATGGCGACGAGAATCTGGGTGACCCAGTCGGGATGCGCGGGACAACCCGGGATGTTGATCACCGGTAGGCCCGCCTTACTGCGGAAGTCGTTGCCCAGAAATCCGCCGTGTTGCGTCTTGAGATACTGCAGGCCGATCGAATCGGTCGGATTGGGCTTCGTGGCCGGGATGCCGCCCCAACACGCGCAGTCGCCGATCGCCACGACGAATTGCGCCGACGCCGCGAACTCGCGCACCCACTCTTGCATCGGGCGGCCGAGAAAGATGTCGTATCGTCCGGAGCCGCCGGGCCCTTGGATCACGGAGCCTTCGAAGACGAAGATGTCCGGGCCGCCGTCTTTGAGCGTGTGCTGCAGCGCGTCTTTGGCTTGTTCGCCGGCAAGCGGGATGAACGAGTGGTGGTAGATCACGTTGATGCCGAAATCCGTCACGAGGTCGACGACCGTCGGCTCCTCGGCATCGAGAAACGATTGCGTGTTCCCGTTACATGCACCGCCGTGAAGCCAGACCAATGAAGCCATCGTCGCACCTCGCGTTGTTCGGAATTAGCAGCAGCGCCTTATGGAAAATGCCGGATCGTTCCCAAGGCGGTGCAGGAAGATTATTACCGAACGTGTCGCTCCCTGCAAGAACGCGCGCATCGTGTTTCGAACTCGATGCGCACGCCTGCGCGTAAGGGTGAACATTTTGTTTTATGTTAACGCGCACGCACGTCACAACACGAGCGGAGGAGCACCATGTCGTCTGCCGTCAACGGCTCGAACGGGTCCGCGAGCGTCGCGCTCGATGCGAAAGCGGTTGCCGGCCTATCGCGTTTGGCCGCGCGTGCGGATGAGATTGTGGCGCTGCTCGATATCGTCGGTTCGGGAATCGCGCGCGGCCCGGAGATCGCGGACAACATCAACGGCCTCGTGCAGATCGCGCGCGACGCCGCCGGACCGCAAGGCGAACGCATCGCCGACGCCGGGGCCGCGCTCACGCGGCTGCGCGCGCTGGTCGAATCCGACTCGTTCAAGGCGCTCGAGGCGGCGTTGCAGGATCCGCGCACGGGCACGAGCATCGTCGCGCTGCTGGACCGCTCGTCCGACCTGCTCGCGCTCGTCGACATCCTCGACAAGTTCGTGCAACGCGGGCCGGAGTTCGCCGACAACGTGAACAGCTTCGTCGCGACCGCACGCGGCGCCAAACTGCCGCTCAACGTGGCGGAGTTCCTCACGGCCCTCGGTAAGCTCGACTACGTTGGGCTGATCAGCCTCACGAACACGCTGTATCCGCTCTTGTCCTCGCCCCAGGTGCAGACGCTGCTCACCCGCACCGAGATCCTCAGCGAAGGCACGTTGTCGCTGGTCAACGCCGCCGCGACGACCGCGCTCGAAGCCCAGAAAGCCGAGACGCAATCCGGCGCCCAGACCGGTGCCTTCGGCGCCTTCATGGGCTTGGGCGATCCCGACGTGCAGCGCACGGTCGCGTTCGCGCTGGACTTCGCGAAGCGCTTCGGGGCGGCGCTGCGCGCCGGCCCGTCCTTACCGAAGGACTGACTTCTTCGCGGCGATCCGCGCCTCGAGCAGCGCGAGCCACGCGTCCATGCCCGCGCCCGTGCGGGCCGAGAGTTCGACGGTGGTGATGCCGGGATGGACGGCGTCGAGGCTCGCGTGCGCGGCCTTGCCGTCGAAGCCCACGGCCTCGGCGATGTCCATCTTCGTGATCAGCGCCACGTGTGCGGTGTTGAAGGCCAGCGGGTATTTCTGCGGCTTGTCCTCCCCTTCGGTCACCGAGAAGAGCGCGACGCGCAGGTCTTCGCCCAGATCGTACTCCGCGGGGCAGATCAGGTTGCCGACGTTCTCGATGCACAGGACGTCGAGCTCGTCGTCCTTCCAATGCGTGGCGGCGAGCGCGTCGCCGATCATCGTCGCGTCGAGGCGGCATTCCGCGCCCGTCGAGATCTGGTAGACCGGGGCGCCCGCGCGCGCGAGCCGGTTGGCATCGTTGTTGGTGGCCTGATCGCCGACGAGGATCGCGCAGCGATGCGTGGGCGAGAGCCGCCGGACCGTCTCTTCGAGGAGCGTCGTCTTGCCGGAGCCCGGACTCGAGAGGAAGTTGAGGACGAACGTGCCGCTCTTGGCGAAGCGCGCCCGCAGGGCCGCCGCCAGATCGTCGTTCTTACGCATCACCGCGTCTTGCAGTTCAACGATGGTCGTCATTCGGGAACCTCCATGGCCACGATGTGGAGTTCGCGGCCGGCGGTGATGTCGGGCGCCACGGCGGGGCAGGTGGGACAGGCGAGCTCCCAAGTCGAGGGAGGCGTACGTTCTACGCCGCACGACGGGCATTTCACTTTGAGGGCGACGTCCTGAAAGTCCAGCCGCGAACCTTCGGCCACGCTTCCCGCCGCCGCCAGTTCCCAGGCGAACGAGAGCGCGCTCTTATCGACGCCGGAAAGTTCGCCGATCCGGATCGTGACGGCTTCCACTTTCGTGATGCCCCGCGCGGCGGCTTGTTCGCTGACGGACTGAACGATTCCGAGGGCAATCGATAATTCGTGCACGGTCCGGCTACTCGTACGCGAAGCGTCGGGCCATTTCCGCCCGGTCAGACATGCATGGGGCCTTGGATCGGTGGATGCGAGCCAAGGAAGTGCAGCAGAAGTTACAATAACAAGCGTCATGTGGCTTCGGTGGTCCCTGCTCGCGCTCGTCGCCATTCCGTCAGCTTCCGCCTCCCTCACCACTGGCTTATGTCGTCGCGATCGTTCCCAAACGAGCGGCCTTGGAATGAAAAGCGGACGGACGATCATTACCGAACGTCGTCAATTGGCGAGCTGGAAGCGCAACGTTCCTCTTGGAGCGGGGCTCGCGATTCGTCCAAGTTTAGCGGCGACGTCCGCGTTCCTGGCTAGCTTGCTAGCTAGGGCATTCGCCGATAGATCGACCGAGCTCAGCGACGCTGTCACCGGCCCGCAACGAGAATCCGCGAGACGCCTTCTACGAAGCGTCTGTTAGCGCTGACAAGCTTTAAGGGACTTCGCAATAACGCCAATGGAGGCAGGTTCTACACTGCTGAACTCATTCCCTCAAGGAATGAGTTCAGAGAAGCTGGATAGGAGACTCTACCTGACAGCAACTGGAATATGTTCGACTCGGTGATTGGAGTTTGCAAACGGAAATCACGCTCGAAGTTGTGCTCGGCTCGTAGTTCCTCGTAAATTTTCGTCACGAAGCGAACGAAAAGCCAGAGATCAAATTTTCCTCGGAGCCAGATCTTGTAGTCTATGCAATTTAAGACTGTTAGCAATTGTGAGACATCCGCCTCGTTTATCACGTCCGTCTCCAGTCCGCTCATACGAGTTAGTTCAGCTTCGTACCCTTCTACTGCAACTAATTCAAAATCGTTGCTGATTGAGAATATCTGAGAGAGGCGAACATTATTCAAATTCACCGAAAGCGCTTGGCGCCGTGCGCATATCGTTATCGCAGTGAAATTCCGAAGATATGTACTGAACTGATGCGTTAAATCTTGATATTTCTTCGCGAGGTGCGATACGCGGTCGTCTTCAGATTCCAAATGTACGATATTGCAAAGCACGATGTGAAGCGCCTCGTTGCCAACAAGATGATTTTCAATTGAGTAATAGCTCGTCACGAAGAGAGCGTTATCTTCAGGATGCGCGATTCCCAATTGATCATCAAAGTCTTTGTCAATAAAAAACATTGCTCGCTTGACGTCTGGAAAGTCTTTTCGAATGTCTTCGCGAGCTTTCAATACTTTGTGTTTGTTACCACATTTGAGGAAATAGAGAGCTCCATGTATGCGTGAGAGGATTGCAGGCTGCAAATACTCCCGGTCCTCCGAACCTTCTACAAATGCGAAAAACGCAGTACGGTCGCGATTGTAATACATCCGAAATCTTTGCATGATCGCCGCGGGCGCGCAACGCGCTGCTCTCAGAGCCTCAAGAAACGTCACTTGCTGACTCCGTGACGTAATCTCCGAGGTCAATCGTATATTCATTAAACGAGTTATCAAAGATGAAGGGCGAATGAGTGACTGCCGCGATGAATTGGCAATGACCGGAAGCATGAAGGTCAGGCAGAAGTCGTTCCTGCCAACTCACAGACAGAGAGAGTTCAGGCTCGTCGATAAAGACGGCGTACTCGCTTGCTGAACCGATGAAAACTTGAGACATGAGGGAGAGTATCTGTTTCTCTCCCGACGATAGTGCGGCGTAGTCAATTGTTTGACCCTGCCTCATGACTCGTAAAGTGTACTTGACGTCGTCGTATGTAAGCCTCTTGCCATCTAGATACTTGTTGCATACGTCAACTAGCCTTGTGATTGATACTTGTCGGTCTTTGAGCTTTTGTCGAGCAATTACAAGCTTTACAAAGAAGTGAGCGACATATCGATCATTTGGATTTAGATTTCCCCGGTCACGAATTGTGTTGATTACTTGTCTTAAGTTGTTCTTATCATCATCACTTAGCGTCTGTTCCTCAACTCGATTGAGTATGTCTTCAATGTCTTCGTTGGTAAGCGTAGACACTAGTTCGGAATCGTACTCTTCACCTTGACCCCGAAGCACATCGCGAAGATAGCCGCCCGCTAAATTGTTCAGTTCGGACCGCGCAGCCTCACTCTGCTCGGATAACTTCGTGTCGATGATGCGTTTGACGTCTTCCATGCCAAATTCGACTAGTTCGATGAAAGACAATTCAGCTTCAGCCCTTACTCGACGTCGTTGCTGCTGAAAATTTCTCATCTCATCTTCCAGTCCAGGAAAGATTAGATTAAGATCCTTTTCAATCCGACGATACGTTGGTAAGTACAGAATCTGGGCAGACAGAGCTTCACCAAGGTAAGCTCGGATCTCTCGCAGGTTTTCGTTAGCCAATCCAGTGGCGCTGGAATGAACAAATACATTTCGAAGTAAGCGGATGTCGCTAGGTAGGAGATTTGGAAATTGGTAGCGCATGGAATCCATGAATGCAGGTAATGAGCGCGCCTGTTCAATGGCTATCATCGATTGCGCGGGATTTAGTAGAATTTTGTCCATAGCTGCTCGCGCACGGCTGGTCAGTCGCAAGTTTATATCGATGTCAGGTGATAGATTGGAGAACGAAGGTGTCTCCAGTTCCTCTCGAGAAATTGTAAGTTCTCGGCCATTTACCGTGGCTGATATGCTCTGAAAGGAGTAATCCAAGAGTTTAGCCCATTGCCGGCTAATAAAATAGTACATTAAATTAATAAATGTACTTTTCCCTAAACCATTTACTCCAACAATAACCAGTTTATTGTCTCTTATTGGAACTGAAATGTCCCGATCGCCATAAAGACTTCGGACCGAAAATGATGTTAGTGAAAAATCGGTCATGCCGCTCGTCTCTTTCGAAGAAAGTTTAATCCACTTGGATGGATCGGTTCGATTCTAAATCATGGTAGATCCGTGGTGTTGCTTGCGGTTGTAGTTTGTATGGTTAATAAGGTTTCCGCCTGGTCGACCTTGCGAGGCCGCTTTAGCCGTCAGCTTCGGTGCCTAGATTTGCCGCAGCGATGGGAGCACCTTTGTGACCGATTCGGCGCGGACGGATCTGCCTACTTCGTCTAAGTGCTTTCTAGCTAGCAGGTTGCGGAAAATCCACGATTTGAGGCGTGTGCAGGCTGCTTAGGTCTTTCCGGGATCTAGGTCGGCTGCTCACTTCGACTCGTTCGGAGAGCCGGGGTCGGCGGTCCCCTTCGCTTTGTACATATTTCACCGTCTGGTTCCGGATTCAAGTAAGGTTATACACTGCCGAGGCCAATGTAAATTGCCAATCCACTCGATCTCGCCCTCGGAACTTGGTCTTGCGAACCGGGCCGACGGTCTTCAACCATCCAAAGCACTCTTCGATCCGCTTTCGAAGTCGTTGGCTGACGAGGTAACCTTCATGTCGCGTCGTGCGAGCATCGAGGGAACTGCGGCGCCCCGTATCGTTGGCAGCAATATGTGGCGTGATGCGGATGGACCGCAGCGCCTCGGTGAACTCGCGGCAATCATATCCTTTGTCTGCCCCGACCGTCGCGCGGTGCGTGCCCGGCAAGGACTCCAGCATCTCGAGTGCAGCTTCTCGTTCCGCGGTACCGGTCGCCAAGGTCGTCCGAGCATCAACGATCAAGACCGTTCCGGTTCTCCGTGAGCAGATGGCCAAAGTAGCAGAGCTTGGCTTCTTTACCTGGCCCTTACGAAACATGCGCGCTTGGGGGTCGGTCGTCGAACAGAACTCTGCATTGGTACGGCGCTTCCCTCGGAAGTCGACATCGCGATTGCGCGACGAACCTCCGCCCGGCGGCTTCTTGTTCGACTTCTTGACGAAGCTCTTTTGGCCAGCCCAAGCCTCGATCACTGTCCCGTCGACCGTGAAATGTTTCACTGCTGAGAAGATCCGCCCGACGAGCTTGGTCGATGACGCGCTCGAAGAACTCGCCGGCAACGTCGCCTTTCAAGAGCCGATCTCGATTCTTGGTGAAGACCGTCACGTCCCAAATCGGATCATCCATGTTCATGCCGAAAAACCAGCTGAAGAGCAGGTTATACTCGAGCTGCTCCACGAGTTGGCCTCGCTACGAATCGTGTAGACGATCTGCAGAATCAAGGCGCACAGCAGCCGTTCGGGCGGGATCGAAGGCCGGCCTCGATCGGAATACAGCGAGTCGAATCGCGGCGACAGCTATGTAAGAATCACATCGACCATCGCCTTCATCCGTTGTAGCGGATGATCTTTGGGAACCCGCTGCTCCGGCGAATGTAGCTCCACATGCCAACTTCTTGCGAATGCTCTCCACGCATGATGAAAGTATAGCAGCATGAAAGGCACCACATATTGTAGTTGTCAGCTCACTCGACGACTATTGTTTCCGCAACTTGCTAGATCTTCGAGGTAAGGCCGCCCATGGCAACTACGGGCCGCACCAGGCGCGAGGAACGGACCCGCGCCGTCTGCCCGTAGAAGCTTTCGGATGGTTGCAATTCCGACCGTTTCTGTCGTCGGCGCCCCGCTCTGGAGCGGGTTTCAGCTCCTCGTCTACGGAGCCGAGAGCTCCGGATTTGTTTTGTCAAAGTTTGTCAAAAAACGTCGCGACCCTGGGTTCGAGTCGGCCGAAACAGCGATTTTCCCGTCGGAATCGTGAAACCGGTTTTGTCAAAGTTGTCAAAGCCGTCGGCAAAACGGCGTTGAAACTATCGCCGCGGCCCGACCAAGGGCCACAATTTTAGGCAAAGGCGGCTAGCTAGCTAGCAAGCCGCCGGACAGCTCCATCCGAAAGAAGTGCCGCTCCGCTCCCGAACGCCACCAGGATGCAGGAAGTGGCGGAGTCGCTCTACCAGCGCGCGACCAAGCTCGCGCGAGCGTATCGCGATGAGAACGTCACGCGCATCCTCGCGCTCCTCGAGGAAGCGGCTGACCTCGACCACGTGCAGGCGCTCTTCGAACTGGGGAACTGGCGTCACCACGGTATCGGCGACCAACGCGACGACGAAGCCGCCGCGCGCCTGTGGACGCGGGCGGCGGAGCTCGGCCATGCCGAAGCCGGCTTGAACCTCGCGATCGCCTACGAGCGGGGGATCGGCGTTCCGCGCGATGCGTCGCGGGCATACGAACTTTATGTGCGGTGCGCCGAAGCAGGGAGCATCGACGGGCACTACGAGGCCGGCCGGTGCCTGTACTACGGCATCGGTACGCCCGAGGACCGCGATGCCGCCGAGGAGCGTTTCGCCACGGCGCGGCGCTTCAGCCATGCCGAGGCGGTCTGCGATGCCGCGGAAGCCGACGGGCCGCGCCGGATGCCGCGGCCGTCCTTTGCAGGGCCCTTCCGGCCCGCGCCGTAGCGCGAAGGTATGTCCGTTCGCCGTCGCCTCACCTCCGCCGCGATCCGCGCGCGCAAGTCTAAACGCTTCCCCGTCATCACGTCCTACGATGCGGCCTTCGCGCGTTGCGCGGAAGCGGCCGGGATCGATGTCGTCCTCGTCGGCGATTCGCTCGGCAACGTGGTGCTCGGCTACGAGTCGACCGTCTCCGTCACGCTCGAGGACATGATCCGCCACACCGGCGCGGTCGCGCGCGGCACGACGAAAGCGCACGTGATCGCCGACATGCCGTTCGGCTCCTACGAGCCCAGCGACGCCGACGCGATCCGCGCGGCGGCCGCGCTGATCCGCGCCGGCGGCACGAGCGTGAAACTCGAAGGCGGCGCGTCCGCGGCGAGCCGCATCGCTGCGATCACGACCGCCGGCATTCCGGTCGTCGCGCACCTCGGCGTGCTGCCGCAAACGGCCGGCATCGGCGGGGGCTTCCGCCGTAAGAACGATCGCACTGCGATCTTGGAAGACGCACGCGCGATCGCCGAGGCGGGCGCTTTCGCCGTGGTGCTCGAGATGGTCGATTCCGCCATCGCAAAGGAAGTGACCGAACTCATCGACATCCCGACGATCGGCATCGGCAGCGGCGGCGGTTGCGACGCGCAAGTGCTCGTACTCTACGACATGCTCGGCCTTTATGCCGAAGCACCGCCGTTCGTTAAACGCTATGCGGAGCTCGCGAACGTTGCGACCGATGCGCTTCGGGCCTACGCGAACGACGTACGCGACGGCGCCTTCCCCGCCCCGATCATCGTGCGGGCCCCCGATGAAGTGGAAGCGTGACGCCGCAGCGACAGATCATCGGCATGGGCGGCGGGGTCCTCGTCCCCGACACCGGTAACTTCAAACTCGAACGCTACATCCTCGACGCCTCCGGAGCCGCGCGGCCGCGCGTCGTGTTCGTGCCGACCGCCAGCGGCGACGACGTCTCGTACATCGCGCGTTTCTACGAAGCGTATGCGCGCTTCGGCGTGGAGTTCGACGTGTTGCGTTTTTTCCGCCGCACGCCCGCGGATCTGCGCGAGTTTCTCTTCGGGTTCGACGTCGTCCACGTGGGCGGTGGAAACACACGCAGCATGCTCGCGACCTGGCGCCACTGGGGATTCGATACGGTGGTAAAGGAAGCGTGGGAGCGCGGCATCCTGCTGTGCGGTTCCAGCGCCGGCTCCATCTGCTGGTTCGAACAAGGCCTCACGGACTCGGTTGCGGGCGACCTCACCGCGATGGACTGCCTGGGCTTCCTGCCCGGCAGCAACTGCCCGCACTACGACGGCGAAGCCGACCGCCGCCCGTTCTATCGCCGCCTTGTCGGCGAAGGGACGCTGGCCCCGGGCCTCGCGTGCGACGACGGCGCGGGCCTGCACTTCGTAGACGGCGCGCTGCATCGCGTCGTGAGCGCCCGCCCGAACGCCCGCGCCTATCGCCTCGAACGGATCGATGGCGCGGCCCGGGAAACGCCGCTGGACGCGCAAAGTTTGTAGGGCGAGCGTTAATTCCGAGGCGGGTCCTAAGCGGCGACGTAGCCGTGATGGTCCGTGGAGCCGAGCGTGCGATAGGTGCTTACATGATCTTCGAGCTCGCGTCCGTTTTGGCGTGCGGCGTGGATTTTGGAGGTCCGGGCAGGCCGATGCCGTCACCACTCGGGTTACGTCTACGGTCTTGCATGACCTGACGGAACCCCCAAAAAGCGGCGGAATGACCGGGCAGTGCCTCGAAAGGGCAGCCCGGTCAGTCGTCTTCCGAACCCGTAGTTTTGGGATTCCAGTCTATCGTAGGAAGGAGCGCCGCCCGTGACCATGCCGCAGGCAATCAGAAGCGCCTTTGCGCGCTGGTGTACCTTTAGCGGCCGCGCCGGCGGTAGCGAGTACTGGTGGTTCGTGCTCTTCGGGACGATCGTGTTCGGTCTCGCCATCCTCCTCGATCAGGCGGCGTTCGGACGCCATGCGTTCTTCTGGGCCGCCTGCACGCTGGTGCTCCTGCTGCCGTACCACGCCGTCGCGGTGCGCCGCTTGCAAGACACCAACCGCAGCGGCTGGTGGACACTACTGACCTTTGTCCCGCTGGGCAACATCGTTCTCTTGATCTGGTTTTGTGCGCCCAGCACGCCGGGGCCTAACCGGTTCGGCGCGATACCGGAGGCGATCTCGGATCACGGCGTCGCCGCCTGGTGATCGCGATGATGCTGAGCGGCACGGCGCCGCTAACGGCAGCCGATATACTTGTCGCTCGTCAGCACGCCGGCAGCCGAGGTTAGGCGCTTCCCGTAACAGGCGCCGTTCGTATCGCGGTACACGTACGTCTGCGAACTCGAGTTGTTGGTGAAGCTCGTCAGCGCGCCCGTCGCATCGAAATTCAGCGTGTCCGTCGGATTGACGCTGTCGCTCGTGTAGCTGGCGAAGCCGTTACGGCCCAGGCCGCCGGGGCCAAAGCCGCCGCCGCTGAAGGTCAGCGCGCTGTAGCCTTGCGCGATCGACGTCGTCTGCACCGAGGATCCGTCGGTATTGACGGTATAGGCGTACTTGAGCAGCAGCGGCCAGTCGAACGACTCTTGTCGCGCGCTCGGGCCATCGCCTCCGAAGCTCGTGGACGCCGCCACGATGCCGGTGTCTTGCTTGATGTTCTGCACGAACGACGTCGCCGTGCTCGTGACGTCTTGATGCTGGCGGAACGCGATCCAGGCATGCACCTGCGAGCGCACGACGCCGTGCGAGGTGTTCACGTGGCCGGCGATCGTGTACGTCCGCTGCGACGCGGTGTCGATCGTCCCTTGACCGATGCCGCTCGCGTTGAACGACCCGCCTTCCTTGACGTTCTCCACCGGGGTGGCGCTCAGCGTATCGGTATCGACCTTGCCGGAGAGCGCTTTGTGCGCGTCGCGGTCGAGGAAGAGCAGCAGGTTGCCGACGGCCTGGAAATAGCTATCGGCGTTGTACACCGAGAGCGCGACCGCATGGCTGGCGCCGTCGTCGAGCGTGCCGGCGAAGGGCGAGAGGTCGACGCGGTAGGGCTTGAAATTCAGCGTCTGCACGCCCGGGATCGGGCGCCACAGATACGGATCGATGCCGCCCGTGTAGATCCAGGGATAAACGGGCGCGACGCCCGCGGGCTTGCCGTCGACCGCGACTTCCGTCTCGCGAAACGCCGTGTTCCCGCAGTTGTTGAGGAGCGTCGCCAGGTCGTTCGGGAAGCACGTGTACCAGAACTCGTCGTCGCTCTGGCTCTGCGCGATCACGTCGAGCTCGGCGCGTTCCACGTTGGTCGGCGGCACGAACGAAACCGATAACGCGCTCGCCGTCGTGTAGAGCGCGACCGGATTGCCGTTGACGTCGGCGAGCGGCACCACGACGTCGGCCGTGCGGGGCGCGGGGAAACGCCGGTCCGGCGGATAGAACTCGATAACGGCCGAACCGTGCAGCGAACTCGTATACGTCGAGTCGACGACGTTGCCGATCGAGATCTGTCCGCTGTTCGCCTTGGCGAAGAGTGCGCTCAGGTCCGTGAGGTCGCGTTCGACGTGCCACGACGGGCCGAGCGTGCGGCCCGGCTCCGCGGTCGTGCCGAAGAAGATCGAAGCGCCGCCGAGACCGATCGTCGCCGTGCGGTCGAATTGGCGGCCCGGGTCGACCGAAAGATTGAGCTCGAGCACGACTTTGGCCCACGGACCGGGGCACGCGGCGGGCGGCGTGTACGCGAAGACCTTCGGCGTGAAATCCGCGAAGGTGTCGCCGCTGAAGAGCGGCACCACGCAGGGCTTCGTATCGGGTCGCGGCACCGGCGGATCCGCGGTCGCCACGTTCGAGGAGCCGATCGTTCCGTCGAGCCGCCGCCGCGAGGCTTCGAAACGGGCCGCCGCGCCCGCAGGCCGCGCCGCCCGCACGCGCGGCGGGGCCGCTGCCGCAGGACCGGCGGAGAATCCCGCGCCCAGCACGGTAACGGCGAAAACGAGCGAAAAAAGACGTGCGAAGCCTATACGCATGGTCGCGCCATTTTCGGACGGCGCCCGGCGCGAACCTGGCAGCAGCCTCAGGCGAAGAGGATCGTGCTGAATTCGCCGACCCGCTCGAATCCCAGACGCTCGTAGAGCGCGAGCGCGGGCGCGTTGAAATCGTTCACGTAGAGGCAGAGCGTGGGATGCACGTCGAGCAGATGATCGCAGATCGCGCCGAGTCCGCGCGACGCGTGCCCCGCCCCGCGCATCGGCGGCGGCGTCCAAACGCCCTGGACTTGCGCCGTGGCGGACGTGGCCGAGCCCACGTTGCACATGAACGCCAACCGGCCGCCGATCCGGTACCGCCACCACCAGCGCGCGTTGATGATGCGCGCGGTGCGGCCCCGGAAATCCGCGCTCGTGCGCCGCGGATCGCCGCCGTTCTCGCCCGCGATCATCAAGGCGGAGTTAGCGGCGATCTCGTCGAGTTCGGCGAGGGTCGCGAGCCCGACGTCGGCGTCCGCGCGCGAGCCCGTGAGGCCGGCGCGGTCGAGCCGGTACACGGGCTGGCTGCGCCGGATGCCGCTGGGCGTGGGCAGCGCGGTGCGCGCGCGAGCGTACACGGCCTCGACCGCCGGGCGCGGGCCCACGATCATTCGCGTCGCGCTCGCACGCCGGGCGCGCGCGCCGAAGGCTTCGAGCGCCGCCGGATCCTCGCCGCACGGCACGATCTGCATGCCGAAGTAACACAGGCCGGCGATTTCGCCGGCATCGTCGCGCCAGATCGCGACGTCGCCGCGGCCGGCCTGCTGCGTTGCGATGAGCCAGGCGACGTAGACGTTATCGTAGGGACGCCGGGCCAGGTATTCCAGCGCCTCGGGCACGAGGGCAGGCGCGAGCGCCTCGAGACGGCTCACCTCAACACACGGCGGTTACGAGAGTTTGCGGACGAACGCCGGCTTCGACGTCGGCGCCTTGCTGCCGCCGGCGGGTTCGATGCTCACGGCAACGGCGGCCAGGCCCGCCGACGATTGCGGTAATTCGATCAGGGTCACACCGTTCGCCGCCGGCGAAAAGGTGACGCTCGGAGCAACCGTGCTCGCGCCCTTGGCCAGGGTCCAGGCCTGATAAACTTTCCCGGCTGGGGGCGCGGGCGCGTCGCGCAGCGCGATGAACACGTGCCCGCCGCTGGTGACCACCTCGCCGCCCGGTACGTCGAAATGTTTGCTGCCCGGCGCCGTCACCTCGGCGAGGCGCGTGGCCAGCTCGTGCGCTTGCGCGCGCGCCGCCGCGGCTTGCCACGCCTGCGTCGCGGCGCGCTTTTGCAGGTCGGCGATCCGATCGCGATATTCTCCCCGTTGCGAACGCAGCGAGAGATCGTCGACACCCGTCAGGAGCGCGAGCGCGATCGCGGCGGCGACGGCCAGAGATGCATACCAGGGCGTTGCCGCGCGCTCCGCGAGAGCCGGTTCGGCTCGCCTCGCCGAGGCGGTCGCGCTCGCGGTGGCGGCATCCGCCCGGACCGCGCCCATCACGCGGGACTTGAGCCGCGCGGCGGCCAGCTCGTCGATGTCGCCCGGTGGTGCTTCCGCACCATACCCCACGAGATCGGCGGCACCGCGCAAATCTCGATAGAGCGCGCGACATTCCGCGCAGCTCGCGATGTGCGCCGCGAGCGTCCTCGCCTCGGATTCGGGCAGCACGCCGAGTGCGAGTAACGCGATATCGTCCTGCCAGGCGTCGTCGTGCACGTTCATCGCACCACGCCGCTTTCGAGCGCCGAACGCAGCTTACGCAAGCCGGAGCGGATGCGGGTCTTCACCGTGCCCAGCGGCGTGTCGGTGCGGCGCGCGATTTCTTCGTGGGTGACGCCGCCGAAAAAACCGAGTTCGATCGGAGCGCGCTGCTCCTCGGGCAGCGTCGCCAGGGCATCGCGTACGCGCTGGCCGTCCAAGCGCGCGAGCACGGCATCGTCGAGCGTCTCATCGGCGGCGACGTCGCAGGGCATCTCGCCTTCGGCGCGTAGCGCACGGCTGCGCAGCACGTCGAGAGCGCGATTGCGCGCGACCCGGGAGATCCACGCGCCGAAGTTGCCGCCCGCGAACGCATCGGGCGACGTCCACAGCTTGAGAAAAACCGCTTGCGTCAGATCTTCCGCGGCCATCGGCTCTCCCAGCATCTTGACCGCGATTCCGTACACGAGGCGGTGGTACGCGTCGTATATGGTTTCGAAGGCTGCGACGTCGCGGTCGCAGACCCGCGCCATAAGTCGACTTGCGTCATCCACGTCCTTTCGCTTCGTCTACTCTTGAAATCGGCCCTCGGATGGGGTCGATGGTGAAACGCGGACAGGGTGCAAGCAGATGTTAGAATATGGTCATGGGCAGCAAGCCGCGGCGGACGCGGGATCGCACGTTCCTCCAGCTCGCCGCGTTCGCGGCGATCGGCGGGCTCGGCGCGATCGGAACATCGATCTTCACCGTCGTCCTCACCTGGCGCGCCGGGCATCCCAACTCGACCTTCTTTTTCTTCAGCTTGTGGGGCTTGGCGGCGCTTGCCGGCGCCGCGGCCAACGTCGTGGTCTACTTTCAGAGCGGCGACCCGCCGGACAAACCGCCGCGCGGGGGCCAGAAGGTCGTCCAGTTGCGCTCGCTCGAGGCCGCTTCGCAAGTCGTCCAAGCCGACCAGGATCGCAAGGCCGCGTGAGCGCCGGGCTCGATGAGGCTCGAACGCGCTTGCTCGGGGCTCGCTCGATCTTCGTGCTCACCGGATCGGGCATCTCGTCCGAGAGCGGGTTGCCCACCTTTCGCGGCGTGGGCGGTTTCTGGCGCACCCTTCGCGTCGAGGAATTGGCCTCGCCGGAAGGCTTTGCGCAGGATCCGCAACTCGTCTGGACCTGGTACAACGAGCGGCTCGCGTCGCATGCCGGCGCGGAACCGAATGCCGGCCACCGGGCGCTGGCGGCGCTGCAAGCGCGCCACGGCGACTTCACCCTGGCGACCCAGAACGTCGACTCGTTGCACCTGCGGGCCGGTTCGCGCGACGTCCTCGAACTGCACGGCAACCTGCGCGAGGCGCGCTGCGATCTCTGCGGCGCGCGGCGCCTCCTCGGCGCCGAGGGCTTTCCGCTCGCGGAGATCGAGCACGAATGCGGCGGCCGATTCCGCCCCGATATCGTCTGGTTCGGCGAGAGCCTGCCGTACGACGTGTGGGAGCGCGCCGCGGAGGCGGCGTCGCGCGCCGACGTGGTGTTGGTGGTCGGAACGTCCGGGCTCGTCAATCCGGCGGCGCAGCTGGTGACGCACTACCCGTCGGGCTCGGCCTTCGTGATCGAGGTGAATCCGGAAGCGACGCCGATCAGCCGGCGCGCGGATGCGGCCCTGCGCGGCACGGCCGCGAGCCTCTTGCCGGAGCTGGCCGAAACCCCGGCGTAGGCGGCTGGGTAAGAGCAGAACGTATGAGCGACGACCTCGCATATCTCAGCGCGCACGTGCCGGCCTACGGCGGCTACGCGGACGAAGCGGACCGGCACGACACGGATATGCGCGTGCGCGCGTTCGTCGGCGAAAAAGTGACCGAGGCGCTCGCGCGCTTGCAGGGCGCGCTCTCGCCGGAAGCGTCCGCCGCGGGCGACCGGACGCTGCTGCAGTGCATGTTCACGGATCAGACCTTCATCCGGCGGATCGAACACGCGCGGCTCGATGACGGCGCCATGACGGCGCTGGTCGCGGCCGACCGGCGCCTGATCGAGAGCGCGAGTGCTGCCGAAACGGTCGACGCCGCAGGCTTCGAGCCGCTGCTGGCCGCGATCGACCGGCAGTTCGAACTTCGCTACGAACCGCTGCCCGCGACGATCTGAGCGGCGGCGCGCCGCGAGGCGCGTTCGGCACGCGTCAAGTTGACCGCGATCACGGCTCCGCACGCGGCGGCGGCCGCCAGCGCGAAGGCGCCGGGACCGACGTCGCCGAGGACCAGCTTCCCGATGCCGAAGAGGGAGCCGTAGACGAGTCCGCAGCCGGCGACCCAGTCGATCGCGTTGACGGAGAGCGGCTCGACGCCGGGTTCCGCGCGGGCGAGGCGCGCGATCGGCTTCCATCCGAGCGCGCTCGGGCGCACCCGTTCGTAGAAGCGAACGAGGGTCTCTTCGGTCTCCGGCTGCGTGAGATAGGTGACCGCGATCCAGACGAGCGTCGTGACCGGCACGGTGACCAAGAGGACTTCCGCGGTCGCGTTCGCGTCGCGGAACACCTTGAAGTAGAGCAGCACGTTTGAGACCAGGGCGGAGGTGCACAGCGCGGAGATCTCGCTCCACGCGTTGACTCGCCACCAGTACCAGCGCAGGATCATCACGAGCCCGACGCCGGCGGTCAGGTTGAAGAGGTAGACCCATGCGCCGCCCACGGAATCGTTCGCATACGCGCCGACCACGGCGAGTCCCATCACGATCAGCGTGGCGATCCGCGAGACCCACACGTAGTGCGCGTCGCTCGCTTGCGGCCGAATGAAACGGCGGTAGATGTCGTTCGTCAGGTACGACGCGCCGAGGTTGAGGTGCGTGCCGATCGTCGACATGTACGCCGCGAGAAAGCCCGCGATCATCAGGCCGCGTAGCCACGCGGGTAAGTAATCGATCATCGCCTGGATGTAGCCGAGCTCAACGTCGATCTTGCCGTCGGGACCGCGCACGCCGTGGGGATAGAGCACGATCGCGGCGAGCGCCACGAGGATCCACGGCCACGGACGCAGCGCGTAGTGCGCGACGTTGAAGAAGAGGGTGGCGAGCAGCGAATCGTTCTCGCTGCGGGCGCTGAAGATGCGCTGCGCGATGTAGCCGCCGCCGCCGGGCTCGGCGCCGGGATACGACGTTGCCCACCATTGCACGCCGATGTACGTCACGAAGGTCAGCAGCGGCAGCCACGCCTCGTTCGTCGTGGGAAAGAACGAGAGTATCGAACCGCTGCCGCCGACGTGGCGGGCCGCGTCGAGCGTGGCGAGTTTGGCTTCGAGCGGGCCGATGCCGCCGACCGCCGCCACCGCGGCCACGGCCAGCACGATCGCCATCGACATCTTGACGACGAACTGCAGCAGGTCGGTCACGAGCACGCCCCACAGCCCGCCGATCGTGACGTAGATACCGGTGAAGACGAGGCACACCCCCAGCGCCTCGAGCTTTGGCACGTGGAGGGTGAGCTCGAGGATCTTGGCCATGGCGAGGTTGACCCACCCCATGATCACGGTGTTGACGAAGACGCCCTGAAAGAGCGCTCGGGCGAGCCGCAGGGCCGCGGCAGCCTTGCCGCTGTAGCGCAGTTCGATGAACTCGACGTCGGTCAGGACGCCCGAGCGGCGCCAGAGCTTGGCGAAGAAGAAGACGGTTAGGATCCCGGACATGACCGAGCTCCACCAGACCCAGTTCCCCGCGATGCCGTGCTGGGTGACGAAGCCCGTGACCGCCAGCGGCGTGTCCGCGGCGAAGGTCGTGGCGACCATCGAAATTCCGGCCAGCCACCACGGGACGTTGCGGCCGGAGAGGAAGAACTCGCCGAGCGTCGCCCCGCCTCGCCGCGCGAAGTAGAGCCCGATGCCCAGGTTGACCGCGAAAAATACGAAGATGACCGCATAGTCGGCGGGCGTGAGCGTCATGCCGCGCGGTTCGCGGGGGCCGGGAGGCTTTCCGGTGCGACTTTGGAGGGAACGCATCCCGAGCAACAAGAATTTGTCCCGAGAGAGGTTGGCGACGCCGGTGTGCGGTACATCACGTTTACGAGATCCCGGCGAGTGGTATGAACGGTGTAAGGTTTGGCCGGCAGGCGAATGCAGTGGGTGAGCGTGGGCGCCTCCGTCGTATCGACGGGGGCGTTCTCGTTTGCGTAGCCGCCGTTGCAGCCGCGTTCTCGAGTGCACCGGCGACCGCCACCGGCGTGCCCGCGCCGCTCCATCTGATCCCGAGGCCCGCCGAGGTGCGGCAGCAAGCTTGCGCGGAGCCGGCGGCGGGCGACGTGTTGGCGGCGTTGGAACGGGCGGCCGCCGATCCGGGCGGCACGTTCCTGGTACGCGAGCGATGGCGCGCCCTTGGGGTGGCGCCGGGACGGCCGGGCTTCGCGCTCCGCGTGCGGATCGGCGGTTCGGGCGCGCCGGCATCGCGCGAGGCCTACCGGCTGAGGGTCGAGCCACGCAGCGCGGAACTCGCCGCTGCGGATCCCGAAGGCGCGTTCGACGGACTCGCGACCCTAGCGCAGCTGGCGCACCGTAGCGGCGCCGGCTGGTCCCTACCGTGCGTGCGCATCTCCGATGCGCCGGCGCTGCGTTGGCGCATCCTCTCCGACGACGTCTCCCGAGGTCCGTTGCCGACGATGCGCTATTTCGAGGAGCGCATCCGGACGATCGCGGCCTTCAAGATGAACGGCTACTCGCCGTACATGGAGCACGTCTTCGTCGATCCGCGGCATCCGCTGCCCGCGCCGCTCGACGGCATCACGCCGGCCGAATTGCGCGAACTCGACGCCTACGCGCGACGCTTTCACGTCGCGCTGATTCCCGAACAGCAGACCTTCGCGCACATGCACGAGACGCTCAAATACGAGCGCTACGCGAATCTGGCCGAGCTGCCGCACGGCTATCTCCTCTCGCCGGCCGTGCCCGAGAGCCAAACCTACGTGAACGATCTCATCGGCGACGAACTCGCGGCCGTACCGCACCCGCCGTTCTTTCACATCGGGTCGGACGAGCCGTCGGACCTGGGCCGCGGCCGTTCGCAGGCGCTCGTCGCGGCCCAGGGCGAGGGGCCGGTCTATACGCGCCACGTCGTCGCCACGGCGCGCTTCGTCATCGACCACGGCGGCGGACGGCCGTTGATCTGGGACGACGCGCTATCCCGCCATCCCGAGCTATTCGGGGCGTTGCCCAAAGAGCTGGTGTTCGTCAATTGGCATTACGGGAGCGAAGCGACGTACCGGCCATATATCGAGCGCATCGCACGCGGCGGCTTCGAGCAGTTGGTGGCGCCCGGCGCGCTCAACTGGAACGAGATCTATCCCGACCTCGACGCGGCGCTGACGAACATCGATCGCTTCGTGACCGAAGGAAAAGCCGCGCGCGTGCTCGGCCTCTTCCAAACCGTCTGGCACGACGATGGCGAGACGCTATTTGAGGCGACGTGGTATCCCGTGCTGTACGCCGGTGCGAGCGCGTGGGAGCGCGGGCCGGTCGACCGGGCTCGTTTCGCGGCGGATTTCCCGGCGACGTTCTTCGGCAGCGACGACGCCGGCTATGCCACCGACCTCGCGGATTTGGGACGCTGCGCGACGCTCCTGCACGGCAATCCGCGCGAGTACTCGGATTATTTGTTTTGGGCCGATCCGTTCGCGTCCGATCTGCGCGGCGTCGCGACGACGCTCGATCTCCCGGCCTTGCGCACGAGCGCGGAGGGCGCGATGGCGCACCTGCGGCTCGCGCCCCCGCCGCCCTTGCACGCCAACGCCGCGGCCGTGATGGCGCTGGCGGCGCGCCGCTACGACGCGCTCGGACGGGAGTATCAAATTGCGACGGAAGCGCGCGGTTACTACGACGACGCGCGCGCGAACGCCGCCGCCGCTCACGACGGGCTCGTGTACCGCGGGCTCTTCGTTACCAAATATCTGTTCTGGGAGGAGCGCGACGCCATGCTGGCACTCGAGCCGCAAGTTCGGCGAGCTTGGGAATATGAGGACCGCCCGAGCCACGAACTCAGCGTGCTGGAGCGCTATCATCTCGCGGCCGATCGCGCGATCGAGCGCGCCGACCGTATCAGCGACGCCGTCTACCGCGATTACGGCGCGACGAAATCGCTGCCGCCGTTCGACGACGTGATAGGCTTGCCGGCGCCCGTGCCGACTGCGGTGCCGCTGGCCGCTCCGAGCGCGACGCCGCAGGCCGCTCCCATCGCGACGCCGGCCGCACGCGGTTCGGTCTAAGGGCTCGGCCGCGGCGCGCTGGGCTGGGCCGTCGCCTCGCTGCGCAGTTTCCCGCGCATTTGCCTCCGAAGGCTTGACGGCCGAAAATTGTCGGCCCGGCGCGCTGACACGGACCATGTGGTGTGCGTTGGGAGCCAACAAGGGGGCTTCATGACAACGATCGTTTTACCGTCGAGCGTTTCTCCGCGAGGTGCAGAAACCGCCGCGCGCCTTGCCGCCCGGGCCGTTTTCGCCGCGAGCGCGCTCCTGATGCTCGCACCGATCGTGTCGCTAACGCTGGTCGCGAGCGACGGCGCGGCGCACGTGGACCACACCGCGACCGGTCCGCGGAACGCAGCGCCGCCGCCCGAGCCGCCTGCGAACGAACCCGACCGCGCGCTCGCGGCGATTGTCGCGACCCTGCAGCGCTCCGGGCGCGGCGACGCGCTCATCATCGGCGACCGGCGCGTCACGGCGATCGGAGCCGGCAGAGCTCTGGCGCCCTCGTTCTACCGGCCCACCGGCGTCGCGAACGTCATGGCCGGGCGCGGCGGCAAGGGCGTCGCGTTACCGGCTTTCGGAAGCACGCGCTCGTCAGGCGCGCTCGTGACCGCGACGGGCGTGGCGCTACGCGAATACGGGACTGCCGCGGCGACATCGGCGACGATGTCGTTCGTCGTCCCGTGTGCGACCACGTCGCTCGCGCCGGGCCAATTCGCCTACGTGTACGTCGGCGGCTTTACCCGTGCGGCCGACGGTGCGCCCCGGCTAACGGAGATCGGCGTGCAAATGAATCCGCCCGCGGGCGGGGGGAGGCCGCGCTCCGTGCAACTCTACACGCGCCGCGTGACCGGCCACGGAGTCGTCGCGACCGATGCGGGCGTGCATTTGCGGTGCGACGCTCCGCTCACGGTCAGGTTCGGACCGCTCGGGCCCAACGCGGAGGCCGCGACGTTCAGCGGCGCCTCGCTGCCGACGCGCTCCGGGGCGCTAACGCTCGTCGAGCGGCTCGAGCCCGGCGAGCGCACGGGCGACGGGTACGGAAACGCACTCGAGCGCGTAACGGCGCTCGCCGTGCCCGCGGGCACCGCAGTCGTGCGGCGCGGTTCGCGGCTGGGGGTGGGGGTCGATGGGCGCGAGCCGCGACTCGCCTTCGAACGCGATCGCGATTTCGCGTACGCGCCGGGTTCGCGCGACGCGATGGTGCTTTCGATTCGCGACGCGAACCGGACGCGCGTCGCGATCGACGAAAACGGTGCGCGCGCGTCGCCCGTGCCCAAGAAACCGTCGTTCGTCCACGACAGCGCGCCGATCGCCATCACCATGGTGCGTGCGCCGCGGGACGCACCGGTCGCGACGATCCGCGCCCCGTTTCGTTACGTATTCGCACAGCTTAGCTACGGATGGGATCAGGACCCGGCTGCCGCCATCGAGGCGGGGCACGCTTACGTCGGCCGGAACAACGCGCTCGTCGACTTCGATTTGGCGACGCACCGTGAAATGCGGCTCGCAAACACCCTGCCGAGCGGCGGTGCTTACCTCGCGGGACACATCCTGGTGTACGGCTTCGGCCAACCCGGGACGGGCGGTACGGTCGTTGCCCTGGATCGCACGGGCGCCATCCTCTGGCGACGCCACGGCGAACTCATCGGCGCCGGTTCCGGCCAGGCCCTCCTGCGTATTCCGTCGAGCGACCCGCGCATGGCCGAGTTCGACTCGGGGCAACGACTGATCGACCTCGACGCCGCGTCCGGGGCGCGCCGTTGGGTGAATCCCTCGGCCGGATGCGCGCCGCGACCGCCGATCCGCTTCCTCGCGCGCTGGGTCGTGCTCGATTGGGCCGGCGCGTGCGCCGTATCGGCGAACGAGCCGTTTTTGATGTTCTTGCGCCTTCGCGACGGCGCCATGCGGGACACGAGAGACGCCACGGCGGTCCTAGCGCGCGAGGGAAACGAACTCTATCTCACCGGCGACGACATTCATTACGGCGAGTACGGGCCCGGGAACATCAGCATCTACGATGCGGGAACCGCCGCGCTCCTCCGCAAGCGCACGATCGCGCCCGACGCGCCCGTGTCGGGCGACGTCGCCTTCGATAGCGTTGCGCGCGCCTATGCCTTGGGCGACGCGCTGTGGGTGCAGTTAGCGAACGCCGACCATCCCTACGCCGCCGCCGTCTACCGCTACGACGTGCACGACATGCGCGCGCGTCCCAGCCGCCTCGATCCCCGCTTCGGGACGTGGCTCGGCGCGGCGTTCTCCAACGAAACATACGTGCAGCGCGGCCACGCGTTAGTCGCACTCGTCATGACGTCCGCCGATAACGCACGGGCCGAGCCGTTCTCGGGGAAGCTCGCGCCCGCGGCCGAGGCGATCGCCGACGAGCGCGCCGTCTACGTGCGCGAATACGGCGGCCGGATCGCCGTCTTCGATCGCATCACTCGGCGCGAGCTCCGCGTCGTCAACGCCGGCTGCGGGCTCTTGCAGGCGATCGAGCGGGCCGGCCCGCTTCGCTACGCGCTGTGCCTCGAACCAGGTAATCCCGCCGTTCTGCCGCGACAGGCGTTCGTCGCCCTCTAACGGGCGTGCGCTGAAACCTTCGGCCTCAGCGACCCGTACACGGGGCATGAAACGATTGCTAACGGGAACGGCGTTTCTCTTCGCGCTGGGCGCGGCCGTCTGCGTTCCCGCATTTGCCGCGAGCGCACCCGCCCCCGGAAGCGAACTCCGGGCTCGGATCGTTACGCTGCTCGGCGACTACGGGCGAAAAGATGCCGACGGCATCGTGGCCATGCTCGATCCGGCCGAGGCCGTCGTCATGGGCACGGCCTCGACCGAAGTGGCGACGACTCCCGCAGCGATTCGCGCGTTGCTCGAAAGCGATTTCCGCGGGTGGGACCGCTCGCGTTTCGGCGATCTCCGCAATTATTCGGTTCGCGCTTCCGGCGATATCGCGACGGCGTTCTTCGACGTTCCGTGGACCGCGACCGCGGGCTCCGGCGATCGCTCCTACGTGTTGCGGGTCGCATCGACGTGGCACTGGGACGGTGCCTCGTGGCGCTTGGCGCAGTGGACGAACGCCGTGGTCACGGTGCCGGCTCAACGGTAGAACGGTTCGGCGTGGATGTCGCGTAACGGGAGGCCCCGTTCGCGCAGGACCGCAACGGTCGCCGCCACGGCAGGCGGCGGCCCCGCCACGTAGGCTTTCGTGCCGCTTGCCGGCGCACCGACGCGCGCGACGGCATCGGCGAGCGCGTCCGTCGCATACGTGATCCGCAGCGACGGATGGCACGCGGCGAGCGCGTCCAGTGGTTCGCGCGCGTAGAGGTCGTGCTCGTCGCGCGCCGCCACGACCAGCGTGACGGCGCGCCGCGGGTCGGCGTCGAGCGCGGCGCGCAGAATCGAGAGGATCGGCGCGAGCCCCGTTCCGGAGGCCGCGAGCAACATCGGGCCGCGGTGGCTCGCGCGCCAGTGCGCGCTGCCGAAGGGTCCGCGCACGAGCGCGATCTCGCCCGGCTTCACGCGTTCGGCGATGTAGCGGCAGGTGAGATCGCCGGGGACGATTCTTATGTGGAATTCGAGTTCGGTATCGCCCGGAATGCTCGCGAGCGAGAAATCCGCGGGCGGCGCCCCCGCGAAGGCGAGATTGACGTATTGGCCGGCCGTGAAGAAGAATTGCTCGCGCGCGGAAAGCGCGAGCCGCAGCACGGCCACGTCGCGCACGGGGAACGCGACGTGAGTAACGGTCGCCGACAACAAGCGCAGCGGATGCGTCGCGCGGTCGCGATCGTCGGGCAGCGCGATCGTGCAGTCGCTCCGCGGTAACGCGCGACAGGCCAAGATTCGTCCCGCGGAGCGCTCGTCATCGGTCAGCGCGAAGCCCGCGTACGGCAATAACTCGACCTCACCCGAGAGCAGGTCGCACGCGCACGTACGGCAGATTCCGGCGCGGCAGAAGTGCGGGAAGTCGATTCCGCGGGCGAGCGCGGCTTCCAAGATCGTCTGGTCCTCGGGAACGTCGATCGTCGTCACGGATTTGAGCGCGATGCGCACCGCGTGCGTGGGAACGTCCGTCAATCCGGGCTATCCGCTGAGTCGCGCTTGAAGCACGTTCGTCCGCGACCGTGCTTGAATTGCGGATTGGCTGACGGCTCCGAATTCTGCGCGAAGACGGCGCAGAGTTCGAACGAGGTGCCCGCCAAGGGGTGATTTTCGTAGGGAATCTTCGTTTCGGGATCGACCAGATCGTACGCTTGGAGAACGAACCGGCTGAGGTTCTTGGGCGCCGCCTTGCGATGCTTTTCTTGCCAGTCGTCGTGGATTTTCGCGCTGAGTACGACCAGGCTCTCGACGCGTCGATCGTCGAGCGCGATCGCGAGCGCGAAGCTCGCATAGGCGCGATCGCGGCGCGGCGCGACCGGATCGCCGCGCACGGTCGATAGATAATATGTGAAGGCGGCGCCCGCCAACACGACGAGCGCGGTCGCCGACCAGGCACAGGGCCGCGATCACGAGCGCGATGTAGGTCAGCCACTTGCGTACGCCGGAGTCGGCCATTTCGGGACGCCGCGAGATGCCGCTCGAGATCGTCCGGCTGACCCAGGCGAAGATCGGAAGGGCGACGATGATCGTCGCGAGTTCGCCGGCCACCTGTTCGCGGAACGTCGAGATGGTGTACGGGCTGTCGAGGCCGCTCGGGATCCAGCGGTCGATCAGCGCGTCGAACACGTACCCGGCCGCGAACGCCCACGCGCTCAGCGACATGAAGGCAAGCAGGTAGAGGAAGGCGTCGCTCGCGTATTCGATTCGCGCCCCGCGCTCGGGCAGCGGCGTGCCGAGGGCGCGCTCGTAGTAAGCTTCAAAGGCCGTGTAGACGCGCCGCTCGGACCAGCCTTTGTGCTTGAGGAGCGCGACGATGAAGTCGTCCACAACGTTGCGCCCTTGGCGGCGTCGATGAACGCGGCAAGCCGTTCGCGTTCGCCTTCGCCGGGCTCGGGAACGCCCATCGTACCTCCGTTGGCCTCGGCGAGCGGCGGCGCCGAGGACTCGCGCGTGTTCGACCGAGAACGCCCGGTCGATGATGATGACGGCCTTTGGGGCTCGCCGCGGCGGAACCTGTTGAACCGGTGAACCGAGTGAACCAGTGAGCCACATGGCCGGCTTCGCGATGCTCGCGATCTTCGCGCTCGCGGCTTACTTGATGTATGCGCGGGTGCTGCCCGCGCTCCTGGCCGTTCCGCTCATGGCGCTGGGCATTGCGGCCGTCGCGGGTGCGGGCGTCGCGGGCCTGCAGAGCACGATCGTCGACGGGACGACGCGCTTGGCGCCCGTCATCGTCACGGTGATCTTCGGCGCGCTGCTCTCGCGGGTGACGCTCTCGACCGGCATCGCGGAGACGATCGTCACCTACGCGGCCGAATTCGGCGGCGATCGCCCGGCCGTGCTCGCGCTAGCGCTTTCCGCCGCGGTGGCGGTGCTCTTCACGTCCCTCACGGGACTCGGCGCGATCATCATGGTCGGCTCGATCGTGCTGCCGATCATGCTGACGATCGGCGTGCCGCGCAAGACGGCGGCGACGCTCTTCCTGCTCTCGTTCGCGCTCGGCTTCATCTTCAACATCGCGCAGTGGACCTTCTACACGAAGACCTTCAACGTCGAGCGCGCGCAGATGCAGCCGTTCGCGTTCGCCTTGGCGGCAATCGATCTGACCGCGCTGATCGTCTTCGCGATCGTGCGCTTTCGCGCGACGCGCGGCTACGCGACCTGGGCTCTCGAAGCGGACGAACCGCTCGCGCGCAAACGGGTGGCGCCGTACGCGCTGATCGCACCGGTGCTGCCGATCGTGCTGTACTTTTTCTTGGGCGTCAATCCGCTCGTCGCGTTCGCGCTGGCCGCGCTCTACGGTGCGCTGACGACCGTGCCGCGCAAGGCCGTCGCGACGCTCGTCGCGGCGGCGATCCGCGGGGTCGAAGACGTCGCGCCGGCCGTCGTGCTCTTCATGGGCATCGGCATGCTGCTCACCGCGACCGCGCTGCCCAGCGTGCGCGCCGCGCTCGAACCGCTGGTGGCCGCGGTGGCGCCGCGTTCGCCGCTCGCGTACGTACTCGTCTTCGGGCTGCTCTCGCCGCTCGCGCTCTACCGCGGTCCGCTCAATCCCTTCGGAGTCGGCATCGCCGTCTACACGGTGCTGGCGGGGCTCGGCATCCTGCCCGCGGTTACGCTGGTGGCCGCGGTGATGGCGGTCGTGCAAGTGCAGAACGTTTGCGATCCGACCAACACGCAAAACGTCTGGGTCGCCAACTTCACGGGCGTGCGCGTCGACGAGATCACGAAGCTGACCTTACCGTTTCAGGTCGGCGTTGCGACGTTCGCCGCGATCGCGGTCGTGGCGTTCGGCGGCCCTCTGCTCGGCGCGCAGCCGTTTCGCACGCTCGGCTTCGCGCCCGCCGCTGCCGCGGAGACGAGCGGTCTGTTCGCGCCCGCGAGCGCGAACGGGACGGTCGCCGTCGCGTCCGCCGGTGGAGCCGATGCCGCGCGCGCGGCCCACGTCGTGACGCGGACGATCGACGGCGGCTGGGGCCTGCGCGCGCTCGAACTTCCGGCGCCGCCGCCCCCGGCCCCCTGTGACGCGCGCGCCTTCGCCGCCGTGCTGCTGGTCAGCATCGATGCCGCGGGCGACGCGGGCCTGCAGTTGGAGGACTGCGCGAGTTGGCCGGTCGACGAATGGTACGCGACCGTACCTTCCCGCGATAGCGCCGGCGCAGGCAATGCCGAACGCGCGGCTTTGGGCCTGCTCTTTCGCTTGCGAACGTGGACCGTCGACCATCCCGAACTCGCGCGCACGCTCTTCACGCGCGGCCTCGCGTACCGCCCGAGCGACCCGCCGACTTACTATTATTCGCTCTTCAAGACGACGGACGGTCAGATGCGCGCCTACGTGCGGCCCGGCGGCCCCGCGTATGCGGCGGGCCTGCGCAGTAACGACGTCGTCTCGAAACTCGACGGAAGGTTCTGGTGGGAGTACGGCACGTTTCAAACGCAACGCCGAGCCTACGACGGCAAGCCGCACACGTTCGTCGTGACGCGCGCCGGGAAGGAACTGACGATCGCTCTGGGCGCGCCGTTCGTCCCGTCGGCCGCGCCCGTGCCGCAATGAGCGCGGGCGCGCTGCGCGTCGGAATCGACGTCGGCGGCACGTTCACCGACGTCGTCGTCGTCGACGCCGCCACCCGCGCGATCGTCGCGCGCGTCAAGGTGCCGACCACGCATGCGGCCGCCGAAGGCGTGGCCGCCGGCATCGTGGCGGGCTTGGCCCGCGCGCTCGAGGCACCCGGCGTCGACGCGTCGCGCATCGCATTCATCGCGCACTCGACGACGCAGGCCACCAACGCCCTCCTCGAAGGCGACGTCGCCCGCGTCGGTATCGTCGGCCTGCACGGCGCCTTCGGATGGCTGGAGCGCGCCCAACTGCGCGTGCCGCCGATTCGCCTCGGCGAGAGTGCCGAACTGGCGCCTCGCGTCGCGTTCGCGCGCGCCGGAGATGCCGCCGCGGTGAACGCGGCGCTCGAGGGCTTGCTGGCCGGCGGTGCCGACGCGATCGTCGCGAGCCAGTCCTTCGGCGTCGACCGGCCCGCGGCCGAGCGGGAGACCGTACGGCTCGCCCGTGCGCGTGGCGCGATCGCCACGGCCGGACACGAGGTCGCCACGACGTACGGGTTGCGCGCCCGTACGCGCACGGCCGTGCTCAACGCCGCAATCCTGCCGCGCATGCTCCGCACGTCGCAGGTGACGGCCGGCGCCGTCGCGCGCGCGGGCATCGCCGTGCCGCTGATGATCATGCGCAGCGACGGCGGCGTGATGGACGTCGGCGAGGTCGCGCGCCGCCCGATCCTGACGATGCTCTCGGGGCCGGCAGCCGGCATCGCGGGGGCGTTGCTGCACGAGAACGTGACGGACGGGATCTTCATCGAAGTCGGCGGCACCAGCGCCGATTGTTCGGTGATCCGGCGCGGGCTGCCGCAGATGCGCCCGGCGCGAGTGGGCGGCCACCGCACGATGCTGCGCACGCTGGACGTACGAACCTTGGGCATCGCGGGCGGGAGCGTGCCGCGACTCGATCTGCGCGGGCGCGGCGTCGCCGCGCTACGCGGGGTCGGCCCGCGCAGCGCGCACATCGCGGGGCTCGGCTACGCTTGCTTTACAGCGCGGGAGCGCTTCGCGGGTGCTCGCGTCGTCGCGCTCCAGCCGGGAGCCGGCGACCCCGCCGACTACCTTGCGATCGAACTGCGGGATGGCGAACGCGTGACCGTGACGCCCACCTGCGCCGCGAATCTCCTGGGATACGTCCCCGAGGCGGATTTCGCGCGCGGCGACGTTGAGAGCGCGCGCACGGCCTTCGCGCTGGCCGGCGAGCGGGTGGGGTGCGAGGCGGAGGCGCTGGCGCGGGCTCTCTTGGAACGCGCGGCGGCCATCTTGCGCTCGGCCGTCGACGAGCTCATCGCGGATTACGGCCTCGTTGCCGCCGACGTGGAGCTGGTCGGCGGGGGCGGCGGCGCCGCGGCGCTCGTGCCCTTCGCGGCCGAAGCGCTGGGCTTCCGGCACCGCTTGGCGCGCGATGCGGAGGTGATCTCGCCGCTCGGCGTCGCGCTTGCTCTCGTGCGCGACGTCGTCGAACGCACGATCGTGGCTCCGGCCCCGGAGGACATCGTACGGGTGCGGCGGGAGGCGCTCGAGCGGGTCGTCGCCGCCGGCGCCGCGCCGGATCTCGTCGAAGTCGCAATCGAGATCGACGCGCGGCGCAACCTCGTTCGCGCGACCGCCTCGGGCGCGACGTCCGCCGTTGCGGGCGCGAGCGCCTCGCGCGCGGCGTCCGAGGAAGAACGAGCCGAGGGCGCGGCGCGCGCCTTGCATGCGGCGGGCGCCGCGGTGGCCTTCGTGGCGGCCGCGGGCGAATTCGCACTCTTCCGAAGCGGGCGCGGCGGCCGCGAGCGCGGCTCGTTCGACGTTTGTGCGGTCGACGAACGAGGGGTTGTACGGTTGACCGCTCTGCGTGCGATCGTCAGCGTGACGACGGTCGAGAATCTCGAGCGCCGGCTCGCGGCGTTGCTCGACGAAGGGACGGCGTTCGGCGACGTGGGGCGGGCGCTGCCCGACGTCCATCTCGTCTACGGCCGCCGGATCGCCGACCTCGGCGCGCTCGCGGAGAGCGCGCAGGTCCTCGCAATGGCGGCCGAAGAGGTGCGGGGCCTGGCCGCCGACGCGGTCGTCGCGATCGTCGCCGCGACCCGCGACGCTTGAGGCGGGGAGGCTAGCCGCCCGCGGCGGTGCGGGCCGGAAGCACGGTCGTCCGGCGCGGACGCCCCGGGATCGCGAGCGCGAGTTTCGCGATCGTCGGCAAGACCGTGGGCGTGAGCAGACCCGCGGGCATCGCAGCCATGTAGCGCTCGTTCTCGTCGACGCAACTGCGCAGGAAACTCCGCCACGTGACGTCTCCGAAGAGCGCGAACGCGCCCTCCGCTCCGAAACCGACGCCTTGCGTTTTCTGGCCGTCCTTCGCATCGGGCGCGAACGTCGTCACGATGCGCTTGACCGCTCGCAGATAGCCCAGGCCCGTCGAGAGCGCCGTGAACGGAGCGGCGCCGCGTCCCCGGCGGATCCGTTCGTAGGCGATCCAGTTGACGAAGAAGGTGACGTGCCGCGCCTCTTCGAGTAACACCAGTTCGAAGATGTCCGTCAACTCCGGTACGAACAGCTGAATTTGCCGCGCTAATCCGAAAATGCCGAAACCGAAGAACGAATCGATGCACTCTTCGTAACCGAAGTCCAAAAAGGCTCGCTCGGTCGCCACGAGCGGCGGCAGCGGTTTCTCCGCCACGCTTACGCCGTAGGTCTTCAGCATCACATCCAGGAGCCGGGCGTGGCGGTCTTCCTCCACGCCTTGAACGGCGAGTGCTTCGCGAATCAACGGGTCTTCGATCGTATCCGCATAGGCCGTCACCATCCGTCCGGCATTGCGTTCGGCCGCGAGGGCGACACTCCAAAAGGGAATCGAACGTAGACGGTCTATGGAGGTTGCATCGATGTCGGGCCACGGAAGCTCAGAAGGCTCGAAGCGTCGATGCGTCTCGATGAAGGTTTGACAGAAGAGGGTCTTGTGGGCCAGCGAGCCGTCGGTCATAGCGTAGCTCCATCTCGGGACGTATCTGCTGATTCCTTCAGCATCGATATGACGTCGCTCGTGGCGGTAGCGTTTGGACTTGCGACATTTGTCCTGCACTTCGCAACCGCGGGCGGATACGGCTATCAGCGCGACGAGCTCTACTTCATGAGTTGCGCGCAGCACCTGGCCTGGGGCTACGTCGACCAGCCGCCGCTGATCGCGGTCATTACGAAGATCGCGGTGTTTCTCTTCGGCGACTCGCTGCGCGGCATCCGGTTGTTGCCGGCCGTGGCTGCGACTTTTACCGTGTTGCTCACCGGCCGCCTGGCGCGCCGCCTCGGCGGCGGTCTCTTCGCGCAAGCGCTCGCGATGCTCGGCATCGCGCTCGCGCCCTTCTATCTCGCGGTCGGCAACCTGCTGACGATGAACGCGTTCGAACCGCTGCTGTGGATCGGCGCGGCGTACCTCTTCATCTGGGCCAGCGAGAACGACCGGCCCGCCGTGTGGGGCGCGCTCGGCGTGGTGTGCGGCCTGGGCTTGCTCAACAAATATTCGATGTTCTTCTTTCTCGGCGCGTGCATCGTGGCGATCGGCTTGACCGAAACGCGCCGCGTGATGGCGCGGCCCGGCTTCTGGGCGGCGATCGGGATCGCGCTCGCGCTCGTCGCGCCGTCGCTCGTATGGCAAGCGCAGCACGGTTGGCCGCAAATCGCGGTGCTGCGCAATGCGGGCGCGGACAAGAACGTCACGGTCGCGCCGTTCACGTTCTACGTGCAGCAGATCCTGATGATGAACCCGCTGGCCGCGCCGATTTGGATCGCGGGGCTGTACGCGCTGTTCTTCACGCGCGCGGGTGCGCCGCTGCGCTGGTATGGATTCGCGTACGTCATCTTGTCGGCGACGTATCTGACGCTCGGCGCGAAGGTCTATTATCTGGCGCCGATCTATCCGGTGCTCTTCGCCGCGGGCGCTCCGTGGCTCGAAGCGCGGATCGTTCGATTCCGGCCCCTCGCGGCGGCGTATCCCGTGCTCTTGCTGCTCGCGGGCTTCGCAATCGCGCCGGAGGCGTTTCCGCTGTTACCGTTGCCGGCGTTCCTGGCCTACCAGCACGTGTTGGACCTGCGCGACATCAAGATGGAGCGGCATCCCGAAGGCCTGGTGCCCCAGCAGTTCGCCGACGAGATGGGCTGGGATACGTTGGTCAAGACGGTCGCGACCGTATACGCCGGGCTACCGCCCGCCCAGCAGCGCGAGGCTGCGATCCTGACCCGCGACTACGGGCAGGCCGCCGCGATCGATTTTCTCGGCGCGAAGTACGGCCTGCCGCAGGCAATCAGCGGACACAACAACTATTATCTCTACGGCACGCGCGGCGCGTCGGGCAACGTCGTGATCACGGTCGGCATCACCAAGGCGAAGCTCCAGAGCGAATTCCGCGACGTGCGGCTGGCGACGACGTATCGCGACGCCTACCTGCTGCCGGATTTCAATAACCTGCCGGTCTACGTGTGCACGCAGCCGATCGAATCGTTCGCGGCTTGGTGGCCGGTGACCAAGCATTACATCTAATTCGTAGCCGCACGTGTTCGATCTGGCTGTACTGGGATTGGGCGGCATGGGCAGCGCCGTCGCCGCCCGGGCGGCGCTGCGGGGCAGGCGGGTCGTGGGGCTCGAACGCTTCGGCGAGGCGCACGAACTCGGCGCGTCGGCGGGCCGTTCGCGGATCATCCGCAAGGCCTACTTCGAGAGTCCGGATTACGTGCCGTTGCTCGAGCGCGCGTACGATCTGTGGCGCGATCTGGAGAAGCGAACCGGGACGACGTTATTGGATCTCGTCGGGCTCCTGACCGCGGGCCGGGCCGATAGCGCGGGCGTGAGCGGCGCGCGCGCGAGCGCGAACCGATACGGCATCGAACTCGAGGAATTGGAGCCCGCCGACGTGTCGCGCCGCTACCCGGGCGTTCGACTGCGCGCCGGCGAGGGCGCCGTGTTCGAGCCCGGCGCGGGAGCGCTGTTCCCCGAACGCGCGCTCGCGGCGCATCTGGCGCTCGCGCGCGACGCGGGGGCGGACCTGCGCTTCGAGAGCCGGGTCCTCGGCTACGAACCGCTGCCGGACGGTATCGCCGTGCACCTAGCGGACGGCACGACGATCGAAGCGGCGCGGCTCGCGATCTGCGCCGGCCCGTGGGCCGCGCAGGTGGCGCACGACCTGGGCCTGCCGATCCGCGTCCAACGCAACGTGCAACTCTGGTTCGAGCCCGGGACGAACGCCTTCGCATCGGATCGTTTTCCGGCGTTTTTCGTGGAGCGCGCGGAATGGCCCGCGCCCCTCTACGGATTCCCGGATTCCGGCGACGGCGTGAAAGCGGCATTCCACGCGTTCGGCACGACGACGACGGCCGACGCCCTCGACCGCGAGGTGCACGATCGCGACATCGAACCCGTGCGGCAGGCCCTCGAAGATTGGATGCCCGGCGCGGCGTCGCGTTACCGGTTTGGGAAGGCGTGCATGTACGCGCTGACGCCCGACGAGCATTTCATCCTCGACCGTCATCCCGCGGACGCGCGCATCGTGATCGCCGCCGGCTTCTCGGGGCACGGTTACAAGTTTTGTTCGGTAGTCGGAGAGATCGTCGGCGAGCTCGCGTTCGACGGCGCGAGCGGTCTTCCGATCGCTTTCTTGTCGCTCGCTCGAGACGGGCTCGGCGTCCGAAGCAAATTAACGGAGGATTTGGGCCGGGACGCGCGGCGTTGAAAGCCCGCGCGGAACCCCGCTACGACAGCACGTCGGCAACGCGAATGCGAACGTGCGGAAAGGCGAGCGGCGAGACTTCGTCGCCGGGGAGCGCGATCGTCGCGTTTTCGTAGGCCGAGCCGAGCGGATCCCGGAACCCGAAAACGCCCGCCTCGGACATGCGGTGGCACTCGTCGACGGTGATTCGATGCCGTCCGTATTCGACTGCCAATCACTCATCGCAGCGTCTCACGCTAATGCGGCCGGATCGCTACCGGTAGACGCACGTTTTCGTTCCGGAGCGAGAGGGGCGGACATCGTCTTTGGTTCGGGAGCGCGTGGAGCCCTACCTCGCCGGCCGGCTCACTGGAATAGCGGGAGTTGCACGACCTTCGGTTGCGCCGCGATCGTCGCGCGCCGGCGCAATCGTATTCCCGCGCGCGCTCCTTGGACGCGTGTTTCGATCGAGTCGATCAACGCTTTCGGTGCGTACTTGCGTTTGTAGTAATCGTCGTGGCGGGCGACCAGGTGCGGAAATTCCGCGCGCAGGAAGCCGAAGTAGCTCTCGCGTGCCACGGGATTGAGGTTGAGGACGCTGTGCCACGCCATGCTCGCGCCCGCGTCCGCGGCGGCGTGGAACACGTCGCGCAGTGCCGCTTCATCGTCGGTGAGGTGCGGCAGGATCGGTGCGACCGCGACGCCGACGCGGATGCCGGCGTCGGCTAGCATGCGCACCGCGCGCAAACGTTGGCGCGGCGGCGCGACCGTCGGTTCGATGCGGCGTGCGAGGTCTTCATCGAGCGTGGGCAGGCTGACGCACACGCTCGCTCCCGCGGCGCGCGCGAGCTCTTGTAAGACATCGATGTCCCGCACGACCAGCGGCGAACGCGTGATGAGATGCGCGTCCGTGCGAGCCCGCGCGAGTTCCGCCAAGATGCCGCGCGTGACCTTATAGCGGCCTTCCAGCGGCTGATACGGATCGGTCGCCGTGCCGATCGCAACGTGTTCGCCTTTCCAACGCGGGCTCGCGAGCTCGCGTCGCAACACCTGCGGCGCGTTGACCTTCACGGAGAGCAGCGAGCCCCACTCTCCGATGCCGTCGCGCTCGAGAAACGCGTGGGTGTTGCGCGCGTAGCAGAACACGCAGCGATGATAGCAGCCGCGGTACGGGTTGATCGACCAGCCGAAGGGCATTCCGCGCACGCGGTTGAGAACCGATTTGGCCGCGACTTCCTCACACAGGATGCGTCCGGCGCGCACGAAGGCCATCGAACATACGTTCGATGAGAGCAGTTGCTACGCCTGCTGAAGTGACGCTAGCGCCGCAGGGCGGCCGCCATGCCGCGGAAGGCCCAATGGAAGCCCTCGAAGCCGCTCGATTTCTGGAACAAGCTGAAGTGGCTCGCGCCCGGGAAATACGTGATGTCCGGCGTAACGCCGAGCCGGCGCAGGCGGGCGTCGAGCCGCAGCACTCCTCGCTCCAAGTGAAACGTATCCAACGTGCCGACGGCGACGTGCAGCTTCGCGGCGAGCCGCGGGCCGAGCTCGGGCCAATCGCGTTCGAGCTTCGTCGCGATATCGTAATGCGCTTCCCAGTACGCGGCGACCGCCGGGTCGATCGCGCCCGTCTGCACATTAAATAACGGTACCGGCCGGCCGGCCGCGCCTGCCGGCCCGAACACGGCATCGAACGACCCGAATTGGCTCGAGCGATACCCGAGTACGCCGGAACTGCGCACGAAATCGCGGAGCGTGAACACGTTCCGATCGCCGATCCGGACGAGTTCCCACGGCCGCCCGAACCGGTCGAAAAACGCGTTGTCGAGCGGCCGGTCGACGAGATCGGGACCGGTGAAATCGTGAAAATCGACCGGGTCGGGCGAACTCGACCACGTTCCGCCGAAGAAATCCGGATACGTCACTTGCAGCCAGAGCGAGGCCCAGCCGCCCGACGAATGTCCCCAGAGCAGCCGCCGCCACGGTACCGCCTCGATCGGATACGCGCGCTCTACCGCCGGAACGAACTCACGCACGAAGGCCCGGCCCCACGGGCCGTTGGTGGCCGAGTCCGCGAATTCGGTAATACCGGTGGGCCCGGAGGAATCGGTCACGACGACGATCGCGTCGAGACCGTCGGCCGCCATCATGGAGCGCAGCTTTGCGAGGCGAAATGCGCTTCGAAACGTGCCCCCGAAACCGTTCATCACGTAGACGACGGGGTAGCGGCGGCGCGCGTCGTACCCGAGCGGCAACACGATTCCCGCGCGCAAGGTCGCAGTGCGTCCGTAAAACGCCGATAGCACGGCGCTCCGCATCGAAAACAACTTTACCGTCGACGTCGCGACGGGCTCCGGCGTATCGTCGCGCTGCGACAGCAGGACGTGCGCGGGCTTGCCGGGTGCGATGCGCACGCGTTGCACCGGGCCGAAGAGATCGCCGGCTGCGATCCCGTCGTACGTGTACATGTGGCGGCGGTCGAGTAGCGGCTGCACGTCGTACGTGCCGGGGTGGAGGTCGCGCAGCGTCTTTGGAAAGGCCGCCGCCGTTTCCGGAACGGCAACCGCGCTACCGGCGCGCTGCGCGACCTCAAAGCCGATCAGCTCGACGGCGTCCGCTACGAAGCCCGGTTCCAGCTTGTCCGGCGGCCGCGCGCCGCGCGCCGGCGCAACGAAGAGTAGCATCCGGCCCGTTAGCGGCGTAAGCGCGACGGCGCCGGCGGGCTGAATGACGATCGAGGGCTCGCCATTCGCGGCGGCCTTCGCGTCGCCGCCCGCGCAGATCGCGACGCTCGCGAACGCTAGCAGCACCGCGAGTCTTATCGATATGATCACCGCGGGCCGGTTCCGTCTCGAATTAACGCACTCCCGCGGTGATGTCGGTACTCGCCGGGCCGCGCCGTCCGACGAAGACTTGCCGCCCGAAGCCGATTTCGGGCACTTCCGCTTCCTCGAAGCTCAGGTTGGCCGCCGTGAACGCATCCCGATAGTCGTCCGCCTCGAAGAGCCCGAGTTCGTGGCGTTCGAAGAGCCGCTCGATCCCGCGCTGCGGCGTTCCGATCAGATAGTGAAAATCCAGGATCGCGATCCGCCCGACTTGGCGGCTCATCGACATGCGGCAGATCTTGAGGTCGGCATCATCGATGAGCAATGCCGTCTGGCGGCCCGCCACGAACTGTGAGAACGGAATGAAGCCTTCCACGATCAGGCTGCCGCCCGGTTTCACGTGTTCGGCCAGCCGCGCGACGGATTCCAGCAAATGGTCCTTCGTCCGCGCGTAGGCGAGGACGGCGAAGAGCGCCGTGACGGCGTCGAACCGCTCGCCGAGATCCAGCGTGCGCATATCGCCGAGTTCGACTTGCAGCTCCGGTTCGCGGCCGCGCGCGATCGTCACCATGTTGATGTCGGCATCGACGCCGCGACAGCGGAAGCCTTGGCGCTCGAACTCCGCGAGGTGCAGCCCCGTGCCGCAGCCGACGTCGAGCAGCGTTTCCGCGCCGGGAACCGCCGCCCGGATCACCGCCGCGAGCGCGCTTGCCTCCGCGGCGTAATCCTTGCCGATCGCCGTGTAGATGCGGTCGTAGAATGCCGCGCTCTGCGTGAACATAACCGGCGGTTCGTGCCGTGTTGGACGAAGCCGCTTTCCGGAGCTGAGATCGATTGACGAACGGCTCGGGTCGCTCCGGCGCGCAGAGCACCTCGGGACTGCGGGAATTGGCCCGGCAAGCCGGCGCCGGGAACGTCGCCGCCTCGCCGCCGGTCCGGCTCGACGATTTGCGCCGCCGGATCACGGAGAATCAAGCGCGCGTGGCGCATCTGCTTCGCCGGTCCCGGCAAAGGTAAGCTGAAGACTTCGCTCGGCACCGCGGCGTCGAGCAGCGTCTCGCGTTCGCGCAGCCGGCACTGGTAGAGCTTCGCGGCCTCCTCGGCGGTTTCGCCGGCGCTCGTGGCCAGGGTCGCCGCCTCGCCGGCCGCCTCCACGGCTTGCCGCAGCTGCGCGTTGATCGAGCGTTCGACGGCCTCGCGGCGCATGAACGGGAACGACGCGCGCACGGCGTCGATCCGCGGAACCGCGACCAACACGCCGCCCGCGACGATCGGTATCGCATCGAGCGGCGCGACGACGCCGTGGTGCGCGACGGCATCGAATTTCGAGAAGGCCCAGGCGACCGCACCTCCGATCGCGCCGCCCCACGAGAGCCTGCCGTCCGCGCGTCCCACCGTGGGCGCCTTTCGGGACGCCGAAGGCATCGCGTGCATGCATGAGAATGCCTCGATGCTTGGAGAATCGCTTCGACGTCATCGTTACCGGCGGCGGGAACGCGGGGTGTGCCGCGGCGCTCGCCGCCGCCCGTCGCGGCGCGCGCACCTTGTTGCTCGAGCGTTACGGATTTCTCGGCGGAACGGCGACCGCCGCGATGGTCGGGCCGTGGATGACGTTCCACTCCGGCGCCGAGCGCATCGTCGGCGGCATCGCGCAAGAGATCGTGGAGCGCCTCATCGAGCTCGGCGGTTCGCCCGGCCACATCCCCGATAGTTCCGATTACGTCGCGACGATCACACCGTTCGATCCGGAGATCCATAAGGCGCTACTCTTCGACCTGATGCGCGAGAGCGGCGTGCATCTACTGTTGCATGCGTATTTCCTCGACGCGTTGCGCGACGAACGCGGCGGCGTGCGGGGCGTCCGCGTTGCGACGGTCGGCGGCGTGCGCGAATTCGAAGCGGCGGTCACGATCGACGCGACGGCGGATGCGTTCGTGGCCGCCTCGGCGGGCGTGGAGTTGCAGCAGGGCGATGCGCGCGGCCGCGTGCAGCCGGCGAGCCTGATGTTCCGGCTCAGCCACGTCGACCTCGCGGAGACCGCGGCCTACGTGCGCGCGCGACCGCAAGAGATGCGCACGAGCCTGCCGCCGGAGGCGCGCGACGCGCACAGCCTCACCGCGGTGGCCGGGCTCTACGAACTCTGGAGCGCGGCTTGCGCGCGCGGCGACGTGAACGTACCACGCGAACTCGTCTCGTTCTTCATCTCGCCGTATCCCGATGAGGTCAGCGTCAACATGACGCGCGTCGTCGACGTCGATCCGCTCGATCCCGCCGACCTCACGCGCGCCGAGATCGAAGCGCGCGCGCAGGCGATGCAACTGCTGACGTTCTTCCGTCGCGACGTGCCGGGTTTCGCGAAGGCGCGCATCGCCGCGACCGCGACGCAGATCGGCGTGCGCGAATCGCGGCGCATCGTCGGCGCGTACACCTTGACCCGCGACGACGTGCTGAACGCGCGCACCTTCGACGACGCCGTCGCGCGCAGCGCCTATCCGATCGACATCCACAACCCCTCGGGCACCGGGACGACGACGTTCCGCCTGCCTCCCGGCGCGAGCTACGAAATTCCGTACCGTTGTCTCGTGCCCGAGCGCGTGGAACGGCTGCTGGTGGCCGGCCGCTGCATCTCGACGACGCACGAAGCGCTGGCGTCCGTACGGTTGACGCCGACGGTCATGACGCTCGGCCAAGCCGCCGGGACGGCCGCCGCGCACGCGGCGTCGAACGGCGCGGCGCTGCGCGCGATCGACGCAGCGGAACTGCGAGCGGAGCTCGTTCGCGACGGAGTCGACCTGCGGCGATGAAGATCGAGATCGCCGACCTGGGCGCGTGGCACGGCGGCGCGCGGCTACTGGCCGAGTACGATCCGGAGGACGATGCGATTCGCGTCGACGCGGCGGCGGTCGAGCGCATCCGCGCCGCGCTCGGCGAGGCCGAAGCGGAGCGTTTCGTGCGTTGCGCGGTCGCGCACGAGCGCGCTCACCGCGCGCATCCGGGCATCGGTGAGGAAGCGGCGCACGCGCGGGCGCGCGCCACGTGCGGCGTCGATCCGCGCGCCTTCGAGCCGTACCTGCGATGAGGCTCTTCGCGGGTATCGACGGCGGGCAGTCGTCGACCATCGCTTGCATCGGCGACGAATCCAACGTGCTCGCGCGCGGCGCGGGGCCGCCGGCCGATCTCGTCGGCGAACCGCGCGACTCGCCGCGCCGGCGCGAGGCGTTGGAGAGCGCGCTCGATGCGGCGCTCGCGAGCGCAGGCTTGCCGCCCGAAACCCGCTTCGCTTCGATCGTCGCGGGCCTCAGCGGCTACGATGCCGGCTTCGCCCCCCACCTCGATCTCGGCGCCAGGGCCGAGCGCGTTCGCGTCGTGCACGATAGCGAAATAGCGCACGCCGGGGCGCTGGACGGCGAAGCGGGGATCGTCGTGATCGCGGGAACGGGCAGCGTTGCCCTCGGCAATGCGGAGACCGGGGAGCCGTTCGTCCGTGCCGGCGGCTGGGGCTATTTCTTCGGCGATGAAGGCAGCGCGCTCTGGGTCGCGCGCGTCGCGCTGCGCCGCGCGATGTCGCGCTCGGATCGCGGCGAGGCCAGCCTGCTGCGCGACCGGGCCCTGGCATTCTACGGCACGCATTCGTTGCGCGCGCTCCAGCACGCGTTCGCGCACGGCGAACTGACGCGCCCCGCGCTCGCGTCTTTCGCGCGCGACGTGCTCGCGGCCGCGGAGGAAGGCGACCACGATGCGCGCGACGTGCGTGCGGCCGCGGCGGGGGAACTGGCGGACTTGGCCGCGACCGTCGAACGGCACTTCCCGCGCGCCGCGATGTGCTTGGTATCGTATGCGGGCGGCCTCTTCGCGGACGCGCCGTTCGCCGAAGCGTTCGGCGACGCGCTCCAGCGCGCGCTGCCGCAAGCCGAACTATTCGATCCGGCACACGAGCCCGCGGAGGGCGCCCTGCTGTTGGCGCGGCGCCGGACATGAAGGGTCCGCTCGACCGACTGCGCGGCGGACTGATCGTATCGGTGCAGGCGTACGCGGATTCGGTGCTCGATACGCCGGAGACGATCGCGCTGCTGGCGCGCTGCGCGGTGGCCAACGGCGCGGCCGGCGTACGCATCGAGAGCGCGGCGCGCATCGCGGCCGTCCGCTCCGCCGTCGCGGTGCCGATCGTCGGCATCGTCAAGCGGCGGCACCCTGGCTTCGAGCCCTACATCACCTCGACGCCGGACGAGGTCGCCGAAGCGGCTGCCGCCGGGGCCGAGATCGTCGCCTTCGACGCGACGGACCGCGCGCGGCCGGGCGGCACATCCGTGGCGGATTTGGTTCGCGCGGCACACGGGTTGGGGGCGCTCGCCATGGCCGACTGCGCCGAGGAATCCGAGGCCCGCGCCGCCGCCGCCGCCGGCGCGGACGTCGTGGCGACGACGCTCGCGGGGTATACGCCGGCGACGCGCGGCCGTCGCCTGCCGGCACTCGACTTGGCGGCGGCGCTCGCGTCCTTTCACGCGTTCGCGGTCTGCGAGGGCGGCGTGGGGACGCCGGACGACGCGCGGGCGGCCTTCGCGGCCGGCGCAGCGGCCGTCGTGGTCGGCACGGCGATCACCAACGTCGACGAGCTGGTGCGGCGCTTCGTCGCCGCCGCGCCCGGAAAGGCGTCAACATAAGTCGTCGCCGCATTCGGCATGGCGCGGATACGATCTCGGAGTTCCGAAATGCGTCGCATTTAGGGTAATTGTTGACGGGGAGTTGCTCGCAGGCAGTCTAATGGACGTAGTGCCGCGTGCGGTCGGGCAACTCGAGGCCGCACCTCGGCATAAAAGGAGCTTCCTTGGCACAACTCACGGCGCCGCAGCAGAAGGGTCTGGGGCCCGGCTTTTGGCCGCTGACGATCGTGCTGACGATCCTCAACGCGATCGTCTCGTATTTCATCGTCGTCCTGCCCATCGACCAGTATCTGCCGGAAGCGGCCGCACCGGCCGGCGACATCGACGCGCTGTTCCGCTTCATGAGCGTGATCGGCAATGCGATCTTTGTCTACGTGGTCGGCTACCTTCTGTACTTTTGCTGGGTGTGGCGCCGCCGTGCGAGCGACGGCCCCGATGCGATCGGCATCCAGGTGCACGACAATCCGACGCTCGAGCTGTGGTGGACCATCGTGCCTTCGATCCTGGTCATCATGATCGCGATCTTTTCGGTGCGCATCTGGATCAATCTGCAGAACTCGCTCGGCGACGTGCTGACGATGGAATCGATCGGGCATCAATTCAAATACGAGTTCCGCTACCCGCGCCTCAAGCAGTCCGTCTACAACGACATGCATATCCCGGTCGGTACGCCGATCACCTTACACGTCACCTCCGCGGACGTGATCCACTCGTTCTGGGTCCCCGAGGTCCGGCTGAAGTACGACATGGTGCCGGGTTTGGTGCAAACGTTGCGCTTCACGCCCGAGCGCATCGGCAAGTACCGAATCATCTGTACGGAATTCTGCGGCACCAATCACGGGAACATGGTCGCCAACCTCTACATCGACTCGCAACAGGATTTCGGGCGCTGGCTCGCCGCGCAATTCAAGGCGCAAGGCCAAGGCAGCGGTCCGCTGAACCTCAACGCGGGACAGGCTGCCGCGGGGCAGCAGCTCTTCGGCGAGAAGTGCTCGACCTGCCATTCGGTGGGGCCGTTCACGCAGAAGATCGTGGGACCGGGTCTGGGTCACCTCACGACCGATCCCAACTACCCGAACCTCGTGACCGGCAAGCCGGTCAACGCCGAGAACATCGCATGGATTCTGGTCAACGGCTATCAGGGTCCGGACAACTCGCAGGGCAAGAACGGACCATCGATCGGCGTGATGCCGAACCGGCAGGCGAACGCCTTGAGCAATCAAGACATCGCGAACCTCACAGCGTACCTCCTGAGCCTCAAATAGTTTTGGAGAACCAATGGCAGTAGCAGCGGCCCACGGGGGGGCAATCGGCCACCACGATCACATCCATCCCGAGCCGGAAGGCTTCGTCGCGAAGTACATCTTCTCGCTCGATGCCAAGGTCATCGGCATCCAGTACATGATCGCAGGCCTGCTCTTCTTCATCATCTCGGGCCTGTTGGCCGAAGTGGTCCGCATCCAGTTGCTGACGCCCAACGGTGCGATCGTCTCCAACGACACCTACAACGGGGTGTACTCGCTGCACGCCTCGGGCATGGTGTGGATGGTCATCATCCCGATGATGACCGGCGGCTTCGGCAACTACATCATGCCGCTGATGATCGGCGCGCGCGACGTCGCGTTCCCGTGGCTGAACCTCTTGAGTTTCTGGATGTTCCCGGTGGCGGGCGTGATCTTGTTCAGCTCGTTCCTGATCGGCGCGCCCGACGCCGGCTGGACCGAGTACCCGCCGATCTCCGTGCAGGGTCCCCCGGGTACGACGATGTGGTGCATCGCGATCTTTCTGATCGGCATCAGCTCGACGCTCACCGGCATCAACTTCATGGTCACGATCTTCAAGATGCGCGCGCCCGGCATGACCTTCACGCGCATGCCGCTCTTCGTGTGGGCGCAGCTCGCGACCGCGATGCTCAACATGATCGCGACGACGGCCCTGGCCGGCGCGCTGCTCGCGCTCTTCCTCGAGCGCGTGTTCGACGTACCGTTCTACGACCCGGCGCGCGGCGGCAGCCCGCTGTTGTGGCAGCACATGTTCTGGTTCTACTCGCACCCGGCCGTTTACATCATGATCCTGCCCGCGTTCGGCATCGTCTCGGAAGTCTTCCCGACCTTCGCGCGCAAGCCGATCTTCGGGTACAAGATGATCGCGTTCTCGTCGATCGCGATCGCGCTGCTCGGCTTCATGGTCTGGGCGCACCACATGTTCACCTCGGGCCTCGCACCGTGGCTGCAGCTGCCTTTCATGATCCTCACGATGGTGATCGCGGTCCCCACCGGCATCAAGATCTTCTCGTGGCTCGCCACGCTGTGGGGCGGCAAGATCGAATTCCACCCGGCGATGCTCTTCGCGCTCGGCTTCATCGTCGTGTTCACGTTCGGCGGCATCACGGGCATCTTCTTGAGCGCGGTGCCCGTCGATCTGCACGAACACGGCACGTATTTCGTGGTCGCGCACATCCATTACGTGCTCTTCGGCGGCTCGATCTTCGGCGCGTTCGCCGGCATCTATTACTGGTGGCCGAAGATGACGGGCCGCATGCTCAATCGTTCGCTCGGCGTGTGGCACTTCTGGCTCACCTTCATCTCGTTCAACGTCACGTTCTTGCCGATGCACTGGCTCGGGCTGCTGGGCATGCCGCGCCGGGTCGCACAGTACCGGCCGGAGTTCCAATTCTGGAACGACGTCTGCTCGATCGCCTCGTTCGTCCTGGCGGCTTCCACGCTGATCCTGCTCTACAACCTGGCGACGAGCCTCGTGCGGGGTAAGCGCGCTCCCGCCAATCCCTGGAACGCGCGGACCTTGGAGTGGACGATCAGTTCGCCGCCGCCGTACTACAACTTCAAGACGATTCCGGCCGTGTTGAAGAACCCGTACAACTTCGGCGAGCCCTTACCGTACATCGGCCTCGATCCGCAGCCCGACGCGCCGGACGACCGGCCGCCGGCCGCGCCCGGATCCGCCCTTCCGGCTCACGCCTAGATCGGTCGCAACACAACACATGGCCGTAAGCGCTCTCAACACGAGTCACGAAGCCGTCGCCGCGCGCTATCAGAGCGTCGACCCGGCGTACGCGGATCAGCGCGACCAGCGACTGTTCGGGTTCGTTCTGTTCCTGATCTCCGACGTCGTGCTGTTCTCCGCGTTCATCTTCGCGTATCTGTACCTGCGGAACTCGGTCCCGAACTGGCCGCCGATCAACAAGGACGGCGTGCAGTTGCCGCGCTTCGACGTCGCCTTCGCGGCGATCAACTCGTGCGTGCTGTTCGGTTCCGGCGCGACGATGCACTTCGCGATGGAAAGTTGGAAGCACCTCAACAAAGCCGCGTTCAACCTGTGGATGCTCGCCACGATCGTGCTCGGCATCGCCTTTCTCGGCGGCCAGGCCTACGAGTATCACAGCGTGCAAGTCACCTGGGCCGGCTCGACGATGGGCGCCACGTTCTTCACCTTGACCGGCATGCACGGTTTTCACGTCTTCATCGGCGTGATCTATCTGATCGTGCTCTACATCCAGGCCAATCGCGGCGTGTACACGGGCTCGAAGTATTTCGGCCTGACGGCGGGAACGCTGTACTGGCACTTCGTCGACGTGATCTGGGTCGCGCTCTTCTACCTGTTCTACCTGATGTGACCGGAGAGGCACGCGAATAACGATGGCTGCAACGATCGAACGAGGCGTCGCCTTCATCCTGGCCCTGATCGTGGGCGGGACGACGTCGTTCCAACTCTACAAGGATTGGTCGTCGACCGGTCTCGATAATCAGGTAACGAAACTGCTGCTGGGCCTGATGGCCTTCGGGTGCGTGCTGGTCGTGCTCGCCACTATCGGCGTGCTCGGAGGGGGTTAGCGCCATGTATGATATCAAGGACGAGCGCGGCGTACCGGTATCGGGGGGGATCCCGCCGATCGTGCGCATCTCGGCCGTCATCGGCATCATCGTCGTGTTCACGATGCTGACGATCGTGTTCCGTAACAGTTCGTTCGGCCACTCTTGGCCGAGCAACGACTCGGTCTCGATCCCGATCTAAGCGCGAAGCGTCGCTCCGGCAATGTTCGAGACGACGGTCGATCTGCCGGCCGCCGCGGCGGCGCTCGAAGAGCATTGGTCGCCCAAAGTCGTGGCGCGCGTCAACGATCAGTACGTGAAGGTCGCGAAGCTGTTGGGCCGCTTCGCGTGGCACAGCCACGAGTGGGAAGACGAGCTGTTCCTCGTGCTCCGCGGTCATCTGAAGATCGAGTACGAAGACGGTAAGGCCGTCGAGCTGCCGGCGGGCTCAATCCACGTGGTGCCTAGGGGCGTGCTGCACAGTCCCGTCGCGGATGAAGAGTGCCTGGTGGCGCTCGTCGAGACCGTCACGACCAAGCACACGGGCGACGTCGAAACGCCCCTGACGAAGTCGATCGAAGCGCAATTGGCGTAGTTTCTATAGGCGCGGGACGTTCGCGCCTACGCCCATCGACGGCATCGTTTCCGGGATGACGCCGGTCGAACGGCCGTCGATCCGGTGGATGCCGCCGTAATAGCTGAACTCGAGCATCGCGGGGCGGATGCTATCTTGGACGGGCGCATCGCCGACGCTCGGCCACTCGGCGACCGTGCGGCGCTCGTCGTTGAGGACGGCGATGTAGCCGTTCGAATCGGGTTCGGTAGCGCTATCGGGTCTCCGATATCGGAGGTAACCGTCGACGATGAAAATCGGCGAGAATGTCTGGAGCAGCGCGCGGACCGGCTTGACGAGCACGATGACCGCGTAGGCGGCGAAGGCCAAGGTGGCGAGGCCGAAGATCGGCGCGATGACGATCGCGGACTCGACGCGGGTCAAGCGCGAGCTCGGGGGAAGCGGGAAAAAGATGAGGCCGAGGGTGAGTCCACCGAACACCAGCGTACAGATGATCGGCTCGATCGCGATCAGCAAGCGGCCGAAGAGCCCTTGCAGCACGACACGGCGCTCGGCCTTGGTCCACGGACGGCGCGCCAGCACGTCGTCGTACATCACGCTCTTCGGCACGGTCGCTCTCATGGTGGGTGCCACATTCTCCCGGGTCGGCGCGCACGAGATGTCGATGCACGGGCTGGTGCTCGGAACCATTCCTAGTAAGAACGAAGTCGTCGTCCGGCACGACGCCCTACTGGGAAAGCCCGCGGGTCTTGCGGTCTTCCGCGTCGAGCCGGCGTCGACGATGCGCGCGGTGCGCATCGGTGCGACGATCGACGGGACGGCAGATACCGATTCGACTCCGTGGGTCCTGCGAAAGATTCGCGTTGTGGGCTCGGAATCCGTCACAGGTGCGCCTTCCGATTCCGTCGCTTCCGCCCCGCAGGTGCTCCGCAACGTTCATCACGTCGCGATCGGCGAGTACGCACCGGAGCCGGCCTTCCTCGACCAGACGGGAAAGCCGTTCAACCTGCGCGACCTGCGCGGCCAAATGGTCGTGCTGGCGTTCGTGTATACGCGCTGCCGCGACGCGCGCGAGTGCCCGGCCGTGAGCGCGCGCTTCCACGTGCTGCAGGAAGAGGTGCGCGGTCAGCCCGTCCACCTCGTGCTCGTGACCCTGGATCCGGCCTACGACAGGCCCGCCGTGCTCGCGAAATACGGCAAGACCTTCGGGGAGGATCCGGCGCGCTGGACCTTCGTTACCGGCGATCCGGATACGGTGCTGGACTTTGCGGCGCAATTCGACGTCACGGCTTTCCCCGACGAGCGCGTCGGGCTGATCCACCCCGAGCGGACGGTGATCCTCGATAGCTACGGCGCGATCCGCGAGCTGATCGACGAAGGCTCGTGGACGCCGGACGAGATCGTCGCCACGGTGGCCCACGACCGGCGCCTGGCGTCAAACCCGTTCGAGCGCCTGGACCTCTGGCTATCGTCCGCCGCCGTGGCGGTGTGCGGGAACGCGGTCGCGGGTTTTTCCGGATTCACCGATCTGCTGACGGTCGTAGCGATCGCAGGGTTCTTCACGTTTCTGCTCTGGCGCCTCGGGCGCGGAATCGCCCGCGGCGCGACCTGACATGCGCATCGCGCGGACGGCACCGCTGCCGCGTCACCGAACGTGCCGGATGGCCGAACGGTGAAACCGCTTGCAACGTCGACCGAATCCGCCGCACCGAACGTTGCGGGCATCGTCTCGCCCCCGGCGAGTACGCATTCGTGACGCTCGCCGGCGGCGCCGTGCCGCCCGACGCGTTTTGCGGGGTGCGCGAAGATGAAGGGCCGAGCCTGATCCTCAGGCGCGAGGCGGCCGAACGGCTCGGATACGCGTGCGCTCACGTGTGCCGCCGGATCACGCTCCACGTTCGTTCGAGCTTGGCTGCCGTCGGATTCCTGGCGCGCGTCTGCGCTGCGCTCGCCGGAGCGGGAATTTCCGTTAACGCCGTGTCGGCGTTTCACCACGATCATCTTTTCGTGCCGCCGGAGCGCGCCGCCGAAGCTCTGGAGCGCTTGGCGCGAGAGGCGCGAGAGGCGCGAGAGGCGCGCTAGGACGAGGCGGCGGGAAACGTCATGCGCACGATCGCGCCGCTCTGGCCGGCATTCGAGAGCGCGATCGTGCCGCCGAAGCCTTCCACGATCGTCTTGGCCAGGGAGAGCCCGAGGCCGCTGCCTTCCATAGCGCGCGAGTCGTCGTCCCGCCAGAAACGGTCGGTCCCGCGTTGCAGCGCTTCGGACGAAAACCCCGGACCCGCGTCGCGCACGAGCAGCTCGGCGTCGCGTTCGTGCTCGGAGACCCGGACCTCGATGCATCCCTCGTCGGGCGAGTATTTCAGCGCGTTGTGGACGACGCTGACCAGCGCGCGCTCGATCAGCGCGCGATTCCCGTGCACGACCGCCGGCCTCGAAGCGACGCTGTCGATCCGGACGCGGCGTGGCTGAGCTAAGACGTTCATCCGTTGCGCGACCGTCGCCGCCACCTGCGAGAGATCGACGGGTCCGGTACCGCCGTCGTCGGCGGCTTGGCCGCGGGCCGCTGCGAGCAGGTCCGCGGTGAGGGCTTCGAGCGCGTCCGCCTCGGCCGCGATCGTCTCGAGCGCGCGGCGGTAATCGGCGGGCCTGCGCTCGCGCAGCAACGCCAGGTCCGCTTCGGCGCGAATGACCGATAACGGGGCGCGCAGCTCGTGCGAGGCGTCGCTCGTAAAGCGCCGTTCGCGCTCGAAGGCGCTCTCCAAGCGATCGAGCATGCGATCGAAGGTCGCGGCCAAGCGGCCGAGTTCGTCGTCGCGCTCGGGCAGCGCCAGGCGCCGCGCCAGATCCCGCGCTTCGATCTCGGAGACGAGCGAAGCGATCCGCGCGAGCGGGGCGAGCCCGCGGCGCGCGATCTCGCCGCCCGCAAGGACGGCCAGCGCCGCGATCGCCGGGATCGCGAGCGCGAAAGCGAGCGCGAGGCTGCGGTCCAGCGATTCCACGGGCGCCAAGTCGCGCCAGGTCACGAGCGTTCCCACGCGGTGGCCGCCGGCTTCGATTCCCTGGGCGTAGGCGCGAACGCGCTGTCCCCCGATCGTCGTCGTCACGTGCGCGGGTGCCGTCGTCGAGGCGGCGAGCGCGTGCAGGGCCGTGGCCGCGCGATCGTCGCTCGAGACCGCGAGCGTACCGTCGCTCGTGAAGATCGCGCTTTCGGCCTTCGTGCCGACGATTTCCGCGAACTTCCGGCGATCGCTGTTATCGACGGCGAGGCGACCGTCCTTGATGTCGCCCACGATCCCGAGCGCCCCCGCCGTCGCTTCGAGTTGGGCGTCGAGGGCGTGGCGCTGGCTCTGGTCGACGACGGCCAGCGCGATCGCGGCGAAGGCCACGAGCGCGACGACGAGCGCCGCCGCGTAACCGATCGTCAGACGTCCGCGCAGCGTGGCCGGCGTCAAGAGGTCCGCGAAGGCGTTCCGGTTCGGATCGTCAGACGCCAAAGCGATAGCCCGCGCCGCGTACGGTCTGGATGACGCTGGGCTCGCCGCCGGGTGAGAGCTTGGCGCGCAGGCGGCGCACGTACACTTCGATGATGTTCGACTCCGTCTCGCGGTCGCGTTCCCAGAGTGCGTTCTCGATCATCGGGCGCGTGAGCAACAAGCCGGCGTTGCGCATGAAATACTCGAGAAACGCCGTTTCGCGCGCGGTCAATTCGATCGGCGCGTCGCCGCGGTGGACGCGCCGCGTCGCGAGGTCGAGCACGATCCCGGCTTCGCGCAGCTCGCGCTGCGGCTGGGTATCGGTTCGGCGCGCGATCGAACGCAAGCGCGCTTCGAGTTCGCGGAAGACGAACGGCTTGCGCAGGTAATCGTCGGCACCGGCGTCCAGGCCGCCGATCACGTCGTCGAGCGTGTCGCGCGACGTCAGCATCAGCACGGGCGTACGGACCGCTCGGCCGCGCATCTCGCGAACGACGGACATGCCGTCGCGGCGGGGCAGCATGATGTCCAATATGACGGCGTCGTAGCTTCCGCCCAGCGCCGCCGTCAGCCCCTGTTCGCCGTCGCGCTCGGCGTCGACGACGTGCCCGCTCTCTCCGAGGCCGCGGCGCAGGACCTCGGCGAGTTTGGGATCGTCCTCGATTACCAGGATCTTCACGCTCGTACCATTCGAAAACGCCGGCGAGCTTTCTTCCAGAATCGTTCGCGGCTTAACGTTGCGATAAGCTAAGCGGCATAGCTGAACCTCAGATGAAAAGCGATCGTAGGAATGTGCGCGCGGGTGCCGGGAACGTTCGGTCATGGCACTCGTACCCGCACTCCCGCCCCAACCCGTTCCCGTTTTCAGCGGCTTCGATTACGTGACGGTCGACGCCCAGCGTCGCCGCGTGTATGCGGCGCACACCGGAAGCGAAGCGCTGCTGATCGTCGACGCCGACTCGGGCAACGTGCTCGGACAGGTGCGCGTGGGTCCCTTGCACGGCGTTGCGGTCGATCCGGCGACCGGTCACGTTTTTACCGGTAACGGCACCGACGACAGCGTCTCGGAAGTCGATCCCGAAACGAAGACGGTCCTGCGTTCGGCGGACGTCGACGGCAAGGTCGACGCGATCGCTTACGATCCGTCCAACGGCCACATCTATGCCGACGAGGACGACGGCACGCGGATCTTCGTCGTCGACGCGAAGACGATGAAGTCGATCGGGACGGTCGCGTTGCCGGGTCACAAGCCGGAGTATCTGAGCGTCGATCCGCAGTCCCACGACGTCTATCAGAACATCTCCGATCTCGGCGAATTCGTCGTCGTCGATCCGTCCACGCTGAAGGTCAAGCAGACGATCGCGACCGCGCCCGACGTCACGAACAACCACCCGCTGCAGTACGATCCGGCCTACGGTCACATCGTCGTCGGCGGTAAGAACGGTACGCTCGCCGTCTACGATCGCCGCGGAAAACTCGTCGGGAAGACGGCGATCCAACCGAGCGTGGATCAGTGTTCGCTCGATCCGCAGTCGCACGAGATCGCGTGTGCGGGCAGCGGTCAGATCACGTTATTGCGCGACGAACCGTCCGGAGCGCCGCAGATCGTCGGCACGGCCAAGGCCGCACGCGGAGCGCATACGCTCGGCATCGATTCGAAGACCGGCAACGTGTGGGTCGTCTGGTCGGAAGAAGGTTCGGGCGACTTCGTGCAGGCGCTCCGGAACGCCAAGTAAGCTAGCCGGCTAGACCGGCGTCTTGCGTTCCTTCTCGCGGCTCGCGAGCAAGAGCGTCCCGAACGCGGCCACGACCGCTAAAGCGGCGAAGAGCTCGTAGGCCAACCGGTATCCCGCCACGTCGTCGATGCGGCCGCCCACGGCTCCGCCGGCGAGCGAACCGCCGAAGATCTGTCCGATGATCAGGAAGACGCTGAGCAGTCCGACCGCCGTGGCTCGCGAACTCGCGGGCACTTCGTTCGTGATGATGTAGCGCGTCGGCGCGCCGAGCAGTGCCCCGAATCCGACGCCGGCGACGGCGATGCCGCCGATCGCGAGCCATAAGCTCGAAAGTGAGAACGCGAAGATCGCGAGGCCCAGTGCCGTTAGCGAGGCGCCCGCGAGCAGCACCGCGCGGCTGCCGAACGCGTCGAGACCGCGGCCCGCGAGCGGAATCACCGCGACGAACATGAAGGCGCCGATCGCCGCGATGCCGCCCGCCGCCATCGGCGAGACGCCGTCGGCGGCAACCAGGGCCGCGGGGATGAAGAAGAGCGCGCCTTCGAGGAGGCCGATCAGCACCTCGAGGCCGTAGGTGACGGCGAGTTGGCGCGTCGCGAAGAGCTGCGGTGCGATCACCGGCGCGACGGCGCGGCGCTCGATCGGGACGAGCGCGAGGAAGGCGAGTACCGCGAGACCGAGCGCGCCGTAGGTCACGCCGTTTCCGAAGGTGGCGGCGCGGGTGTCGAGCCGGGTGAGCCCGATCATCACGCCGAGCAGGCCGAGCGAGAGGACCGCGATGCCCGCGAGATCGAGCGGACCGCGCACGCGAGCGGCGGTCGTCGGCACGTAGCGCTGCGCGAGCGCGATCACGACGAGCGCGAGCGGCACGTTGGCCGCGAAGATCCAGTGCCACGAGAAGAAGTGCGTGATCGCGCCGCCGACGTTGGGCCCGATGATCGCCGCCAAGCCCCAGATCGCGCCGAGCAGGCCGAGCGCGGAGCCGCGGCGTTCCATCGGCACGCGGTCGGCGATCGCGGCGGTCGCGACGGGAAAGATGCCGCCCGCGCCCGCGGCTTGGATACCGCGCGCGAGCAAGAAAACCGGAAAGTTCGGCGCGACGATCGCGAGCACGCTGCCCGCGGCGAAGATCGACACGCAGAGCGTGTAGATGGGCCGCCGGCCGATCGTGTCGGAGAGCTTGGTCATGATCGGGATGCTGACGACGTTGGCGAACAGATACAGCGTGAACGCCCACGCGACGTCGCGCGGCGCGACGCCGAAACCGTGCGCGATCGACGCGAGCGCCGGAGAAAGCACGCCGAGATCGAGCGCTCCGGCGAACACGCCCAGACCCAGGGTCAGCAGCAGCGGGAGATGCGAACGGTCGAACGTGTGGCCCGCGACGCTCGTGGGCGTCGAGGCGGTCATCCGATCACGCGGTCCAGTACCATCGCGGCGCACATCAGCGCGAGGTACAGCAACGAATACTTGAAGAGCACGCGGGCCAGCGGCTTGGTCGGACCCTTGAGCATCTTCCACGCATCCCACAGGAAGACTCCGCCCAGGATCGCGGCCGGCACGAAATACCACAGGCCCATGATGCCGAGCGGCGTGAGCGCGAGCGACATCGCCACGAGCACGAGCGAGTAGATGAAGATCTCGACCTTCGTGCGTTGCGTTCCGCGCACGTTGGGCAGCATCGGGACCGAGGCGCGGTGATAGTCGGTATTCGCCATCAAAGCCAGCGCCCAGAAGTGCGGCGGCGTCCAGAGGAAGATCAGCGCGAAGAGACCGAGCGCGGGCGCGCCGATGCCGTGCGCGACCGCGGCCCAGCCGACCAGCGGCGGAACGGCGCCCGCGGCGCCGCCGATCACGATGTTCAGCGTGGTCGCCCGCTTGAGCCACAGCGTGTAGATCAGCACGTAGTAGGCGTTTCCGGCCAGCGACAGCCACGCCGCCAGCGGATTGGTAAAGATATAAAATATCGCGAACGACGCCACGCCCAGGGCGGTCGCGAACGCGAGCCCGGCGGCGGGAGAGATGCGGCCGACGGCGACCGGCCGGGTCATCGTGCGCGTCATCAAGCGATCGATGTCGCGGTCGATCACGCAGTTGAACGCACCGGCGGAGCCCGCCGCGAGCGCGCCGCCGATCAAGGTAGCGAGCGTGAGTCCGAGCGGCGGCAGGCCGTGAGCGGCCATGATCATCGCCGCGTACGTCGTGATCAGCAACAGGTACGCGATGCGCGGTTTTGCCAGTTCGTAGTAATCGACCACGCGGCCGCGCCAACCGACGTGCAGTGCGGGGACCGTGCCGTCGAGGCGCGAGAGCGTGGAACTCATGCGTTGGGTGCCATGTACCGGCTCGGGGCGCGGGCGCCGCTCGCGGTGGGTATGCGTTCGGGTTCGAGCGTCGCGAGGACGGCCGCGACGACGAAGGCCAGGAAGGTCGCACCGGCATTGGCGGCGTGCGCCTCGCGCATGGCCGTCGGCAATTGCCATATGACGTTGGCGGCGCCGAGGCCGATCTGCACGACGATCAGCGCGACTCCCGCGAGCGCGAAGGCACGCACGCGCGGCGTCGCGCTGGCGAAGGTCAACCCGGTGGCGAACACCGCGACCAGCGCGAACGCACCCGCGGCGATGCGGTGCGACATCTGCAGCATTTGCGCCGAGCCGTGCCCGAGCAGCGAACCGTCGCAGGCAGGGAACGTCGCGCACGCGAGGCCGGCGTAACTCGAACTCACGTACGCGCCCAAGCACATGGTGACGAAAGCGAATCCGGCGGTCAGGAACAGCGCCGGCGCGGCGTCGGAGCCGCGCAGCGGACGATCCGCGGGCGCGACGATGGAGAGGACGGCGAGCGCCGTGAGCGTCGCGAGCAACGCCATGCCCATGCCCCAGTGGAGCATGACCGACAGCGGGCTGTTGGACAGGATCACCGTCGCGCCGCCGAGCGCGACTTGAATCGCGAAGATCACGCCCAAGGCAAGCAGCGCCGGCGTCACGCCCGCGATGCGCTTGCGTTCGCGAAAGCCCGTGACGATCGCGCCGAGCACGACGAACGACTCGAGGAACGCAACCAGGCGATGCGACCATTCGAGCACGACGCCACCGTGCAGACTGGGTACGATCTCACCATGGCAGAGCGGCCAATCCGGGCAAGTCAGCCCTGCGCCGTTGATGCGAACCCAGCTGCCGAGGACGGCGATGGCGAAGGCGAGGACGGCGCTAGTCACGGCGAAACCACGGAACGTTGTCACGACAACCTTCATCTTAGGAGCGACTTGCAGCGCGGGCAACGACTTTACGACGATCGCCCCTGGGAACGGCCTGCGAGGTCGCGATGCGTCGCCCGCGAAGGCGCTTGGAATGAGGAGACTGGTGGCGCTCGGCGCGCTCGTGCTCCTGCTGACGGGATGCCGCGAAGTTCGCGTCAAGACCTACGCGCAGGGTACGACGACGACGCTCGGAGGCAACCAAATCGCCGTGGTGCGCAATCGTCGCGACTTGGAAGGTTTCGGCATCACCAAGCCGGTTCGGTTCAATCACGAATTCGGCGTCCTTCTCCTAATGGGTCCGCATTCCGAAACGGGTTGGCATCAGACGATCGAGTCGATCCGGGCCAACACCGACCGCGTTCGGATCGTCGCCTTCGAGCGCGGCCCGGCGGACGGCGGCGAGCCGGCCGAAGCTTACCGGACCTACACCCTGTGGATCGTACCCAATTCCGTCTACCGGCCCGGTTCGTCGCTCGACGTCGTCACTCCGGAAGGCGAGCCGGTCGCAACCACGACCTTGAGATAAGTATTCGTAAGGGTCTCTTGCGGCAAGCCGATAACCGAACGATACTGTGCAAGGTTCGTGTGAAGTCGAGCCCCCTTTTTTTGCGAAGGTTTCCCATAGATGGATGTTTTGCCGATCGCGTCGCTCGAGACGCGCGTTAGCCGGCTGGGGATCGTCCTCGAGCCCAGCGGCGATCCCGCGGAACTCGAAGGCGTGCTCAACCCCGCTTGCGCGCGCGCGCGGGACGGCAAGCTGTTGCTCTACCCACGAGCCGTCGGCAAGGGGAACACCTCGCGCATCGGGATCGTGGAGGGTACGGGCGGACCGGATTCCCTGACGTTCCGGCGGGCCGGGTTCGCGCTCGAGCCCGAAATGCCGTACGAACTGCGCGATCAGCCGGGCGGCTACGGCTGCGAGGATCCGCGGGTGACCTTCGTCCCGCTGCTCGACGCGTACGTGATGGCGTATACGGCCTTCGGCCCGGACGGCCCGCGCATCGCGGTCGCTCTCTCCCAGGACGGCTACGCCTGGCGGCGGCTGGGACTCGTCGATTTCTCCGCGCCCGGGCTGCCCTGCGGCGACGACAAGGATGCGGCGTTCTTTCCGGAACCGGTGCTGTCGCCCAAGGGCGTCTGGAGCTTCGCGTTCTACCACCGCCCGATGCTGCACATCTCGGCGGTCGACGGGTGCGCGGCGATTCCGATCATTCTGGATATGCCGGCCCGAGACCGGGAAAGCACCCGGATCGCGTACGTTCCGCTCGATGCGGTCTTGGCGGACGAGCGGAACCTGTTGCGCGTCGCCGAGAGCGCGCTCGTTCTCGAGCCCGCTCACGACTGGGGCCGCATCAAGAACGGCGGCGGCACGCCGCCCGTGCGCGTGGCCGAAGGCTGGATGTCGCTCTTTCACGGGGTCGACGGACAGTACGATCCCAGCGGCAAGTGCAGCGGCATGCGCTATAGCGCGGGGCTCGTGATCCACGATGCCGAGCGCCCCGACATCATCCGTTACCGCTCGCCGGGCCCGATCTTCGCGCCGGAGACCGCCGACGAACGCCGCGGCATGGTCAACAACGTCGTCTTCCCGACCGGTATCGACGTGCGCCCCGATCCCCGCGACTTCGACGTGTACTACGGGATGGCCGATTCCCGGATCGGCCGGATTCGCGTCGAGCTCGGGCAGAGCCACGTCGCGATCGTGCCCGAGGAGAGCGCCGCCTAGCAGCGGGTGCTCCGCTACTATCTCATCGCGACGCTCCTGGTTCTGGCGGGGCTGCTCGTGGTTCTGAACCTGCCGCACGGCCCGCGCTTCGGCGGCGCGTCGCGGTACTCGAGCGGGACCGGGACGCCCGGGCCGGCCCAGCGCGACGACCGGCTCGCGACCGTCGCCCCCACGACGGGCGAGGCGCCCTGGGCGCTCGACGTGCTGCCGGAGTGCTTCCACGAGCTGGCCCGCTCGTCGGGCACGCCGGACTTTGCCCGGCGCCGGCTGCCCGCGGGGGCGCGGCTCATACCGCCGGGCTCCGTCGTGCGGGTGGCCGACTGCACGCTGCAGGTCGGCACGGGGTCGGCAGTCGTCAGCCGGGGGGCGGACCGGCTCGTCGTCCCGCCGCTGGCGCGCTTCTATCGCGCCGGCCCGCACCGGGTCGTGCTGGAACGTGCCGCTCGCGGACGAGAAGACGTCCGCGTTTTCGAGTTGCGTTGAAGCCGGCGGCTCGTTGCCGCGCGGGCTCCGTCGCGGCGCCAACCGCGCGGAAACCTTGGAGCGGTCCCGTATACTCTCAGAAGTGATGGATCCCGAATCGCTTTCGCTGGCGCAGGCCGTTGAGAAGCGGCGCACGTTTGCAATCATCTCGCACCCGGACGCCGGCAAGACGACGCTGACCGAGAAACTGCTGCTCTACGGCGGAGCGATCAACACCGCCGGGCAGGTCGCGGCGCGCCGCCGCGCGCGCTCGGCGACGTCGGACTGGATGGAGCTCGAACGCGAGCGCGGGATCTCGATCACCTCGACGGTCCTGCAGTTTCCGTACAAGGGCCACACGCTCAACTTGCTGGATACGCCGGGCCACCAAGACTTCGGCGAGGACACGTATCGCACGTTGCTCGCGGCCGATAGTGCGGTGATGCTGATCGACGCCGCCAAGGGCGTCGAGCCCCAGACCAAAAAGCTGTTCGCGATCTGCCGGGCGCGCCGCATCCCGCTCTTCACGTTCATCAATAAGATGGACCGGCCGAGCCGCGACCCCCTGGAGCTGCTGGACGAACTCGAAAAAGTACTCGGCATCGGAACCTATCCGATCAACTGGCCGATCGGTAGCGGCCCCGCGTTCCGCGGTGTCTACGACCGCCGCTCGCACGTGGTGCACACGTTCGAGCGCACCGAGCACGGTTCGAAGCGCGCGCCCGTACGCGTCTCGGACCTCGACGATCCGAACCTGGCTTCGCTCACCGACGAAACGACCTACCGCGAATATCGCGACGGGCTCGAACTGCTCGAAGGCGCGGGTACGTCGTTCGATCGCGCGGCCTTCATGTCGGGCGACGCAACGCCGGTGTTCTTCGGCAGCGCGGTCACGAACTTCGGCGTCGAGCTCTTCCTCGACGGCTTCCTCGAGATGGCGCCGCCGCCGCGCGCGCGCATGGCCTTGCGCGCCGGCGAGAACGCGCCCGAGCTGGTGCCGCCCGCCTCGGATCAGTTCTCCGGTTTCGTCTTCAAGATCCAAGCCAACATGGACCCGCGCCACCGCGACCGGGTCGCCTTTCTGCGCGTCTGCAGCGGCAAGTTCGAACGCGACATGACCGTTCGCAACACCCGGACCGGCAAGGACGTGCGCGTGACGCGCGCGATGAAGCTCTTCGCGAGCGACCGGGAGGTCGTCGACGAAGCGTACGCGGGCGACGTGGTCGGGCTCGCGAATCCGGGCTCGTTCGCGATCGGCGATACGCTCTGCACCGGCGCCGCGATGGCGTTCGACCGCATTCCCTCGTTCGCGCCCGAACACTTCGCGAGCGTCCGTAACGTCGATACGGGCTCGTACAAATCGTTCCAGAAAGGCGTCGCGCAACTTTCCGAGGAGGGCGCGATACAGGTGTTCTATCCGGCCGGAGCGGTGCGCACGGAACCCGTGTTCGCGGCGGTCGGAGAACTGCAGTTCGAGGTTGCGAAATATCGCTTGCAGAGCGAGTACAACGTGAAGACGGAATTCTACCGGCTGCCGTACGGGCTCGCGCGCCGCGTGCGCGGCGACGCCGCGACGATCGCGGCCGCGACGTGGCCCTCCAACGCGAAGCTCGTCGAGGACGACGCGGGCAACCCGGTCGCGCTGTTCGAGAGCGAGTGGAGCATGCGCTTGGCCCAGGACTGGAATCCACAACTCGCATTCGACTCGTTCGCGGACGGCGCGCCGCCGCTGGAGACGCTGGCTTCATGAAACAGGTCACGGGCACGGCGACCCCCATTTCGAGCGGCCCCGTGCCGCCGCAGGCGCGCGGACTGGATTTCCGGCGCATCGCGATCTACGTCGTGGTGTTTCTCGTCGTGCTCTTCGCGATCAATCGCTTCTTGCACCGCGCGAACCACTACGAACACCTAGCCGATCAAGTCACGACCGCGATCGCGAATAATAATATGAAACCGGTGGAAGGCGAGTTCAACGCCTTGCGGCGTCCGCAACTCGAGGATCGGGGCAAGGTTGGGCGCTTATCGGATTTCGTCAACGCCGAAGGCGCCTTCAAGGGCGTCAAAGAGGACACGCCGGCCGGATCGCAGGCCGGTTACCATCACTTCATCGCGCATTTTGCGAAGGGCGATCTCGCGGAGGATCTGACCGTCGACGCCGACGGGAAGATCGCCGACTTTCACGTGAAGCCCCTGAATTGACGTTTGCCGCCGTTGCGGCTGCGGCGGAGCGATTGCGGGGCGTCGCACATCGCACGCCGGTCGTGACGTCCCGGACGCTCGACGAACGGACCGGGTCGCACGCGTACCTCAAGTGCGAGAACCTGCAGCGCATGGGCGCCTTCAAATTTCGCGGCGCCTACAATCGCATCGCGCAGCTCACGGACGCGGAACGTGCGGGCGGCGTCGTCGCCTATTCGAGCGGAAACCACGCGCAGGGCGTGGCGCTGGCCGCGCAGCTTCTCGGCGTACCCGCCGCGATCGTGATGCCGCGCGACGCGCCGGCCGCGAAGCTCGCGGCCACCCGCGGTTACGGCGCCGAAGTCGTGCTCTACGATCGCAAGAGCATGAATCGCGGCGAGATCGCGGCCGCACTCGCGGCCGAGCGCGGAGCGGTGCTCGTGCCGCCCTACGACGATCCCGCAATCATCGCGGGTGCGGGCACGACGGCTTTGGAGCTGTGCCAAGACGTACCGGAGCTCGACGCGCTGCTCGTCTGCACGGGCGGCGGTGGATTGCTCGCAGGTTGCGCGCTCGCGGCGACGGAGCTCCGGCCCGGCATTGCGATCTACGGCGTCGAACCCGAGGCCGGCGACGATTACGCGCAATCGTTCGCACGTGGCGAACGTGTCGAGATCGCGGTGCCCGACACGATCGCGGACGGCCAGCAAACGACGTCGCCCGGCGAATTGACGTTCCCAATCGTCAAGCGCCTGTGCGCCGGCATTCTCACCGTGAGCGACGACGAATTGCGCGCGACGATGCGTTTCGCGTTCGAGCGCCTCAAACTCGTGCTCGAACCGAGCGGCGCGTCGGCGCTCGCGGCGTTGCTGCACGGAAAGCTACCGGACGCGCGCGGGAAGCGCGTCGGCGTCATCTTGAGCGGCGGCAATGTGGATTCGACGCTGTTTGCGTCAATCCTGAGCTGATCTTGAAGCACTATCGGAGTGAGACAAAGCGTTAACAAATTGGCAAGGTTCTTTACCTAACTGATCCGCGTCCGTCCCGCCTGTACGCTCGGATGAGTCACGAAGCGACGGGACGAATATCGCCTCGTGTACTTAGCGGCGGAACCTCGCGCGAGCGACGTCGTCCAAGCGGCGCAGATTCATGGAATTGTGGCGACTTCCCAGACATATACCTTGGAGTGGCTGATATTTAGCGTCTCTTTGGTAATGGTCGTCGTATGGGTCGCCATGGTTTCCGTGCGTTCGACACTTGAACGCGATGTTCGTGATGAGGCTGGGGATACCCCGACCGGGATTAGGGTCGAGACATCTTCGCTCATACTTACGGGCGCGGGGCTAATCGGATCGATTGGACATGCCGTGTTCGTGACCGTCGCAAAGCAAGAATCGTGGGCTCCAGTGCTCGATATCACCACGATATCTTGGCTCGGAGTGGCACTTGTCGGAATGCTCTTGCCGCGAATCGCCGAGCTTACTTTTTCCGGCGTGAGCATTCGGCTCGGAGAAGTGGCGAAAGCGAAGGCGGAAACAGAAGACATCATTCTTTCCGCGACCGATCTCTCCCAGAAGTGGACGTCTGCGACGAGTGCATTGCTCGCCCAGTTGGAAGATCCAGAGACGAAGCCATCGGACGCGCACGAGCTGGTCACGCAGTTCCTCCAACTTCGCGCATACGAAGCGCTGGAATGGCTAGGAGCTGACCACGAACTCCGCCGGCTTTCGATCTGGCTATTCGATGCCGACAGTCGGCAACTCTCGTTCTTTTTCTCTAACGAGATAACCGATCCGGAAACTCGAAGCTTTGCCTTTCCGATTGGAGTTGGAGTGGCAGGCTCAGCGTACCGCGATCATCGCATATGGAGTGAGCGCGATGCTACGGCCTTACCGGTTTACGTTGCGATACGGGCCACTCCGCCTCGGTACCGAGGATTGCTCTGCGTTCCGATCGATTTTGGCGAAACGAGGCTGGGCGTGTTATGTGTCGACCGTCAGGCGATCGCCTATTTTGAAAAGCGGGACGAGAATGTCATTCGCGCGCTAGCTTCAATTTTTGGAGCAGCGCTCGGGAATCAAAGTTCTCAACGTTTACTCGGCTAAGGCTTCGATAGAAGCTTTGAGAAGCGCTTCTCGAGGCGCACGATCTTCGCGCCCGGATTGTCAGCTGTTTGGACGGAGACATTCGGGCCGACCGGCAAATTCGCGGTGATGACTTTCCGCAAGTTCCTGACATACGCGGATGGTAGAGTTTTTCCGGGCAAGTCGGTTCCTCCGTCGTTCTACCGGTGTTCTATCGGCGAGTTGTTTGATTTCGAGCTTGCGGCGGCCATGCCCTCGAACCTAGACGTTCCAGTTCATCAACGAGCACAGAGCGCGGCTCGCCGGCGCCGCTGAACGTTCGAAACGGTGCCCCCACGGTAAGAAAACCTACAGCGAGTCGAGCGCGCGGCTGAGGATGCCGCAGAGCGCATCCTGGTCGGCGGCACTGAGGTTGCGGATCGCGGGCGGGGGCACTTGCATGCGGTCGGCAATCCGGCCCTTGAGCTCTTGGCCCGCGCCGGTGAGCAGAAGCGCTTTCACCCGGCGGTCGCGGTCGGCGGCACGGCGCTCGACTAATCCCCGTGATTCCAGCCGATCGACCAGCGAGGTCACGTTCGACGCGTCGCAGCCGAGCATGCTGGCGAGTTCGCTCATCGTAAAGGCGCGCTCCGGGCTCAACAGTTTGAGCGCGTACAGCTGCTGCGGCGTCAGATCGAACTCGCCGGCAACCGTTTCCATGTACGGCTTGCTCGACTTGAAGACCTGATACATCAGCTCCCAAGCGATGCTCCCGGTTGAACCAGGGGCAGGGGTATCGAGCTTCACGGCGGCGTCCACGCTTTCATCATACCAGGAAAAAGGTTCCAAGTCCAATCTATTGACCACTACGATAGTTGATGATATAAAGTATCTGCTTGGCCAAGTAAAGTTTCTGAGAGTCGCATAAATCATGGCTGTCGCCTCTGAGCTTTACGCAGTACAACAGCCAGGTAGCCCCCGTAGCCTGCGCCCCAGGGAAGGACGACATGACCGATCAGAAGACCACCGAACCCCGTTCCGCGCTCATGGGCTGGTTCCAAGAACTGCTCCGCGGACCGGTCAGCCCGACCGGAGACTACTTTCTGCGCCTGCAGGATAGCGTCGAAGCGAGCGCTCCCGAATGCGCACACTGCGCGTAGACGCGCCGGACAGCGGCGCCGAGCGTGACGACTTCGCGCTCGTCGCCGCGGCACGCGCCGGGTCGGCCGAGGCCTTCGGGATCCTCGTCGACCGCTATCGTGCGCCGGTCGTCCGTCTGGCCTACCGCCTGACGCGGGATCCCGACGAAGCCAAAGACATCGCGCAGGACGCTTTTCTGCGCGCCTATCGCCGGATCGGCGCGTTCCGCCCGGACCGGCCGTTTTCACGTTGGCTGTTCGTCATCGCGCGCAACGCCTCGCTCGACTCGATCCGGCGGCGCCGGCGGGCGGCCCAGTATGCGACCAGCGAGGAACTCCCGCCCGCCGAGGTCGGGCCCGAAGAGCTCGCCGTCCGCAACGACGAGGCGACTCGCGTGCACGTTGCCCTCGAATCGCTGCCCGCCAAGTATCGCGACGTCCTCGAACTCTTCTATATCGGCGACCTTCGCTATCGCGAGATCGCGCTCGAACTCGACATCCCGATCGGGACCGTCAAGACGTATATTTCGCGCGCCAAACGGCGCCTGCGCCAAGAACTCGCCGCCGAGGTCGCGCTCGCCGCTTAGCGGCCCATCCGGTAGAATTCGGGATTGGGGCGCATGTCGAGCGCGCCGGCCATTCGATTCGAAAAACCGAAAAACGCCGCGATCGCCGCGATGTCCCAGATGTCGTCGTCGCTGAATCCGGCGTCACCGAGGCGCGCGATCTCCTCGTCGCCGGCCGCGAAGCCCGGCTCGTTGACCCGCGAGGCGAACGCGAGCATCGCGCGCCAGCGCGGCGTCAGCTCGGCCGTGCGCCAATTGATCGCGATCTGGTCTGCGAGGACCGGATCCTTACCGAGGATTCGGAGTGCCGCGCCGTGCGCGGTGACGCAATACTGGCAGCGGTTCTCGGCCGATACGGCGACGACGATCGCCTCGCGCTCGGCGCGCGAGAGGCCGCCGTCGCCCTTCATCAACACGTCGTGATAGTGCATGAAGGCCCGGAAATGCTCCGGTCGCTTGGCATACGCGCGAAAAACATTGGGAACGAACCCGATCTTCTCGCGATTCTTCGCGTAGACGCCGGCGATGTCGTCGGGCAGCCCCGCTTCGGACGCTTCGCCGAAGCGGGACGGGCGCTCGCCGGACAACTACATCTTGCCGGCGGGTGGGGTGCTCAGGTCGGCGCAGGCCACGTAGGTCTTCAGATCGTCCGTCGACTTGTGCACGTTGACCGCGAAGCCGCCGGCGGTGAGTTTGGAGATCGACTCCTTGACCGTGGTCGTGGATTTGCCGTCGACCACGTTGCTCAGCGGAAACTTCGGGGCCGGGTCGAGCTTGGCGCACGTGCCCGGATGGATGTGCGCGGGCTGCGGCCCGGCCGGCGCGCCGGTGAGCGCGATCGTGACCGTCGTGGCATCGTCGCCGTCCGGCTTCAAGGTGACGGTCCCGGTTTCACCGGAATCGTTCTGCGCGGAGAACTTGTAGGTCTTCGCGTCGGTCTTCATGGCGCCCATGTCGTCGGCGAAGGCGGGAGCGGCGATGCAAAGCGCCGCTGCGGATGCGATGAGCATGTTGCGTACGTTCATGTTACTGAGACTTCGCAGGCTCCGGTTCCGTGCCTTCCGACGCTCGCTCCTACCCTCAGCGACGTAATTTGCGCTTGGCGCCCCCGCGCGGCTTGGGCTTGAAGGGCGAGCCGGGCACGAACTTGCGATCGTGCCGCAGCGACGCGTCCACGTCTTCGCAGCCGATTGGGGTGAACGCGCCGCAGTCGTGCGGCCGCGACTCGTAGATGCCGCAATAGTAGCGCCCCGATCCGCTGCCCTTGAGAAAGACGCACTGGCTCGCGATGTCGTCGGTGACCTTCTTGAGATAACCGACGACGTAGCCGTCGGCCGATTCGCGCGCGACGACGTATTCGTCGAGCGCCTCCTGATAGGGGATGCCGAACCGGTCCGCGATGCGCTGTACGTCGGCGCGCGTCACGAACGGTTCGTAGCCGCTGCAGCACTCCGCGCAGCCCGGCGGGCAAGCGAGATTGTCCGGCAGGTCGCGCAAGTGCTTGCGCGCCAACGCTATGACGGCGCCGATGGCGCGCACGAACTCGGGATCGTCGTTGTATTTGTACGACCATTCCTTTTGCGTCGTCTCGGTCGCGTTGTAGCGGTGCGTCGTCTTCTTGTTGTAGGTGACGGTGATGTGTTCTTCGGTGATCTCGATTTCTTCGACGTGCTCCATCGGAGCCAAGTCCATCAGCTCGAGCGTCGTGGGTTGCGCGGTCCGCCGAGTGAACGAGCGCAGCTCGCGCAGGGCGGCATGCGAAATGAGATCGATGGTCTCGTGCATGCCTGCGGGTTTCGCGCAAGCGAGCCGCCCGCCCCGCGCCGCTTGGCGGCAGCCGAGCCGGGGATGGCGACGTTTCGCGCGAACTCCACGCTATGCCCGAGATGTCTTCGCGAAATCCGCAATCGATCGTCCCGATCGCCGCCGCGCTCGTGCTGGCGGTCCTCGTATCGGCGCCGCATGCTTCCTCGGCAGCGAGCGGCGGAGACGTCCGGTCCCGGATCTTCACGGCGTTTGCAGGGCTGAAATCCTATCGGCTGACCGTGCTCGGTTCGGTCCGCTCGCTCGGCGTCTGGGTTTCCCCCAACAAGTACCAGATGACGACCGAATTCGAGGGGAAGCCGATCAAGACGCTGATCGTGGGCCAGGACTACTGGACCTTGGCGAACGGTAAATGGGAGAAGTCGGGGACGGCCGGCAAGAACCTCGATGTCGATATCGCGGGCCTGATCCGCAATGCGAAAGCGAACCCGAAGACGCCGTTCGTGAAGCTGCCCGACCAAACGCAGGACGGCAAGCGCGTGGGCGCCTTCGAGTACACCTTCAAAGACGGTACCGAAGAGACGTGCAATTACGATCCGGCGACCTACCTCGTGACGCGCTGCAAGGCCGACGAGTTGACGTTGCTCTATTCGGGATACAACGATCCTGCGAACCGCGTCGCTACGCCGCAGTAAGGCGCGAGCCGCGCTTAAGCCAAGACGTTGACCGCACCGGTCGCCAGGTCGTAGATTCCGCCGGCGATCAGCAGCGTGCGATCTGCGACGCCGCCGCCCAGCACGCTCGAATTCGCGCCTGCCGCAGCGACTTGAGCGCGCACGTTGGCTTCGATCGCCTCGTCGATGCTGCCGTTGCGGCGCACGACCGCCTCGATCGCGGGGCCGATTGCGTGCGAGATCGCGCTCAGATGAGGCGGCAACGCTTTACCGCTCTTGAGGCTTTCGTACGTCGCCGTTACCGCGCCGCAACTGCCGTGGCCGAGCACGAACAACAGGTGGGAGCCTAATTTCTCGTAGCCGTATTCCATCGTTCCGAGCCCGTCGTCGGTGACGTAATTGCCCGCGAGACGGATCACGAACAGGTCGCCCACGTTCTCATCGAAGAGCAGTTCGGGCGGCGTGCGCGCGTCGGAGCAAGTCAGGACGGTCGCGTACGGAGCCTGGCCGCCGACGAGCGCGGTACGCCGTTCGTCGACGTTGCTGCGATTCTGCAAGTCTCCCGAAACGAAGCGCTTGTTGCCCGCCGCCAAGCGCGCCAACGCATCCGCGGGCGACACGCCGGGGCCGGCCGGCGCGGCGGCCCGCGCGATGCCGGTGACGAGCAACGATGCCGTGCCGCAGAGAAACGCGGCGCGACCGAACCGGATGGAACGGGGCTGCATCACATTGTACCTCTCACGGCGCGTTCTGCGGCGCGTCGAGCGCGAGTTCCGCCATCATGCGCGCGCCCGTCTCGAGCGCGGCTTCGTCGATATCGAATTTTCCGTGATGGTGCGGAAACGACGTGCTCGGGTCGCGCCCGCAGCCGAGCACGAAATACGTCGCCGGCACGCGTTCGGCGAAGAACGAGAAATCCTCGGCGCCCATGTGCTTGTCCGACGTAATCGCGCGCCCGGCGCCGAACGTGCGCTCGGCCAGCGCGCGCGCGTAACGCGTCTGCTCGACGTCGTTCGACGTCACCGGATAGCGCCACAGGTACGCGAATTCGTACGTTGCTCCCGATGCATCGCAGACCCCGCGTAGCACGCGTTCGATCCGCTCCGCCATGCGCTCGCGCACGCCGGCGTCGAAAGCGCGGACCGTGCCCAGCAGCGAGACCGTGGAGGGAATGACGTTATGCGTCGTCCCGCCGTGGATCGCGCCGATCGTGACGACGGCGGGTTCCAGCGGATCGATCTGGCGGCTCACGACCTTTTGGACGGATGCGACGAATTCGGCGGCGACCAAGATGGGATCGACCGAGAGGTGCGGCGCGGCACCGTGGCCGCCGTGGCCGTGGATGCGAATCTCGATCGAATCGCTCGATGCGTAGAACGGTCCTTCGCGGAAACCGAGCACGCCCGTACTCAACTGCGAGAACAGATGCAGTCCGTAGGCTCGCTCGACGCCGAAACGTTCGAGGAAGCCTTCCTCGACCATCGCTTTGGCGCCGCCCTTCCCCTCCTCGGCCGGCTGGAAACAGAACACCAGCGTTCCCGCGACGTCGTCGCGCCGTTCGGCCACGGCGCGCGCCGCGCCGAGCAGCATGGCGACGTGGCCGTCGTGCCCGCACGCGTGCATGACGCCCGCGTTTTGCGACGCATAGGAGTGGTGGTTCTCTTCGGGCAGCGGTAACGCGTCCATGTCGGCACGCAACATCACCGTCTTGCCCGGCCGCTGTCCGCGCAGAATCCCCGCCACGCCGGTCGTCGCGATGCCCTCGTGCACCTCGTACCCGAGGTCGCGCAACCGGGCCGCCACGAGGCCGGCCGTGCGCACCTCTTCGAAACCGAGCTCGGGATGCGCGTGCACGTCGCGCCGCGTTGCGATGACCTCGTCCACGATCCGCTGCGATAACTCGATCATGCCCGCACCTTCGCCTCCGGCGCGAGGGTGCCCGCCGTTTCGGGAGAAGCGCGTAGGCGATGCGAATTCATACGGCGGCTCCCCGGGTACGGACCCATTAGCGCGATCGGCGTCGACCTGGGCGGAACGCACGTCTTGGCGGCCGTGGTCGACGACGACGGCAAGATCGTCGATCGGTCCGAATACGACATCAGCGACCACGACGTCGAGGTCGTGTTGAAGTCGATCGTCCGCGCGGTCGGCGACGTACTGGGCCGCGCGAAGGACGGCGTGAGCGCCATCGGGCTCGGTTCGCCGGGCAACATCGATCCCGCGACCGGGACGGTGCGCTACTCACCGAATTTCGGCTGGCACGACGTACCGCTCGGCGTGCGCCTGCGCGAACGTTTCGACTTGCCCGTCTTCATCGGTAACGACGCGCGCTGCGCGACGCTCGGCGAATACACGTTCGGCACGGGCCGCGACACCAAGAACTTCGTCTTGCTGACGCTGGGAACCGGCATCGGCGGCGGCATCGTCGCGGACGGCAAACTGCTGCTGGGAAATCAGGCCGGCGCGGGCGAGGTCGGGCACCACCAAGTCCGGGCCACCGACGGCTTCATCTGCAATTGCGGCAAGACCGGCTGCTTCGAAGCGCAGGCCTCGGGAACGGGGCTGATCCGTCATGCGCTGGCGATCGCGCACTCGTTTCCGCGCAGCACGCTCGTGAGCGCGAAGCCCGAGAAGCTGGGCTCCAAGTCGATCCGGCGCGCCGCCGAAGCGCTCGACCCGCACGGGCTCGCGGCGTGGAACCGGTATATCGAAGATCTCTCACGCGGGATCGCCAACGTGATCGCCTTCGTGAATCCTGAGCTGATCGCACTGGGCGGCGGCGTGGCCTCGGCGGGTGAATTCATGCTCGGCGCGCTACGTCCGCGCGTCGACGAGTTCACGACGATGGTTCCGCGCGGTCAAACGAAGATCGCGATCGCGGCACTCGGCAACGATGCAGGCGCGATCGGCGCGGCCACGATGGCCCGTCGCGGCGGCCTGACCGCGGGCTAGCCGGCGGGGATCAGAGCGCGGCGGCGGCCGCGATCGGCTTGAGGGGCGGCGCGTCGGAGAGTTCGCCCATCGCGACGTTGGCGATCAGCTCCGCAATGCGCCGCGAGCTGCCGCGGGGCGCGACCGAGGCCTGCCGGTCGCGCATCGTTTGCAGACGCTCGAGGTTCGCCACGATGCGGCGTACGGAGCGCACGACGTCGTTGGTCGTCAGGGCGACGACGCCGATGCCGTTGGTGCGCACGTACTCGAGGTTGCCGTACTCTTGGCCCGGGATGAAATCGTAGACGACGACGGGGACTTCGGCGAGGCTCGCCTCCGCGATCGTTCCGGGACCGGCCTTGGTGACGAGCAGATCGGCGGCGCGCATGAGCTCGGGAACGTTGTCACAGTAGCCCAGGATCGTCATCGGGGTGGGCAGCGAGGGAGCGAGTTCGTTCAGTTTCGCGCGCAGCGCCGCGTTGCGGCCCGTCACCACGACGAGGTGGAGGGGCAGCTTCGACTTCGCGAGCGCGAGGGTCGTGGGCAAGAGCTTGCCGCCCCCTTCGCCGCCGGCCATCAAGAGCGCCACCGTCTTCTCGGCGGGCAATCCGAGGTGCGCGCGGCACTGCTGCTTGGAGTTCGAAACGTCCTCGAACTTCGGATGGACCGGATGGCCCAGATGATAGATGCGTTCGCTCGGGATTCCCCGCTCGCGCGCCCGCTGGTACACTTCGCGGGCCGGGACGACGACGGCGTCGACTTCCGGCACGAGCCAGCCCTCGTGCACCTTGCCGAGGTCGGTCACGACCGTGATCACGGGGACGTCCGTGAGCTTGGCGTCGGAGCGGGCCCGTAGCGCGGCGTGATTGAGAAGGGGATGGACCGAGACGATGACGTCGGGCTTGTAGCTCAGGAACAGGTCGCGCAACCGCTCGCGGTAGAGCGGTTCGCAGAAGCGGATCACGCTGCGGAAGCGGCGCTTGCCGTTGGTCGCGTGGTAGAGCGCGCCGTAGATCGGCGGCGCAAAACGAAGGGCCGCACTATACGCGGGCCCCAGTTTGGAGAGTGGAAAGCTGCAATGGGAAGCGACGTCTTCGACCCGGTGCTCGAACTGGAGCGGCTCGCCGTGCGGTCCGGATTCGACCTCGTCGAGAGCGGCACCGATGGCGTTCGCCGCGCTGCGGTGCCCGCCGCCCGTATCCGAAATCAGTAACAGGACGCGTTTGGTCATCTACCCTCTGCTTAACTTCGAGCTACGCTCGCTGCGTGTTTCGCAGCGTTCGCAGTGCGCGAATGCGTTGCAACCGCTTCATCGCCGTACGGCGGCGACGTTGGGCGGTCCGAACGTAGTTCAGCAATGCACGCGCCGGCGCATCGTAAAACCGGAAGATGTCGCCGAACTCCACATCGGGGTTACGGTGATGACCGTCGTGGTCCTCTGGAAGCACGAGCCCGGTGAGCCGGCTGAAGCGCACCAGAGCAGGCGAGCTGACCCAGCCGATCTCGGTCATATGGCGCCACCAGACGTGTCCTTGCCCAAGCAGCAGCCCCACGATGGCCCCCGCCGCGGACCAGGGCCCGAAGAAGCACAGGCCGCCCGCGATCGCGATGTAGGGCAGCGCGCCGAGGAAGCCGTCGAGCATGATCTCCGGGTCCTTCGAGATCACCGCGTGATCCCAATAGGAACGGCTCCGGTCGTGATGGGTGCGCAGGTGGAGCTTGAACCAGAGATGCTGCGGCACGTGATAAAAGAACGTAGACGCAAAGTCGCCAACTACCAGAACGATGACGAGGGATACCAAGAACATCACGCAGCCGCCCTCATAACTATCCTACCGAACACTCCGAATCTCATTGCGACCTAGGCCTTTTCACGCCGGTCTTGGGCTGAGCGAGCGTCTCCACCTGCCCGCGCTCCTTGCCGCCGCGGCTTGCACGTTGGTTTCCTGCGCCGCGCCGGTCCCGCCGCAGCCGAGCCCGCGGGCACCGTTCGATCCCGCTGCCGTACAGCTGACGGCGCTCGAAGATCGCGCCCAGAGCTGGCGTCCGCCGTTGCCGGCGTCGGAGCTGCGGGGCCTGCGGCTGCTCTATGATACCCCGCTTTCATCCGGTCCAACGCTCGCGGTGGTCCGGTCGATCGTCCGCAGCAATCACCGGCTCGATCCGTTCGACGCCCTGCAGCTCGCGACGGTCGCGGTCGACCTGGCGCGCCGCCGCGGCATCGCCCCCGGCTTTTTTTGCGCGACGCTCCTGCAGGAGTCAGGCTTCGCGCCCGACGCGCTCTCGCCCGCCGGTGCGGTGGGCATCGCGCAGTTCACGCTCGACACCGCGGACGGTGAAGGCGTAGACCCGTTCGACTGGTCCGACGCGATGCGCGGCTCCTCGACGCTCTTGGCGCGCTACGTCGAGGCCTACGACGGCGTCTACCCCGATCCGTACGCGGCGGCGCTGGCAGCCTACAACGCGGGGCCGGGCGCGGTCGACGAGTATCACGGCGTGCCACCCTATGACGAGACGCGCCAATACGTCGCCGATATCTACGACCGCTGGTCGCGAATCGAACGCGACGCGACGGGGCTCCCACACGCGGTGCGCCAAGAGGCTCGAAGATGACCTCCACGTTGGCCGGCTCCGACCCGTACCGATTTCTGGAAGATGCTCGAGATCCGGCAACGGCCCGGTGGACGGCGGAGCAGAATTCGCGCACGCGGCGCTTTCTGGACTCGCTGCCGCAACGCGCGCATCTCGTGGAGCGCTTCGAAGCGCTGATCGAGAGCGACTCGCTCTCCGTTCCGGTCGCCTGCGGGAACCGTCAGTTCTTCACGGCGCGTCGCGAGCGGGCGGCCCAAGCGAGCCTGTACGTCCGCGAGGACGGTCGCGACCGGCTGCTCTTCGACCCGGTCGCCCACGACCCCACGGGTCTCACGGCGATCGATTGGTGGTATCCCAGCGGCCGGGGCACCTACGTCGCCTACGGCGTCTCGAGCAACGGCGACGAGCGCAGCGTGCTCGGCGTGCTGCGGGCCGACGACGGCAGCGCGCTGGACGAGCGGATTCCCGACACGCGCTACGCCTCGCTCGTCTGGCTGCCCGACGAGTCGGGCTTCCTGTATACGCGCTATCCGCCGGGCGGGAACTACGACGTGCGGCTCTACCGCCACGAGCTCGGAACGCCGCCCGGCGCGGACCGGCTCCTCTTCGGCGAGGGTTTGAAGCCCGAAGCGATGCTGCAGGTCGATTGCTCCGTCGACGGCGCTCACGTCGCGGTTACGGTCTACGACGGCTGGTCGCGCAGCGACGTGTACGTGGCCGACGCGCGCGTCGAGCCGCCGTGCTTCGTGGCAGCGGTAGAAGGCCGCGACGCGCTCTACGTCGCGAGCGCCGGTACCGGCGCGCTGTACGTCCGCACGGGAGAAGGAGCTTCGCGGGGCCGCTTGTTCGCGGCCGCGTGGGACCGTCCACAGCGCGAGTTTTGGTGCGAACTGGTCACCGAGAGCGCCGCCACGCTCGACGAGGTGGTGCTCACGCGCGCGGGTCTGGTCTTGCGCTACCTCGACGAGGTCCGCAGCGTCGTCAAAATCCGGCGTCCCGACGGCAGCCTCGAGAGCGTCGACGCCTTGGCCGGCAAGACGGTCACACAGCTTTCCGGTCGCGAGGACTCGGCGACGTTCTACGCCGCGCACGAAGGCTTCTTCGAGGCCACCACGATCACGCAGCTCGACGCCGGCCCCCCGCACGGCGCGGCCTGCCTGTGGGACGCGATCCCGACGCCGTTCGATGCGGGGGCCTATCGCTCCGAGCAGGTCTGGTTCACCTCCCGGGACGGCACCCGCGTGCCGATGGACGTGCTCTACAAGGCCGGCACCCCGCGCGATGGCAGCGCGCCCGCGGTTCTCTACGGCTACGGCGGCTTCGACGTGGCGCTCGTACCCGCGTACGCGCCGACCGTCGTGCCCTGGCTCGACGCCGGGGGCGTCTACGCGATCGCCAACCTGCGCGGCGGCGGCGAGTTCGGCGAGGAGTGGCACCGGGCCGGCATGCGCGAGCGCAAGCAGAACGTCTTCGACGACTTCATCGCCGCAGCGGAATACCTCGGCGCGAGCGGGCTCGCCGACCCGCGCCGCGTCTCGATCGTGGGCGGGAGCAACGGCGGACTGCTCGTGGCCGCCGTCAGCACCCAGCGTCCGGAGCTGTTCGCGGCGGTCGTGTGCCTCGTGCCGCTGACCGACATGCTGCGGTACCCCGATTTCGCGATCGCGCGGCTCTGGATCCCCGAGTACGGCGACCCGGCGGACCCGCGCGACGCCGCGTTCCTGGGTGCGTACTCGCCCTATCATAAGGTCAGCGACGGCATCGCCTATCCGGCGATGCTGATCGCCTCCGCGGAGTCCGACGGCCGGGTCGACCCGATGCACGCCCGCAAGTTCGGCGCGCGCGTGCAAGCGGCGACCTCCTCCGGCGCGCCGGTGCTGGTCCACGTCGAGCCCAACGCCGGGCACGGCGTGGGCAAGCCGCGCCGCAAGCTGGTCGCCGAGCTCGCCGACCGCTGGAGCTTCCTCTTCGCCGAGGGCGCGGGAGCCGCCACGGCGTGCACAGGGCCTGGCGATCCTCGCCACGGCGCCGAGGCGCCGTGACGAAGAGCGCATAGGCGGCGCTAACCCAGGTGTTTGGCGAGGAAGGCCTGGACGCGGGACCAGGCGTCCTTGACTTCGTGCTCGTTGAGGGCGGAGGAGCTCTCGCGGAAGAAGGCGTGGCCGACGTTCGGGTAGGTCACGACCTCGTGCTCCTTGCCGGCCTTGGTCAGCGCCTCATCGATACGCGCGACTTGATCCGCCGTGATGTAGTCGTCCTTACCGCCGAAGAACAGCAGCAGCGGTACTTTGATGTCGGCCGTATCGGCCAAGCCCTCCGGCTCGCCGTTCGGGAAGCCGGCCGCAATGCTGCCGCCGTAGAAAGGAATGGCCGCTGCCAGGCCCGGGAGCGTCGCCGTGACGTACGCGACCGTCCCGCCGAAGCAGAAGCCGATGGTCGCGATCTTGCCCTTGGCGACGAACGGCTGGGAATTGAGGTACGCGATCGCCGCGGAGACGTCGGCGCGCAACGTCGCGCGCGAGACCTGGCCCGCGGCGGCAAAGCCGTTTTGCAATCCCTCCTGGGTATAGGGCTCGTTGAGCTGGGGATGGGTTCGGTGGTAGTAGTTGATCGCCAAGGCCACGTAGCCCGCGCCGGCTACGAGGTCGGCGATTCGGCGTACCTCATTGTTGACGCCGAAGATTTCCTGAAGGACGATGACGGCGGGTTTGGGGTCGTCGCCATCGGGGCGGGCAAGGTAGCTCGGCATCGAACTGCCATCGACATCGATCGTGAGCTCAGTGTTCTGCAAGCTAGACTCCTCGGGCAAGAGCCGTTGCGCGGCTGCTTGCCTCAGTAAAGGGACGGGTGAAGCCAGTGATCACTCCACAACGTGAGGAATGGACGCCCGTCAGCGACCGATTTCTCCTCTATCGCGCGCCCGAACCGGCTTTGGTCGAGAGCTTCGCGGACGACGTCCGCTGGGGCTTGACGGCGCTCCACAAGCACTTGCCGCCCAAGTACTTCTACGACGACCTGGGCTCGGCGCTGTTCGAAGCGATCTGCGAACTCCCGGAGTACTACCTCACGCGCGCGGAGACCGAAATCCTGGAACGTTTCGCGCCGCAGATGATCGCGGCGCTCGACGGACCGGTGGAGATCGTCGAGTTCGGCAGCGGGAGCGCGCGCAAGACCCGGCTCCTGCTCGAGGCGGGGCTCGCGGCGCAGGGACGGCTGGTGTACCACCCGATCGATATCTCGGCGGGCGCGCTGATCGCCTCGGCCTCCACTTTGGCGGCATCGTATCCGGACCTGAGCGTGACGGCCTATGCGAGCGACTACGTCGAGGTGCTCCGCTCCGCGCGCCTGCGTACGTCGCAGCGCGTGCTCGCGCTCTTTCTCGGGTCGAACATCGGCAACTACGAACCCGTCGCGGCGCGACGTTTGCTGCGCGCGATGTCGGAATCGTTCAAACCCGGCGACGCGCTGCTGCTCGGGACCGATCTCAAGAAGGATCCGGCGGTGCTCGAACGCGCGTACAACGATCCGACGGGCGTGACCGCGGCGTTCAACAAGAACGTCTTGGCGCGCATCAATCGGGAGCTCGGGGGGACCTTCGATCTCGACGCCTTCGAGCACTCGGCGCGCTACGACGGCGTGCGCGGCAGCGTCGATTCCTTTCTGGTCGCGCAGCGCGGGATGGCCGTGCCGATCGAGCGCCTCGGCATCGAAGCCCGCTTCAGCACGGCCGAAACGATCCATACCGAGTCCTCGCATAAATTCGCCGCTGACGACATCGCGTCGCTAGCGAGTGAAAGCGGTTTTCGTGTGGAGCGTGCGTGGACGGATGAAGGTGCCCGATTCGCGGTGACGTTGCTGGTTATCGTATAATCGGCGGGTGAAGAGAATCGGGATCACGTCGTCGATCCCGCGCGATGCCGGTGGTGCGGTGCACGAGGACGTGCTGCCGTACGTGCACGCCGTCGAGCGTGCCGGCGCCGCGGCCGTGCTGCTGGAAAACGATCTGCACGACCTCGACGAGCTGCTTTCGACGCTCGACGGGGTCGTGATCGGCGGCGGCGTCGACGTCGATCCGGCGCGTTACGGCGGCCGCTCCGAACACTCGAACAAAGCGCGCGCGTACCGGCCGGAGCGGGACGAATTCGAGATCGCGCTGGCCGCTGCGACGCGCGAATTACAGGTGCCGACGCTCTGCGTCTGCCGCGGGCTGCAAGTCGCGAACGTCGCGTTCGGCGGCACGTTGGTGGAAGACGTGCGCGACGAGCTCGGCGCGCGCTACACGATCGAGCACCGGCAGGTCCACGAGAGCGGGCTCGACCGCGCGGATTACGCGCCGGGGCACGACGTCGCGGTGGAGCCGGACAGCACGCTGGCGCGCGTGCTGGGAACGTCCTCGCTCGTCACCAACTCGATGCACCACCAGGCGCTGCGCGCCGTCGCGGATGCGTTCCGCGTGGTCGCCCGCACGCCCGACGGCGTGATCGAAGGCGTCGATGCGACCTTCGAGCACCCGTTTTTCGTGGCGGTGCAATGGCATCCCGAAGAGCTGGCCGACGAGCCGAGCCGCCGCCTCTTTCGAGCCTTGGTCGCGGGCGGGGTTCGCGTTTAGAGCGGGCTGACGCGGCCGACGCCGTTGATCGAACTCTTCACGTGCGGGTTACCGGTGTAGCGGATCTCGCCGACGCCGTTGACGGTCGCCGTCAGGTTGCCGCTCGCGCGGACGCGCACCGACCCGACGCCGTCGTTGTCGACGGTTGCATCCCGGGCGTCGAGGCCGGTCGTGTCGACTCTTCCCGCGCCCGCGAGCGTGATGTTCAGGTTATCGGCGCGACCCGTGGCCGTGATCGAACCGACCCCGTTATTCTCGATGGCGAAGTCTCCGCCGCCGAGCCCCACGATCGTCGCCTTGCCGGCGCCGGAATTGGAGAACGCGCGGAGCTTCGGTACCGAAACGATCACGTGTGGCGAGTGCAAGAAGAGATTCGTTCCCGGACGCATGCCGACGATCAGGGTGTGATCCTTCACGTCGGTCGTGACGCGATCGACGGCATCGCCGTCACCGCTCACCACGACCTTCGCGGCCGGCGCACCGGCCGTGACGTCGACGGTGAACGCGCCGCTCACCCGGACCTTATCGAAGCCGGAGACGCTACGGGTCGACGACTCGTCGGCGGCGTCGATCCGGTTCGCGCCTGCAAGGACGGTCAGGGCGGCAGCGAGCGCGGGTACGCCGCGACGCAAGGCTCGGTTGATGTCCATGCTCGAGTGTACGGCGCGTGCCGTGGCGATGTTTCAGGGAGACGTGACGGCGGCACGAACGAACGCTCGCGCGGCCTGCTCCAGCCTCGCGCGTGCGATGACGGCCCGCCCGGCCGCTTCGCTGTCTGGCGGCGCCGTGAGTAAGCGCATTTCGGCGTCGTCAAGGCTCGCCATCGCGCGGAGCACGGGCTCCGGATCGGCGTCGCGGGCCGCGGCCATCGTCGACCATAACCGCGCCCCACGTGCCTCCGCGGGTCGCTTCGCCGCGATCGGACCAGGGCGCCGAAAGATCGCCGGCTCGGAACAGAAGGGCGGTGCGCTCGGGCCCTGCGACGGCATCCGGCGAAGCTGTTCCCGCCACACCTCGTACGCCAGCGTCGTTGCGTCGACGGTATCTGCGCGTTGCCGCTCGGCATCCGCCGTCATGATGGAAATCAACTTGCGCAGCGGCGTGTCGACCGCCTCGAACGCCGGCACGAGCGATGGTCCTGCCGATCCGTCGTTAAGCTTTTTCACGGCGCGACCGAGCGCGGAAGCGGTGTCTTCGATGAAAAGATCGCCGCGATCGTGGTTCCTCGCGGCTCGCTGCAGGTCGGCCGCTCGGTCTCTCAAGTCGGCTATCCTCCCTGAACCCATATCGGGAGCGGAATCGTCCGTGAAGGCGACGAGCGCATCCAAGTAGGATTCGATCGCGGCAACGGAGTCCTCGCGTTGCCGGATTGCCGCCTCGGAGAGGGGCGGGTTCGCGACCACCGACGGGCGCCGGCTAACGCTTCCGTCCGGCAAGAGGCACGGTTCCGAGCGTCCCGCGCTCCGGCCGTTCGCTCGGGACCGCTCTACGTATGCCGCGGTCACGGCGTGGTTTTCCACGCGGTAGTACTGCCCGAAGCTTCGCGTCACGTCCGCCATGCTCGCCGCAAGCGCGCTCGCGCCGGACGCGTCATATGAGGGGTACTTTGGGTTCGTCCAGCAGGCGACGAGCGAAACGAGAACCGCTACGCCGAGCGCGCGGTTCAATCGATGGGCCACCCCATCTGCCTGCAGACGAACACCGCTGCGTCGGCGCGCGTCATGTCCGCGTCGGGCCAGGGCAGCGCGCGACCGACGTTGTCGTCGATGGCCTGACGGGTCGCCGCGTCGGCCGGGGAATGCGGGTTGAACGCGAAATTCGGATCGCCTCCCGAGAACACGCCGTTGACCGCGCACAGATGCGCGGCCGCGAACGTCCGCGGATCGTCCTCGAACTGCACGTCGCTCCACCAGTAGATCGGAACGCCGCGCGCGAGCAGGCGGTACTGATAGGTCGTGCGGCGATCCGCTTGCTGATAGACCTGTTTCGGCGTCACGCCTTGTCGCGCCGCGAACGCACCCAGAATGCCGGCAGCTTCGCCGATCGCCCATTCGACCGGATGCACCCGGTAGGCGCCCGAAGTCAGATGCGTCGCGCCGATGTTCTTGCAAGCCGCGATAAAATTATCGAGCTGCTTCGGTAAGAGCGAACCTAGCGGAATCTGGAAATGCAGGGTTTCGAAGGCGCACCACGGCGTTCCGGGACCGCTCGCGGCATGAATATCGATGCCGTACGTGCCGATTCCGCACGACGTCCGAAAGAGGGCCGCGCGCTGCGTGCCCGGGGGATAGCTCTTCTTTGCGATCTGCTGCTGGAGGATCCGTTCCTCGGCGTCGATGCGGCGTGACTCACGGACGTAGGCCGCGGGCGCGCAGCCGTCGGCCGTTCCGAACGCATCGGTCCGGACCATGAGCCCCGGATAACCGTTACCGCTGCCGTCGTCGCGTTTGACTTCGGTCTGCAACCAGTACAGGAACGCGATCGAAACGTCTCGCGCCCCTTCGTAGATCGCCCGGTCCCGCGCCGCATCCCCGGTCGGAAGGGTCGCGCTCATGTAGTCGTTGCTCCCGACGTTGAGCGTCGTGCGGTCGTGTGCGTAGCTCGGGTCGTCGAAGTTTCGCGCGTCGATGTATTGGCGGTAGCCGAAGAGAGACTCCGAACCGCCGGGCTGCGGGGAGAGAACGCCGTTGATGTCGCCCTCGACGACGCGGAAATTTTGGCTACGTGCGATGTCGTCGAAGTTCGCGGGCCTTGGAATTATGTGGTTTTCGCCATCGCGGCGTTCGATCGCGATCGGGACGGTGATCGGTTGCACCCATTCGGGATGCGCTTGCGCGGGAGCATCGGGCTCCTGGGTGTCGGCGTGCGCCTCCGCACCGATCTTCCACGGGATCTTCGCCAGCGGCAGCAAATCGCCCAAATCGGTGGCGTCCAGATACGCTCTGGCGGTGTAGGTTTCGCCCGCGGACGTCGTTAGCTGCTGAACCGAGCCGTCTTCAACGTCGACGGCGGCGACCGCCGTATTGAGGTGCAGGTCGAGCCTGGGCGATGCCGCGATCAGCCGGTGAAGTACCTGATGCGTGACGCTCGGGTCGACGGAAAACGGATAATATTGTGCCGCGAACCCCGGGTTGAAATGCGTCTGGCCGGCGCCGAATGCGGAGAGCGTCGCATTTTCGTGATAGAACTCGGCGATCGCGTGTCTCAAATCGCGGTACGACTTATTTCCGCACGTCGTCTGCAAGAGCGCCACGCTGGCCTCGTCCCAGCGCGACACGCCCTGCGAGGTCGCCTGCCCGCCGATCCATTCGCTCGCTTCCAGCAGAGCGACGCGAACGTTGGGATCCTCGGCCGCTGCGAGCGCCGCGGCGACGCCGCCGAAACTCCCGCCGACGACGACCACATCGTAGTCGTGATTCGCCATAGCGTTATCTTCGATGCTGCGCGTGCGGAAGTCAAGGCACGCGAGCCGCGCATCTCCCGTTGCATCAGGCCGGAGCCTGGACGACTTCGATCGGCTTACCGCTCAGCTGGAGGGTAGCGAGTACTGCGAGATCCTCGTTTTGGACGCGGATGCAGTTTTCCGTCGGGCACCAGCCTTGACGCGGCGCGAGGGCATTGCCGGCCGGCGGCGTCCGGCACGTGCCGCCGCCGTGAATGCCGATACCTTCGTGGCCGGGTATCCCGTCGATGGGAATGAACCATAAGCCCTCGCCCACCCAATCGTTGTCCGGCGTCGACGGTTTGTTCGGGTCGTTCGATTCGGGCGCGAGGAGCCGGTAGGTGCCCGGCGGGCAACCCGCGTCCGGCCGCCAAGCGTTCGCGGCGACGGACGTGTTTCGGGCCTCGTAGCTGAAGAGCTGCCGGCCTTCCGCGTCGTGGCCTTCCAGCTTCTTGGAGACGCCATCGTAGCGTAGCCGAGCGATGGGACCCGGCGTCGCCGGGTCCGGCGCGACCGCGCCGTGCGCGATCGGCGGGGGGGCCTCGATGTTGGCCAACGGACCTTTGAGGACGTCGAGATCGACGCTGCCAAACGTGCCGTCCGTGGACGGAAGGCGCCCGCTCCACGAATACTGGTACAGCGTCCAGTCGGCAAAGCCCGCCGGCATGGCGGGAGGCGTTAGTGGATCCTCGGTGACGTTCGCCACCCACAGACGGTGGCCGGCGAATGCGTCGGTACCACCCAGCAACGTGTCCCACGTATTGCGATTGGTATAGATGACCACTCCCCGGCCTAGCGCGTGCTCGACGGCGCCGATGAACGCGCTGAGGCTCGCGATCATCTGCGGGACGGAATTGCCGCTACCGCTCGATTCCTCGACGTCGACGGCCGGACAGAGGGTCCCGGTTCGCCCGTCGATTCTGCTCAGAAAGTGCTGGGCTTGGTCCGCCGCGGGAACCGAGAACACGAAAAAGTGGTAAGCGCCGAACGGTATGCCGAGGCGAATGCATTCGTCGTGGTTGCGAACGAAGTTGGGATCGTCGTCGGCGGGGTTCGCAGCGTACGTCGCGCGCGCGTAGACGAATTCCGCGAGACCGGTGCGGTGCACGGCATCCCAGTCGATGTTCAACCCCTGGGCGTAGGACACGTCGATGCCATGCAAGAGCCCGTGCGCCGGTGCGGGCCCTGGCGCGGGAGGAGCCGGCTTCGGCGCGGGTGGTGCCGGTGGAGGCGCGGGCGGTGCCGGTGGAGGCGCGGGCGGCGCCGGTGGAGGCGCGGGGGCGGGGGCGGGTTGCGGTGCGGGCGGCTGCGGCGCTGCCGCGACCGCCGGGAAGAAGTACGTGATCGCCGGCGACTGGGAGCCTGCGAGGTTGACGGCGACCGCAATTGCATCGCCGGGATTCCAGGGGCCGAGCGCCGCGTCGAGCCGGAACTTGATCAGCGTCGCCGTCCACGAATCGACGAAGTCGTCGCTCAGAGCGGAACCGTTGAGCAGCAGCTTTCCCGAGCTTCCGAGGTTCGAGCCGCTGAGCGCGAGTGCGGGCATCTGCGACTTCGGATCGGTGCCCGTCGCGACGATCTTGCTCAGGAGGGGCGTCGAGTTTCCCGCCAACTTCCCGCCGATATACGTCGCGTGCCCGAGGCCCATGAAGATCATCAGCGTCGTATCGATATCCGGGAACGAGCAGAGGGGCCCGGTGCAGGGCACGATCGTGGTGAGATCGTGAAACGCGCTGTTGACGTACACGACGATCGCGATCACGGTCCAGAACAGCACTTGGACCTTCGTAAGGCTGGCCGTCGAGGCGCCGTCTTCCCGGACGAGTGCGCTCGGGTCGTAAGACGGCTCGGCCGCGACGTCTTTGTTATCGGGATTGGCGGCGACTTGCGAACTGGTGATCGCCTTCGCGGCCACCGCGGACGTGACGCTCAAGCCCAGCGCGAAGAGAACGTTATGCGGTATCTGCGTGATGGGGTCCACGTGGCCGAAAACGATCACCCGGTCGGCGTAGATCATCGCGTAGACGAAGCCGACGCAGCCCGTCCACAACAATACTTGCAGTTTCGAGGTGCTCAGGCGATTATCGGCGCCGACGGCCAACGAGAACGGATTGAGATCGCCCGCGAGCAGGGCGGAAACGAGCCAGAGCAGCGCGACCGCCAAGAAGCCGAACCATGCGAAGTACCCCGAACCGCTGGCCTCGGCCTGGGCGGCCTTCAACGTCGCGAGTGCGGTTGCCGACGCACGGCTAGCGTCGTCGAGCCGCTTCGCGGCCGCGAGTGCTTTCGCGGCCGCGCTGCGCGCGCGGGCCTTGTCCGCGGCACGGGAAGAACCAGCGGCCGCAGCGGCGGTCTTCGCCGCCAGATCGGCCGCGGCCGCCGCGCCCGCGTCGACGTTGGCTCGCCGCTGCGCGGCCGCGACGTTGACGTGCTTTCCTTCCGGTGCGCCGCTGGCGAGGAGAACGCACGCGACGGCCAGGGCTAGCGCGACGCCAAGAACCGCGAGCATCCGCTGCCCGGGGTTCAGACTCTTGGCGCCCCTGGCTACGGCCACGACGACCGGCCATGTGAGCCGTCGAACGTCGCTAACGCACGTTCACTCATAGTTGGACTCCCCCGTAACCGGGAATTATCGTGAGCTGCGGACCGTCTCTATGCTTCGCAACCCGTAGCTACTCCTCGGTTCGGCTGGGCCGCAACGTGCGTCGCCTTTTTGGCGGACAGGGAAAGCCGGTTGAAGAGGAAATATCACGGGCTCGCCGGACCGCTGGAGGTGGAGCGATGTCGAACGTTACTTGCGATATTATCGTCAGCGGCATCATCACCGGGCGAACCGCTAATGCGCGGCAGGCGAGTCGTCGCGCGACCCGCGGACGCCGCTCGATGATGCGCGAAAGGTCGCCTACACTTGTTCGCTGCGGTCGGGGCGGGCCTGGGGAACGTTGCCCTGGGGGCGGTAGCGTGGAGATACAACCGTCGTGAACGTGTTGTTCGTCCACGGTTACAGCGAAACGTCGCTCGGCGCTTACTATGATTTCCCCGCCCGCCTGCAAGCCGCGCTGCCCGGCGTCGGCGACATCGTCCTGGCAGCCTTCAACTCACTCGACGATACCGTGACGATCGACGATCTCGCCGACGCGATGGAAGCGCGGGTAACGGCGCTGGGGCCGCAGTGGGTTCGGGGACCGTGGGCCATCGTCTGCCATTCGACCGGCGCGCTGATCGCGCGCCGTTGGCTGCTCAACAGGCTCGGGAAAGCTCCGATACCGACCCACTTCGTCACGATGGCCGGCGCGAATCACGGGTCGACCTTGGCACAGATGGGCAAGAGCGTGCTCGGGTACGTGCAGAAACTGTTCTTGAAGCAGTCGCTGACCGTGGGCGCCAACGTCCTCACCGATCTCGACTACGGCAGCGATTTCCTCTTGAAGTTGAATGCCGAGTGGATGCGGCGCTGGAACGACGGCAGCCTCGACGGGCTCTGGGCCTTCAGCTTGGGCGGCGATTCCGTCGGAAACGATCGGGCCTTACAGATCTTCTGGGAAACGCACGAGCCGGGATCGGATAACACGGTCCGCATCTCGGGCGCGAATCTGAATTATACGTTACTTGAAGTGTCGCACGGGCCCGGCGATTCGCGAGTCACTGCCGTCCGCCCGACGCGGCCGGTACCGCATCTGGTACTCGCCGGGTATTCACACTTCGGCAGCGATACGGGCGTGCTCGGCTGGGTGAACCCGGCGGGCGACGCGTCGCGCGACGCGGTCGTCGAAGCGCTGAGCGTCGATAGTGCCGATGCATACGCGCGCGTAGAGGAACGATGGAGCGGCCGCACGGCCGCGTGGGCCGCCGCGAGCGAAGCGGCGCACGCGGCTCCGGGAGGCCCTCCGAGTTCTGTGAACTCCACGGCCGTGCTGACTATTCGCGACGAGAGCGGGCGCGCGATCGACGACTGCGTGATCCTGATCCTCAACCAGTCCACGCTGGGCGGACCGGGCAACGTGAACGATCCGGCGTTCGTGAACCGGGTCATCCAGTCGGCGAACGACGTCTCCGAATCGATCATGCCGCACTCGCCGATCCAGAACGACGTGCAAAAGGGATCGTACTCGTTTTATTTCGATTACAACGAGTACGTGCTCTCCAGCCCGCACTGGTATTACGTCCAGGCGGCCTTGCCCGGCCAACTCGTGTCTTTCATTCCTCTCTTGTTCACCCAGCCGCCCGAACTCCCGCACACGATCTGGCCGAACGAGTTCACGTACGTTTCGCTTGCGATGAAGCGAGACAATCTCGGCACCTACGCGATCTACGGCTTCGGGCCGGGGCTCAACCTTCCGGGCACGACGTGGATGCCGTTCCCGGCCCCCGGCCGCATTTCACCCTAATCGTTCTTCCGGAAAGGCGATCATGGATCTACAAATATGGCACGATCAACCTTCGGTAAAGGTGCTGGGCGTTCACGTCGTGTCGATCGGGTTTTGGCTGACGTCGGATTCTACGAAGCCTTTGCCGTCGAGTTTTTCTCTGCTCGTGGACGCGCGAGTTTTCGGGGTTCAAATCGGAACGACGACGATCGCTCCGGTGCAGAACGGCCCCTTTTCGATGCCGCTGTTAGCGAGCGTCGGAGGCACGGTCGACGGAAGAATCGATGATTGGGGCGGCTTCGATAAAGGAGGCGCACCGGTCGACGGAACGGCGGACCCCTCGTGGAGCACGGTCGATTCGGTGGGGTTCGTCATTACCGGCGTGGCCGACGTGACGGTCACCGAAGGCACGATCGCGAGTTTGATTCCAGGCCTTGGATGGCTTGCGAAAGCGGCGCTGGCCATCCTCGGAAACAAGGTCAAGATCTCGGTTGCCCACGAGCGGGTCGTCGCGCATCTTCCCCACGGTTCGGCCTGACCGGCTTTTCGAGGGCGCTCGCACGCGCGGTTTGTAGCAAAGAGATCAGTGCCGATTCTCCGACCATGGAGAGCCGGACCAGGACCCAAGGATAGCGCTCGTAGTGGTCCGTGATGTAGTAGGTTTCCGGGTCGGCGTGCATCAGCTCGTCGCGTTCGTCGAAGGGCATCTTCAGGACGATCGAATCGAGGTCGGGGCGCAGGCGCACCATCAGCTTGCATTTGACTTTCAGGGCCGGCGTGCCGTACGACGTGCTTTCTTCGACGCCGGGCAACGTCAGGCCGATCCGGCGGACCGTGTCGTAGGTGACGCGCTTACGACGCGGCATCGTTAGTCGTTTTCGCCGTCGAAGTAGTCGAGGTACAGAACGAGATCCTCCGCGCCGCCTTCGTGAGCTGGTGCGGTCTACCCGATCTGCGGAATCGCCCGCCGGGCGACGTCCACGACGGTTCTTCGATGTCGGCGACGTTGACTTTTCGCATCGCCGCGTCAGTCGGAATATTGGGCGGCCGCCAGTTCGTTGCCGGCCGGATCGGTGAAGTGAAAACGCCGGCCGCCGGGAAACGCGAAGATCGGCTTGACGATCGCGCCGCCGGCCTGCGCGACGTCGGCCAGCGCGCGTTCCAAGTCGTCGACGGCGATGACGGGTAGCGGCGCCCGCGTCGCTTCGGCGGCGTCGCCCTGCAAACCCAAGTCCACGTCGCCCGTGAGCGTGCACGAGTAACTCGGCCCGAAGTCGGATAACGCCCATCCGAAAGCCGTAGCGTAGAAGTCGCGGGCGGCACCGAAATTCACGGCGGGGAGTTCAACGAAACTGATGCGAGCCATGTCTAGTCCCTCGTCGCTTTCGAACGTGCGTTCGATGATACCATGCCGTCGCGGTGGCCACAAGAAGGATCACCTGAAATGAGCGATCCGCGCCCGCGAAAATCGGCCGGCACGCGCTCGTGTTTCAGCCGGACCGGCGCGCCCAAAGCGGCCTTCGCTACACGGAAGCTCGCGGAGCGCGCGATTCCCGCTGCGAGTAAAGGCTTGCACGCCTACCCGTGCCCCGTGCACGGCTGGCACCTGGGGCACGGGCGGTAGCGGCTCTCTCAGGCGAGATTTGCGCGAGGTGTCGATAAAAGGAAAGGACGATCAGCACTGCGACGCAGCCCACGGCATAACGGTCGAGCTTCGAGAGCCTGCCGTGATAGCACCGGCCAGTCGCCTTGTCCCGCTTCACGCCGGCAAAAAATGGCACGAGAACCGCCACGATCACGCGGCCGGGATCGGTAGCCCACCTAATGGCATGCTCCACGTTGGACCGGATCGCTGGGCTCAGTATTCCTGTTCGGTGGGGCGGATGAGGATTTCGTTGACCGCGACGCGACGCGGTTGCGTCACGATGTAGGCGATCGCGTTCGCGATGTCTTCCGCTTCGAGCCGCTCCATGTCGGAGAACCGGGCGCGTATCGAATCTTGAATTTCCTGGCGGTTCTGCGCGACCAGTTCGGTGCTGGTTGCGCCCGGTTCGACCAGCGCCACGCGCACGTGTTTCTTCGTGACCTCCTGACGAAGTGACTCGCTGAACGCGCCGATACCGAACTTCGTCAGATTGTAGACGCCCGACATCGCGCGCGCGACGCGGCCCGCGGTCGAGCTGATGTTGATCAGATCGGCGACGCGGCGCGGCTCGCTGCCGGCGGCCTTGACCAGATGCGGCAGGGCTGCGAGCGAGACGTGCAAGAGCGCGTTGACGTTGAGATCGACCATGCGCTTCCACTCGGCCGGGTCGGCGCCGGCGATCGGGCCGAGCAGCATGACGCCGGCATTGTTGACGACCGTATCGAGCCGGCCGAACTCCGCGACCGTCTTCGTGACCACGCTCGTTGCGTCGGCGTCTTGCGTGATGTCGGCTTCGAGCACGAGTGCCTTGACGCCGTGCGAACGGATCTTCTCGGCCAGCGACTCCAAACGATCGCGCCGCCGCGCCGCGACCGCGACGTTTGCGCCCGCTGCGGCCAACGCGAGCGCCGTCGCTTCGCCGATGCCCGAGCTGGCGCCCGTGACCAGCGCGACCGTGCCGTTCAAGTTCTCTGCCATACGCGACGCGTTAGCGCGCGCGCGTCGCCGCTCCTCGCTCGAAGCCGCGTAGAATGAGATCCGTTGCGATCGCGAGCGCCGCGCAGGCCGCGCTGCCGGCGAAGATCCGATTGGGATCGTCGTTGTCCAGGCCTGCGAACAGCAGATTCCCGAGGCCGCCCGCATCGATCTTGCCGGCGAGCGTCGCGATGGAGATCGTGGCGACGGCGGCCAGGCGAACGCCTCCGAGGATGACCGGGAGCGCGTACGGGAATTCGACGCGACGGAAGGTCTGCCACGGCGTCATGCCAAGGCCGAGCGCCGCTTCGCGCATCGTCGCCGGCACCTCGCGTAAGCCCGTCGTGATGTTGCGCACGAGAATCATCTGCGCGTAGGCCACGAGCGCGATCTCCGTCGTCACGAGCCCGAGCCCGAACACCGGGACGAGAAGTCCGAAGACCGCGAGGCTCGGTAACGTGTAGATCACGCCGAGCGTCGCGAGCACCGGGCCGCGCACGCGCTCGTTGCGGGCCGACGCGACGCCGAGCGGCAGCGCGATCGCGAATGCGATGACGAGCGCGATCGCCGTGATCTCCAAGTGTTGCAGGAGCCGCCACCCGAGCTCCTCGGGATGGTTGAGGATGTAACTCACGCGTCTTGTGCGGACGCGACCGCGCGGCGCACGTCGCCGAACGCGAGCGTTCCGGTCACGTGACCGTTCGCCGGGTCGGCGACGGCGAGCCGGTCGTTACCTTCGAGAAAAAGCGATAACGCCTCGCGCAGGTTACGATCCGCCGCGATGCGGCCTTGCGTCGGCGCGCCGTCGAGCGGAGCCATCGCGTCGCGCACCAGCATGACGCCCAGGCGCCGCACCGCGTCCTTCGTGTCGAGCAGTTCCTCGACATACGGGCTCGCGGGACGGGCCAGGACGTGCAGCGGCGTATCGGCCTGCACGATCTTCCCGGCGTTCATCACGACGATCCGCCCGGCGACGCGCAGCGCTTCATCGACGTCGTGGGTCACGAAGAAGATCGTGGTGCCGAGCGCTTCGTGGATGCGCAAGGTTTCCGCTTGCAGGGCTGCACGCACGATCGCGTCGACCGCCCCGAACGGTTCGTCCATCAGCAGCACGCGTGGTTCGGCGGCGATCGCGCGCGCCACGCCCACGCGCTGCTGCTCGCCGCCCGAGAGTTCGCGCGGCAAACGCGCGCGATAGCGCTCCGGATCGAGTTGCACGAGGCGCAATAATTCGTCGACGCGCGCGTCGATGCGCGGGCGGTCCCAGCCCAGCAGCTCGGGAACGAGACCGATGTTCTTGCCGACGCTCATGTGCGGGAACAGCCCCACGGCCTGGATCACGTAGCCGATGCCGCGGCGCAACGCCTCGGGCGTCGCTTCGCGCACGTCCTTGCCGTCGACTTCGATCGAACCTGCGTCGGGCACGACCAGGCAGTTGATCGTGCGCAGCAAGGTGCTCTTGCCGCAGCCCGAGGGGCCGAGCAGCACGATGAGTTCGCCGCCCGCAACGTCGAGCGAGACGTCGTCGACGGCGCGCCGGTCCGCGCCCGGATAGGCCACCGAGACGTTGCGGATGCGTACGGGCGCGCCGCTCAAACGAGACCGTGTGCCTTCAGGAAATCGCGGGCGACGTCGGCCGGGTCTCTCTTCGCACCGTCGACCTGGGCGTTGAGGCCGCGCATCACCGTATCGGTCAAGAGCGGCGCGAGCCGGTTCAGGTGGGTCGCGATCGCCGGATATTTCGTTAACGTCGCTTCGCGCACGACCGGCGCGACCTGGTAAACGGGCCAGAAGCGTTTGTCGTCGACGAAGACGTGCAGGTGGTCGACGTCGATCTGGCCGTCGGTTCCGAAAGCGACGACCACGTCGACTTGGCCCGATTCGAGCGCCTTGTACTTAAGGCCGATGGCGAAGAGCTTCACGTCCTTGAAGTGGAAGCCGCCGTACGCTTTCTGCAATCCCGGCAGGCCGTCCTCACGGGTCGTGAACTCGGGGATCGCGCCCAGACGCAGTTGGGGGGCGGCCTTGGCTAAGTCGCTGAGCGTATCGATGTGATAGCGTTGCGCGATGGCTTGCGTGGTCGCGAGGGCCTGCGTATCGTTGAACGGCGCGGGATCGAGCCATGTGAGCCGGTAGCGCGCTTCATAGGCGGACTTCACGGTCGCGTAGTTCATAGCCGCGTCCTTGCCGGGCTTCTGCTTGAGCTCGGTGATCAGTGCGGTGCCCGTGTACTCGGGATAAAGGTCGATGTCGCCGCGTTGCAGCGCGGCCATCGCGACTTGCGTTCCGCCCAGATCGAGCGTGCGGGCGACGTTGAAGCCGTTCTTTTCCAAGATCTGGGCATACATCTCGCCTAGGATCAGTTCTTCGGTGAAATCCTTCGAGCCGACGGCGACCGCCGGGCCGCCGTTGCCGCCCGATCCGCAACCGGCCAGCGCCGCGGCGGCCGTAACGGCCGCGAAGGTGGAAAGGGCGGCTTTGCGCGTGACGCTCATGCGCGGCGGTTCCCGAGCCGCCGCTCGACGCCTCCGAGGAGCCACTGGGTCGCCAGGGCCAGGACACCCACCGAGATCGCACCCTCGAGCAATTGGGGTTTATCGTTCTCGGCCAAGCCGTTGATGATGTACTCGCCGAGCCCGCCCCCGCCGATAAAGGCGGCCAAGGTCGCGCTCGCCACGACCTCGACCGCGGCCGTCCGGATACCCGCGAAGACGACCGGGAGCGCGAGCGGCCACTCGACGCGGGCGCGAATCTGCCCACGATCCATGCCGAGACCCCGAGCCGCGTCGCGCACGGCATCGGGCACGCCGCGCAGCCCGAGGTCGGTGTTGAGCGCGATCGGCGGGATCGCCAGCAGGGCTAGGGCGATCAGCGAGGGTGCGAATCCGATCCCGACCAGCGGCAGCATGATGGCGAGCACCGCCAGGCTCGGGACCACGCGGCCTACGTAGATCGCTCCGAGCGTGACCGGGCGCAGGCGGTTCGAGCCCGCAACGGCGGCGCCGAGGGGCAGCCCGATGAGCAGCGCGACGGCGAGCGCCGCGGCCGAAAGAGTCAGGTGGTCGCGCACGTGGACGAGTAAATCGAGCATAAGTAGCCGTTAACCTGGAGATTCGCCGGCGGGCGACGAATCGGCTGTTACGTATGATCGTTCCCGATGAGTCTCTTTCGGCCGAGACCCTACTCGCCGAAGGTGCGACCGGCGTCTTGCCGCTCGACGACCCCTCGCTGTACTACAGCCGCGAGCTCTCGTGGCTGGAGTTCAACGACCGCGTTCTCGAGGAGGCGATCGACGAGCACAACCCGCTCCTGGAACGCCTCAAGTTCGTCGCGATCTACGGCACCAACCTCGACGAATATTTCATGATCCGGGTGGCCGCGCTCAAGCAGCAGATCGCCGCCGAAGTTCACAAACGCTCCAACGACGGCCGTCTGCCCGCCGAGCAGATCGCGGCCATCTCCAAGCGATTGCGGATTTCGCTCGGGCGGATCAGCGGCCTGTTGCGCGACGAGTTGCTGCCCGCGCTCGCCGGCGAGGGCATCCGGATCCTGCATTACGTCGATCTGGACGACGCGCAGCGCGCCGCCTTGACCAAGCTCTTCGACGAGCGCGTGTTCCCCGTGCTGACGCCCCTCGCGGTCGATCAGGGCCATCCGTTCCCGTACATCTCGAATCTCTCGCTCTCGCTCGCGGTCGAGATGTACGAGTCGACGCCGGACGGCCCGCAAATGCACTTCGCGCGCGTCAAAGTGCCGCAGAGCCTGCCGCGTCTGGTGCCGGTCGACGCGCCGGACGGCGAGCGCCATTACGTGACCCTGGAAGAGGTGATCGCGCACAACCTCGACGCGCTTTTTCCCGGCATGGAGATTCGCGCGTCCTATTGCTTCCGCGTCACGCGCGATGCCGACCTCGATCTGCAGGAAGACGAAGCCGACGATCTGCTGCGCGCGATCGAGTCGGAGTTGCGGCGGCGGCGCTTCGGCGAACCCGTCCGGCTCGAAGTCGAAGCCTCGATGCCGCCGCATCTCTCGGCGATGCTCTTGGAAGCGCTGTCACTGGGCGAAGTCGATCTCTACGCGATCGACGGGATGCTCGGCACGAACGACCTGTGGGCGATCGTCAACCTCGACCGGCCCGACCTGCACGATCCGCCGTTCACGCCTTCGATCCCCAAGCGCCTCGTGGGAGAGACGGACATCTTCGCGGCGATCCGCGAAGGCGATCTCTTGCTGCACCATCCGTACGAATCGTTCGATCCGGTCGTGCAGTTCGTCAAGCAGGCCGCGACCGATCCGCACGTGCTCGCGATCAAGCAGACCTTGTACCGCACCTCCGGCGACTCACCCGTCGTCAACGCGCTGGTGGAAGCGGCCGAGAACGGCAAGCAGGTCGCGGCGCTGATCGAACTCAAGGCCCGCTTCGACGAAGAGAACAACATCCACTGGGCGCGAAACTTGGAGCGCGTCGGCGCTCACGTGGTCTACGGATTCCCGGGCATGAAAGTGCATGCCAAGGTGATCCTGATCGTGCGCGACGAGCCCGACGGCATCCGCCGTTACGTGCATTTCGGGACCGGCAATTATAACGACAAGACCGCGAAGATCTATACGGACCTCTCGCTCTTCACATGCCGCCCCGAACTCGGCGCCGACGTGACGCACCTCTTCAATCGGCTGACCGGCTTCTCGAAGACGACGCGCTACGATAAGCTCTTGGTCGCGCCGACGAGCCTGCGCAGCGGCTTCACGGAACTGATCGACCGCGAAGCCGAGCACGCGCGCGCGGGCCGCCCCTCCGGCATCGTGGCCAAGCTCAACGCGATCAGCGACGCTCGCATCGTGCAGGCGCTGTACCGCGCGTCGCAAGCTGGGGTCCCGATCGAGCTGTTCGTGCGCGGCATGTGCGAGCTGCGGCCCGGGATTCCCGGCGTCAGCGACACGATCCGGGTGCGCAGCATCGTGGGCCGGTTCCTGGAACATTCGCGGATATTCTGCTTCACGAACGCGGGTGCGCGCGAGGTCTACATGGGCAGCGCGGACTGGATGGGACGCAACCTCGACCGGCGCGTCGAGACGATCGTGCCCGTGCTCGATCCCGCGATCGCCGAGTACATTTGTAGCGGCATCCTCGATGCGATGGAACGGGACAACTGCAAGACGCGCTGGCTACGCTCGAGCGGCAGCTACATCCGCCGCACGCGCGGCGAGAACGAGCCGCTGTTCTGCGCGCAGACCGAGCTGCTGGAGTCGAGCAAGACGCACTAGCTAGCTAATCGCCGGACATGAATCTGCCTCGGCCTCGCCACTCGAGTGACCGTGTTCTGATCGCTGTGTGCCGTTCCGAAAAGAGCAGGACCTTCACATCGCGCACATCTAAGTCTCCTAGATGTCCGATTTAGCCAATCAAGAGAAGTACCGCGTTGAACCTGATCTAACGTTGGACTTTCTCTTAATAACGGCGTTGGAAGAAGAACGCGACGCGGTTCTGACTAAATTACACTTTAAACAATTGCCACCCATTCTTGACGACATCCGAATCTATTATAAGGCCGATGTAGAGACGGCTTTTTCTGATGGAACATCGCACTCGTACACGACCGTTCTCGTCTGCTTGCTAGGCATGGGGCGAATCGAGGCTGCTAATGCCACAAGTGACGCCATCCGTCGATGGCATCCGAGGTACGTTCTGCTGATTGGGATAGCGGGTGGCATTGCAGAACGGGATGTGGGGCTTGGAGACATCATCGTTTCCAGCCAGATTGTTGATTACGAATTGCAGAAGCTACCTACAACAGAGCCCGAGGTGCGCTATGAGGTTCATCGAGTCGATCCGCGCCTTCTCGGCGCGGCAAAAAGTCTAAAGGCGAAGGAATGGCAGAGTCTCATCACGACGGAGCGGCCCGCGAAAGGTAAACCAAAATGTAGCATCGGGCCGATCGCGACCGGAGACAAGGTAATCGCATCTGCGGACACGCTGAGGAAATATCGCGACAGTTGGCCGAAGCTTATCGGAGTCGAGATGGAAGCCGGAGGAGCCTCCAGCGCGTGCTTCCAGGCCGCGAGTCAACCAGGATTTTTCATGGTTCGTGGCATCTCCGATTTGGCAGATTCAGCGAAGAACGCGGAGCACGTGCGGTCATGGCGGGGATATGCATGCGATGTCGCCGCATCATACGTCGTAGCTTTGCTTCAATCTGGGCCGGTTCCGATTATGCCAGCGACTGGTGCGCGATCGGAGAAAGGCGTATTGCCAGAGACATGGTGCGAGCCTTCCAGTACTACGTCGACCGAGGCACAACAGAAGAGAGTGCCCCGGGGGTTGGAGCCATTCGCCTCCGTTGTATGGAGTGGAGACGCACCAGAGAAAATGAGGGCTATATTAAGCCAGCAGGCACCGCCCTTTGAGCGCATCCTGTGTCGTGCGATGGCCGCCGCAGCACGCGCCTTCGACAACGCTGACAGGGCAGACCTTCGCGGCGATAGGGCTCGGCTGCTTATCGGAGAGTCGATTGCTCGTGCGCAGAAAAAAATTCAAGAGAAAATGGTGCTGCGCGTTCCTTCCAGGCTAAGTGATCCCAAAGATAGCAATTTGGGTGCGGTATTATGGAATTCGGGCGATGAATACGTTGGGGAATTCAATGGGCGGATAGAGTATGGCGTCGGCGTATACAAGATTTACGCGATTTCAAGAAGACAGACGCCGGACTATATTTCATACTATAAAGGTGAGGTACGGAATGGCGAGTTCGGGCAATATGGAGTCTACTATTTCCCGAGCGGTTCTTGCATCGCTGGCGAGTGGGTAGACAATCGCCCTGCCTTTGGCTATCAAGATATCGCAACATGGTGGTCTGGAGGGGATTACGACTTCTATTTTGGATCATTTGGTGAGACGCGAGATCGCAACTCTTCTCATATTTGGCGTCCCCATGGGTTTGGGGTGGCAGGGCGCATCAGAAGCGCTGAGTTTGTCTGTGGCGACTTCGACTACGGCGAAATTGACGAGAGCAAATCGCACGTTTATACCTGGAGGTAACTGCATCCTCGTGAGCGCCTTCTAGCTTCGTCTAAGAGCACCTTGATTTCACGGTTTGCGACAGTGCGTGTCCGCATCGCACATCGCGATGAACTTCGTCATACGGTTCGGCCAGCAGAATGGCTTCTTATCGAGTGGCCATCTGATGACGACCAGCCTCGAAAATACTGGCTCTCCAACCTCCCTGAAACGACTCCGTTGCATGAGCTCGTCGCACACGCGCAGAGACGTTGGCGCATTGAGCGTGATTATCAGGAGCTCAAAGGTGAGATCGGCCTCGATCACTATGAAGGCCAAAGTTGGCTGGGCTTCCACCACCACGCTACGTTGTGCATTGCCGCGTATCGTTTTCTCGCCGCAGAGCGCGGTATTCTTCGCCCTGCGGACATCTGCGCCGCACTCCCGCAACCTGCCCTACCCGAAAGCTTCCGACCCCGAGGATCAACGAGTGCGATATGAACGGCACGTACCCGCACGATCGCAACTCGCCGCCAAGCATTAACCGGAAAGCTTACGCGCCCACTCGAAAGTTGCACGACATGTCGCCGCCGTGGCATCCGACTTTTTTTGTCTCCACATTTATGACACAGTAGTATTAGCAGGCCGCGGAAAAACCCCCTGCGCCATCTCGAACCCGCTTGTTCCGTTGAAAACTTCGTCGCTCATCGGTCACAATAGCGCTGCTATTGCTCCCTCATCGCTCCTCGTTTCGACGAAGAATTCGGGTCCGATCTGGACACCGCGGATTTTTCGGCGCCCTGCCAGCGCGACCGAGTCACAGTGGTTCGTGCTTGGCAGTAGCGAGGTGAGACTCCGTTTCCCGCGGTGCTTTTTGACGGGGAACGCCGGGGCGGCGCGCAAAGCATGTTCATGTACATAGTTAAGCGCAATAGCTACTAGGGGTGCCATCATGCTCAGCGTAAGACAGTCGATCGCCGGCTTATCGGCGATCGCGGTATTGGCGTTCGCGGCTTCGACGACGTTGCCCGCGCGCGCGGAGGACGGCGTCACGGCGACCGAAGTCGTGATCGGCGGAACCGATCCATTCAGCGGACCGGCTTCGGCGTTCGGAGCCGTCGGCAAAGGCTCGCAGGCGTACTTTCAGTACGTGAACGACCACGGCGGCGTCAACGGCTGCAAGATCGTCTACAAAGATCTCGACGACGGTTATAGCCCGCCGCAGACGGTGCAAGTGACGCGCCAGCTCGTCGAACAGGAGAAGGTCTTCGCGATCTTCGCCTCGCTCGGCACGCCGTCGAGCACGGCGATCCGGCCGTATCTCAATACCAATAAAGTGCCGCAGCTCTTCGTCGCGAGCGGCGCCTCCAAGTGGGCGCACGACGCGGCGCAGTTTCCCTGGACGCTCGGCTGGCAACCCGATTACGAGTCCGAGGCCATCATCTACGCGCGCCATCTCCTCAAAGACAAGCCGGGCGCGAAGATCGGCATCATCTATCAGAACGACGACTTCGGTCAAGATTACCTCGCGGGCCTCAAACAAGGCCTCGGCTCGCACGCGACGCAGATCGTCAAAGAAGCGTCGTACGAATCGACCGATCCCGACGTCGGGTCGCAGATCTCGGCGCTCAAGGGTGCCGGCGCGGATACGCTGATGGTCTTCGCGACGCCGAAGTTCGCCATCCAGTCGCTGGTCGCGGCGGCGCAGCAAGGCTGGAAACCGCAGATCTATCTTTCCAACGTGTCGAGCTCGCAAGCCGTCATGCGTCTGGTCGCGAAAGCCGCCGGCGGCGAAGCCGCGACGAACGGCGTGATCACGACCCAGTATCTCAAAGATCCGGGCGATCCCAAGAACGCGAGCGATCCGGGCTACAAGCTCTACAAAGAGATCATGGACAAGTACCTGCCCGGCGACGACGCCGCCAACGGTTCCTACCTCGCCGGCATGGGCTACGCGTTCACGTTCGTCGACGCGTTACGCGCCGCGGGCAAGGATCCCACGCGAGAGAAGCTTCTCAAAGCCGCCCTCTCGCTGAACGAAACCAATAACCCGTTCCTCTATCCGGGAATCAACGTGGTCACCTCGGCGACGAACCACTTTCCAATCACTTCCGAGGCGCTCGTGAAGTACGACGCGGGCAAATGGGTGGCCACGGGACAGGTCATCGACGCGCGCTCTATCGTGAAGTCGGAGAAGTAGCGGGTTCCGCCCGGACGGCACTGAACTGCGACACGTCCACCGTCAGCGTGAGCGGACGGTGGATCTGCCGTTGCGCGAAGGCTTGCAAGTAACCGACTTGGGTCGGCGTGACCGGTTCTTCCGCGCGCACGAATAGGTCGATGCGAATGGGCCGAGCTAACCAATCGATCGAGGTGCCGACGAGTTGAACGCGTCGGAAGGTCTGCGTTTGATCGAGCAAGGCGGCACGCAAGCTCGCCTCAAGGTGCGACTGTTCGATCAAGCGCAGCGTCGCGAAGCCGAGCGGAATCGCGACCAGGGCGACGAGCGCGACCGTCGTCAGCAGGCCGCCGAGCGCGTGCCCTCTGCGCGCGAGCCCGCTCGCCGCGAACACCGCCGCGCACGCCAGCGTGATGCCGATGATGTTCGTGGCGAAGAGAAGCCCGGCGCCGTACGCGAGTTCCGAACGGCCCGAGGAGAGGGCGATGCCGACCACGCACAAGGGCGGCATCAACGCGACGGCGATGGCGGCGCCGCCCACGGAAGCGGCGATGCTCGCTCGAACCCGCGCGTAGCCGGCGATCGCGCCCGCTGCAAGCGCGACGCCCAGATCGAGCAATGTCGGTTGGCCGCGCGCGAGAATCTCGGAGCCCGGGGTCGGAAGGTTCACGACGAGCGACAGGAGCGCCGAAAAACCGACGGCCATCGCCGAACCGGCGGCGAGCGTGGCGGCGGCGCGGCGCAGGATGGCAAATTCTCCACCGACCAAGCCGAGCGCCAGCGCGACGATCGGCGACATCAGCGGCGCGATGAGCATCGCGCCGATGATGACCGCGACGCTGTTGGCGAGCAAGCCGAACGTCGCGATCGCGCACGACGCGCCGGTCAGCGCGAGGAAGGTTCGGTCGAGGTTCGCTTCGCGGGCGATTTCCGCTCCGAGTCGCGCGCGCTCCGTCGCGTCCGCCACCCTGCGGTCAGTCTTCTGCCGTTGCGCAGTCCAGCGGCGGCTCGGGAGCGGACTGTGCGAGCGGCGCGCCGCCGCCCGTCTTCAAGAGGCCGTCCGCGTCGGCAACGTCCTTCGCGAAGAAGGCGTTGACCTCGCGCATCGCCGCGTCGTATTCGGCGTCGATGCGCGCGGCGAGGTTACGCGTCGCGGCGCTCGGTGGGTTGCTGCCGGCCCGGAAGCCGATCAGCGATTCGAGGTCCTCGCGCACTTCGCCGGGACGCTGGATCGAATCTTCGTCGTTATGATAGTCGGCGGTCAGCGAGCCGCGAATCGCGTGGGCGCGGTCCGCGAGCGCGGTGAGGCCGCGTTTACGCGCGTCGGCTTCGAGCGCGTCGAGCCGGTTGAGCGCCGCATCGACGGCGGAGAAGCGCGCGGTCTGCGCGGTGACGAACGCGTGAGCCGCCACGTAATCCGCGTGCGTCAGCGCGACGCGCGGATCGGGCCGCACCTCGAGCGGCGCGCGCAAGGTGCGGCCGCCGAGCGTCATCTCCACGCTATAGTGCCCGGGAATCACGGCCGGCCCCGCGCGCGGGCCCTTGAAGCTTTCGCGCGCCGCGCCGTTCCAGCGCACGGGCCCCTGTTCGCGCAGATCCCATCCGACGCGGTTGAGCCCGGCGTCGTTCGTGACGAACGGTTGCGGTTTTTCTTCCACGCAGCGATTGCCGGTAATCGTTCGAATCAGCTTGTGCGTCGCATCGTAGATGCGGACGTCGGGCGGAGCGGCGCCGGGCGTCGTTTGGTAGAAAGCGATGGAAGCGCCCGCCGGCGGATTCTTCCCGTAATAGGCCGTGTAGGACTCTTCTTCGTCGGAGTGTTGCGCGAATTCATAAGCGGGGCGCGGCGCGAACAGGCGCGTGCCGGCGGCTTGCGCGGCCGGCAACTCGCGCACCGGCGTGAGATCGTCGAAGATGTAGATCGAACGCCCGTGCGTCGCGACCAGCAGGTCGTCGAAGCGCGGTTGGATGCGGATGTCGTACACCGCGACGGGCGGCATGTTGAGGTTGAAGGCGCGCCAGTGCGCGCCGTCGTCGTAGGAAGCGAAGATGCCGTTTTCCGTGCCTGCGAAGACGAGGTGCGGGTCGCGCGTGTCGGGCCGGATCGAACGCGCCGGCTGCAGCGCGGGGAGCCCGGCGGCGATCGCGGTCCAGCTCGCACCGTAATCGTGCGTGACGAACGCGTATGGCGCGCGGTCGCCGACGTAGTGGCGATCGTACACCGCGTAAGCCGTGCCGTCGCGCAGCGGCGAGGGCGCGACGATCTCGAAGCGGCCGTCGGGCGCGATGCCGCGCGGCGTCACGTTCTTCCAATGCGCGCCGCCGTCGCGCGTCAACTGCACGTACCCGTCGTCCGTGCCGACCCAGATCTCGCCTTCGGCGCGCGGCGAACCTTCGATGTCCAGGATCGTGTCGGTGTACTCGGCGCCGGAGACGTCCAGCGCGAGCGGGCCGCCCGAGGGCTGCTGGTGCGCCTTGTCGTTGCGGGTGAGGTCCGGGCTGATCGCGTGCCAGGTCTTGCCGCGATCGTGCGTTTGGAAGACGACGTCGCCGCCATACCACACGGTGTGCGGATCCCACGGTGCGAATGCGATGGGCGAATCCCAGTTGAAGCGATACTTGGCGCGCGAGATGTCGAACGACTCGAGCCCCGTTCCGAGCCACGGTTGCACGAACGTGTTGCGATGCGAGGTACGGTCGTAGACGCTAACGTTGCCGTCCTGGAGATCCGTCCACACGAGGTTGGAATCCGTGGGATCGGGCCAAGCCCACATGCCGTCGCCGCCGATCACGCGCTCCCAGGCGCGGTTGGGATTGCCGTTCGGATCGAGTGCGTTCGAGGGGCCGCAGAACGCATTGTTGTCCTGCAGCGATTCGCAGAGCCGGTACGGCGTTTCGTCGTCGTAGCCGATGTGGTAGATCTGCCCGATCGGCAGGTTCTCGTTATCGGACCAGTGGTCGCCGTCGAGGGTTAGCGCGTAACCGCCGTCCTCGCCGACGATGATGCGCTCGGGGCCGTTCGGCGCGATCCAGATGCTGTGGTAATCGACGTGGACGTCCTTCGCGATCTCCTTGAAAGTCTCGCCGCCGTCCTTGCTTTCGGAGAGCATTTCGGAAACGCCGTAGACGTGCTGCGCGTCCTTGGGGTCGACCGCGAGGTGCGTGAAGTAGAAGGGCCGCTGGTCGACCAGCGTGTTCTTCGAGACGAGCTTCCAGGTGGCGCCCGCGTCGTCCGAGCGCCACAGGATGCCGTCCTTGGATTCGATCAGCGCGTACACGCGCTTGGGATCGCTCGGCGCGACGGCCACGCCGATGCGGCCGGTGATGCCCTCGGGCAGGCCGTGGCCGGTCAGGCGCGTCCAGGTCGCGCCGCCGTCGGTCGATTTGAAGAGCCCGTCGTCGGGTCCGCCGCTGGTGAACGTCCAGGGCTTGCGGCGGAACTGCCACATGCCGGCGTAGAGAACTTTGGGATCTTTGGGGTCCGCGGCCATGTCGGAGACGCCGCTCTGCTGCCCGAGGTTCAGCGTGTTGCGCCAAGTCTTGCCGCCGTCGTCGGTGATATAGACGCCGCGGTCGGGGCTATCGGCGAAGAAGTCGCCCATCGCGCCCACGACGACGTGGTTCGGGTTGCCAGGGTCGACGACGATCGACGAGATCTGCAGGGTCTTCTCGAGGCCGGTGCTATTCCAGGTTTTGCCGCCGTCGTTCGATTTGTACAGTCCCGTACCGAAGCTGACGTCGTTACGCGGATTGGTCTCGCCGGTGCCGACCCAGACGACATCGTCGTTCGAGGGATCGAGCGCGATCGCGCCGATCGAGGAGACGCCCTCCTTATCGAAGACCGGCTGCCAGGTAGCGCCGCCGTTGCGCGTCTTCCACACACCCCCGCCCGCCGCACCCACGTAGTAGAGGAGCGGATTGCGGGCGGAGCCCACCACGGAAGCGACACGGCCGCCCGAGATCGCGGGGCCCACGGAACGCCAGCCCAGGCGGTTGTACGGAGGCGTGGGAGTAGGCGACGGTGAGGCGGCTGCGGCCGAGCCGGCCGCTGCGGTGGGGGAAACGGCCGCCGGAGCGGGGGAGCCGCTGGCGATCGGATTCGGGCGCTCGCCGGTCTGGGCTTCGAGCGGGCCGAACGTGGCGAACAGGGCAGTGGTGACGGCGAGAGCCGGTAGGAGGACGATGCGGCGCAACACCTCGCTGTGATTTTCAGCTTCGCAGGATTGTCCTAGTGTGGACAGATTCGCTCGCGGAGCGCGGGGTCGCGGGGTCGCGGGGCGCGGGTCCGGGCGCCGGCTCGTCCGAAAGCTCCACGCGTGCGAATCGTGATCGCGTCGGACACCCATGGCCTTCACGGCAAGCTCGCCGTGCCGGAGGGCGACGTGTTCGTGCACTGTGGCGATTTCACGCGGCGCGGCGAACTCAAGACCGTTAGCGATTTCGGCCGGTGGGTAGGCGCCCTCCCGCACCGGCACAAGGTCGTCGTGGCGGGCAACCACGACCGGACCTTCGAGGACGATCCCGAAGCGGCGCTGGCCGCGCTCGACGCCGCCGGGAACGGCCTGACGTACCTGCAAGACGCCGGAACCGAGATCGACGGCGTCCGTTTCTGGGGCTCGCCCTGGCAGCCGTGGTTCTTCGACTGGAGCTTCAACCTGCAGCGCGGCCCCGAGCTCGCCGCGAAGTGGGCGCTGATTCCGGAGGGGACGCAGGTGCTGATCACGCACGGGCCGCCGCTCGGGATCCTCGATCGCGTCTGGGGCGGCGACCGGGTCGGCTGCGCAGACCTACTGGAGCGCGTGCGCGAGCTGCAGCCGAAGGTTCACGCTTTCGGCCACATCCACGAAGGGTCGGGCATCGACGTGCGCGAGGGCACCACGTACGTGAACGGCTCGATCTGCGACGAACGCTATCGCCCGGTCAATCCGGCGCGCGTTATCGATCTGTAGCGGCGCCGCTTACGACGGCGCCGGCGACGGATCGTGAACTTCCGCTAATCCCTTCGTGGTGAAGGTGCCGGCTGTGAAGACGACCGTGCCGACGCACGGCGCCTTGGGGATCCAGTGACTGGTGAGGACCGTGACGACGTAAACGGTCGCGGGTCGCAGGCGGCCGAGCACATAGGCCTCGACGGTGCCATGCGCGTCCGGCGGCGGGCTGAAGGTGACCGGCGGAGCTGCTTTCGCCAGCGGCACCACGACGCCGTCACGGGACGTGAGCGCGACGGCGTAGGGCGCGCTCGGCAAGGCGGCGATGACGATCGTTGGGGCGTCGAGCGAAATGCCGGTTGCGAGGTCGTGCGGTGAGAGCAGCGTGAAGATCGGCGCCGGCGTCGGCGGCGGATAACCGCACGGCTGGGGACCGAGGACCCCTCCGGACGGCGCTTGGGCGACGGCGACGGCCCGGAGTGGAGGTTGCGTCGAGGCAGCAACGACGCCTGCGAACGCGGCGATGCCGCACAAAAGCGTACGAGCCGGCGTTCCATTGCGGTGGCGAGACATCCCCGGCTCCTGTTCGGCACGCGATGGATAAAAACCGCTAACTCACTCTTACTTTCCGGTATAGTGCGGCGCGCGCTTCTCCAAGAACGCGGCGACGCCTTCGATCGCGTCGCGCGTGGGGACGATGCGCGCGAACGCGGCTTCTTCGATCGCCAGACCGTCATCGATCGAGGCGTCCATGCCGCGGTGAATCGCCGATAAGGCTGCCGCCACGGTTAGCGGAGTTTTGGCGGCGAGCTCGCCGGCGAGGGCGAAGGCCTCACCGAGCAGGTCGTCGTCGGGGACGACCCGGTTCACGAGTCCCAGCTTCGCCGCTTCCTCGGCGCCGAAGCGGCGGCCGGTGAGGATCAACTCGATCGCGGCTTTGCGGCCTACGTTGCGCGGCAAGCGTTGCGTGCCGCCGAAGGTCGGGATGATGCCGATATTGATTTCCGCTTTCGAGAACGTCGCCGAGGCGGCCGCGAGCGCGACGTGCGTCGATTCCACCAGCTCGCAGCCGCCGCCGAACGCGATGCCGTTGATCGCCGCGATCACCGGCTTCGGAAATGACTCGACCCGCCGCGTCATCCGGTGGCCCGGCCGCATGAAGTGCGCGATCGCCTCGGCGGTCCCCGCCTGCATTCGCGGCGCGAACGCGGCGATATCCGCGCCGGCGCTGAAAGCGCGCCCCGCGCCGGTGATGACGACGACGCGGACGGCCGGATCGAGTTCGATGGCGTCGAGCTCCGCGACCAGCGCCGCCAACAGTTCGTTGTTCATCGCGTTGAGTTTCTCGGGCCGGTTCAAAGTGAGCAACGCGACGGCGCCGCGGTTTTCGCGTAGGATCGGTCCGGACATGACTAGCGGGTACCTCCGTAGACGAGCGTGGCCGCTGCGACGGGCGTTCCGTCGCGCTCGAGCGATAACGATCGAACGCGCTGCGTGGGCCGTACCAGCAGCGACGCCGTGCGGCCCGATGCGGCGAGCGCGCCGAGGTCGATGGTGTTGCCGGCCGTCGTACGCGCGAGCGCGTGCACCGTTCCGGCGGGTTCGTCGGCGATGATGTAGAGCCACGAGCCGTCGCGCGCGTAGAGGATCTTGGCCGCGACGGGCTTCGGCGACAGCGGCGTCATCGAGACGTGGTTGAAGTGGCTGTGCACGACGGTGACGAGCGCGAGATCGTCGGCGGCGACGCGGCCGCGCAGCGCGAGGGCCTGCCATCCGGCGACGAGGAACGCCAGCGCGAACACGGCGGCGATGGCCAGCCCGCGCAGATCCCACGCTCGCGTCGGTGCGACCGTTTGAAGCCGTGGTCGCGCGGACTCTCCGATGCGCCGCCCCAGTTCGGATGAAGGCTCCGCGGCCGGCAACGAGGCTGCCAGCGACGTAGCCACGTGTTGCGCCGCGGTCACGCGCTCCGCGCAGACCGTGCAGCCTGCGATGTGGCGTTCGACGTCGCGCGCGGCGTCGTCGTCGAGCACGCCGAGCGGGTAGAGCTCGGCTTCGTCGCCCAAGTGTTGCGTCACGCGCGCCCCTCCCCGGTGAGCGCGAGTTCGGCCTGCAGCTTCCGCATCGCCATCGCGATGCGGCTCTTGATCGTCCCCAGCGGAATGCCGAGCTCTTCGGCGATCTGCACGTGTGTCTTGTTTCCGTAATAGGCGCGTTCGATGGCGATCCGTTGTTCCTCCGGGAGTTTCGCTAATGCTGCCCGCACGCGCTGCGCCTCCACCGGATCGACCGAGGGCGGCTCGATCTCGGTTTCGGGTACGAGCCGGACGGCTTTGAGCTCGCGCGCGTCGCGCCGCGTTTGGCTACGCAGCATGGCGAGCGATTCGTTACGCACGCTCGCGACCAGATAGGCCTTCAACATCGCACGATTTCCTTCGAACCGGTTGGGCGCGCGCCAGACGCGCAGCAGGGCGTCGTGAACGCAGTCTTCCGCGCGCGCGTCGTCCGCGAGCGCGTGGCGCGCGACGCTGAAGAACAGCCGCGACCAGAGCGCATACGCCCCCTCGAGGCCGCCCGGCCTGCGAGCCGCGAAGTCTTCGACGAGCGCGTCCACTTCGGAGGGCGCATACGGTGTCGCTCGGTTCACACCTGGTGTATGCCACCGCTCCCGGCCGCGGATTGGCCGCGGCCACTCATCCGCGCTCGCCGCCGGCGGCGTATCGGGGGCATGAACGCATTGATCTTCGGCCTGCGGCCCGTGCTGCTCGCCCTCGCCCTCGCCGCCGGCGCCGATGCCGCCGAGCCGGCCTTACCGCCCGCCGTGGCCACGGTACACATCAAGGATTTCAAATATAACCCGACCCCGCTGACCGTGCACGTGGGCGACCGGGTCACCTTCGTCAACGACGACGACGAAGCGCACACCGTCACCGCCGCCGATAAGTCGTTCGACTCCGAAGGACTCGACGGCGCGGGCACGTGGCAGCACGTGTTCGCCAAGGCCGGCACGTTCCGCTATTTCTGCGAGCTGCATCCCTATATGAAGGCCACGATCGTCGTCGTGCCGGCAGCGAAGTGAGGTCGCGTCGATGAAGCGCGACGACTTCCTTAAGCACGTAGCCTGGACCGGGACCGGCATCGCCTGGTCGCTCTCGCAGACCGGTCTCTTCGAAGCGCGCGCCGCGGAAGCGGCGGGCGACGGAACCTCATTCGTACAGATCAGCGACAGCCATCTCGGTTTCGCGCGGCCGGAGAACCCCGACGTCGCAGGGACGCTACAGAAGACGATCGACGCGATCAACGCGCTGCCCGTGCAGCCCGCGTTTGTCGTTCATACCGGCGACGTCACGCATCTCTCCAAAGCCGCGCAATTCGATACCGCTAAGCAGCTGCTCGGAACGCTCCGGGCGCCGCTGATCGTCTTGCCCGGCGAGCACGACGTCATCGGCTCGCCCGATAACTTCTTCGCGGCCTTTCGCCGCAGTGACGCGCCCCAGGGGTGGTTCTCGTTCGATCAAGGCGGCGTGCACTTCATGGCGCTCGTCAACGTCTTCAACTTCGAGATCGACGGAAAGCTTGGCGCCGAACAGTTGGATTTCGTCGAGAAGGATCTCGCCGCGCAGAAGCGCTCGACGCCGATCGTCGTCTTCGCGCACGTTCCGCTCTACGCGCTCTATCCCACGTGGGGCTGGACCACGGAAGACGGCGCGCGCGTGCTCGCGGCGCTACGCCGATTCGACGCGGTGACGGTGTTGAACGGCCACATCCATCAGATCGTGCAGCATACCGAAGGAAACATCCGGTTCGCGACCGCCGCATCGACGGCATACCCGCAGCCCGCCCCGGGTACGGCGGCGGCGCCCGGGCCGCTCAAGGTTCCCGACGGAACGTTGCTCGGCGTGCTCGGGTACCGTAGCGTCGCACTGAGCCGCGGCCCGGCCACGCTGACGGACCATTCGTTGCAGGCCTGAGGCGGGCGAAGCGGCGGCAGCGAAACGTCGCGGATGAGCCTTGCGTTCCTCGACCTGCCGATCGTCCTCGCGCCGACTGCGGGCGCCGCCACCGTGGACCTCGTTGCCGCCGTTAGCGAAGCCGGCGGCTTCGGAATCCTGCCCTGCGCCTACTCGGCGCCGGACCAGATCCTCCGGGACGTGGCCGCGTTGCGCGCGGCGACGCGGCGCCCGATCGGCGTCAACTTGTTCGTGGAGCAACAGCCCTACGAGCGCGACCACGCGCGCATCGCGTCGTCGCACGCGGCGCTGCGCCGTTATCGCGACGAGCTCGGCATCCCGCATCCGGACGTTCCGGCCGCTCCCCCGGAGCATTACGCGCGCCAGATCGAGGCCGTGCTGGAAGCGCGACCCGACGTCTTCACGTTCACCTTCGGAATTCCCGAAGCGGACGTCCTGGCGCGCTTCCGCGAAGCGGGGATCTTCACGCTGGGCACCGCGACGACGGTCGGGGAAGCGCGCGCGCTGCGGGATGCCGGCGTGGACGGAATCTTCGCGCAGGGATCGGAGGCGGGCGCCCATCGCGGCACGTTCCTCGCGCCCGTCGAGGAGTCGCTGGTCGGCACGCTCGCGCTCGTGCCCCAAGTCGTCGACGCGACCGGGTTACCGGTAATCGCGGCGGGCGGTATCGGCGACGGCCGCGGCGTGGCGGCCGCGCTGGCGCTGGGCGCGGTCGCGGCGGCGCTCGGGACGTCGTTTCTGCTGGCGCGCGAATCCGCCATCGCGCCGGCCTATCGCGCGGCACTCAAGAGCGCGCGCGCCGAGCACACGATGTTGACGCGCGTCTTCTCGGGGCGCAGCGCGCGCGGCATTCCCAATCGGGCGACGGCGGAAGTACGCGATCCCGAGGACGTCGCACCGTATCCATTTCAAAACGCGATGACGCGCGACGTGCGTAACGCCTCCGCCGCAACCGGCAACGCGGAATTCCTTTCGCTCTGGGCGGGCCAAGCGGCGGCGCTCGCGCGCGAAGCGCCCGCGGCGGAGATCGTCGCATCGCTCGTGCGCGAGGCACGCGCCGCACTCGATGCGGCCCGTCCGCGCATTCCGGGATAACGCCGCGCCGGCGTCATCCACGCGTGTTCGCGGCGGCGTAACGAGCAACGAGACCACGTCTCGCTCACACGCATCCGCTTCAAAGAAAGATCGCTAACCGTGAACACGCACGCACTCGCATGCATCCTCGGCGCCTTGGTCGCCGCGCCCCTCGCCGCCTCCGCGGCGACTCAGCCCGATATTCCGGCTCGTGATACCGGCACGTTTCTCATCGTCGACTCGCAGTCGGGTCGTACGCTCGCAACGCTCGTTCCCGTCGACGGAACGACGCGCGAGTTTCGGCTGCTCGGCACGGTGACGGCCCGGGGCGGCGCTTTCGTCGAAATTCAGCCGCAAAGGATCCCGTCGCCGTTGACGCCCGGTCAGATCGAACGGGCTCGGCTCGCAGTTCAGAACGAGCAATTCTATGCCGCACCCGACGCCGGCAGTCGCGGCTGGTAGGTCGGACCGCAAACGCTGCCGAGTCGTCATCCGCGCAGCCCGGTGGCGACGTAGAGTGAGTGGAACACTCAATAAATCCCGATTGCATACGCAAAGGATACCCTCGATGAACAAGCTCGTTTCGACCCTCGCACTCGCGGCCGCGCTCGGCGCGCCGCTCGCCGCCCCCGCGCAAACCTCCGCCGCCGTCTCGCTGCCCACGACGAAGTTCGTGATCGCGGATATCGGATACGAAAGCTATCTCGACATGATCATCGAGCAGGGCTCGAACGAAGCACGGCCCCCGCATATGAAGTGCGACGCGCCCAAGGCCATGACCGCAGCGCACGTGCCGGCTCCCGCGCCATCGCCCGCGCCTTCCTTACCCGAGCGCAAGGCTGCGCAAAAAGACGACGGCGCCCACGTCATCGCGGCGCTTCCGGTCGCCATCCCAACGGAAGCGGGTTTGAACGCCTGTCGCTAACGGCGAGCCGGCACGTCCGGATGTCGCGGAAGAACGCGCGCAGGTCTTCCGCGAGCAACTCCGGCCGTTCGAGCGCGGCGAAGTGGCCGCCGCGCGGCATCTGGGTCCAGCGCGCCACGTCGAAGAAGCGCTCGGCCCACTCGCGCGGCGGTGTGACCAATTCCTTGGGAAACGTCGCGAAGCCGAGCCGCGGCACGATTCGCTCGTCGTCGTCGAAATACATCGGCGTCGCGAGCGATTCGCGCTACAGACGCACCGACGAACCGATCGTTCCGGTGAACCAGTAGATCGAGATGTTCGTGAGCAGCTCGTCGCGTGTGAAGACGCACTCCACGTCGCCGCCGCAATCGCTCCAGGTGCGAAACTTCTCGACGATCCACGCCGCCAGCCCGGTGGACCCGTCCACGAGTCGCTGGTCGGTACCCTCGCGCTCGTGCCGCAAGTCGTCGATGCGACGGGCTTACCGGTGATCGCGGCCGGCGGCATCGGCGACGGTCGCGGCGTGGCGACGGCGCTGGCTCTCGGCGCGGTCGCTGCCGCGCGCGAAGCGTCCGCGGCGGAGATCGTCGCGTCGCTGCTGCGCGAAGCACGCGCTGCGACCGAGACCGTCCGTTTGCGACTATCGAAGTGAGCGCCGCGAGCGGCCGTGCGACGCCGCACCCGGTGCGGCCCATCGCGGCCGGGACCGGCGGCCTGAAACACCGGGGCTTCTAGCGCGTACCTTGGAGCGGCGCCGGCGCCTGGCCGTCGCACGGAGTCGAAGGTGAACTTGACGAGTAAAGCGTTTTGGCTAGGCGCGTTTCTTGCGTGTGCGGTTTTGCCGGCGCGCGCGCCGGCCGGCGCGGACGATCTTCCCAGCATCGCGGTCCCCGCGCTCGCGACGGCACCGGCCATCGACGGAACGGCCGGGCCGGCGTGGGCGCAAGCCGCGACGGTTCGGCTCGCGACCGACTTCACGAATCGCCGTCCGGCCGACGAGCAGACGAGCGTGCGCGTCGCTCAGGATCCCGATGCGCTCGACGTCGCCTTCGAGGTGACCCAGAGCGAGCCGCTCGTCGAGTCCACCGTCACGAACGGCTCCAGCGTCACGAGCGACGACTACGTCGAAGTCGCGCTCTCACCGAACGGGCCGCTCGGCTTCCAGTACGCATTCTACGCCAACCCGCGCGGCGCGCGGTACCAGACGTCCAGCGAGAACAGCGCGTACGCGCCGCCGTGGGAAGCCGCCGTCACGCACCGCGCGGGCGGCTACACCGTCACGATGCGGATTCCGCTCGCGATCATACGCAGCGGCGGCCTCACGTCGTGGCGCGCGCAGTTTCTGCGCGCGACCGTGCACGCGAACGCGCTCGACGTGTGGTCGTTCGACGCTCGCGCCTCCAACGTCGCCGATGCGACGTTCTTCGGAACGTTGAGCGGCATCGGCACGCAGGCCGGCGCCACGGCGGCGCGGCCGCGTGCCCGCGCGCAGATCTACGGACTGGGCGAACTCACCACCAAAGCGAACGGCGGCGACACGTCGCGCGTCGGAGCGGACATCGCGCTACCGGTCGCGCCGACGGCCTCGCTGCTGGCTTCGTTTCATCCGGATTATTCCAACGTCGAAACCGACCAGCAGACGATTTCGCCCACGGCCTTCCCGCGTTCGTATTCCGAAGTCCGCCCGTTCTTCACGCAGGCGGCGCAGCCGTTCAACGCCACGTTCTCGTGTAACAATTGCCCGCAGTTGCTCTACACGCCGTCGATTCCGACCTTTCGCGACGCCTATGCGCTCGAGGGGACGCAAGGGCCGTTGACGTACGCGGCCTTCGACGCGGTAGGCGAAGGCCGCGACGACAGCGCCGAGGCGCTCGACTACAGCGTCTCCAACACGGGCCGCGCGCTCGCGCTGAGCTTACAGAACGTCACCGTGAATCTCGCCGGCGGCCTCCGCGACGAGGTCAGCTCGCTCGCGAGCGGCTACATGAACCAGCACTCGCATCTGGGCGCGTACCTCAACTACGGAACGGAAAGCGGGTCGCTCGTCAGCAATTCCGCGCAGGGAACGTACTATCAGTCCGGCTTCGTGTACGCGACGGCCACGACCGTCGCCGTCGCGAGCTGGCAGCATCTGGGCGCCCAGTTTGCTCCGCTGGATGCGTACGTCACCCAAAACGATATCGACGGGCCGCAAGTCTACGCGAGCGAAACCGTCCCCTTCAAGGCCAAGACCATCCTGCACGACCTCGCATTCTCGACGTACCTCGCCGATTTCAAGAATCACCTCGACGAACCGGCCCAGAACGACGCGAACGCCCAACTGAACGCCGATTTCCAGAATCTCGTCTCGGTGCACGCGTATTACAACGAGAGCGCCGTCCGCACGTTCGCCGGCGAGTTCCTCCCCTTCGACGAGAGCGGTTTTCTCGCCGGTTACAAGATCGCCACCGCCACGCCGACCTACGTCCAGTATAGCGGCGGCCCGTATTATCACGGGCATCTCGACGCGTGGACCTATCTCACGACGTTGCCCGTGGTGCGTAGGTGAAGGTCACGTTCGAAGCCGACCGGAGCGCCTACTTCACGCAGTACCCGGCCGAACCGGGCGGAACGCAGTGGCTCGAGCGCGCGTCGCTCGATTACCAGCTCAATCGCGAAGCGCAGTTCGACCTCGGCGTCCGGCGCGTGCTCGGTTCGCCGTTACCCGTCTCGTACGCCGCGCCGGTCTTCACACCCGTCGACGCGAGCAACGTGACCGCGGCGTTCCACTATCTGGCCCGCAACGGCCACGGCGAATTCTACCTGGTCTACGGCGACCCGAACAGCCTCGCGACGACGCCGGCGCTGTTCTTGAAATACATCCTCTACCTCGGCGCGCCCAAGGGCACGTAGCTTACCGGATCTCGCGGAAGAACGCGCGCAAATCCTCGGCGAGCAACTCCGGCTGCTCGAGCGCCGCGAAGTGGCCGCCGCGCGGCATCTCGGTCCAGCGCGCGACGTCGAAGAAGCGCTCGGCCCACTCGCGCGGCGGCGTGACCAATTCCTTGGGAAAGGCCGCGAAACCGAGCTGCGGCACGACGCGTTCGTCGTCGTCGAAATGCATCGGCGCCGCGAGCGATTCGCGGTAGAGCCGCACGGACGACCCGATCGTGCCGGTGAACCAGTAGATCGAGATGTTGGTGAGGAGTTCGTCGCGCGTGAAGACGCTCTCCACGTCGCCGCCGCAATCGCTCCAGGTGCGAAATTTTTCGACGATCCAGGCCGCCAAGCCGGCGGGCGAGTCGTTGAGGCCGTAGGCCAAGGTCTGCGGCTTGGTGCGCTGGATGTGGCTGTAGCCGCCTTCGCGTTCGGCGAAGCTCGCACCGTCGGCGAAGAACTGCCGTTCGCGTTCGCTCAGGGGATGCGCGGCTTGGTATCCCGGCGATTTCTTGAGCGAGAACGGCATCATGTTCAGGTGCAGCCGCGCCACCGATTCGGGATGCAGGCGCGCGAGCCAAGCGGAGATGCTCGCGCCGAAATCGCCGCCCTGCACGCCGTAGCGCCGGTAGCCCAAACCTCGCATCAGCGTGGCCCACAGCTCCGCGATCGCTCGCGGCGTGACGCCTGGCCGCTGCGGCCGGCTGGAGAATCCGAACCCGGGCAGCGACGGAACGACGACGTCGAACGCGTCGGCCGGATCGTGCCCGAAGCCGGCCGGATCCACGAGCATCGGGATCAGCCGCGTCATCTCCGCGAACGAGCCGGGCCAGCCGTGCGTGATCAACAGCGGAAAGGCTCGCGGCGATTCGCTACGGAGGTGAACGAAATGGACGTCCAAATCGCCGATCGACGCCAGGAACTGCGGCAGGCGATTCAGTTGCGTTTCGCGCGCGCGCCAGTCGAACGTGCCCGACCAGTGCGCCGTCAGGGAGCGCAAGTACGTCCGGTCGGTGCCTAGGTCCCACCCGCCGCCGGCGTACTCGTCGGGCCAGCGCGTCCGCGCCAAGCGCTCCCGCAGATCGGAGATCGCAACTTCCGGAATGCGGATCGTGAAGGGCCTGATGCGGAGATCGTGCACGGCGCGCTGCTGCAGCCGTTAGCGCTTGTGGTCGATGCGAATGAGGGTCTGTTGCATGAGCGCGCACGGCATGCGCGCGCCGTCGCGGTCGACGGAGACTTCGACGCTGCAGATCGTCAACGTGCGGCCGCTGCGCACCACGTTGGCTTCGGCACGCAGGAGGCCGTCGAGCGCCGGAGCGATCAGATTGATCTTGAACTCGACGGTTAGCACCTCGGCGCTGTGGGGAAAGAGCGTCAGCGCGGCGTAGCCGCCGGCGGAATCCGCGATCGCGCTCGTGATGCCGGCGTGAAAGTATCCGTGCTGCTGCGCGAGTTCTTCGCGAAAGGGCAGCACGATCGTGCAGCGTCCGGGCGAGAGCTCCGCCATCGAGGCGCCGAGGAGTCGCATGGCGCCTTGTTGGGCGAAGCTGTTGCGAACGCGATCTTGCCAAGCGTGATCGCGCGGGGAGAAGGCGCGCTCCATCATGCGCCGGCGGTTCCTTCGGACATTTCCAAGACGATCTTCCACTCGCGTGGATGGACGGGTTGCACCGACAAACGAGAGCCTTTCTTGAGTAACACCATCGTGGCGGCCAGAGCGGGATTCGCGCGCAGTTCCGCGAGCGACACGAACCGCGGCAAGCGGCGCTCGAACGCGACGTCGACCATCTCCCAAATCGGCTTCGCCTCGGTCGCTTTGGGATCGAAATACGGGCTCTTGCGGTCGCGCGCCGTGAAATCGGGATAGGCCTCGCGCACGACTTTGACGATGCCCGCGATGCCGGTGTCCTTCGTGCTGCTATGGTAGAAGAACCCCAAATCCCCAACGCGCATCTCCTTCATCAGGTTGCGCGCCTGATAGTTGCGCACGCCGCTCCACTCCGTGCGGCCTTCGCGTTCGAGGCGGTCGAATCCGTAGGTTTCCGGTTCGCTCTTGAAGAGCCAATAGTTGTGCGGCACAGAAATTCGCTCCGTGAGGCCGTCTTTCGTCGCGGCGGCACCGCCGGACCCTTTCCGCTACGGCGATTTGACCGGGCCTGATATGATGGGGGACGCGATGGAACAACGAAGCGTCATCCGGCGCACGGCCGAGGGGTGGGAAGGCGTCGAGCGCGAGGGCTACGTGCCCGGCGTACCGACCGCGGTGGTCCGCCACACCCTGATCGGCGGCCGCAAGGCCGCCGCCGCGGAGCCCGGGCCCTCGAACGAAGTCCGCTACTTCGACCTCCCGCCGGGCACCGTGTCGCGGCTGGAAAAGCACGAGCACGAGCATTTCGTGATCGTGGGCGAAGGCGTCGGGCACGCGATCGTGGGCGAGACGGTGCGCGAAGTGCGCCGGCACGACGTCGTCTACATCGGGCCGCTCGTGCCGCACCAGTTCGTCAATCGCGGCAGCGAGCCGTTCGGCTTTTTCTGCATGGTCGCGGCCGAGCGCGACTTTTCACAGGAACTTTCCGCCGAGGAACTCGAGCGCTTGATGGCATCGCCCGCCGGCGCATACGCCGATCCGCACGGCGCTCCGCCGCCGCGCGCTCGGGTGAGCGCCGCCGCCTCGCGCTAGCTTCGCTCGCGGTTCGCCGCGTCGGCGAGCCCGATCGTATGCGCGATCGCGTCGCCCGCGATCGTGCCGTGTCCGGGGACGACGTGCCGCGGCGCGTAGGCGCGGAGCACGGCGCGAATGGAAGCGGGCCACGCCGCCACGTTCGCGTCGCCGAGGTTACCGAGATCGTTCGCGGTCGTCGATTTGACGAGGCAGCCGCCGAAGAGTACGCCGTCGCTCGGCACCCATACGACGACGTTGTCGAGCGTGTGCCCCGGACCCGGATAGCGCACTTCGATGCTGCCGAGCTGCTGCGGCTGTTTCTCCACGTCGTGGAGCGGTTCGGGTGCGGTGAAGCCGTTATCCCGGGCGAGACCGATCGTCAACGGATTGCCGAACGCGGGGATGCCGCGTTTGGAGAGTTCGTCGATGCCGCCGAGGCGGTCGTTGTGGAAGTGCGTCACGACCGCTCGGGCGACCGCGGGTTGCGGCAGCCGTCCCCACGCATCGAGGATGGCGGCGGTTTGCGCCGCATTCCAGCCGGTGTCGATCAGCAGCGCCTCGTTGCCGTCCACGACGATCGCGCCGTTGGCGGGATAGTATCCGAGGCCGTCGACCGGCGACGTCGTCGTGTGCAGCCAGACGTTCGGGCTCAAGCGGTCGAGCCAGACCGTTTCGTCGATGCGGCGCATGCCGGGTAGCGCGGCCTCGAGGGCCTGCGGATCGCCCGGGCGCGCAGCCGCCGCGCGCGCGGATGCGGCCGCGGCGGGCCGGGCCGCCGCCGCCCCGAGCGCCAAAAGGCCACCGACGAACGCGCAGCGCGTGCACATCAGCGCGGCCTCGCGTGCGGTAAGGCGTGACCTTCGAAGGCGTCGAGCGCGGCGCGCTGCGCGTCGCTCCAGGGCGCGGTCGCGTTCCCGCCCACGGAGCGCACGATCGCCACGCGCGACATCGCGCGGATGGTTCCGTCGGCGCCGGTGACGGCCTGATCCATCGTCGCGCTCGAGCGCCCCAGCGACACCAGTTTGGAATGCACGTGCAGCGGTTCGTCGTAAAAGCACGCGCCCATGTAGCGCAGGCGCAGCTCCGCCGTCACGTGCTGGAACGCGAAATCGCCGGGCTCCGGATCGCCCGCAGATTTGAAGTACTGCAGACGCGACAGTTCGAGATAGGCGGGATAGACGACGTTCGAGACGTGGGCCTGCCCGTCGCATTCACAATAACGTGGCCGAACCTCGACGGCGAAACGAAACGAAGCCAGCCACGCCGTCTCGTGACCGGCCTCGTAGAGCGAAAGCAACGGCGCTTGAGGAGTTTAGTGCAGGTTGATGACGGGCGTGGGCTTGGCTTTGCCTTCGAAGGCCGTTCCGAGCACGGTCTCGAGCTCGCCGTTCTCGGCCATCGGTCCGAGGATATCGGTGTCGCCGTAGAATTTGCCCGCGATGAACACCTTCGGTAACGTCGGCCAATTGGTCATCTGCGAGAGCACGTCGCGTTTGGGCATGTTCTCCAGCACGTCGACGACCTCGAACGGGTAGCCGAAATGGTTGAAGAACTGGATCGTCTCCAAGGTGAACCCGCAGCGCGGCATGTCCTTGGTTCCCTTGCCGTACACGAGGATCGTGTTCTCGGCGATTTCGCGTTCGATCTCTTGACGGATCGCGTCGACTGACATCGTTCTTTCTTACTCCAAGACTTCAGTGCGGATGGACATGGCGTGAATGCGGCCGTCGGCGCGCGCCTCGGCGAGCGCCCCCTCGACCATCCGGTGACGATCCATCAGGGGCACCCCGGCGAACGCCTTCGAGCGTACGAACACGTTGAAGTGGTCCATGGTGCCGGTCAGGTCGACGACGTGCACCTGGGCATCCGGCATCGCCCGCCGCACGAGCGCGGTCATCGTTTGTTCGTCGATCATGGCCGCGCTCTGTTCGCGAGTTCGGGCCGCGGCCCCCGTAAGGCCAGCCAGAACTCACGCGCCTCGCGTAAGGTCTCGGGCAGCGGCGCGGCGCTACGCCGCATCGCGCCGGCGACCCCCGCGGCCAGCACGATGGACGCGGCGCCGCACAGGATCGCCGCCACGCCGCGCGCTTCGAAGGCGCCCAAGCGCAGCCGGCTGGCCTTGACCAGCGGCTTCGGGCTGAAGGGCGCGAGGAACGAGCTGCTTTTCGGCATTTGAGTCCGGCGCCTTCGGGGTCGGTGGGAAGTGCCCTGGGCGTGGCAACGGAGACGGGGAACGCTTGCGAACGAAGCCGTACATCCTCGGATGGCTACCTCGAACGGTTTCTGGAACGTGCCCGAGACGTTCAACTTCGGGCGCGACGTCGTCGATTCGCTCGGGCGGGAAAACCGCCGCGGACTGTTGTTCGTCGATGCGGCCGGGAAGCAGACGGAATCGTCCTTTCCCGAGATCGCGGAGCGGACGCAGCGCTGGGCCGGGGCGTTTCGCGACCTCGGCATCGCCAAGGGCGAACGGGTCGTCGTGCTGCTGCCCAAGATTCCGGCCTGGCTGTACGCGATGGTCGGGCTCGACCGGCTCGGCGCGGTCGTGATCCCGTGCTCGGAGCAGCTGCGCGCCAAGGACCTCGCCTTCCGGGCCAACCACAGCGAGGCGACGACGATCGTCGGGCACGTCAGCAACCGCGCCGAAGTCGACCTGCTGCGCGCCCAGGCGCCGGGGGTGACCCGTTACCTGCTGGTCGGCGGCGACGCCGAGGGCTGGACGGCGCTCGACGCGCTTGCCGCGGAGGCGGAACCGTTCGCCGGCAATCCGACGCAGCGCGACGAGATGGCCTACATCGTCTACACCAGCGGCACGACCAAGGATCCCAAAGGCGTCGTGCACACCCACGCCTACACGTACGCCAAACGCATGCAAGCCGAGGCCTGGCTCGATGCCCGGCCCGAGGACCTGGTCTGGTGCACGGCCGGGACCGGCTGGGCGAAATCGCTCTGGAACGTGCTGCTCGGGCCATGGTCGTGCGGCTCGGCGATCGTGCTCGACGAGGGCGGCTTCGATCCGGCCAAGCGCATGGACCTCATCCGCGATCTCGGCGTCAACGTGCTCTGCCAGGCGCCGACGGAATATCGGCTCGAGGCGAAACTCGAGGGTCTCGGCGAGCGCTGGAAGCTGCCGGCGCTGCGGCACTGCGTCTCCGCGGGCGAACCGCTCAATCCCGAGGTGCTCGCGCGCTGGCGCGATGCGTTCGGCCTGACGATTCTCGACGGCTACGGCCAGACCGAGAACTCGCTGCTCGTGGCCAACGTGCCTGGCCGCGAGGTTCGGCCGGGCTCGATGGGCATGCCGACGCCGGGGCATGAGGTCGAGGTCGTCGATGCCGATGGGAAGCCGTGCGAACCGGGCGAGGTCGGCGACATCGGCGTGCGCGGCGATCCGCCGACGCTCTTCCGCGGTTATTACAAGAACGAGGAAGAGACGCGCGCTTCGCGCCGCGGCGAATGGTACCTGACGGGCGATCGCGCGCAGAAAGACGACGACGGCTATTTTTGGTTCGTCGGCCGGGCGGACGACGTGATCTCCTCGGGCGCGTACCGTATCGGTCCGTTCGAAGTCGAGAGCGCGCTGTTGGAACATCCCGCCGTCGCCGAATCCGCGGTCGTGGGAAGCCCCGACGCCGATCGCGGCAACGTCGTCAAGGCGTTCGTGGTCCTGCGGCCCGGCTACGAGGCCGGCGCGGCGCTCGCGAAGGAACTTCAGGAACATTGCAAACGCGTGACCGCGCCGTACAAATATCCGCGCGAGATCGAATTCGTCGACGAGCTGCCGAAAACGCGGTCGGGGAAGATCCGGCGCGTCGAACTCCGGCAGGCCGAGCTCGCGAAGAAAGGCGCGACCGCCGCGAGCGGCTTCGTCTGAGCGGCGCGGCGCGGAGCAGCCACCGAAACACGCGCGGCCGGGCCGCGTACAAGCCGGTGAGATGAACGACGGTCCGCGGCCGCCCGATCCCAACGACCTCACGCAGCCGATGCCCCGCGTGACGCCGCCCCCGCCGCCCTCGCGCCCGGCCGCGGGCCCGGGTCCGGGGCCCGCGTACGGTTCGGTGCGTCCGACGGGGCCGTACCGGCACCAGTTCGGCAACGTCCCCGCGTATCTGCTGGCGCGGCTCGCCGCGTTCGCGGTCGACGTGCCGGGCGTCGCGTTCGTGCTCGCGACCTTCGGCTTCAACGCCTACGACCGCGGCCTGTTTCTGATCGCGGGGCGCGACCGCGCGGGCTTCGATACCCTGGCGCTCGTCGCGCTCGCCGCGGCGTTGGCTTTTGCGTTTCTCTGCGAGGCGATCTTCGGGACGACGCTCGGCAAGCTGCTCTTCGGCTTGCACACGCGCCGCTTCGACGGCAAGCATCCGGGTGTCGGTCGCGTGCTCGTGCGCCATCTGCTGCGGCCTCTCGACGTGCTGCTCGTCGGTCCGCTCCTGGCGCTCGTGACGCCGCGCCATCAACGCGTCGGCGACTTTGCCGCCGGCACGGTCGTGAGCGCGAGCCCACTGCGTTTCTTCGCCCCGGTCGTCGGCATTCTGCTCTGCGCCGCCATCGGCTTCGCTCAGGTGCAATACGGCGGCGGCCTGACGTCGGCCATCGGCGTGGCCGCCGAAACCGGAAACTACGGTCCCGATGCTTATGCGCAACTCGCGTCGTTGTTGGGACTCGGTGCGGCGGGCGCCGCCGTGAAGCCGCTCGCGAGCCCGGCCGCGCGCGTGACGCCCGAGGCGACCGTGGCGCCGGCGGCAGCGCCGTCGGAGGAACCGGCGACGGAACCGGCGGCGGAACCGAGCGCCGCCGGTTCCGTCGAGCCGGCCGACGACGCGTCGCCGGAAGCAACTGCCGGCGCTTCGGACGAGTCGCCGGAGCCGGGGTGAACGAAAGGACAGCCCGGGTATCATCCAACACTAGTCGCGCATGAAAGCGGTACGGCTCAACGAACTCGGCGGCCCGGAAAAGCTCGTCGTCGAGGACGTTCCGAAGCCGTCGCCCGGTGCGGGCGAGGTTCTCGTCCGCATCAAACGCGCCGCATACAATCGGCGCGACGTGTTCATCACCCAGGGCCTCTATCCCGGCATCACGTTGCCGCGAACGCTCGGGTCGGACGGCGTGGGCGAGGTCGCCGAATTGGGCGCGGGCGTCACCGGTTTCGAGCTCGGCGCAGCGGTCGTCATCGACCCCGAACTCGGCTGGCTCGGCGAAGAGCCGCCCGCCGCAGGCAACATTCTCGGCATGCCGCAGGACGGCACGTTCGCGGAGTACGTGGTCGTGCCCGCGGTCAAGGTGCATCCCAAGCCGGCGCCGCTCAGCGACGACGAAGCGGCTGCGCTTCCGCTCGCCGGGCTCACCGCGTATCGCGCGACCTTCACGCGCGGCCGCATCACCAAGGACGACGTCGTGCTGATTCCCGGCGTGGGCAGCGGCGTGCAAACCTTCGTGCTGCTGTACGCGGTGCACGCCGGGGCACGCACGATCGTCACCTCGGGCAGTGATGCGAAGCTGGAACGCGCCAAAGCGCTCGGCGCCGATGTCGCGATCAATTACAAGACCGATACCGATTGGCACAAGACCGCGCGCAAGGCGGCCGGCGGCACCGGCCCGACGCTCGCCGTCGACTCGACCGGCGGCGACACGCTCACCAAGGTCATCGATATCGCCGGCGCGGGCGGTCGCGTCGTGATCTACGGCGGCACCCAGGGCGACGCGAAGGTACGGCCCTTTTCGATCTTCTGGAAGCACCTCGACATCCTGGGCACCTCGATGGGCAGCCCGAGCGATTTCGCCGGCATGCTCGCCCTCTTCGCGGGTGGCCTCAAACCGGCCGTCGACCGCGTCTTTCCGATGGCGGAAGCGGCCGCGGCCGCCCGGCATCTGCTCGACGGCGATCAATTCGGGAAGGTCGTCCTCGCGATCGACTGAGCGTTCTTCAGGCCTCGACGATGAGGTCGCCGCGGGCGACCGCGTTCACGGCTTCGTCGAGACACTCTTGCCGCTCGCGCCGCTCGTCGCGCATGCGCCGCTCGACCCAGGCATCGAGGCTCTCGGTCCGTCCGGTCGCACGATCGCGCAGGCGGCTCGTGCCCGTCAGGACGGGGGTTTGCGAGACGTCGGGATGGTGTGGTTCGTGCGGCGCCATACGCTTATCGGTACCCGGCGCGGCTCGTCGCGTCACGGGGCACTGAACGCGTTCATGTTCGTATCCGCTAGCGCCGCCGCGACGTTCGGCAAAATTGGTTGGTAGGAATACTCAAGTGCGTCACTTTTTCTCCGAAGGGATAGTCAAGTACCCCGCCGACCGTCGCAAGCCGTTCGAAGGGAGCAGAGTGAACCTGAAATGACGACCAGCTTGGCGGAGCGCACGGCGCTCGACCACGCCGGCGCCCTAGATGACCTTTCGTTTTTCGAATTCGAGCTCGCCAGTGGGGCGCGTCCGGGCATCGGTGATGTCGAGGCGTTGCTCGAACGGGTCCGCTCGTTTTCCGACGACGCGGCGCTGGCACGGACTCTCTGTGTCCTCGGTCGCGTCCAGAACGACGAGGGACAGCACGACGCCGCTTTCGATGCGGCGGCCGAGGCGCTTCGCGCTTCGGGCCGGCTCGATGCGCCCGCCGCGAGGGCGTGGTCGAACCTCCGCGCCGAGTCGCTGCGGGTCGCCGGCGGCGCGCTCAGCGCGCTCGGGCGTGTCGCGGAAGCACTGCCGTATCTCGATGAGGCCGTTCACGTGGCCGAATCGAGCGCCGCGGCAGCGGACGGCCCGCAAACGCTGGTCCGGTGTCTCGGAACGCTCGGGTCCGCGCTCGCCTTGATCGGAGAGCTCGACGCCGCCATCGAGGTCTATTGCCGGCTGGTCGCGCAGGCCGACGCGGCGCCCAACGGCGATGAGGTCTTTTTCTCCGACGTGATGCTGTGGCGCTCGGAGCTGGCGGAGGCGCTGCACCTGCGCGCGCAGCGGCACCGGAGCACCGGCGAGTCCGAGCGAGCGGAGCACGATCTCGCGACGGTTCGGCGCCTGCTCAACGGCGCCGTGTGGCAGATCGACGGACCCGCGGCGTGCTTGAACGCGTGCGGCCGTGCCGCATATTTCTTCGCGCTCGGCAAGCATCTCTTGGAGACGGAGAAACCGTCGGAGGCGCTTGCCGTCTTTCATCGCGGTCTCGCCGAGCTCGCGCACGGTCCGGATCGCCGCCACTCGGGGTTCGCGAGCGCGCACGAAAGCATCGCCAGGGCCCTGTTCGAACTCGGCCGGCCGCGCGAAGCGATCGCGCATGCCGAAACGGCCCTGGAAGCCTTGGACCGCCTCGACGAAACGCGGACGCGTCAAAGCGTGCTTTCGGTCCTCGCGCGCGCGCGGCACGCGCTCGGCGAGGACGCGGCCGCGTACGAAGCGCTCTGCGAGCACGACGCCTTGCGCGCGCGCTTGGAAGCGGTGGCCGCGCACCAGTACGCGCGTCACATGACCGTCAAGCTCGGTCTCGAGCGCGCTCGCGCGGACGCCGATTCGCACCGGCGCATCGTATCGATGCTCGAAACGCTCGGCCGGATCGGTCAGGAGATGACGGCGAAGCTGGATGCGGACGCGGTCTTCCAGATCTTCGCGCGCCACGTCGGCTCGTTGCTCGCGAGCTCGGCCTTCACGATCTGGATGCTGGACTCCACGGGCGAGCGGATGTCGCTCGCGTTCGGCGTCGAGGACGGCCGGCCGATCGCGGCTCCCGACGTCGCGGTCGCCGACGAGCGTTCCGCCGCGGCCTGCGCGGTGCGCGAACGGCGCGAGATCTTCGGGTGCGAATTCACCGACCGGTACTCGATCGCGCGCGGCACGCGGCCGATGCAGACGGCGCTGTTCGTGCCGCTCATCGTTGCCGGCCGCGTGCTCGGCGTCGTGTCGATTCAGTCCGACCGGCCCGCCGCGTACGACGAAAACGAACGCCTGATCTTCCGCACGCTCAGCACGTATGCCGCGATCGCCCTCGATAACGCGGCCGCGTATGCGAAGCTGGAACAGACCGTCATCGCGCTGCGGACGGCGCAATCCGAATTGGCGCGCCAAAACGAAGAGTTCGCCCGGCTCTCCGTCACCGATGCGCTGACCGGCGTATCCAATCGCCGCCATCTCCAAGAACGCGCGCTGTCGGAAGTCGATGCCATGCGCGCGGGCTCCAGTCCCGTGGCGGTGGCCATCTTCGACATCGATCATTTCAAGCGCGTCAACGATAGCTACGGTCACGCCGTCGGCGATTGCGTCTTGCAGCTGGTCGCCGAGGCGGCAAAATCCGCGCTGCGACCGTCGGATACGATCGCTCGCATCGGCGGCGAGGAATTCGCGCTCCTCTTACCCGGCACGGGCTTGGCCGAAGCTACGGCCGTTGCGGAGCGAATTCGCGCGAACATCGAGCACACGTCGGTCGCGTGCGATCGGGGCGTGCGGGTCACGGCGAGTTTCGGCGTCGCAGCCTTCGAGGATGCCGGCGAGTCGTTCGAGCACGTGCTCAGCCGCGCCGACGCCATGCTGTACGAGGCCAAACAGGCGGGCCGCAATCGCGTGCGCGCCGCGATCCATCCGCCGGCGAACGCGTAGGCGCCGAACGGGCATTACCTGGCGAACCGCCGCGCTATCGATTCGCGGTTTCCTCGCGAGTGAAGGATCGGACCAGCGAGTCCCAATCGTGCGCGGCCGCGTGCGCCGGCAGAACCGGGGCGTCGCGCCAGCGGCTCGGCGTCGTGCCGTGGGCGCGCGCGAAGCGGCGGTGCAGGTACTGCGACTCGATGGCGAGGCTCCGCGCGACGTCCACGACCGCCGAATCGTTCGCGAGCAGGCTGCGTGCGTGCGCCATCGTCAGCGCGTCGCGCCACTGCGCGAAACCGCGCCCCGTCGATCGCCGGATCAACGCACGTAAGCCGTCGGCGCTGTATCCGAGCGTCGCCGCGACGCTCGAGAGCCTCGCGCCGGGCGGATCCGCCGCGATGGTCGCGAGCGCGCTCATCAGGACGCGCTCGTTATCGCTTCTGCGAATGATGGCGCGTGCCGGCGCGTCGCGAAGAGCCCGAATCACGTGCCGGTCATCACGCGACAAGAGATCCGGCGGGAGTTCGCGGGCACGAATCACCGCGCCCGTATCGATGCTCGTCGCGATCGCGAGCGTCTCGACGCGCCGGTATCCTTCAAACGCATAGGACATCAATCCCGGAGGAATCGCGACGACGTCTCCGGCTTCGACGGGTGCCGACCCGAACGAACCGGCGATCCGACCGCGGCCCTGCTCGATCCTCACGATCGTCGTGAAGCCGTGCAGTCGATTCCCGAGAAATCGCTCGACCGGCGAGAGCGATGCACCTTCCTGAGTCGCATGCCGGCGCGAAGGTCCGCCGGAACCCAGGTGTACGTAGAGCGGCGATTTTCGTCCCGAAAAATCCACAGTCGTTCTCGAAAACACGGGGAAGCGTCTGCGCTATGTACGCACACAACCAGCGGCACCCTGTCGCTTTGCCCCGGCCGGCGTCGCGCCCATGAGTTGGAAGGGAATGGCCCGTTCGGCGGGTGCCGCGACGTCGATCGAACGAATCGTCGCCGCCGACCAGGCACTCGACGCCGCGGCGTTCGTCGAGGTCTTCCCCCGGATGGGTCGTTCGCCTTCGCGGGAAACCCGCCGGTGATCGGACGCGACGCGGTTCGCCGCTCGGTCGAGGCGCTCTTCGCGCACATCGCGACGCTCGAGCACGCGATCCACGACTCGTGGGAAAGCGATGCGATGCTGGTCTATGAGGCGGAGGTTCGTTACGCCTTCCGGTCTGGTAAGAGTCTGCGCGTACCCTACGTCAACGTCCTACGGCTCGACGGCGCGCTCGTGGCCGATTATCGAATTTACCTCAATCCCACGGAACTCAACGCCATACTCGCGGCGGGTAACGCATGACGGCGACCTCGAGCCAAGTCGACGCCGTCATCATCGGCGCGGGACCCGTTGGACTCACCCTCGCCAACGAGCTCCAGCGACGCGGCCGTTCCATCCGAATCGTCGACAAAGCTCCGGCGATTCGCGAGATCAGCAAGGCGATGATCTGGCACGTCCGCACGCAAGAAGCGCTCGACAAGGTCGGTATCCTGCAGCGCGGCATCGCGGAAGCGGTACCGATGCGCGAGGTGGTGATGCGCGCGTACGGCAAACGAATCGGTTCCTGGACGTTCCCCGGCATCCATAGCCCGAACCCGCGTGCCCTCATCCTCGGTCAGAACCGGACGCAACACCTGTTGGCAGATCTGCTGCGCGAACGTGGTGCCGAGGTCGAATACGATACCGAAGCGGTCGCGCTCGATCCGGGAACCGATACCGCTTCGGCGTCCGTGACCCTGAGGAAAGCCGGCAGCGGAGAGGAAGTCGTCCGCGCGAAGTACGTCGTCGGTTGCGAGGGATCGAATAGCCTGGTTCGCAAGACGCTCGGCCTGACGTTCGAAGGCGAGCGCTACGCGGGCGAGCAGTTCATCCAAGCCGATTGTAAGATCGCGTGGAGTCTGCCGTCCGGCCGCGCTTATCTGTTTCTCACCGACGACGGATACCTCATGGTCATCGAACTCCCCGGTGGCCTGGTGCGTATCTTCATCTCGTTACCCGATGCGGACGGCAGCGGCCAGGCGGCTGCGGCGGCGCAGCTCGGAGCGGTCGAGGACCTGAGCGCCCAACCGTCGCTCGACGATATTCGCGAACAGTTGCTTCGCCTGACCGGCTTCGACGCCGAACTTTCCGGAGCGACCTGGCTCGCCCGGTATCGAACCTCGCACCGCTACGCGAACACGTTCGGGAAAGGCCGTTGTTTCATAGCGGGCGATGCGGGTCACGTTCACGTTCCGATCGGCGGCCAGGGAATGAACACGGGCATTCAAGACGCCTTCAACCTCGGCTGGAAGCTCGCCGGCGTGTGCGCGAACCGCTATCGCCCGGATATTCTCGAAACCTACGACGCCGAACGTCGCCCCGTCGCGAAAGCGCTGCTCGATGGTACCGACCGGTCGTACCGCGGCATCCTGCATCCGAGCGAGTTGCAGCAGCGTATGGTCCGCATGTTCGGCCCGTTCGTCATGAAAACGGACGTCGCCCAGGAGTTCATGGCGGCGACGCTCGAGGAGCTCTCGATCGCGTATGACGAGACTCCGCTCAATCGCGATCTCGGCGGAAGCACGGGTCCCAAAGCGGGCGAACGCGCCCGGATCGATGCACCCGGCGTGCGCGCGTCCGACAAGCAGACGGTCCTGCTCGCGGACGTGACGCGACAAGCGGAGTGGACCTTGCTCGTCTTCGGCGGCGCGCCCGGCCGGCAAGGCGCCGCGCCATCGCTGCCGGCAGCGCTGTCCGCTCGTTTCGCCGATCTGGTAACGTGCGTTTTCGTGACCGTCGACGCCGCGCCCGCGCCGTTAGCCGGTTTTACGACCCTGATCGATCTCGAAGAGCATCTCCACGAATCGTACGGCGTGCGCGCGCCGGCCGTCTACCTCGTGCGCCCCGACGGGGTCGTCGCGCTCCGCTCGCCGGGTTCGGACATCGCACCCGTCGTCGCCTACTTGGACGCGCTCCTGATCGCGAGCGCTGCGAAGTGAACTAACCGCGAGCTTCGACCCCAGCTAAGAAGCCGCGCACGGCGGCGTTGAAAGCTGCCGGCTCCTCGCTTCGTCGTAACGGCCGCTCGGCAGCGTCGGCACGGCGGTCTCGTGCAGGCGGTCCGTGATGTCCCAATCCTTCAGCGTGCCGATGCAGTGGAAAATTCGCTCGGACCGTTCATGAGGTTGCGTACGAAGCAGTCGGGCACGGGATCGAGCCGGCGGAGATGCCGGTCGTAATAGACTTGCATGGCGGCCACGTATCCCGTACGCCTTGGAGGAACATTCCAACCCGGCGCGTATGCCTTCCGTCGATTCGCCCGATGTTTGTTTGGCGGTAACATTGACGATCGCCGGACGACGATCCGGGTGAGTGCGGACGTGGCCGATCGCCGCGCATGGCTCGTTTGAATTCTTGCTGATTCATCAGAGGAGCGTATCGCATATGGTCTCCGCCACCAGCCTCGAAGCCGGCGACTATATCGACGCCGGAGGCCACCGCACGCATTACCACGAGGCCGGGTCGGGCGAGACGGTCGTCTTCATTCACGGTTCGGGTCCCGGCGTCACGGCCTGGGCTAACTGGCGCAACGCTTTGCCCGTCTTCGCCGAGCACTTCCACGTGCTCGCCCCCGACCTGCTCGGCTTCGGCTTCAGCGCGCGACCCGAAGGCGCGGCGTACGGCAAGGAACTCTGGGTCGATCATCTGCTCGCGTTTCTGAACGCCAAGGACGTGCGGCGCTGCCGCCTCGTCGGGAACTCGCTCGGCGGCGCGGTGTCGCTGGGGCTTGCGGTTCGCGCGCCGGGCCTGGTCGAGCGCATCGTGCTCATGGGCGCCGCCGGCGTTTCTTTTCCGGTCACGCCGGGCTTGGCAGCGGTCTGGGGCTACGAGCCGAGCTTCGAGGCGATGCACGAGCTGATTGCCGAACACTTCGCCTACGACCGGTCCCTCGCCACCGACGATCTCGTGCGCATGCGCTACGAAGCGTCTCGGCGGCCGGGCTTCCACGAGTCGTATTCGACGATGTTTCCGGCGCCCTATCAGGGCCATCTCGACGCGCTCGCCACGCCGGATGAAGACCTCGAGAGGATCGCGGCGCCGGCGCTCCTGATCCACGGTCGCGAGGACAAGGTCATTCCGCTCGCGGCGAGTTTGCGGATGCTCGAGCTCCTGCCCGACGCGGATCTCCACGTGTTCGGCAAGTGCGGGCACTGGACGATGATCGAGCGCTGCCACGATTTCAACGCGCTCGTGCTGCGTTTCTTCGGCGCCGCAGCGACGGCGTAGCCCGCGCTCCGCCGCCGACGGCCGCCTGCGTCGCACGGTACGGCCTGGGCGCGGGCGCCCTATTTTTTCATCGAGCTCCGGCCCAAGGCGTTGGGCACGAAATTGAGCATCGAGTTCTGATAGTCCGTATAGACGGTGTAGAGTTCGAGGAAGCCCGCGCCGATCAACCCGTCGGCGTGGAATCCGTACGACTTCGACGACGCCACGACGTAGGCGACGAAGTCCGCGAAATTCACGCGGCCCAAGCGCACGGAGGATAGTTGCAGCGGCCGTGCTTCGAATTCGCCGCCTACGCCGAGGAAGGTCTGCGCCGGACCGGCGTATCCGTGCCCCGCATCGACCAGCGCCTCCGGATGGCGCCGCGCGAAGTAGTCGAAGATCATCATGCCGCCCGCGGCGCCGGTATCGACCATGAACCGTTCTCCGAGCGCTCCGTTCACCGACACGTCGGTCAGCGGCACGCCGCTTCCCAAACGCACGGTCACCGCGTTCGTCAGGGGATCGGTGGGCGGCACGAACGCGTCCGGATCGATTGCGGTTACTTCGCCGCGCTCGTAGTCGAGCTCGAGGACGAGCGATGCGATGAAGTCGAAACCGAGCAGTCCCACTGCCTTGTACTCGCCGGGCGAATCGTCACCGACGTGCGGGATCGTCTGGACCGCGACGTCGCGCATCGTGAGCGTCCCGACCTTCATCTCCGGAACGATCGTGGAGGTGCCTTTGAAGCGTCCCGCGTTCGCGGCGCTGGAATAGGCTCCGTACGTCTTGAGCCCCAGTTCTTTGACGACGTCGTCGTCGAGCACGATACCGTCCGCGCCGGTGTCGAGCTCCAGATCCAGGCCGCGCGAACCGATGTTGACGCGAACGAGAAACTTCGCGCGATTCTCGCGCGCCGGCAGTTTCACGCTCGTGACGCCGGGCGGAAACTCGACCAAGTTGCGGCGTGAGGGCGGAATCGCGAGGTCGGCGTCGGTGACCGTCGTGGTGTCGATGCTCTGGATTCGATATTCGCCGTCGTTTTCCGGATGGCCGTCGCGCGACGTCCAGTGCCACGCCTGGGTGTAGCCGGCGGTGGTCCGGAAATCGTCGTAGACGTATACGGTCGTATCCGCGGCAGAGATGTAGTCGCGCCGCACGATTCGCCACGTCGCCGAATCGACGTATTCGCGCGTGCCCTGGCCCCGTTTGTTCAGCTCCGCGATAACGTGGCCGTTCACCGGCGTCGTTACCGGCGTGACGGTCGTCGTCGTGGGGTCGGGTGCCGCGTGCCCGCCTTCGGGCTGGGACAACACGGTCTGGCCGTTCGCGTTCTGATACCAGTTCTGACCGTGATACGTCCCGCTGGCCGTCGTGAACGGGCCGACGGTTTCGGTCTCGCGCCTGTCGTCGCCGCTGCGCAGGGTCGTTCGCGTGCCCTGGAGCCCCGAATCCGAGAACGACGCAATGATGCGCTCGGCTTTGGGACGCGTGCCGGCGGCTTCATGCACGTGCTTTAGGATCGCCGCTTCGTCGAGCGGCACGCCGCTGGGAGTTGGGGAACCGGCCGGTGCGTCGCCGAGCGCGAGAACGAGCGCGAGAACGAGCGCGATCACGCGCGGGTCACGGCGACGCGGAGGGCGCGGGTTGGGGGGAGCCCGACGGGGAGTTCGCGGGCGGCGTCGCCGCGGCAGGTGCGAGCGCGCCCTTCGCGCAGAGCGTCTTCAGCGAATCCGTCGCGGCGGAGTCGGGCTTGGCGTCGGCCGGGTAGCCGTACGCGATCGCGTAGGCCACTGAAGACGATTGGGTGATCTCGCCCTGTACGAGCATCGGGGCCAGTCCCGCGGGTTGCGCTTTGGCGGTGAAGAATTCCGCCGGGTAGCCGCAGAGCGTGCCGCTGCTGTGCGATACCATCGTGACGTTGGGCGTCTTGATCGTCGTGCCCACCGCTTCTTTCGCCATGCTCGCCGCGTCGGGCTGGGGATCCATCGCGACGGCGGTGAGCGTTTGCAGGGCGGGCGAAATCCACGTGCCGAGAATCGCTAACCGGTGCGCCTTCCAGCCTGGGGGAGGAGCCGTTGCCGCGAGCGTCTTCGCGCCGCAAAAACTCGCTAAGAGCGCCGCGATGGCGGGATCGGCGGCGGTCCCCGTGGGACGCCGGTAGACCGAAATGTACGTCGCGCCGTCGAGTCCTTGGATCTGCTCGTCGAGCGTCACGCCCGCGTCGGCCTGCGCGATCGTCAGCAACGCGGCGGGCCGGCCGCAGATCGTGGGCGTGGTCGAACTCGAGATCTGTCCGGTCGAACCGGCCGCGAGGGTCAATCCGTGTTCGATCGCCTCGAACGGCAGCGAGGCGCCCACGCGGCTGATGCTTATCGAGGATTTGCCGTTCGCCCAATTCAGCGGCGTCGTGGGGATGAACGCTGCCGGCAGACTCTGCCACGAGCTCGGCGGCGTGAACGGTAACGCGGTCGCATCCGCGCGGCCGCGGGACGGCACGAACGTCCCGAGCAAAAGGACGGCGATTCCCGCGACGGAGGCCGCGTTACGTATTTTCCGAATCGGATGCACCTCGCTTGGATTGCGGGCGAACCTTCGCAGGCCGGGGTCGAAGCTCCGCTACTTTGGATGCGTTAGCTGATCCTATCTGCTCGTCTCCTGCTAGACGAGCGAATAGGCTTCGATCGCGTCGAGCTCGAGCCCGATACCGAGCTCGGCGCGCGCGACCGCGGCGCTCTCGGGGTCGACGATGCGGGAGAGGTCGGGGTTGAGCAGCGCCGACTCAGCCGCGGTCGGCGCGCGCTCCAGACGCCGTTCGCGAACGCGTCCTTCGCGCTGCAAGGCGATCAGGTAAGCGAGGACCTGGCGTGCCGCGGCGGGCCAGAGCATCGCCGGGACGGCGCGGTAGATCGCCTCCACCATCTCGGGAATCGTCCGCTCGCCGGCGCGGAGTTGCGCGAGGATCTCGCCTTCGCGCGCCGCGCGGTGCGCGATGTATTCGTCGAACTTCGCGCGCGGATCGGCAACCGGATCGCCGTGCCCGCCGTAGATGGTTCGGGCGGGGCCTTCGTCGCGCAGGCGCCGCAGGGTGTTCTGGTACGCGCGCATATCGCCCGAGGGCGGTGCGATCACGACGGTTCCCCGGCCGACCACGACGTCGCCCGTGAACAGCGCTCCCTCCTCGGGAAGCCCGAAGACGAGATGGTCGCTCGCGTGACCGGGCGCTTCGAAGACGTCGAGCACGGCATCGCCCGCGACGACGCGCTCGCCGTCCGCGACCGTGTGGTCCCGGTGAAATCGGCCTTCAGCATGGCCGTAGACGGGCGCGCCGGTGCGGGCAGCGAGCGGCGCGGCGCCCGGCGCATGATCGGGGTGCGAATGCGTCACGGCGATCGCGGCGATGCTCGCGCCCCGCCGCGCCGCAGCGGCCACGATCGCTGCGATGTGCGCCGCGTCGGCCGGTCCCGGATCGATGACGATCGCTTCACGGCCGCCCGTGACGACGTAGGTATTGGTGCCCTCGAGCGTCATCGGCGAGGCGTTGGGCGCGAGCACGCGCTCGACGCGCGAGCCGTTCACCACTCGTCGTCGCCGCCGAACATGAAGACGCCCTTCTCGCGTTCGACCGGCATGATCGGCTTGACGAACCGTCCGCGCGCGTGCGCGAGCATCGCATCGATGTCGGGTTGCGCCGCGAGACGCTCGAGGTGTTTGACGGTGGGAAAGATGATCGTCATGTCGCCGCGCTCCGCGCGCGCGAGCGCCTCGGCGGGCCGGATCCAGATGCCGTCGTGGACTTCGATCGCGTCGGCTGCGGCGATCTGGTCCTCGGGTGCGCGCGCGATGAAGAAATGCGCGTCGAAGCGGATCGGTTCGCTGACCGGCGTGACCCAATTCGAATAATAGGTGAGCGCGCCCGCATCGAGCGCGAGCCCGTGGCGTTCGAGCATGTCCGCGAGCGTCGCGCCGCCGAGCAATTCCGCGCGGAGTTCCGCGAGCGTCTCGGCCTCGACGGCCGCCGCCGAACCGTCGCGCGCCGTGACGAGCAAGATGCCGGCCTCCTCGAACATCTCGCGCAGCGCCGCCACCGCGAGCTCCGGCGCGACGGGCCCGGACCAGCCGCGCACGCCCGCCGAAGCGGCCAGCGCGCGATCGGACGCATCGACGGCGCCGCCGGGAAAGACGTACGCGTCGGGTACGAAGCGGCTGCGCGCGCTGCGCCGCAGCATGTAGACCGCAAACCCCGACGGATCGGGGCGCAGCAGCATCACGGTGGCGGCGGGGCGAGGAAGCATGGGGGCGGGCTTGACGTTCTCCACGTACGAGCCGCGTTTCGTCACCAGAAACGCGGCTGCCCTGCGGTTATATGACCGCGGAGACTTTGAACGTCGTGACTTTGCCGCTGGCGGGCAACGCGGCGATCGGAAGCGCGCCGACGAGCGACGAGCCGCTCGTCGGGGACGACGTCGCGTTCGCGATGCCGACGCCGATAACGGGTTCGGCGCCGGCCAAGATCTCGAATTGCGAACTCACGTAGTCCCGGCCCGGCGAGAGCAAGCCGTAGAGCGCGTACGGCACCGAGACCTTGCAATCGGCGCTGCCGCCCGAGCGTGTCGCCGTGACGAAATTCGTCCGGGTGATGGCCGCGTACGGATTGGAGTCGCCGCCGACGGTCATGGTGACGCTGCAGTAGATCGGCGTTCCCGACGGGACGTCGGAGCGTATGGCGATCGCGATGTCCGCGACGATCGTGCCGCTGTAGTCGACCCCGGACGCCAGCGGAACCGGGGTGCCGGGTTTAGGAACCACGCTGGGCTGCGCGTCACCGGAACCGGACGCGGCTGCGGGAACGGGATGCGGGTACGCAATCCCGGGCGTTTCGGCCAGGGCCGGTGCGGCGTTCGCCCAGAGCGCCGCCGCGAGCAAGAGTGACGTCGTGGTGCGCATGAAGCCTCCGAGTGGTACGAACGGGCGCAAGGCGTCGCTTGCGCGGCGCAGGTTAGGCTAATTGCGCCGGTTTGCAAGCCTCCCTGCCTTCGTTCGTCTCGCTGGGGCCGGTCTTTCGGTCCAGCCCGCGCCGCGCGTTGCGGCGGCCCGGGCCGGAGCAGGTTACGGCGGGTGAGCGCCCCCCAGGAAGACGAGCACCGGCAAGAGCCAGTTCACAACGTGGCTGGTCCAACAGTAGACGCACGGCATCCGGGTCACGAACAGCAGGCTATAGGCCAGGTACGCCGAGAACGCGGCCGCCCCGAGCGACGCCGCCAGGGCCGCCCACCAGGCGGGGGGCCAGCTGAAGAAGAGCGTCGCCGCCGCCAAACAGGCGTAGTAGGCGAGCCCCACCGCCGCGTTCGGCGTGCCGCCCAGGGCCCGCGCCCGCGGCGTCTGGACGACGCTGGGCTCCGCGAGCTCCCCGCGGGCGCCCCGCAGGGTCTTACGGAGCATGAAGGCGGAGGCATACAGGCCCACGCCGCAAAGCAGTAGGACCGTGAACCGAACGATCATCGCTCGTTGAGGGCCTTTTGGCGGCGAGCTGAAGCGGCCGTTGTCTTCCTCGCATCGTTTCTGCTGGCGTATTTCGTCATCTGGCATAAGACGCGCGTCGAGGAACTGCTGTCCACCATCGGTCCCCTGGCCTATCCGCTCGCGATCGTGATCTTCACGGTCGTCGCGTCGGCGCCGTTCTCGGTGACCGACGCGCTCGCGATCATGAACGGCGTGATCTTCGGACCCCTCTGGGGTTCCGTCGTCAACGCGGTCGGCCTGGTCCTGGCGGCGCTCGCGGGCTACGCGATCGCCCGCCGCACCTCGCACCTGCTCGAGCTCGACAAGAACATCGAGAAGCTGCCGCCTTGGGTCCGGCGCTTCAGAATCGGCTCGCCCGCCTTCCTGCTGACCTTGCGGATCATTCCCGGGCTCGGCGGCACGCTCGCGACGCAGATTGCGGCTGCCAAGAGGATTCCGGTCTTCACGCACGTCTGGACGATGTGCGCTATCGCGATTCCGATCTGCACGGTCCTCGCGATTTTCGGCGACCGCGCGTCCGAGGCCGTGCACGCCTATTACCAAGCGCACATGCCGCACGTACGCATGCCGCACGTGGAGCTACCGCACGTGCACATGCAGCAACGAATCCACGATTTCTTGCACCCCACGCCGCACCCGCCGTCAAGACCGGAGCCAACGTGAACGTCGTCCTGATCGAAGATGCCGCCGGGTTGGCGGCGCTGTGCGAACGCATCGGCCGCGTCGAGCGCGTCGCACTCGATACCGAGTTCCACAACGAGCGATCCTACGCGGCCCGGCTCATGGTGGTCCAGCTCGTGGTCGGCGATGAAGTCGCGATCGTCGATCCGCTGCGCGTGCGCGACTTGCATCCGCTGGCCGACGCGCTCGCCACGAAGACGGTCGTGGGCCACGCGCTGCAGAGCGACCTCAAGATCTTCGTCGACCGCTTCGATCGCCTACCCGTGGCCGCATTCGACACGCAGCTGGCGGCGGCGTTCTGCGGCTACGGCATGTCGATCTCGCTCGCGGATCTCGTCGCGGATATCGTCGGCATCCGGTTGCGCAAGTCCCAAACCGTCAGTGACTGGAGTATCCGTCCGCTCTCGCCGCAACAGATCGATTACCTCGTCGACGACGTGCGGCATCTCTTTCCGCTGCAAGACGAGTTGACCGCGCGGCTCGAGCGCAGCGGCCGGCTGAGCTGGTTCGAAGACGACGCCCGCCATCTGGTCGATCTCGCGCGCTATCGTCCCGATGCCGAGCGGCTCTATCTGCGCGTGCCGGGCGCGATGCGGATGAATCGCCGCGAGCTCGGCATCTTGCGCGAGGTCGCGCAGCTGCGCGACACGCTCGCGCGCGAGCGCGACGTGCCGCTCAAGTACATCATTCCCGACGACGTGATGGCCGGCATCGTTTCGTTGCGTCCGACCGACCGCGAGGATCTCGCGCAGTTGCGGCGCCTGGACGCGGGCGCGCGCAAAGCCTATGGCGACCGGATCGTGGCGGCCGTTGCCGCCGGCGTCGCCGTGCCCGATGCCGACCTGCCGAAAAAGCCGGCCCGTCCGGCCGGCGCGGACCGCGAGGCGATCGTCTCCTGTCTAGCCGTGCTGGCCGGCGGAATCGCGGCCGAGCACGAATTGCCGGCCGGACTCCTCGTGACGCGCGCGGCGCTCGAACGGGTCGCGCGCGAACTGCCCACGAGTTCCGAGGACGTCGCACGCGCGCTCGGCGCGAGTGCCTGGCGTGCGAGTTTGGTCGCAGAACCGCTGTTCGAGTTGCTGACGGGCACGGTCGCGCTCACGGTCGCGGACGCACAGCGCGGCACGCCGCGCGTGGCTCGCGTGCGCACCGGGGGGCCGCCTCCCGAATAGCGAACGCCGTAGCGTTATGCAAAACGCGCATCCGGACAGTTTTCAGGCGAAGAGCACGCTCGCGGTGGGCGGCCGTTCCTACACGATTTTCCGCCTCGACGCCTTGGAACGCGCCGGTTTCAACGGCGTTTCGCGCCTGCCTTTCAGCCTGAAGATCCTGCTCGAGAACCTCGTGCGCTTCGAGGACGGCCGGAGCGTCACGCGCGACGACATCGCGGCGCTCGCCTCGTGGAACCCGGACGAAGCGGTCGATAAGGAGATCGCGTACCGGCCGGGGCGCGTGTTGCTACAGGACTTTACCGGCGTGCCGTGCGTGGTGGACCTCGCGGCCATGCGCGACGCGATGGCGGCGATGGGTGGGGATGCGAAGGCGATCAACCCGCTGCAACCCGTCGAGCTCGTGATCGATCACTCCGTGCAGGTCGACCGCTTCGGCACGGCCTCCGCGTTCGCCGAGAACGCGCAACTCGAATTCGATCGCAACCGCGAGCGTTATGCGTTCCTGAAGTGGGGCCAGAACGCGCTGTCGAACTTCCGCGCCGTGCCCCCCGATACGGGCATCGTGCACCAGGTCAACATCGAATACCTCGCCCGCGTGGTCTTCGGCGCCGGCGGTGCCGGTGAGACCGCGGCCGACGGCGGCGTCGCCTACCCGGACACGGTCGTGGGCACCGATTCGCACACGACGATGGCCAACGGCCTCGGCGTGCTGGCGTGGGGCGTCGGCGGCATCGAGGCCGAAGCCGCGATGCTCGGCCAGCCCGTGACGATGTTGATCCCCGAGGTGATCGGCGTGCGGCTGACCGGCGCCCTGCGAGAAGGCGTGACGTCGACCGATCTCGTCCTCGCCGTGACCGAGATGTTGCGCCGCAAGGGGGTCGTCGGGAAGTTCGTCGAGTTCTTCGGTACCGGACTATCGAATCTGGGCGTGGCCGACCGCGTGACGATCGGCAACATGTCGCCGGAGTACGGTTCGACGGTCGCGATCTTCCCGATCGACCACCACACGCTCAGCTACTTGAAGCTGACGGGCCGCACGCCCGAGCAGATCGCGCTGGTCGAAGCCTATGCGCGCGCGCAGGGGATGTTCCGCACCGACGAGTCGCTCGATCCGGTGTTCACCGACGCGATCGAACTCGATCTCTCGAGCGTCGTGCCCAACCTCGCCGGGCCGCGGCGCCCGCAGGACCGGGTCGCGCTCAGCAAGGTGAAGGCCGAGTTTTCGCACGCGCTCGAAGGCTGGCAGGCGGCCCGCGACGGTGCCGCCGGCACGAGCGCCGAAGCCGCCGTCGCGCGCCTCGAAAACGAAGGCGGCGGCGGAACGGCCGTGGCGGCGCGCCCCGAGACCGTCCTCTCCGACGGCGCGGTCGTGATCGCGGCGATCACGTCGTGCACCAACACGTCGAACCCCGCGGTGATGATCGGGGCCGGACTCGTCGCTAAGAAGGCCGTTGAGCGCGGCCTCACGCGCCGGCCGTGGGTGAAGACGAGCCTCGCGCCCGGTTCGAAAGTCGTTACCGATTATCTGGCCAAGGCCGACCTGCAGCGCTACCTCGATGCCGTCGGCTTCAATCTCGTCGGCTACGGCTGCACGACGTGCATCGGAAACAGCGGACCGTTACCGGAAGATGTGGCGCACTCGGTGGCCGAACACGATATGATTGTCGCCGCCGTGCTTTCGGGTAATCGCAATTTCGAGGGCCGCATCCATCCCCAGGTGCGCGCGAATTATCTCGCGTCCCCGCCGCTCGTCGTCGCGTACGCGCTGGCGGGGCGCATGGACATCGACCTCACGACCGAGCCGCTCGGTACGGATTCCGCAGGCAAGCCGGTCTACTTGCACGAGATCTGGCCGAGCAACGCCGAGATCGATGCGGCCATCGGAGAGGCGGTTACCGAAGCGGCCTTCCGCGCCCGTTATGCCGACGTGTTCGCGGGCGACGACAACTGGCGGAACCTCGAGGTTCCGGCGAGCGAACGCTACGCGTGGGACCCGGCCAGCGAATACGTCAAGAAGCCGCCGTATTTCGAGGGGATGCCGGCCGAACCGAAGGCGCCCGGCGACATCGTGGGCGCGCGCGCGCTCGCGGTGTTGGGCGATAGCGTCACGACCGACCACATCTCGCCGGCGGGCTCGATCGCCAAAGGCAGCCCGGCCGCGAAGTATCTGATCGAGCGCGGCGTCGCACCCGCCGACTTCAACTCGTACGGCGCGCGGCGCGGCAACCACGAGGTCATGGCGCGCGGAACGTTCGCCAACGTGCGTCTACGCAACGGGCTCGTGCCAGGGATCGAAGGCGGCGTGACGCGCTACCTGCCCGAGGGCACGCAGATGTCGATCTTCGATGCCGCCGAACGCTACCGCGACGACGGCACGCCGCTGATCGTCATCGCCGGTAAGGAATACGGTTCGGGTTCGTCGCGCGACTGGGCCGCCAAAGGTCCGATGCTGCTCGGCATCCGGGCCGTGATCGCCGAATCGTTCGAACGCATCCACCGCAGCAACCTGATCGGCATGGGCATCTTGCCGCTCGAGTTCGTGCACGGCAACAACCGCGATTCGCTGGGCCTCAGCGGCGAGGAGATCTTCGACATCGTCGGGATCACCGAGCGCATCGTGCCGCGCAGCAAGTTACGCGTGCACGCCAACGGGACCGACCTCTCCGGTGCTTCGAAGACCTTCGAGGTCGTGGTCCGCATCGACACGCCCGACGAAGCCGAATATTACCGCCACGGCGGAATCCTGCAATACGTGTTGCGGGGATTGCGCGCGGCGGGCTGACTTCGGCGGCGCTTGGGGTGGGGCGTTAGTGCATCGGGGTCGCCGACGCCGAGGGGTGCACGGACGGCCCCGGATTGGGCATCATGGAGGCCAGCCCCGATGGCGTCGGTAACGGGGTGGCCTGCGCTTGTGCGACTTGGCTTCCCGCTGCGGGACTGCTGATCGCTTGCGTGGAGGCCGTGGCGGCGATCGCCGATCCGGCGAGCGCGAGGCCGAGGATCGATAGAAAAGTTCCCTGCTTCATGCGTCGTGCTTACCGCGATTTCGGCGGGGTAAACCAGCCTTCGGACGGGCCGCCGGCGTTAGAGGGGCGCCTCCGCGGGCGCGTGAACGGCATGCTTGGAGGATCACACGTGATCGCAGGTCATCGAATAGCCGCGCTGCTTTCTTTCGAGGGGCCGGATCGCTACTCGTCGGTGGGAGGCCTCGGGACGCGCGAGACCTCGTTCGCACGTGCGCTCGGCGAAGCCGAGGTGGAGACGACGCTGTTCTTCGTTGGCGATCCGGCGCTTCCGCCGGTCGAAGAATTCGCCCCGCGCGTTACCCTGCGCCGCTGGTGCCAATGGATCTCCGCCTACCATCCGCGCAACGTCTACGACGGCGAAGATAATAAGGTCCGCGACTATTCGGTGAGCGTGCCGGCGTTCGTGACGACCGACATCGTCGGGCCGGCCGTGGCGCGCGGCGAGCGCGTGCTCGTGATCGCCGAGGAATGGCAGACCGCGCAGGCGACGATCGCGCTCGACGCGCTCTTGCGCGCGCGCGGCTGGCGCGATTCGGTGACGATCCTGTGGAACGCGAACAACACGTACGGTTTCGACCGCATCGATTGGAACGCGCTGCGCCGGGCGGCCGCAATCGTGACGGTGAGCAAGTACATGCGCTTCGAGCTCTCGCTGTGGGGCGTGCCGGCGCTCGTCGTGCCCAACGGCATCGACGAGAAGCTGCTCGACGGACCGCCGCGCGAACTCGTGGCGCGTTTTCGCGCGGCGCTGCGCGGGAAGCCGTCGCTCGTGAAAGTGGGACGCTTCGACCCCGATAAGAACTGGATGCAGGCCATCGACGCGGTGGCGGAACTGCGCGCGATGGGTTACACGCCGCAATTGGTCTTGCGCGGCGGCCGCGAGCCGTACGGGAACGAAGTGTTTCAGCGCGCGTACGCGCGCGGTCTCAGCCTCGAACGCGTCGAGGCCGACGGCGACGACGGCGAAGCGGTGGCCGCGGGGCTGGCGGCTGCGAGCGCGGATCTCGTGCATTTACAGGCCTTTCTGCCCGACGAAACGCTGTACGCGCTCTACGTCGCCTGCGACGCCGTCCTCGCCAATAGCGGCAAGGAACCCTTCGGGCTCGTCGGCCTCGAAGTGATGGCCGTCGGCGGCATTCCCGTTTGCGGCGCGACCGGCGAAGAATACGCGGAGCCGTTCGTCAACGCGATCGTGTGCGACACGAGCGACGGACGCGAGTTAGCGGAATATTTGGCGGCGTCCTACGGCGACGAGCGCGCCGCCGACCGCATGCGCCAAGCCGGCTACGCGACGGCCAATCGCTATTTATGGCCCACGGTGCTAGAAGCGCTGGCGCACAAGGTCGCCTACGTGGCCCGAGCCTACGCGTGAGCGTCCGCTACGAGCGCGACGGCCCGGTCGCGATCGTGACGATCGATCGCCCCGAGCGGCGTAACGCCGTGGATCCGCCGGCCGCGGCGCTCCTCTTCGCCGCTTTCGAGCGCTTCGCCGCTGAGGACGACGCGTCGGTCGCGATCCTCACCGGCGCGGGCGGCACGTTCTGCGCCGGTTACGATTTGAAGGCGGCGGCCGAGGGCGGCCTCGAGGAGCTACGCGATGACGGGCCGGGGCCGATGGGGCCGACCCGCATGCTGCTCCCCAAACCCGTGATCGCGGCCGTCGAAGGGTACGCCGTCGCGGGCGGGCTCGAGCTCGCGCTCTGGTGCGACCTGCGCGTAGCCGCTAGCGACGCCGTCTTCGGCGTGTTTTCGCGGCGTTTCGGCGTACCGCTCGTCGACCTCGGGACGATCCGCCTGCCGCGTTTGATCGGGCAGAGCCACGCCCTGGACATGATCCTGACCGGACGCCCCGTGGGCGCCGTCGAGGCCAAACAGATCGGCCTCGTGAATCGCTTGGCGCCCCACGGGGAGGCGCTGGGGACCGCGCGGGAGCTGGCCATGCAGATCGCGGCTTTTCCGCAGCGCGGCCTGCGGAACGATCGCCTCGCCGTTCTCGAGCAATGGGGATTGCCCACGCCGGAGGCGACTCTGGTCGAACTCGCGCGCGGGCGCGATACGATCGCGAGCGGCGAAACGCTCGGCGGCGCGGAGCGTTTCAGCAGCGGCGAAGGCCGCCACGGCGCGTTCCCCGGCGCGGAAGCGTAAGCGCCGCGGCGCATGTCCACCGTGACGCTGTACCGCCCCGTGGGACCGAAGGAACTCGATCGCGCGCGACTGGAACGTGAAGGCATCGGGGTCGGGCTTTCGTGCTGCGCTTCCAAGTGGACGCGGAATTTCTTAGCAAGTACCCCGTGCAACAGGTCGGGGCGGCGGTCCACCGCGAGTATTGGATCCCGGCCGAGGACTCATCGAATCGTATCCGTGAGCCGATGTATTTCCGGCGAACGGCTAAAGTATCGTAAAGACGAGCCGATATACCCCGTATGAGCGTACCGAGCGACCGCGACGTTTACGTTTCGCGTTGCCTCCGGGTAGCGGCCGCGGCCGGTGCCGCCGGCCTGACGTTGCGCAAACTGAAGCAGCCGGCGCTCGAAATCGTTCGGGACGGCAAGTCCGTTTCGTTTCCGATCGTCACGGACGCCCGCACCTGGCGCGACACGACGGTCGAAGAAGCCTTTTACGTCGTCCTCGTCGACGCGCGCGGCTGGTCTGCGGCCAAGGACACCCTGAGCAGCCCCGTCGCGGTCGCGACCCTCGACGAAGTCGAGAAGACCGAGATTCCGCTGATGCGCAAGGATCTGGGCGACGAACTCGAGCGCGTGAAAACGCTGGCCGAGATGCTCGGCGGCGAGGACAAGCTCGACTCCCTGTACGCGACCGCCGACCTTACGTAATCCGCCGGGAAGGCGCCGGTGACGCTCGCGTTATCGGCAATCGTCGAGATCTTGGAGCGCAGCTACGGGCCCGCGAGCCCGCCGGTGACCGATGCGTTCGAGGCAGTGCTCTTCGAACAGATCGCCTATCTCGCGTCCGATGACAAGCGGGCGAATGCGTTCGCCCAGTTGCGCGAGCGCGTGGGGCTCACGCCCGCGGCGATTCTCGCCGCCCCGCCCGCGACGCTCGTCGAGATCTGCGAGCGCGGCGGAATCAACGGCGCCGAGCGGGCGGAGCGTTTGAAGCGTAGTGCGGCGCTCGTGCTCGAACGCTGCGCGGGCGATCTCGCAGCGTCGCTGCGGCAATTGCCGCTAACGCAGGCGCGTAAGCTGGCGCGGTCGTTCGATTCGTTCGGCGCGGCGAACGCCGAGACGCTGCTGCTGTTCGCCGGCATCGCCGTGCCGGCACTCGATTCCAACTGCGTGCGCGCACTTTCGCGGCTCTGGTTTGGTGGTGAGAGCGGCCGCTATCAAGCCGACCACAAGCGCGCATGCGAAGCGCTGGCCGCGCAAGGCCCGCGAGATGCGGTTGCGTTCGCTCGCACGTTTTGGTTGCTACGGCGTCACGGGAAGACGGTGTGCCGCCGAACGGAGCCGGAATGCGGAGCCTGTCCGCTCGCGCACGCTTGTCGCTTCGTTCACGATAGCCGGGGCTGACGGCAAGAGGTCCGGCGTCCGGGCCGACCGTACGCAGACCGCTATTGCGTGCCTGCGGGCGCAGAAAACGGAGTCTACTATGAAGAACCGCTTTGCGTTTGCGGCGCCGGCGGACGCCACGACGCTTCCGGCCCCGCCGAAACCGGACTTCTCCCCGTTCGCCTTTCTCGTCGGCCGCTGGTCGTGCAGTTCGACGCAGGGCACCAGCCCGGTGTCGTCGATCTCGACCTCGACGTGGGCGCGCGACGGAAGCGGTTACTGGCTGACCTCGAGCGGCGACGTAATGGACCGGCGACACGATCGTGTGGACGTTCCGCTCGCTCGCGGCGACGAACGACGCGCCGGCGAGTCGAGGGAGCGCAACGTCGAGGCGCCGTCGCGAACTACACCTCGACCAGCGCCTGAATCCTGTGTGAGACCTCGGACACGAGGCGGTCGGCGTCCTCGTTACTCTGGCCTTCGGCGTAGACGTTCACCGACGGATCGGACGCGTCGGGCAGCACGAGGAACCAGCCGCCGTTGGTGCGCACGCGGACGCCGTCGAAGAGCTCGATCTCCTCGTCGGCGTACTCGTCGGTGATCGTGCGCATCACCTCGCCCTTGCGATCCCACGGGCACGCGATCGCGCGGTGACGGAAGAACCAGTGCGGGATCATGTCGTTGAGCTCGTGGAGTTTGCGGCCTTCCAGTGCGAGCATCTCCAGGACCTTGACCAGCGCGTAGAGCGCGTCGAACGCCGGTTGGAACTCGGGGAAGATCGGTTCTTGCTTGAAGCCGCTGCCGTAGGCGAGCGTGTCGCGTTCCTTGGCCGCCAGCGCCATCATCGAGCGCCGGTCGCTCTTGGTGCGGGTCACCTTGCCGCCGACGGATTCCACCAGCTTCATGATCGCGCTCGGCGTGGTGATCGGCATCGCGACGCGGGCGCCGGGCTGCGCGCGGCACACCATCAGCGACACGAGCGCCAATAAACGATTGCCCGCGATCACGCGGCCCAAGTCGTCGACCAGCGCGAAGGACTCGCCGTCGTGATCGAGCAGGACGCCCAAATCCGCGCCCAAGGTCAGGGTCACCGTGCGCAACTGCTCGATGTAGCGTTCGCGGTCGATGCGGAACGTGCGAGCCTTGGTTTCGTCGTAGTACGCGTCGAGCGCGATGATGTCGACGCCCAGATTCGATAAGACGCGCGGCATCACGACGGCGGCGTTGCCGTAGCCGTAGTCGACGACGATCTTGAAGTTCGCCTGCGGGAGCGCCCTCGGCTTGAGCGCCAGCAGCATCTCGCTCGTGTAGAGCTCGAGCGTGCGCGCCGGGAACGACAGCACGCCGACCTCGTCCATCGCCGTTCGGCGGAAGTCTTCCCGAAAGAACAGGTTCTCGATCTTGCGTTCGGTCGGCTTATCGATGTTGATGCCGCTCGCGTCCATAAGCTCCACGAGCACGGAGTTCGGGTCGCTCGGGTCGATGCGGGTGTGCGCCCCGCCGTCGCCGCCCATCCGCGTCGCGTAGCGCGCCAGCGGCAGCGGCATCGCGCGCAGGTCCTCGACGTTGATGCCGACCGCCAAGAGCCCGGAGATGATGCAGCGGTTCATCACGCGCGCGGCCGGGTGCGCGTCGCGACTCGTCATGATCGTCTGACCGGGTTTGAGCGAGGAACCGTATGCTTGGCCGAGCTTCATGGTGAACTCGGGCGTCATCTCGACGTTCGCGAGCCCGCTCACGCCGACGGCGCCGAAGAGCGAACCGGGCCACTTGATGCCGTAGATCAACGACATCGAAACGATCGCGCCGGAGCTGACCGACTTATCGGGCCAGAGTTTGATGTTCGGGCGCACGATCGCGCCGCTGCCGAGCGTGCAATTGCTACCGACCACCACGCCGTCGCCGACGCTGACGTGATCCTTGACGATGTTGCGATCGGCCACGGTGCAGCCTTCGAGGACCGACGACTCGCCGAAATAGCAGTCCGCCCAGGACACGGTGCGGGTCACGCGCGCGTTGCGGGCCACGATCGTCGAATTGCCGAGCACCGTGTCCGCGCCGACGATGGCGCCGGCTTCGACGACCACGTTGCGGCCCAGAACGAGCGGGGCCAGGAGCCGCGCTTGCGGATCGATGCGGCAGCCCTCGCCCATCCACACGCCGGGCGAAACCTGCGTGCCGGGAATCTCCAAACGCACCTTGCCGGCCAACGCGTCGTAGTTGGCCTGCTGGTACTGTTGCAGGTTGCCGATGTCGGTCCAGTAGTCGCTCGCGACGTAGCCGTTGATCAGCTTCGATTCGTGTAAGAGGCGCGGAAAGATGTCGCGCGAGAAATCGTAGGACTTGCCGGCTTCCATGTATTCGAGTACGTCGGGCTCGAGTACGTAGATACCGGTATTGATCGTGTCGGAGAAGATCTCGCCCCACGACGGCTTCTCGAGAAAGCGGGTGATGCGGCGGTTCTCGTCCGTGATCACGACGCCGAATTCGAGCGGATTGGTGACGCGCTGCAAGGTGATCGTGGCGGTGGCGCCGCTCCCGCGATGGTCGGCGAGCAGCGCGGTGAGGTCCAGGTCGGTCAGGGCGTCGCCCGAGATGATCAGGAACGATTCGCCGCCCAGGAGCTCCGCAGCCAGTTTGACCGCGCCCGCCGTGCCGAGCGGCGTATCCTCGACCACGTATTTCATGCTCACGCCGAAACCCGAACCGTCGCCGAAGTAGCTTTCGATCTCGTCCGCGAGATAGTGCAGCGTCGCGACGATATCGGTAATGCCGTGCCGGCGCAAGAGGTCGACGATGTGCTCCATCACGGGCTTGTTGGCGACCGGCGCCAGCGGCTTGGGCCGGCGCGATGTCAGCGGACGCAGTCGCGACCCTTCGCCTCCGGCCATGACGACGGCTTTCATCGAGCGGTGCCTCCCTTTACGCGTGCGCTCACCTCTTCGGCCAATGCGGCAATGCGCTCGTCGCGCGCGATGTCGGCTAGCCCGAGGCGGCTCTTTCGTCGCCAATTCGGGTATTCAGTAAAGGTTCCCGGTAGATTGACTTGATCGATTTCGAGCGCCGCGTCGTCGAGCTGAACCAGTACCACGCGCGATGGAGTGCGAGCCAGGTAGCCGTAAGCTGCGCGTATCAGCGGTGCGTAATCGTCCGGTTCGTCCGACCGGGCATCGATCGTGCGATGCAGGCGCTCGAACGTGTCGTCGTCGAGCATTCCGTGCCGGCGGAGCACGTCGAGGAGGCGCGACGTTTCGACGCGCCGCGAACCGAGCGCTTCCTGTGCCGCTTCCTCGGTCGCGAAACCGATCCGCCTGCGGGTCGCGATGTCGCGGCCCAGCGCCCAGCCGGCCAACGTCGGAAGGTCGTGGGTCGTTGCCGTGGCCAGGGCTAACTCCGGGTAGCACTCGGGCGCTTTGAAGCCGCCGTCCGCTTCGCGCTCGAAGAGCAGTAACCGGTAAGAGAGGATCCGTTCGGCTTCCATCCGTTCACGGAAGCCGTTCGGCACGTTGCCGAGGTCTTCGCCGACGATCGTGCAGCGCGCCAGCGCGCTCTGCGCCCGCGCGATCGCCAGCAGCTCCTCGAACGGGTACGCCACGTACGCCCCTTCGGCGGGCGTCATCCCGAGCGGAATCCAGAACAGGCGCAGCAGCGCCATCACGTGATCGAGCCGCAGCGCACCCGCGTGGCGCATGTTCGCGGCCAGCAGTTCCGCGAACACCGCCCCGCCGTCGCGCAGCATGGCGTCGGGGGCGAGCGGCGGCAAGCCCCAGTTCTGGCCGTACGGGCCGAGCGGGTCCGGCGGTGCGCCGACCGTCGCGTCCAAGACGTACGCATCGCGATCCGACCATACGTCTGCGCTATTGACGTCGACGCCGACGGCGACGTCGAGGTAGAGGCCGATCGTCAGCGCGCGCGCCTCCTCCGCCACCGCTCCCAATTGTTCGTCGGCCAGCCATTGCAAATACTTGAAATAATCGATGCGCTTGCGCGATTTCTTGGCCCACGCCGAGACGGCCGGCGAATCCGCGTCGCGGAGCGCGTCCTCCCAGGTACGCCACCCGCGGATGCGGCCCGCGTCGGTCGCGAATCGCTCGGTCAGCGCTTCGTGAATCGCGAAGCGCTCCAAACGCTCGCCGCCGCGCTCCGCGAACTCCCGGAAGGCCGCGCGACGGGTCCCGCCCGCCTCGCGGAAGATGCCGTACAGCTCCTCGAGGATCGCCCACTTCTCGCGGGCGACGGCCGCGTAGGCGACGTCCGGCCTGGCGCGCAGTTCCGCCAAGGCGGACGCGTAGGCCGGCGCCGCGACGCGCCGGCGCAATGCGGCGGCTTGCGAGGAACGCGCGGTGAAGTCGGGGACCGCTTCGATATCGATGTAGATCGGGTTGAGGAAGTAGCGGCTGGTCGGTGAGTACGGGCTGGCCGCTTCGGGCTCGACGTAGTGCAGGGCGTGCAGCGGGTTGACGCCGACCAGATCCGCGCCCACCCGCGCGGCGAAGCGCACGAAGTCGCGCAGGTCCGTGAAGTCGCCGATGCCCCAGTTGCGATCCGAGCGCAGCGCGTAGAGGTTGACGCCGAATCCCCAGGTGCGGCCGGTTTCCAGCGCCGGCGAGAGGTACGCGCGGTCCGAAGCGATCACGAGGCGGAGACCGCCCGCGACCGGAAGAGCACGAGCGAGCGCGGGCGCAGTGCGTGGGTCGGGCCGGCCGGCAAAGGCGCGAACACGTTTCCGGCCGGGTCGCCCGCGGTGTCGATGTAGAGATCCCACCCGGCGGGGTGAGGCGGTAGCGCGAGTTGCAGCTCGGCATCGTGGGCGTTGAGGAAGATCAGCATCAGCGGGTCGCCCGGTAACGGATCTTCGTCGCCGAAACACATGCCGATCTCGCGCCGGCTCGCGTCGAACCAGTCGCCCTCGTGCATCTCCGTGCCGTCGAGCCGCAGCCAGGTGATGTCCTTGCGCGAGCCGTCTTTGAGCATCGTGCCGGTGAAGAACCGTTCGCGCCGCAGCGCGCGGCAGGTGCGGCGCAGATGAATGAGGCCGGCCGCGAAATCGTGCAGCGCCGGGTCGTGCGGCGAGGACCAGTCGAGCCACGTGAGCGGCGAATCCTGACAGTAGGGGTTATTGTTGCCGTGCTGAGACTTGCCGAGCTCGTCCCCGGCGAGCAGCATCGGAACGCCTTGCGAAAGCAATAACGTCGCCAGCAGGTTGCGCTGTTGGCGCGCCCGCAGCTCGAGGACGTGCGGGTCGTCGCTCGGCCCTTCGACGCCGCAGTTCCAGCTATTGTTGTTGTCGCTGCCGTCGCGGTTGTCCTCACCGTTGGCGACGTTGTGCTTGTGATTGTACGAGACGAGATCGCGCAAGGTGAAGCCGTCGTGCGCCGTGACGAAATTGACCGACGACCGCACGTGACGGCCCGCGTGGTTGAAGAGTTCGCTCGAGCCGGTCAGGCGCGAAGCGAGCTCGGGAACCATGCCGTCGACGCCTTGCCAGAAGCGGCGCACGCCGTCGCGGAACTTGTCGTTCCACTCCGACCAGCCGGACGGAAAGCGGCCGACTTGATAGCCGCCGAAACCGACGTCCCACGGTTCGGCGATCAGCTTGACCCGTGCCAGCACGGGGTCCTGACGCGCCGCCTTCAGAAAGCCGGCGTTGGGATCGACGCCGCTCGCCGTGCGCGCGAGCACGGGCGCGAGATCGAAGCGGAACCCGTCGACGTGCATCTCCTGCACCCAGTAGCGCAGCGAGTCCATCACGAGCTGCAGCACGCGCGGATGGTCGAGGTTGAGCGAGTTCCCGGTTCCCGTCGAATCGTCGTAGTAGCGCGGGTCGCTCGCCAGCCGGTAGTACGAGGCGTTGTCGATTCCGCGGAAGGAGAGGGTCGGGCCCTCCTGGTTGCCTTCGGCGGTGTGGTTGTACACCACGTCGAGGATCACTTCGATTCCGGCTTCGTGAAATTGCTTGACCATCGTCTTGAACTCGTGAACCGATTCCCCGCTCAGATAGAGCGGGTGCGGCGCGAAAAACCCGATGGTGTTGTATCCCCAATAGTTGCGCAAACGCCTCGCGACGAGCGAGCGGTCGTCGACGAACGCGTGAACGGGCAGCAGCTCGACCGCCGTGATGCCCAACCGCTGCAAGTACTCCACGACGTGCGGCGACGAGAGCGCGAGGAACGTGCCGCGCATCGGCGCGGGCACGCCGGGATATTGCATCGTGAACCCGCGCACGTGCAACTCGTACACGATCGTGTCGCGCCAGGCCGTGCGCGGCGGCCGGTCGTCACCCCACGTGAACGCGGTATCGACGACGACCGACTTCGGCATGCCCGACGCGTTGTCGCGGCGGTCGAACGAGAGGTCGCCGCGCGGCGTGCCGATGCGGTAGCCGAAGTGCGCGTCGCTCCAGCGCAGCGAACCCGAGAGGGCCTTGGTGTAGGGGTCGATCAGCAGCTTGTGCGCGTTGAAGCGGTGGCCGCGCGCGGGGTCGTAGGGCCCGTAGACCCGGTATCCGTATTTGAGGCCGGGCCGCGCGTCGGGCAGGTAGCCGTGCCAGACGCCGTCGGTGTGCGCGGGCAAGACGATGCGATGCAGTTCGCGTCGCCCGCGCGAATCGAAGAGACAGAGCTCGACCCGCTCCGCGTGCTCGGTGAAGAGGGCGAAGTTCACGCCCTTGCCGTCCCAAGTCGCGCCGAGCGGATAGTTCGTACCGGTGTCCACGACGGGACCGCGAACGCCGATCACGAGTCAGCGTCCGGACCGGAACTGGGCGCCGCCTCGTAGTGCCAATCGAGCGGCGACTTTCCCGCGCTCTGATATTCGCTGACCTGCTGGATCAACTTGGCCACGAGTCCCGTCCATCCGGTTTGATGCGAAGCTCCGATTCCGGCGCCGTTGTCGCCATGAAAGTATTCGTTGAAAAGTAATAGGTCGCGAAAGTGCGGGTCGGTGTGAAACCTCTCCACGCCGCCGTTGAACGGCCGGCGTCCCGACGCATCGGGCAAGAAGAGTCCGATCAGACGGTTGGAGAGTTCGGTTGCGATTTCCCACAGCGTGGCGAGTTTTCCCGAGCCGCTGGGGAACTCGATGCGACAATCGTCGCCGTAGAAGAAATGGAAGTTCTGCAGCGCTTCGATCAGCAGGAAGTTCAGCGGAAACCAAACCGGACCGCGCCAGTTGGAGTTCCCCCCGAAGAGCCCGCTGGTCGATTCCGCGGGCGTGTAGTCGACGCGAAAATCCGTTCCGCCGATGCGTACCGATACCGGATGGGCTTGGTGATATTTCGAGAGCGAACGGATGCCGCCCGGGCTCAAGAACTCCGTTTCGTCGAGCATCACGCGCAACACCCGCTTCAATCGCTCTTCGTCGAGAAGCGCGAGGAGCCGCCGCGATTCCATGCCTCCGGAGGAAAGGCTCGCGACGTTCTTGGCGAGCTCGGGACGATTGCTGATGAACCACTCGAGGCGCCGCTTGAAATTCGGCAGGCGATCGAGTAACTGCGGCTGCAAGGTTTCGACCGCCATCAGCGGCAGCAACCCGACCATGGAGCGCACGCGCATTGGGAAGCGACGCCCGTCGGGGAGCACGAGTTGATCGTAATAGAAGCCTTCCTCTTCGTTCCACAAGCCCATGTCGCCCGCGGCCTGGCTGTTGATGGCGTGGGCGATGTAGAGGAAGTGTTCGAAGAACTTCGAGGCGATGTCTTCGTACGACGGGTTGTGTTGCGCGAGTTCGAGCGCGATCGCCATCATGTCGAGCGCGTATACGGCCATCCAGCTCGTCGCGTCGGATTCGACGATGTGCCCGCCCGTCGGGAGCTGCGCGCTGCGGTCGAAGATGCCGATGTTGTCGAGTCCCAAGAAACCGCCCATGAAGACGTTTTCGTTATTGGGATCTTCGCGATTGACCCACCACGTGAAGTTGAGCAGCAGCTTTTGGAAGACGCGTTCGAGGAAGAGGTAGTCCGCCGTACCGTACATCTTGTGTTCGATCTGGAAGATGCGGTAGGCCGCCCAGGCGTGCACGGGCGGGTTGACGTCGCTGAAGGCCCACTCGTAGGCGGGGATCTGGCCGCTCGGATGCATGTACCATTCGCGGGTCAGCACGATCAGTTGGCGTTTGGCGAAGGCCGGGTCCACCAACGCGAGCACGACGGTGTGGAAAGCAAGATCCCAGGCCGCGTACCACGGGTATTCCCACGTGTCGGGCATGGCGAGAACGTCGTCGTTGTAGAGGTGCAGCCATTCGTGGTTGCGCCCGTGCAGGCGTTCGGGCGGCGGAGGCGGCTGCCCGGGATCGCCGCGCAGCCAATCCCGCACGACGTAGAAGTAGAACTGCTTGCTCCAGAGCATGCCCGCGAGCGCGGTCCGCTGGACGCGGTGCAGCTCTTCGCTCGCCGGATACGGGTTGAGCGCCGCGTAGAAGCGTTCGGTTTCGTAGCGCCGCTGGGTGAAGAGCGCGTCGAAGGTTTCGCCGAGCTCGGGGTCCGCCAGGCCGGTCAAGCCCGCTTCGCACAACCGCAAGCGCACGCCGCGCGTCTCGCCGGGCGCGAGCGCGAGTTCGTAGACCAGCGCGAGCTTGGAGCCGCTGCCCGCGGGATTGACCGCGGCGAGTTCGCCGTGCACGACCGCGCGGTCGATGCCGTCCTTGACGTACGGCTGCGCGTTCCCGACGCCGTACAGCGCTTCGAAATTCGTCTCGTTCTCGGTGAAATACGCGGTCGGCGAACCGTCCGCGTAGAGTTCGTAGGCGGCCTGCCCGGGCGCCGTCGCGATGAAGGCCGCGCCGGCGTTACGGGCGCGCACGATCGCCGGCCGCGCCGCGTTCGTCCACGACCAGGTGTTGCGAAACCAAAGTTGCGGGACGACGTGGAGCGGCGCCGCGGTGCGCCCGCGGTTGGTCGCGGTGATCGAGATCGAGATATCCGTCGGCGTGCGTTTCGCGTAGGCGATTTCGATGTCGAAGTACGCGTCGTCGTCGAAGATGCCGGTGTCGATCAGCTCGTATTCGGGATCGAGCCGCGTGCGGCGCGCGTTCGTCGCGATCAAGTCGGCATAGGGGAAGGCGCGCTGCGGATACTTGTAGAGCGCGCGCATGTACGCGTGCGACGGCACGTTGTCGAGATGATAGTACAGCTCCTTGACGTCCTCGCCGTGGTTGCCCTGTGGGCCGGAGAGCCCGAAAAAGCGTTCTTTGAGGATCGGATCGGCGCCGTTCCAGAAGGCCGGCGCGAAGCACAGCAATTGGTGGTCGTCGCTGATACCGAGGATCCCGTCCTCACCCCAGCGGTACGCCCGCGAGCGGGCGTGCTCGAACGGAAAGTACGTCCACGCGTCGCCCGTCGCGCTGTAGTCCTCGCGAACCGTCCCCCATTGGCGGTCGCTGAGGTACGGCCCCCAGTGGCTCCAGTGTTCGGTCCGTCGGCTCTCCGCCTCGACCCTGGCGCGTTCCGGATTCCAATCCATCGGCGCGTCGTTTCCCCGCCGAACCAGCCTGCCCCGCCGTAGCGGGGCGCTGCTGCTAGCTGCCCTTCTTTGTCGTGAGCTGGATGCGGGTCACGCCGTTATCGACGGTCACGATCACGGACTGCTCGGCGCCGGCGGGTTTGCTGCCGTTCTCGTTGTCGTTGGTAAAGGTGCCCATCGTCTTGTTGTCGGTCGAGATCACGAAGTTCTGCCAGCCCGAGGGCAGGTGCGCTTTGTACCAGTCGATCACTTTCTTCGCGTCGTCTTTGGAGTCGAAGACCTGCATCTTCACCGAGGCCGTCCCGGTCGTCAACGACATGCCTTTGTCGTTCTGTTCCGTGGCGCCGGGGTAGACCGGCAGGTCGATTGCGGCGTTCGCACCGGGCGCGGCGTTCGCGCTGGGCGCGGCATTCGCGCCGGTGGTGGCCGCCGTGCCCGGCGCGGTCGCCACGGCCGTGGCGACCGTCGCCTCGCCGGCCGCAGCGGTGGCGGCCGAGGTGCTCGCCGCCGGTGCGCTTGCGCCCGCGTCGGGACTCGCCGCGCTTGTGGTCACCGCGTCGGCGGCCGGCGAGGCCGCGTCGGACGACGTGCCGGAGTCGCTCGATTTCGAGCAGCCTCCGAGAAACGCAGCAGCCAGCGCGATCGCTATAATCGCTTTCTTCACACGTAGTCCTCCGGCGTGGGCGGAGCTCGCGCGCCGCTCGAGATGGATCTTGCGCGTAGCGTTCTACCGGGCGCCGGAAAGCTACTGCGCCGGGCAAACGGCTCTTCGCCGCGGCGCAGGGTTTGGCGGACTCGGCTTGGGATTGTCGCGCCATGAAGCAGTTAGCCGGTCAGAGCGCCATCGTGACGGGGTCGAGCTCCGGAATCGGCGCCGCCGTCGCCAAAGCGCTCGCCCGCGAGGGCGCCAACGTGGTCGTGAACTACCCGGGCGGCGCGCCGGACGCGGCCGATGCGGTCGCGAGCGAGATCGTGAGCGCCGGCGGCCGGGCGCACGTGATCGCCTGCGACGTCTCGCAGGAAGTCCAGGTCAAGGCGATGTTCGCGGAAACGATCCAGGCCTTCGGGACCGTCGACATCGTCGTCGCGAACGCGGGCTGGCAGAAGGACGCGGCGCTGCTCGAGATGACGCTCGCGCAGTGGCGCGCGGTGCTCGACGTCAACCTGACCGGGCAGTTCCTATGCGCGCGGGAAGCGGTGCGCGAGTTCTTGCGCCGCGGCCCGGTCCCGGAGCGCTCGCGCGCGCTCGGCAAGATCATCTGCATGAGCTCGGTGCACCAGGTGATCCCCTGGGCCGGCCACGTGAACTACGCCTCGAGCAAAGGCGGCGTCGAGCTGATGATGAAGTCGATCGCCCAGGAAGTGGCGCCGCACAAGATCCGGGTCAACGCGATCGCGCCCGGCGCGATCCAAACGCCGATCAACAAGAGCGCCTGGGACACGCCCGAAGCGAAAGATCAACTCCTGAAGTTGATTCCCTACGGCCGGATCGGCGAGCCCGAGGACATCGGCGAGGCCGCGGTGTGGCTCTCGTCAGACGCTTCGGACTACGTCACCGGCACGACCCTCTTCGTCGACGGCGGCATGACGCTCTATCCGGGCTTCGCGACCGGCGGTTGAGCGCGCGGACGCTACCGGGCTTCATGCTGCGCTCTGCGCGTTGCTCGCGTCGGCGCCGCGCGCCGCGAGCGCGCAATTTACCAACCGGGTGAAAATCGACGGCCCGCTCGGGGGCAACGCTCCGGCTCTGCCCGCCAAAGCGAGCGCGTCGCCCAACTCGGTGCGCCCAGGCATGGGCGCCGGCACCGCGGGCTTGCCATGCGCCGTCGGAGCTCGCTGCATGTTGTCGGGGGCTTGAGTTTTCACGCGTTTTGGAGTTCGTGCTCGGCGATCTCCGGAGCGATCTGGACGATTTCGACGCTGCCGTTCGGAAATCGGGCGACGATTTCGAGTTCGCCGCCCATCGCTTCGATATAGCGACGTAGCGTGCTTACACAGACATCCGTCCGGCGCTCGACTTTCGATACCTCCGACTGCGACATGCCCAGAGCTTCCGCTAACGTCTCTTGCGTCATCCTGCGCGCACGTCGAATCTCACTCAAGAGTGCGGCCCGCTCCGCGCGATTACTCTCGACCTTATCCACCACTCCGGGTTTCGAGCGAGCGGCCCGGATTTCGCTCCATTTCTTGGTATTAGGCATCAGATCAGTCCCCTCTGTCCGGAGCTCATCCAAAAACTACTCCGGAATTTCATCGACCGCTCGTGCATCGTGAACGCCGTGCTTAGAATTTCGGGCCCCAGCCTCCGAAGATCTCGCTGCGCGGGCTGGTCGGGGCGACGGTGCCGCGGCGGGTCGGCAGCTCGTCGTCGCGGCGGGCGAAGGGGGCGAGTTTCGAAGCGGTGCGGATCATCTCGTGCTCCTCGGTGTGGCCGGACCAATCGCCGGTGAACACAGCGTACGGAACCTGCGTCGGGCCGCCGTCGAAGGTGCGTCGAGTATCACGCTCGACTCGCGACGCGCGCGTCGCGCAGGGTCAGGGCCACCGCCGCGAGGACGAGCACGCCGCCCCCGACGGCCGGAAGGGTCAGCGTTTCATGGAAGAGCGCCGCCGCGAGCAGCGCGGCGAAGACGGGCTCGAGGAGGGTCGTGAGCGAGATCGTGCTCGGGGAGAAGTCGTGCAGCGCGGCGTTGAGCGCGGTATGGCCGAGCATTTGCGAGACCAGCGCCATCGCGAGGATGCCGCCCCAGGCCGGCGCGTCGCCCAGCGCCGGCGGCGGTTGGCGTGCGAACGTGGCGGCAAGGGCGAGCGCGAGCGTCGACCAGCCGTAGGTCCGGGCGATGACCTGCCGGGTGCCCAAACGAGCCTTGCCCGCCGCCCCTGCGGCCGTCGGGTTGCGGCCCGCATCGCGCACGATGAGAAGGTAAGCGCCGATTGCGAGACTGCCCGCCAAAGCGAGCGCGTCGCCCAACACGGCGCGCCCGGGCATGGGCGCCGGCACCGCGGGCTGCGCCGTCACGAGTAGCGCCACGCCGGCCAGCGCGAGCCCGAGCGAGGCGAGGAAGGCCTGCGAAGGCGGCCGTCGCTCGCGCACGACGTCGAATAGCTCGGTCCAGAGCGGCGTCGTGGTCACCAGTAGCGTCGAGGCCGCGACCGAGGTATATTCCAGCGAACCGATCCAGGTGCCGAAATGCACCGCGAGCGCTATGCCGGCCAGCGCGAAAGCGGCTTCGCGACGGCGCGAGAGCCGCACGAAGGGCCCGGCGATCGCAAGTGCGACGAGCGCCGCGACGCCCAGCCGAAGCGTGGAAACCGCGAGCGGGCCGGCGCCTGAGAGCGCGTAGCGGGCGAAGATCGCGGCCGCCGCGATGGCCACTTGCGCGCCGAGCAAACGAAGGTAGGGCAACGTTCGCGCTCGTTGCCCGTTGACAGAGAGCATCCTGCGCCGTATGGTGTGCCTATCCTCGCGGGAGCTCGCGCAGACGAGCTGAGAGGGCGATGTTGGTCGCCGACCGCCGAACCTGATCCGGGTCGTGCCGGCGTAGGGAGGGGCGGCGGCGGGATCTTAGTGGAGAGTACGCTGCATGTCCGTCACCGTCGAAGCTCCGGGCTCGTCCGGCACCCCCGAGCGTTCGGGCCGCGCGCGCAAGATCTACGCCGTCGGCAGCGACCCGACGATTCGCGTGCCGCTGCGCGAGGTCGCGCTGACCAACGGCGAGACGCACGTGCTCTACGATACGAGCGGCCCCTACACCGATCCCGACGTCGTCACGGACGTACGCGCCGGGCTGGCGCCGATCCGCGAGAGCTGGATCGCGCGGCGCGACGATACCGTCGAGCTGGCGCGTGCGTCGTCGCTCTATCGCCTCGGCCGCGAAGCGATGAGCGAACTCGACGGCATCCGCTTTTCCGCCACGCGCAAGCCGCGCCGGGCCAAGCCGGGCCGCAACGTCACGCAGATGCACTACGCGCGGCGCGGCGAGATCACGCCCGAGATGGAATTCGTGGCCTTGCGCGAGGGCGTGGAGCCGGAGTTCGTGCGCGCCGAGATCGCGCGCGGCCGCGCGGTGCTGCCGGTCAACGTGAACCACCCCGAACTCGAGCCCGCGATCATCGGCCGCAATTTCTTGGTGAAGATCAACGCGAACATCGGTAATTCCGCCGTCGCCTCGACGATCGAAGAAGAAGTCGAGAAGATGACCTGGGCGACGCGTTGGGGCGCCGACACCGTGATGGACCTCTCGACCGGCAAGAACATCCACGAGACCCGCGAGTGGATCCTGCGCAACGCGGCGGTTCCGATCGGTACGGTACCGATCTATCAGGCGCTCGAGAAAGTCAACGGCAAGGCCGAAGAGCTCACCTGGGAGCTCTATCGCGACACGCTGATCGAACAGGCGGAACAGGGCGTCGATTACTTCACGATCCACGCCGGCGTGCTGCTGCGCTACATTCCGCTCACGGCCAAACGCGTGACGGGCATCGTCTCGCGCGGCGGCTCGATCCTGGCGAAGTGGTGCCTCGCGCATCACCGGGAGAACTTCCTCTACACGCACTTCGAAGAGATCTGCGAGATCATGAAGGCGTACGACATCACCTTCTCGCTCGGCGACGGTCTCCGCCCGGGGTGCCTGGCCGACGCCAACGACGAAGCGCAGTTCGGCGAGCTCGACACGCTCGGCGAACTGACCCAGATCGCCTGGAAGCACGACGTGCAGACGATGATCGAAGGGCCGGGCCACGTGCCGATGCACCTGATCAAAGAGAACATGGACCGTCAGCTCGAGGTCTGCAAGGAGGCTGCGTTCTACACGCTCGGACCGCTGACGACCGACATCGCGCCGGGCTACGACCACATCACGAGCGCGATCGGCGCGGCCATGATCGGGTGGTACGGCACCGCGATGCTCTGCTACGTGACGCCCAAAGAGCATCTCGGGCTGCCCGACAAGCAGGACGTCAAAGACGGCGTGATCGCCTACAAGATCGCGGCGCACGCGGCCGACGTCGCCAAGGGCCACGCCCACGCGCGGCACTGGGACGACGTGCTCTCCCGCGCGCGCTTCGAGTTCCGCTGGGAGGATCAGTTCAATCTCTCGCTCGATCCGGAAACGGCGCGCGCCTTCCACGACGAAACCTTGCCGGCGGCGGGTGCGAAGGTCGCCCATTTCTGTTCGATGTGCGGCCCGCACTTCTGTTCGATGAAGATCACGCAGGAAGTGCGCGAGTTCGCCGAGCGCGGGATGGCCGAGAAATCCGCGGAGTTCGTGGAGCTCGGCGCGGAGGTCTACGTTCCGGCGAGCGGCTGAGGATCGCTTCGCGATTCGAATAGGTGATAGCAGGCATGTCCCCGGAGACACCTACGTGTCATTAGCAGAAATTCGAGCGCTGCGATACATAAGATAGAGTAATCCGTAAGCGGCGTCACATTATCGACATGCCGTGACGCTTTCACTAAAATGAAGTCCTATCGCATACGAAGCGACCCCCGGCGTTTGGGAGTCGCTTCGCGGAAAGCCGAGAAGCTTCAGCTATGTCGCTCGACGCGTTGCGTTGCCGGCACGACGCCGATTTCGCGCTCCGCTGGGACGGGCGGATCTGGTGCCGTTCGTGACTTCGCGGCCGCTAGCCGGGGGCGAGGTGGGCGACGATAGCGAGGGGCCCGGACGTTCGTCGAGGCTGGAGCGTTTCCACTTGGCAGCCATCGTGGACAGTTCCGACGACGCGATCTTCAGCGAATCGCTCGACGGCGGCATCACGAGTTGGAACCGCTCGGCCGAACGCATGTATGGGTTCACCGCCGCGGAAATCGTGGGCCGGCACAGTCGTTTACTCATTGCCGAAGATCGGCGCGAGCGCGAACTCGAGGTGTTCGAACGGGTCGCGCTGGGCGAGCGAATCAAGCCGTTCGAGACGGTGCACCGCCGCAAGGACGGCGCGCCGGTCGAGGTGTCGCTCGCGCTCTCTCCGATCGTCGATGCGGCCGGCCGGCGAATCGGCATCTCGGCGATCTCCCGCGACGTCAGTGAGACGAACCGGATGCGGCGCTCGCTGACCCAAGCACGCGACGCCGCCGAAGCGGCCAATAGAGAACTCGAGGCTTTTAGCTATTCCGTCGCTCACGATCTCCGTTCGCCGTTGCGCAGCATCGACGGCTATAGTGAGGCGCTCGTCGAGGACTGCGAAGCGCAGCTGAGCCCGGACGGCCGCCGCTACCTGGGGTTCATCCGCGAATCGAGCCAGCTGATGGCCCGGCTGATCGAGGATATCCTCACGCTGGCGCGCGTGGCGCGCGGCGATCTCGTCGTGGAGACCGTCGACCTGACGGGACTGGCGCGCGGCGTCGCTTCGCGGCTCGAACGGCGCGACCCGGAGCGGGCGGTCGAGGTCGTCGTCGAGAACTGGCTGACCGCCGATTGCGACGCGCGGCTGATGACCGTGGTGCTCGAAAACCTGATCGGAAACGCCTGGAAATTCACGTCGAAGCGGACCGGCGCGCTCATCGAGGTCGGGTGCGATACCGGCGGCGGCAACCGGGTCTTCTTCGTTCGCGACAACGGCGTCGGCTTCGATATGAAGTACGCCTCGAAGCTCTTCGGAGTCTTTCAGCGCTTGCACTCGACCCACGAGTTCGAGGGTAACGGCGTGGGACTCGCCACGGTCCAGCGGATCGTCCACCGCCATCACGGCCGGGTCTGGACCGAGAGCGTCGTCGGGGAGGGAACGACCGTGTACTTCACGTTGAACGGAGACGTCGCATGAGTCTCGCCGGCCAGAATATCGACCGCGCGCTGTTGCTGGTCGAGGACAATCCGCGCGACGCGGATTTGATCCTCCGTTCGCTCAAGAAGAACCATCTGCTCAACCCCGTCGTGACGGTCCACGACGGTGAGGAAGCGCTCGACTACGTTTTCGCGCGCGGCGCATATGCCGGCCGCCAAGCCTTGCCGCAGGTCGTCTTCCTCGACCTGAAGTTACCGAAGCTCGACGGGCAGGAAGTCCTCCGCGCTATCCGCGCCGACGAGCGAACGAAATATCTTCCCGTCGTGATCCTCACATCGTCGGACGACGAGCTGGATCTCGTGCGGAGTTTGGTCGGCGGCGCCAACAGCTACGTGCGCAAGCCGGTCGTGTTCGCCGAGTTCAGCGAGGCGGTCCGGCAGTTGGGGCTCTACTGGCTCATCCTCAACGAGGCGCCGCAAAGTGCGTGAGACGCTCCGCGCCTTGATCGTCGAGGACGTGGAGTCCGACGCGCTGCTGATCGTGCGCGAGTTGCAGCGCGGTTTCGAGGTGAGCTTCGAACGCGTCGAGACGCCCGACCAGATGGCGGCTGCGCTTGCGCGCGGGTGCTGGGATATCGTGATCGCGGATTTCGTGCTGCCGCGCTTCAGCGCGCCGGCCGCGCTCGCACTGTTGCAGGGCCGTGGCGCGGATGTGCCCTTCATCATCGTATCGGGCCAGGTGGGCGAAGAGGCGGCGGTCGAAGCGATGCGCTCGGGTGCCGAAGACTTCGTCTCGAAGAGCAATTTCTCGCGGCTGATCCCAGCCGTCGAGCGCGAGCTGCGCGAAGCTGCCGGCCGGGCGGAGCGCGCACGGATCGAAGAGCAGCTTCGCATTTCGCGTGAGAACGAGGAGATCGAGCACGCGCGCTTGGCCGCGATCGTCGAATCATCGTCCGACGCGATCATCAGCAAAACGCTCGACGGGACGATCGTGTCGTGGAACCACGCGGCAGAGCTGCTCTTCGGGTATCGTGCCGACGAGATCGTCGGGAAGTCCGTTTGGGAGTTGATTCCGGAGCGCAGCCGTGACGAAGAAGAGCAGCTCCTGGAACGCTTGGGCCGCGGAGAGTGGATCGAGCCCTTCGACACGATGCGGCGTCGCAAGGACGGCGGCGAGTTCGAAGTGTCGGTGCGGCTTTCGCCGATCAAAGATGCGAGCGGGAATACGACCGGCGTTTCGACCGTCGCGCGCGACATCACCGAGATCCGTGCGCTCGTCCAGGCGAAAGAAGCCGCGGAGGCGGCCTTCAAGGAAAACGCAATTTTCGTGCAGGCTCAGCTCGAACGCGAGATCGCGGCGCGCAAACGCGCCGCCGCGCAGCTGCGTCATGCGGCCTATCACGACGCACTAACCGGTTTGCCGAACCGGCTGCTCTTCCTCGACCGCTTGCGCGGCGCGATCCGCTGCATGCGGCGGCACCCGGACGCGGTGGTCGCCGTGCTGTTCATCGACGTCGACCGTTTCAAGTTCATCAACGACAGTTTCGGGCACGTCGTGGGCGACCGCTTCCTGACGGTGCTGGCAGGCCGGATCGGCAGTTGTCTGCGCCCCGACGACGTGCTGGCACGCATGGGAGGCGACGAGTTCACGATCCTGCTCGAGAAGATCGCGGGCGAACGCGACGCCGCCATGGTCGCCGACCGGATCCTCCGGGCAGTCATCGAGCCCGTCACCGTCGACGGGCACTCGCTCGCGGCCTCGGTCAGCATCGGGATCGCGCTCGGCGCCCTCGGCCACGCCGACGCAGATTCCATGCTGCGCAACGCCGATATCGCGATGTACCGCGCCAAGCAGATGGGCGGCTGTCGCAGCGAGCTGTTCGTCCCCGATCTCCACTCCGAAATGAAAGCGCGCTTGCAGCTGGAATTGGATTTTCGGCGCGCTCTCGAGCGCGACGAACTCCGGCTCGCGTACCAGCCGATCCTCGATGTCGAAACCGGCAAAGTCACCGCCTTCGAGGCGTTGGCGCGCTGGAAACATCCCGAGCGCGGGATGATACCGCCCGCCACGTTCGTGCATCTCGCCGAAGATAGCGGCTTGATCGTGCCGCTCGGGGAGTGGGTTCTCTTCGAAGCCTGTCGTCAGGCGCGGACGTGGCAGGACGCGCGCTCCAACGGGCCGGTTCGCGTGAACGTCAACGTGTCGCCCAAACAACTCGGGAGCCAGGCCGACTACGAAGATCGTCTGAGCCGGCAGTTGGACCGTGTGCTGTGCGAGACCGGGCTCGATCCGGCGAGCGTCAATCTGGAGATCACGGAGTGCGCTCTGCTCGAGTCGGCGGACGAGGCGGAGGTCGAACTCGGGCGGTTGCGGGCGCTCGGCGCCGGCCTGCAACTCGACGGCTTCGGCACCGGGTATTCGTCCTTGAGCTATCTGCAGCGGTTGCCGATCGACACGATCAAGATCGACCGCTCGTTCATCAGCGGGCCCGGCGGCGCGGGCATGGCCAATCCGCGGATGGTGGGCGCGATCGTCGGCATGGCGCTCAATCTGGGCAAGTGCGTCACCGCGGAGGGAATCGAAACCTCCGAACAGCTCGATCAGGCGCGCGCGCTGCATTGCACGAACGCCCAGGGTTACTACCTTTCTCATCCGCTCGATGCGGCCGGTGCCCGCGCGCTGGCGAACGCTTAACCAGCGTTACTTATCGAGCGCATCATGTACGTTCATGTAAGACGGGGAGTTCGGCATCGACTTTCGAGTCGGTCCTAGTGTAAGATCGGCGAAATCCGCAAATCCCGGATCGCGGCGACGGCATGAAGGACGAACGAAATGTGGCACATCGCGCTGCCTGAAGCGGTGGATCGCGACGGCGCTCTCGAGGCGGAATCGCGTGGCGCCGGAGCCGCGGCCGCATCCGCTTGCGACGACGCCGCGTGCCTGCGGTCGTGCCTCGAGACGATCCTCGATTCGACCGGCGATGCCGTCTTCTGCGCCACGCTCGATTGGCGTATCGTCCGTTGGCCTCCCGCCGCCGAGCGCATGTTCGAGACGGCCGGAGAACCGATGGCCGGGCGGTCGCTGTGGATGCTCGTCGCGGCAGAGGAGCGTGACGAACGTTCGTGCGCCGCACAGCGCGTGCTGCACGGCGAACGGGTCACCGCCCAGTGGCGCGTTCTGCGGCGCGCGGGCGGCGCGAAGCGCCTTTCCGTGACGCTCTCGCCGGTCGTAGACGAGGCGAGCGGCGTTATCGGCGTGGCCGCGATCGCGCGCGACGAGAGCGAACTCGGACGCGTTCGGCAGGCGCTCCTGCAGTCGCGGAACGCGCTCGAAGCGGCGACCGAGGAGCGCTCGCGCCTGGCGACGTTTTTCGACGCCGCGGCCGACGCGATGTACGGCGAGTCGCCGGCAGGCGCGGTCGTGAGCTGGAACCGCGCCGCGCAACGAACGTTCGGCATCGCCGCCAGGGAGATGATCGGACGGCCCGCGGCCAGCCTCATTCCGGCACACCGGCGCGAGCACGACCTCGCTATGGTGGCGCGCGCCGTCGCGGGCGAGCGCGTCGCACCGTTCGCATCGACGCGGCTGCGCAAAGGCGGCGGGGAGGTCGGCGTGCTGGTCTCGCTCGCGACGGTCCGCAATGCGGCGGGTGCACCCACCGGAGTGTGCACGATCGCGCGCGACCAGGCCGAGAGCGCCCGGATCCGCCACGAATTGACGCGCGCTCGCGCGGCGGCCGATGCGGCGAACGAGGAGCTCGAAGCCTTCGCGTATTCCGTCGCGCATGATTTTCGCTCGTTCGCGCGGACGATCGACGCGTATAGCCAAGTGCTAGTCCGGGACTGCGAAGACCGGCTGGGTGATGGCGGCCGGGAGTCGCTGCGCCTCGTCCGCGACGCGAGCCGCTCGATCTCGCGCCTCTCCAACGACGTCCTCGTGCTCGCGCGCGCGACGCGTAACGCACTCGAGCGCACGCCGATCGACCTCTCCGCGCTGGCGCGGGCGGTCGTGGCGCGGCTCTCGCGCCAGAATCCGGAACGCGACGTGGAGGTCCGCATCGCCGACGGTTTGCATGCGGAGTGCGATTCGCAGCTCCTGATGCTCGTGTTCGAGAACCTCATCGGTAACGCGTGGAAGTTCACCGCGGGTCAGGAACGTGCGCGGCTGCAGGTCGGCGCGATCGAACGTCAAGGGACGCGCGCGTATTTCGTGAGCGATAACGGGGCCGGCTTCGACTCCAACGGGTTGGGCCTCGCGACCGTGAAGCGGATCGTGCGGCGGCACGGGGGGCGCGTCTGGTTCGAGAGCGCGGCCGATACAGGCGCCACGGTTTACTTCACGCTCGGGCCGGCGGCGTCCGTCGCGTGAAGCCGGCGTTACGAGCCCTGATCGTCGAGGATGTGGAGAGCGACGCGCATTTGATCGCGCGCAACCTCGGGCGAGACTTCGAGGTGACGTTCGAACGGGTCGAGACGCCGCAGCAGATGAGCGCGGCGCTCGACGCGAGAGCCTGGGATATCGTCGTCGCGGATTTCGTGCTGCCCCAGTTCAGCGCGTGCGACGCGCTCGCACTGCTGCAAGCGCGCAACATGTTCACGCCCGTCATCGTCGTCTCCGGTCAGGTCGGCGAGGAAGCTGCGCCCGAAGCGATGCGCGCCGGCGCGGAAGATTTCATCTCGAAATCCAATTTTGCGCGACTGGTGCCGGCAGTCGAGCGTGAGTTGCGCGAGACCGCGGTGCGCTTCGAGCGCGAGGAACTCGGTGAACGGTTGCGCGCGGCGTCCCTTGCGGCGCAGGCGGAACACGCGCGGTTGGCGGCTATCGTGGATTCGTCGATGGACGCGATCAGCAGCCGGTCGCTCGACGGAACCATCCAAACGTGGAATCGCGCCGCGGAGCGGGTCTTCGGATTCGCCGCCTGCGAGATGATCGGAAAGCCGATCTGGGATTTCATTCCAGCCACCCACGTAGCGCAAGAGCGTGCGATGATGGATCGCGTGCGAGGCGGCGAGATGATCGAACCTTTCGATACGCTGCGTCTGCACAAGGACGGCCGCGTCGTCGATGTCTCGGTTTCGATTTCACCGATTCGCGACGAGGCCGGCGAGACGGTCGGCATGTCGACGATCGCCCGCGACGTGACGGAGGTCCGGTCCCTGCTGCGCGCGCGGGAAGCGGCCGAGGCCGAGTATCGCGAGAGCTCGCGCCGCATCCGGGAAGAATTGGAAGCCGAAGTGTCTGCCCGCCAGCGCGCGGCAGCCCAATTACTGCACGCGGCATACCACGATACGCTGACGGGACTGCCGAATCGGGCGATGTTCCTCGACCGGCTGCGCTATTCGATCGGTTTCGCGGCGCGCAACGCGGAGGCAGCGATCGCGCTCCTGTTCCTCGACCTCGACCGCTTCAAGATCATCAACGACAGTTTGGGGCACGCGGTGGGCGATCGCCTGTTGACGGCGCTCGCGCGGCGTCTGGAGGCGTGCTTGCGCCCGGGCGACACCCTCGCGCGCATGGGCGGCGACGAGTTCACGATCGTCCTCGAGGACCTCGGCGACGGACGCGATGCGTTCCGCGTCGCCGACCGGATCTTGCGCGCGATGACGGAACCCTTCGACTTCGGCGGCCACGAAATCGTCGCGACGGTCAGCATCGGCATCTCGCTGAGCGCGAACGGCCGGGCGGACGCGGAGGCGATGCTGCGCGACGCCGATATCGCGATGTACCGGGCCAAACAGCTGGGCGGGAATCGTTACGAGCTATTCGTTCCGGAGCACCACCGCGAGATCAAGACCCGGCTCGAAATGGAGATGGACTTGCGCCGCGCGCTCGAGCGCGGGGACTTACGGCTGGCGTTTCAGCCGATCGTGAGGCTCGACACGGGGCGGCTCGAGGGGTTCGAAGCCTTGGCGCGTTGGCGCCACGCGGAGCGCGGCGCGATCCCGCCCGATACGTTCATCGCTTTGGCGGAGGAGACCGGCTTGATCGTCGCCCTCGGCGAGTGGGCGTTGACCGAGGCCTGCCTGCAGGCGCGCACCTGGCGGAATCCGGCGGGCGCGCCGTTGCGGGTGAACGTCAACGTTTCGCCGCGACAGTTCTGCGATCAACCGCTGCTCGAAAACCGCCTGAGCCGTCAGCTCGCGCGGGCGCTGAATCGTAGCGGCTTGGACCCGGCGCTCCTGAGCTTGGAGTTGACCGAGAACGCCTTCGTCGCTTCCACCCCGCAGACGGAACTCGAGTTGAGGCGCATCCGTGCCCTCGGCGTCGGCATGCAATTGGATGATTTCGGCACGGGCTATTCGTCGCTGGCCTACTTGCAGCGACTTCCGATCGATACGATCAAGATCGATCGCTCGTTCATCAGCGGGCCGGACAGCACCGGCTTCGCCAATCCGCAGATCGCGAGCGCCGTCGCGGGGCTCGCCCGAAGCCTCGGCAAGTGCGTGACCGTGGAGGGCGTCGAAACGGCGGAGCAACTCGCGGAAGCGCGCGCGCTCCGCTGCACGAGCGCCCAAGGCAATTTTCTCTCGCGCCCGCTGGACGACGCGAGCGCGCGCGCGCTCGCGGCCGCCTAGCGCGCCAGGACGCCGCGGGCGGCGTCACCAACCTTTCCGCCCACGACCGCGCCCGTGCGCGCGGCAAATACCGTTCACGCCCGGAGAAGAGCGTACCCGGATTGGATTTCAGCATCGTCGACGTCGGCCGCGTTCGCTTGCGAGTCGGAACCAGCCGTGGAGAGCCCGGAACCTTACCGCTCCTGATGTTCAACGGCATCGGCGGAAGCCTGGAACTGGTGCGCGGTTTCACCGACGAGATGCAGAAATACGGAATCGGGGCGATCGTGTTCGATGTCCCGGGCACGGGCGGTTCCAGCCTGCCGGAAGGACCGTATCGCTTCTACGGCCTCGCGAAGCTCGCCGACGAGTTACTCTCGGCGCTCGGCGTGGCCGGCCAGGTCGACGTTGCCGGCGTGAGCTGGGGCGGCGCGCTCGCGCAAGAATTCGCGCACCGTTACCCGCTGCGCGTTCGACGGCTCCTGCTCGCTGCCACGAGCGCGGGAGCCGTCGCCCTGCCCGGCGGCTTCGGTGCGCTCGCCGGCATGGCGAATCCGCGCCGGATCGCCGAACTCATGACGCTGAGCGGACTCGTCGGCACGGTCTTCGGCGGGAAGCTGCGCGAGAACCCGTCGCTCGTGGAGCGCTACAGCGACTTCGTGCGCGTACCGAGTCCGCTCGGGATGTTCTGTCAACTGATGGCGGGCGCGGGCTGGACCAGCGCGCACTGGTTGCCGCGTCTGCGCCAGCAAACCCTCGTGATGATGGGAACCGACGATCCGATCGTGCCGGTGGCGAACGGAAAGCTGCTCGCGCGCTTGATTCCGAGCGCGCGTTTGGTGACGGTCCGCGACGGCCACATGTTTCTGTTGACGAGCCGCGCCGAGTGCGGGCCGATCGTCGCGGATTTCTTCAACACCGGCCGCTGGCCCGCGTTACCGGCCCCGCGCGCCGTGCCTTTAGCCGCGGTGCATTGAGCGAGGCGCTCGCGGTCTTTGGGTCGTTCGTCGCGGCCGTCAACGCGCGTGACGCCGGCGCGCTCGCGTCGCTGCTGGCCGAGTATTTTCTCTTCATCGATACGCTGGCCAACCGGGTCGAGGGCGCGGCCTCGATGGAAGGCGGCTGGCGCGCGTATTTCGAGATGTGCCCGGATTACCGGCTCCGCATCGATGAGGTGGTCGTGGACGGCGCGCTGGCCCTCGCGACGGGCGAGGCGGGCGGAACGATCGACGGCGTCGCTTGGCGGACGCCGGCCGCCTGGAAAGCGATCGTCCGTGACGGGTAAGTCGCGCACTGGCAAGTTTTCGCCGACAACGCGCCGGTGTACGAGATCCTGCGCCGGCGATCGTCGTAGCGAGCCGCCCGAAACGGCGTTCGGCTTGACTCAGTAGGCGGCATCGTGGTACTTCAATGCCTATATTTCCTTGCAGTCTCGCCCTGCTCGGAGCAACAGCGAGGAGGGATATGTCCGCGTCGCCGCTGTCCTTCACGCTCAATGGATCGGTTCGCGTCGATCTCGTAGCGGACCACGTCCTCTTACTGGAATATTTGCGCGACGCGCTCGGGCTGACCGGAACGAAGCAGGGCTGCGACGGCGGCGAATGCGGCGCGTGCACGGTCCTGATCGACGGCCGGCCGCGGCTGGCGTGCATCACTCGCGCGCGCGAATGCGAGGGCAAGCGCGTCGAGACGATCGAGTCGCTCGCGGCCGGCGGCCGCGCGAGCCGCCTGCAAGACGCTTTCCATCGCATGCTCGGAACGCAGTGCGGTTACTGCACGCCCGGGATGATCATGGCCGCTGAGGCGCTGTTGCGCCGCAACCCGCATCCCGCTGACGACGACATCCGCGCGGCGCTCTCGGGAAACATCTGCCGCTGCACCGGTTACGTGAAGATCGTCGAATCGGTGCGCGCGGCCGCGGAGGCGGGATGATCTCGGAAACAGCGCGTGAGAGTGCGGTGACGGGCCACGCGACGCCCCTGGTCGACGGTCTCGATAAGGTGACGGGACGCGCCCTCTACACGGCCGACCTGCCGGCGCGCGGAGCGCTCGCCGGCAAGATCTTTCGCAGCCCGTACGCGCACGCGCGCGTGCGCTCGCTGGACGTTTCGCGAGCGCGCGCGCTGCCCGGCGTGCGCGCGGTCGTCACGGGCGAGGATTGCCCGTATACGTACGGCGTCTTGCCGATCGCGATGAACGAGTATCCCCTCGCGCGCGAACGCGTCCGGTACCGTGGCGAACCGCTCGCTGCCGTCGCCGCCGTGGACGAGGCCACGGCGATGCGCGCGATCGGCCTGATCGAGCTCGAGGTCGAGGAGCTGCCGGCGTACTATTCCGCGGAGCACGCGCGCGCCGCGGACGCGGTCCGGCTGCACGACAACAAACCCGCTAACCTCGAGCGCGAGGTCCATCATACGTTTGGGGACGTGACGGCCGGTTTCGCGCGGGCCGATCTCACCCGCCGGCGCACGTTCCGCTGTGCCGAGGTGAACCAAGCGCACATGGAACTCAACGCATCGCTCGCCGAGTACGATCCGGAGCGCGATTACCTCACCGTGCATACCTCGACGCAGGTGCCGTATTACGTGCACCTGATGCTCTCGCGCTGCCTCGGGCTCGAGGAGCGCAAGATCCGGGTGATCAAGCCGTTCGTCGGCGGCGGCTTCGGAGCGCGCACCGAGACGCTGAACTTCGAATTGATCTGCGCGTTGCTGGCGCGCGCCGCGCGCGGCACCGTCGCGCTGCAGCTCACGCGCGAGGAGACGTTCCTCACCCATCGCGGGCGGCCGGAGACCGCGGTCACGCTCGAGTTGGGCATGACCCGCACCGGACGGCTGACGGCCTGCGCGTGCGAGGTCGTGCAGCGCGGCGGCGCGTATGCGGGCTACGGCATCGTCACGATCTTGTACGCGGGTTCGCTGCTCCACGCGCTTTACGATATCCCCAACGTGCGATACGACGGCTATCGCGTGTACGCGAACCTTCCGCCGTGCGGTGCGATGCGCGGACACGGTACGGTCGACGTGCGTCACGCCTTCGAGGCGCTGCTCGACGAGATGGCCGCCGAGCTCGGGCTCGACCCGTTTGCGGTCCGTCGCGCGAACCTGCTGCGCGCGCCGGTCGAAACGCTCAACGGATTGCGCGTCGAGAGTTACGGCTTGGACCAATGTCTCGATGTCGTCGAGCGCGCCAGCGGGTGGCGCGAGCGGCGCGGGACGCTTCCGCCGGGCCGCGGCCTGGGCATGGCCTGCTCGCATTACGTCAGCGGCGCGGCGAAGCCCGTTCACTGGACCGGCGAACCGCACGCGACGGTCAATCTGCGGGTGGATTTTCATGGCGGCATCACGCTCCTGACCGGCGCGGCCGAGATCGGTCAGGGTTCGAGCACCGTGATGGCTCAGCTCGCGGCCGGCGTCTTGGGCGCGCGGCTCGACCGCATCCGCGTCGTCGCGTCCGACAGCCTGCTCACACCCAAAGACAACGGGTCGTATTCGTCGCGCGTCACCGTGATGGTCGGCAATGCCACGGTTGACGCGGCGCGCAAACTGCTCGCGAAACTGATCGACGCCGCCGCGGAAAAGCTGGGCGCACCGCCCGGCGACATCGCTTGTACGAACGAGTCGTTTCGCCGCCGGGACGGAAGCGGGCCGGAGCTGACCTTCGACGACGCGGTCGCGGCGGCATTGGCCGTCGAGGGTCCGATCACGGCGACCGGGACGTTCACCTGCCCACCCGCGTTTCAAGGCGGAACGCATCGCGGCGGGGCCGTCGGCTCGACGATGAGCTTTAGCTACGCGGCCCAGGTCGTGGAAGTCGCGGTCGACGACCAGACCGGCATGGTCTCCGTCGAGAAGGTCTGGGTCGCGCACGATTGCGGCTTCGCGATCAACCCGCTCGCCGTGGAAGGCCAGATTCAAGGCTCGGTGTGGATGGGCATGGGCCAGGCGCTCTCCGAGGAGACGCGCTGGGAACGTGGCCTGCCCGTGCACGGCAGCATGCTCGGTTATCGCGTGCCGACCATCGTCGAGTCGCCGCCGATCGAAACCCACATCGTGGAGTGCGCGGACCCGAACGGTCCGCTCGGCGCGAAGGAAGCGGGTGAAGGTTCGCTCTCGTCGTTTCTGCCGGCGCTGGCGAACGCCGTCGCCGATGCGATCGGGGTGCGGCTCTACGAACTTCCGATAACGCCGGACCGGCTGCTTCACGAGATCGCCAAACGGGACGTCGCGAGCAGGTCCGCACCGCAGCCGGAACTCGTCGGGTGAGCGGGCTGCTGCTGCCCCCGTTCCGCGTCGAACGGCCGACGTCCGTCGCGGAGGCGCTCGCGGCGCGCCGCGCGGAACCGTCGAGCCGCTTCGTGGCGGGCGGCACGGATCTCGTGCCCAACCTGCGGCGCGGCCTCGGGGCGCCGGCCAGTTTGATCGACCTGCGCGGCATCGCCGAATTGCGCCGCATCGAGCGTTCCGGCGCGGGCTGCAGCCTCGGTGCGGCGGTTTCGTTATCGGAGCTGATCGACGACGCGGCGCTCGGAGCGGCTTATCCGGCGCTCGCCGCCGCGGCGCTCGCCGTGGCCGCACCGGCCTTGCGCGAAGCCGGCACCGTCGGCGGCAACCTCTGCCTCGATACGCGCTGCTTGTTTTACAACCAAAGCGCCTGGTGGCGCGCCGCCAACGACTTCTGCCTCAAGTACGAAGGCGACCGCTGCCACGTCGCGCCGGGCGGGAAGCGCTGTTACGCCGCGTACAGCGGCGATCTCGCCGCCCCGCTCTTGGCCTACGGTGCGGAGGTCGAGATCGCGGGACCGCTCGGCGCGCGGCGCGTGCCGTTAGCCGAACTGTTCGCGGACGACGGCGCCGCGCACGTTCGCCTCGCCGGCGACGAAGTCGTGGTCGCGATCCATCTCCCGGCGCAACCTTGGCCGGCCGCGTATGCGAAGGCTCGTCAGCGCGGGGCGATCGATTTTCCGCTCGCGGGCGTCGCGGTCGCGCTGCGCGCGGCCGGCGGAAGCGTTGCGGGCTTGCGCGTGGGGCTGACCGGCGTCGCATCGCAACCGGTGCTGCTCGACATGACGCCGGCGCTCGGCGGCGCTCCGCTCGACGATACGGCGCTCGCGCGCTTGGCTACGAGCGTGCAGAAGAGCGTCTCGCCGATGCGCACGACGACGGCGGCGCCGCACTATCGCCGGCGTGTCGCGGGAGCGCTCGCGATCCGCCTGGCGCGGCAGTTATTCGACGCGTAGGGGTCCGAGGCCGACGGCGGCCGAGCCGAGTTCGAAGCTCCGGGCCGGCGCCCGCGTCTCGAGCAGGAACTCGCCCGCCCCGAGGTTGCGCGATTCTCCGAGCGCGAGCCTCGCGCGTTCCTCATCGCCGAGCGCGAGGTAGGCTTCCGCGAGCGTGGAGAATCCGATCAGTAATTCCAAGCGCGCTTCGAAGAAGGCGGACTTCGCGAGCTCGACCGCGCGCTCCGCGAACTCGCGCGCCTCGGCGGGCCGGTGGAGTTCGAGTAACGCGGCAGCCTTTTCGTGATAGGCTTCGGCGGGCCCGTGGCTCGCGATGACGCTGTCGATCAAGGGGAGGGCTTCCTCGGAGCGCTCGAGCGACGTGTACGCGCGCGCGGCTAGCAGCGCCGCGGTCCAGCGCCCCGGTTCGAGCGCCAGCGCCCGCAGGGCTCCACCCAGGGCCTGCTCGTAACGGTCGGCCAGAAAATCTTCCCGCGCGGTTTCTTCCAGATCTTGGGCGGTCATGCGGCGCTCACCTCGACATGCGATAATGCACCATAGTATCGCATCGTGCCGCGAACCCGTCGCGGAATGGGGTTTCATCACAAATTCTAATGCGACGGTTGCCGGCGATGCCCGCGCGCACCCGGCGGACGTGTCGAAACGGCGGCAGCGGATCGGCGCTACAACGTCTTGGGCGTGTAGCCGGGGCGCGCGCCGATCGTCTGGGCGGCAATCGTCGATTCGGCGGCTTTGACCCAGGGCGCGTCCGGTGGACCGTCGGACTGCGCCGCTTCGACGGTCGCGACGATCTCGTACATGAACTGCGTCTTGGCGAACGCCCTCGAAGAGACGACCGCGCCCGAGAAGACGTCTTGCGCGAGCTGGTGGTCGGCGGCGCCGTAGGTCATCTTCGAAGGCTTGTAACCGTCGAACGAATAGCCGGAAAAGGCGGCCATGAGCTTGTCGGCGCTCGTGCTTCCCGTCTGAGTGATGCGCGCGATGGCCGACTCGAGCGCGACGTAGCCGTAATAGTGCCGCCAGGAGATCGGGCCCGCGATATCGCGCTGGAGGCGGCGCGCGATCTTCTGCGCGCCGTCGCTGCACGCCGGCGACCACATGACGGGAAACGTCGCGCCGGCCAGGGCGTCGAGCGGAATCGCCTTGTAGTAGAAGTCCTCGAAATTGATGCCGGCCAAGCGCATCTTCTTGTTGAGGCCGAAGTCCACGTATTGCTTGGCGCAGTTCGCGGCGTCTTGTCCCGAGAGGCAGAGCAGCAGTACGTCGGCGTCGGTGTTGCGGATCTTGGTGAGCACCGACGAGAAGTCGTTCGTGCCCAGCGGCACGACGTCGTGGCCTACTTCGGTGCCGCCGCTACGCTGGAGGATGGCCGACATGCCGTTGTAGCCGTCCTTGCCGAAGGCGTAGTCGGCCTGGACGAAATACCATTTCTTACCCTGCGCGAGGACGCGCTGGGCGAGCGGTGCGTAGATCATGTGGCCGTTGGGCGAGAAGCGAAACGTCAACTTCCCCGCCTTGGCGCCGGTTATCGCGGAATCGATCGGCCCGACCGAGAGGTTGAAGATGCCGAGTTCGAGGCACTTGGCGTTGAGCGCGAGCCCGCTCGCCGACGAGGTTCCGCCGAAGATCAGGTCGACGTTCTCCTGCGAGACGAGGCGCTGCACCTCGATGTTGGCTTGCGCGGGCTTCGAAGTGTCGTCGCCGTACGCGAATTCGTAGCGGACGCGGCCCTTCTTGTTCGCATCGGCGAGCGCGAGCAGCGCGCCCGCCTTGTGATAGCCCGCGATATCGGCGAAAACGCCGCTGAACGAATCGAGGAACCCGATCTTGACCGTCGCGGCCGGCCCCGCGGCGAGCGTCGAGCGTGGCACGGAAGCGAGGACGGCGGCTGCGCCGCCGCTCGCGAGAAAACCGAGGCGATTCATGAGATCACTCCTTCGCGTACGCGCTCGCCGGCGAGTTCTCGTAGGGATTTCTTCCAGATCTTGCCCGTCGGCGTCGCGGGCAGTTCGTCGAGCACGATCAGATGCTCGGGCCACTTGTATTTCGCCACACCGCGCTCGTCGAGGTAGGCGCGCACGTCGGCCAGGGTCAGGCTGCTGCCGGCGTGTAACGACGCGCATAGGCACGCCTTCTCACCGAGCCGCTCGTCGGCCACGCTCACGACCGCCGCTTGCCGGATCGCCTGCAGCGCGCCGAGGTGCATCTCGATTTCGTAGGTGCTGACTTTGAAGCCGCCGCGATTGATGAGGTCCTTTTCGCGGCCTTCGTAGCGGAAGCGGCCGGCCGCGTCGTGCGACGCCAGATCGCCCGTGCGCAACCAGCCGTCGTCCGTGATCGCGGCCGAGGTCGTCGCCGTATCGCGATAATAGCCGCGGAACATGTCGCCGCGCCGGTACCAGAGTTCGCCGATGTCGCCCGGTGCGGCGTCGCGGCCGTTCGCGTCCACGACGCGCGCTTCGGCGCCGTCGAGGGGGCGGCCGATGAGCTTCGGTTCGAGTTCCAGTCCCGCGGTGGTGATGCCCGCGCCGATCTCCGACATGCCCCAGTGCGCGACGAGGTTCGAGCACAGGGTCGCGCGCACGCGCTGCGCGAGCTCGGCCGCGAGCGGCGCTCCGGCGGTTCGCACCTCGCGCAACGCGAGCGCTCGCGCTCCGTCGCGTTCGCGGGCCGCGCTGAGATCGACGAGTTGGGCGGGCGCCGCCCAGGCGAGGGTCGCGCGTTCCCGCGCGGCGAGTTCGAGATACGCTTCGGCCGAGTACGACGGCAGCGCCAAAAGCGTCGCGGCGCGCACGAGCGCAACGTGCACGCCGAGCAACCCGAAGAGGTGCGTGAAGCCGCCGCCCGCGAGGAGCCGGTCGTCTGCGCTCGCGTCCGCGCTTTCCGCGACCGCCATGGCGTTGGAAAGCAGGCCGTCGTGAGCGTGCATGCAGAGCTTCGGCGCGAGCGATTCCGTGCCGCTGGTCGGGATCAAAGCGAACGGTGCGTCGGGTTCGAGCGCCCCGCTCGGCCGCGGCCGCGCGGGCAGGCTGCCGAAGAACTCGAAGGCGTCGTCGCGCGCCGTGAGGTCCGCGACGATCGTCACGGCGAGCCGCGGCAGGCGCTCGCGGACGGCGTGCAGTTTCAATTCGCCGGCGCCGCGGTACACGAAGACGGCGCGCGCCTGCGCAAAATCGAGATAGGTTTCCAACTCGCGCTCGCGATACGGCACGTGCAACGGTAACGTCACCGCGCCGATCTCCGCGATCGCCAAGTGTGCGACCACGAACTGCCACGAGTTGGGTACGTGCACGCCGACGACGTCACCCGCACCCAAGCCCGCGCGGCGTAACGCGACCGCGAGCGCGCCCGTGTGCCGCTCGATCTCGCTCCACGAGAGGCTGCGCTCGAGGTCCACGACGGCCGGGGAACTCGGCCGTGCGGCGGCGGCGCGCGCCAGTGCGGCGGAGCTCGTGAGCCCGCGTAACACTCCCGGGTCGGCCGTCGCCGCCGGGCGACGCAGATACGCCGTCGAGTCCATGAAGTGCACGAAAAGTAGCACGACCGCTCCGCACGTGTCAATGCGCGCGCTCAGGTAATGCAATACTTTAGTACCGTTGCAACTTAACTCGTAGCATTATGACAAAAGATCAATAGGTGATTAAATCGGGCGGACGCGAGCGCGGCACAAATGCGAGGGACTCGCGTAACGCCACTAGGGAGAGCGACGTTCTCTATTAGCCGCGCCTACTCGCTTCGATAGCGTCATCGCGGTGGAAGAGGCCGATAATTTTGTCTGGGTCCGCCCTTGCGCGACGGGAAACTTTTGCAGTAGAGTTTTCTGCATATCGATCGCGCGTTGCGGTCCCCGGACGGCGCGCCACTTGCGTCCAGGAGTATCCGACAGTGTCGTTTGGAGCTCGGCCGGCGGTCGAATCGGAACCGCTGGTATGTCTCTTCCATGACTGCCGTAGCGATTCGCTCGATCTCGTCGGCGGCAAGGTGGCCTCGCTCGGCGAGCTGATCGGCGCGGGCGTGCGCGTCCCGCCGGGTTTCGCGATCACGACGGCAGCTTTCCGCCAATTTTTCTCGGACGGCGGTCTCGACGAACGCGTTCGCGCGCGCGTGAAGAACCTCGACGAACGCGATGTCGAGGCGCTGGAAGCGGCCTGCGCGGAAGCGCGCGGGTGGATCGAGGCCGCGCCCATCTCGGTCGAGCTCGAAGATCTGGTGGCCGAGCAGTACCGGCGGCTCTCGAAACACTGCAGCATGGCCGCGGTGCCGGTCGCGGTGCGCTCCAGCGCGACGGCCGAGGATCTACCCGGCGCGAGCTTCGCGGGCCAGCAGGACACCTATCTCTGGGTGCGCGGGATCGACGACGTGCTCGCCGCCGTCAAGCGCTGCTTCGCGAGCCTCTATACGGCGCGCGCGGTGGCTTACCGGGTTCGGATGGGATTTGCGCACGAGCTCGTGGCGCTCGCGGTCGGCATCCAAAAAATGGTGAACTCGCAAGCCGCGGGAGTGATGTTCACGCTCAATCCCGTCAACGGCGACCGGTCGTCCATCGTGATCAATTCGAATTTCGGCTTCGGTGAATCGGTCGTCTCGGGCGACGTCACGCCGGACGAATTCCTCGTCAACAAAATTTCGTTCGAGCTGATCCGCCGTGCCATCCCGAGCAAGCACGTCTTCGTCACCGTCGATCGTGCGAATCACTGTTCGCGGCTCTACGACTTGCCGCCCGAACGCCGTTGCGTGCAATCGATTCTCGACGACGATATCGTCGAATTGGCGCGGATGGGCAAGGCGATCGAAGCGCACTACGGCCGCCCCATGGACATCGAATGGGCCGTCGACGGCGACATGCCCAGCGGCGGCAACCTCTTCATCCTCCAAGCTCGCCCCGAGACCGCGTGGAATCTCCGGCGCCCGGGACCGCAGGCTGCGCCGCCGCGCACGACGTCGCTCGACTACATCTTGGCGAGCGTGATGGCCGGCAAGAACCTCGGCTAGTCCATCCTCCTCTGTTCTTTCGTACGGGAGAAATGATGCTTCAAGAGCTGACGGGAATCGTCATCAAAGACTTGCGCGATTTCATCGCGGAGTGCGAGCGCCACGGCCACCTCCACCGCGTCAACGCCGAAGTGGACTGGAATCTGGAACTCGCGCACGTTTCGAAGGTCAACGAGGAGCGTAAGGGGCCGGCGCTGCTCTACCAGAACGTAAAGGGTTACGAGACGCCCGTGTTCACCAGTGCCTTCACGACGCCGGCGCGGCTGGCGATCGCGCTCGAACAGGATCCGTCGCTGAGCATGAGCCAGCTCTCGCGCAAGTGGATGGAGCTCACGACCAAAGCGCTGATCAAACCGAACGTCGTCACCCAACCCGTCGTGATGGAGAACGTGCTCGAAGGCGACGATGTCGACGTGCAGCGTTTTCCCGTACCGTGGATGTATCCCGAGGACGGCGGACGCTTCTTCATCACGTCGGGCTTCCTCGTTACGAGCGACCCCGACACGGGTTGGACGAACTGCGGCACGTACCGCTCGCAGATCCTGGGCAAGAATCTGCTGGGCTCGCAGATCATCAAGGGCAAGCACGGCGACATGCACCTCAAGAAATATCAGGAACGCGGGCAGCTGATGCCGGCCGCCGCGGTCGTGGGCGGCGATCCCGCGCTGTTCCTGGCGGCGTCGACGCTCGTGAGCGCGCAGACCGACGAGTACGATATCTGCGGCCAGCTCAAGGGGCGCCCGCTCTCGGTCTTCCGCTCGGATCTGACCGGTCTGACGTTGCCCGCCGATGCGGAAGTGATCGCCGAGGGCTTTATCGACCCGAACGAACTGATGCCCGAGGGACCGTTCGGCGAATACACCGGCTACTATTCCGGAAACAAGCTCGAGGATTATCCCAAGCCCGTGCTGCGGGTGAAGCGGCTGATGTTCCGCAACAACCCGGTCTGGTGGTCCACGACCGTCGGGAAGCCGATCAACGACATCCACATGATCCAGTCGCTCAACCGTACCGCGACCCTGTGGCACGATCTGGAAACGATGCGCGTGCCCGGTATCCAGAGCGTGTTCTTTCCGCCGGCGGCGACGGGACGGTTCTGGGTCGTGGTCTCGGTCAAACAGATGTATCCCGGCCACTCCAATCACGTGGCGAACGCCGTCATCGCATCGACGACCGGACATTACGGCGTCAAGGGCGTGATCACGGTCGATCACGATATCGCGGCCGACGATTGGGATCGCGTCCTGTGGGCGCTGGCGGTGCGCTTCGATCCCAAGCGTTCGGCGCAGATCATCGACCGCGGCCGCTCGACGCCGCTCGACCCCGGGTTGCCGATCGAGGCGCGCGAGATCACGAGCCGCATCCTGCTCGACGCCTGCACGCCGTACGAGTGGAAGAACAAGCCCACGGAGATCTTCATGGACCGGACCGTCCTCACGAAAGTTTCCGAGCGCTGGAACGAGTACGGCTTCGAGGGCACGAGCCCGGTAGCCGACATGATCGACCGGCTGACGCGCCCGTTAAAACGATGATCGTTCGCAACTGGATGAAGCGCGATCCCGTGACGGTGACGGGCGATACCTTGGTCTCGCGCGCCGAGCGGATCATGACCGAGCACAACCTGCGCGCCTTGCCCGTGGCGGACAACGGGCGTTTGCGCGGCGTGATGACGCGCATCCATTGCATGCGGGCCGCGGAGTTCGTTTCGCGCACGGACGACCCGCACGAATTCGCGTATTACGTCAAGCGCCTCAAGGTCAAGGACGTGATGGTCCGCAACCCCAGTGTGATCGACGCCGGGGACACGATGGAGAAGTGCCTGCGGCGCGGCCAAGACGAGAACATCGGTCAGTTTCCCGTGCTCGAGGACGGCAACGTGATCGGGCTCGTCTCCGCGACGGAGGTGTTCTCGCTGGCCGCCCATATCCTCGGCGTGTGGGAGGACTGGAGCGGCATCACGATCGGACCGATCGTCGTCGGGAACGGCACGATGGCGAAGATCATCGAGACGATCGTCGCCACGGGCGCGCGCTTGGAATCGATCTTCGCCGTCCGCTCGAAGCGCGGCGGCGAGGAAACCCGCGTGATCGTACGGTTCACCGGTGCGGACGCGGAAGCGGTCGCGGGTACGGTCGCCGAACGCGGTTATCCCGTTCTCGAGATCTGTCGCTCCACGAGCGCGGCGTCGCGGTGAGCGAAGCGCTCGCGCGGCAGCGCCCGATCGCGGTGCGAACCGCTGCGGATACGTGGCTCGTGGAGGCCGAAGCCGTTCGCATCGGGCCCGACGTGCTCGTGTGGATCTGGGGCGGCGAGCGGCCGCATATCGGCGCCGTTGCCGCAGCAGCCGCGCGGCCGAGCCTCTCCGATCCCGGGCGCAGGAGCGCGACGGCATCCGTACTGGCGTATCCCGGGCACAAGGAAGACGTCGTCGTCAAAGCGGTGGCCGAGTCGTTAGCCGCTCGCCTCGACACGAACGTCGTCGTGACGGCCGGCATCCATTGGGACGACTTGCCGCCCGATGGCGTGGCGCAGGTCGTCGAGCGCTGCCGTGAGATCGGCGGATTACTGGCGCGCGCGCTCGCCGGTGAGGGGAACGCGTGAGCAAGCCGCTGATCGTCGCGATCACGGGCGCGACCGGCGTGATCTACGGCGTCGAGATGCTGCGCGTGTTGCGCGAGCTCGGCGAACCGGCCCACTTGATCCTCAGCGAATCCGCAGTTCGCAACTTGGCGCTCGAAACCGGCTACTCGATCGAGGACGTACGCGCCTTGGCCGATGCCGTCTACAGTAACAAAGACGTCGGCGCCGCGCCCGCCAGCGGCTCGTTTCGCACGCGCGGCATGATCGTCGCGCCGTGCACGATCAAGACGCTTTCGACGATCGCCAATTCGTACACCGCAAATCTGGTGGCGCGCGCCGCCGACGTGACGCTCAAAGAACGCCGCAGGCTCGTCCTGATGGTGCGCGAAACGCCGCTGCACCGCGGACACCTCGATCTAATGGCGCGCGCGACCGACATGGGCGCCGTGATCCTGCCGCCGATGCCGGCGTTCTACCATCTCCCGCAAACGATCATGGACATCGTGCACCAGAGCATCGGCAAGACGCTCGATCAGTTCGAGATCGAGCACGATCTCTTTCGGCGCTGGACCGGCGGTTCGGAGTCCCGCGTTCAGCGCGCGGCGGCCGCCGCGTTAGCGAGCGCGAACAATCGCGAGAACTCGTCGACGGCGACGCGCGCGAATTCCGGCGTGTAGAGGTGCAGGTCGACTTTGACGATCGCCGCTTTGTTCTCGATGCGCTCCTCGAGGCGTTCGACGAACGCGGCGTCGGCGACCGGATCGAAGATCGGGCGGCCTTCACGGTCGAGCGAGGACCAGCCGCGTAGCGGAATCAGAAAGGTGAAAGGGCCCTTCGACCGGTTCAGCCGCTCGGCGATCGCGTCCGCCGCCAGCCGCAGTTCCCGCGCGGTCGTGCGCACTTGCACCCGCAGGGAGTCTTGGACGTATTGCACGCGGTCCGCCGTCTCCGCGAGTTTGTCGGCACGGCCGCCGTAGCTGAGGATATCGAGTCCGCACGGTGCCAGGACGGCCGGAATGCCGCGCTCCGCGGCGGCCTTGAGCCGATCCGGCCCCGGATCGCGATTACCGCCGAAAAGGTTTTCGATGACGCCACCGGTGCAAACGTCGATAACGCCGGCGAACGCACCGTCGCGGATCATCTCCTCCATCGCGCGGTCGCCCTTGCCTTGCGCGTGGCACACGACGGGAACGAAGCCGGCCTCTTCGAGCATCACGATCGCCGCCTGGACCGCCATCTCGCCGAAGCCGAACGACGAGATCGCGACGACCGGTTTGTCGAAGACGAAGTCGGTCCCGAGCGTCATCTCGACCATCCCGCAGATCGCGCCGACCGCGTTGACGATCTGAGCCCGCAGCAACGGGTTCATCTTCACGATGTCGAGCACGGTGTGGTGCATGGTGATGTCGCGCGTGCCGACGTACGTGCCCACGTACGAGGGGTGCGAGGCCATCGGCGTGGCCATCAATTTGGGCAGGCCGAAGGGCAGCGTCTTCATCACGCTGGTCGCGACCAGCGACGACGTGCCGCCGCCGATGCCGATCACGCCGTCGACGCGCCCGGCGGCGCGCAGGTCGCGCACGATCGCCGAGGCGCCCGCGATCTGGTTCGTGGTCGCGAGGTCCCGGTCGGACCGGTAGTACTCGCGTACCTTCTCGATGGGAATTCCCCCGCGCGCCGCGACGCTCTCGCAGCTGACGTCGCCGGCGAACGGGGGCGGCTCCTCCATGCTGAAATCCAGCAAGATGGGCTCGTGTCCGCGTTCGCGGATCAAGTCCTTGACGAACGCGATATCCTCGCCTCGCGTATCGAGGTTGCAGATGATGACGATGCTGCCCATCTCGCTATCGCTCGCTTCCGGATCAGGCCGGAACCGGCGTGCGCGCGGACTCGAGCACCTCGATTTCGCCGGTGCTCCCGTTGACGCGGATCAGGTCGCCGTCGGCGACGATCTTGGTGGCGTGTCCGGTTCCGACGACGGCCGGTAAACCGTATTCGCGGCACACGATCGCGGCGTGCGACATCGCGCCGCCCACGTCGGTGACGGCGGCCTTGATCTTCACGAACGCCGGTGCCCACGAAGGCGAAGTCGTCGGCGCCACCAAGATCTCGCCGTCTTGCAGCAGGCGGATCTGGTCGACCGAACGGCAGACCCGCGCCAGTCCTTCGACCGTTCCCGGGCTCGCCGCGAAGCCCGCGAACTTCTTGATATCGCCGAAGTGCTCGGTTTGGTTATTCTTGGCCCACGACGCGAGCGATTCGTTGGTAACGCCCCACAGCACGACGGTGAACGGTTCTTGAATGACTTCCGGTGCCACGCCGAGCGCCGGCGGCGGGGACCACGCGCGGAATTTCTCCATCACGCCGCGGCGGAATTCCACTTCCTTGGGCCACACGTCGGGACCGCGCGGCTTCACGCCCGTCGCCCAGGCCGTGACCAGGTCCCAGAGGGCGTCCTTGATCTCGCTGCGCTTGAAATACCACACGTCCTCGACGCCGCCGATGAAGCCGTGGTCCTTCATGATCGCCGCGACCTCGCGAATCTTGTTCCAGAACACCGAATGGAACCAGTGCTCGACGTAAAAGAGATGGTTCTCGACGTATGGGAAGACGGTCTTCGCGGTGCCCAGCAGTTGATCGAAGGCCGCGCGTGCGTCGTCGTCGGGCAAGAGCGCGCGGTAGCCCTCCACGATCCGGTCGCGTTCGGCCTGGACCTTGGCGAGCGGACGTTCGATGGACTCACCTTTACGGAGTTTGGCGGCGTACATCGCGATCGAGCCGAGCGGAACGCTGAGGTCGTCGTTCCACGAGCGATCGTGATGGTACCAGCCCGTGCCGGTGGAGACGTTGAACCACGGATACCGCGCCTTTTCGAGCGCGGCGAGCCAGTCGCGGCCGCGGCTGGTGGCGATGAGCGCCGCCTCCACGTCGGAATACGCTTGGCTCGAAGCCAATTCGCCGTCGACACCGAGCTCGACGGCCAGGCGCGCCAGGCTCTTGAGCTCTTCGTCGGGGCGATACATGATCACGTCGATGCCCGCGATCATCTGCGTCACGCGCTGCGTCGGGATGTCCGGAAACGCCTTCTTGCAGTGATCCAGGAACGTCACGTACGCGGCGTAACCGAGGTTCAGGAACTCGAAATGGTATTGCCAGCAGCGGATACCGAGATCGATGATGCGATCGTAGGCGCGCAGCAGATGGTACCCCTTCGATTCGCCGACCGCCCCGGTGACGACGGAGATGTCCTCGGCTTCCGGCAGGGGGTCCACCGCGATGCCCTCGAGTTCGGCAATCGTGGCCTTGATCTTGGTTTCCCATTTCTCGACCAGCGCGTCCCAGTTCGCATAGTAATAGCCGGCCCGTTCCAAGAAGGGCGCGATGCGCGCCTCCACTTCCTTGGGGTCCTTGACCGGAACGGGCGTGATGTACACGTACCCGTTGACGATGCGGTGGTCGACGCCGAGCACCGGCGGCACCGAGAAAATCCGCGCGTTGTATTGGGAGAGCGCGAGGTACCACGCTTCGTCCCAGATCAGGTCGAACGGATAGATCGGCTCGGGGTAGTGAAGCCCGTCGTAAAACCAGAATTGCGAGGCTTCGTAGTCCTTGCGCTCTGCGCTATCGGTGGAGAACGGATAGTTGTAGGGGTACATCCGTTCCCATCCCTCCGTGCCGGGGATGGCTGCGATATCGTGTGGTACCGGGAACTGGCGAGTCGTCATGCTTCCCTCCACGAAAGAAAAAAAATCGTACGCGAAAGAAACTTACTGCAAAAGTCGCACCTCGCGCAAGGGTGCGAACGAATAAAATTCCAAGCGAGCGCGCGCGAGGAAGACCTACTTCGAGCGCTCGCGAACGCTACGGCAGCGATTGGTTCGGTAAGGCAGTTTAGTTATGTGCGCCTTCGCGAATCGCTTCGATCGGGAGGTGGTGCGATGGGGCCTTCGCTGGTATCCACTGCTTCGAGAATTCGAACGTTCCGGCGTCGCAGCCGGATCGCGCTCGACGGTCAGCCCGCGAAAGCGCCGATGCCCGTTTGCGCCCGGCCGAGGATGAGGCCGTGGACGTCGTACGTGCCCTCGTAGGTGTTGACGCCTTCGAGGTTCATGACGTGGCGGATCACGTGATAATCGTCCGCGATACCGTTTCCGCCGTGAACGTCGCGGGCGGCGCGCGCGATGTCGAGGGCCTTACCGCAATTGTTGCGCTTGAGCAACGAGATCATTTCGGGCGCCATCTTGCCCTCGTCGAAGAGGCGACCCAGCCGCAAACAGGCGTGCAGTCCGAGCGTTATCTCCGTCTGCATGTTCACGAGCTTGGTCTGCACCAGCTGCGTCGCGGCCAGCGGGCGGCCGAACTGCACGCGTTCGAGCGCGTAACGGCGCGCGGCGTGCCAGCAGAACTCCGCCGCGCCGAGCGCGCCCCAAGCGATGCCGTAGCGCGCGCGGTTGAGGCACCCGAACGGGCCCTTGAGGCCCTCGACGTAGGGGAAACGGTTCTCCTCGGGCACGAACACGTCGTTCATCGCGATTTCGCCCGTGCTCGACGCGCGCAGGCTGAATTTGCCCTCGATCTTCGGCGCCGACAGACCCGGCATGCCCTTATCGAGAATGAATCCGCGAATCACTCCATCGCCGGTTTTCGCCCACACGACGAAGACGTCGGCGATCGGCGAGTTCGTGATCCACGTCTTGTTGCCGTTCAGCAGATAACCGCCGTCGACGGCGCGCGCGGTGCTCCGTAGGCTGCCGGGATCCGAGCCCGCGTCCGGTTCGGTGAGCCCGAAGCAGCCGATCAGCTCGCCCGAAGCGAGCCGCGGCAAGTACGTGCGACGCTGCGCTTCGCTGCCGTAGGCGTGAATCGGATGCATCACGAGCGACGATTGCACGCTCATCGCCGAGCGATAACCCGAATCGACGCGTTCGACTTCGCGCGCGATCAAGCCGTACGAGACGTAGTTGACGCCCGCGCCGCCGTAGGTTTCGGGCAAGGTCGCGCCGAGGAGCCCGAGCGCGCCCATCTCCGTCATGATCGACCGGTCGAAGATTTCGTGCCGGTTGGCTTCGAGGATGCGCGGCATCAATCGGTCTTGGCAATACGCACGCGCCGCATCGCGCACGTTTCGTTCGTCCTCGGTAAGCTGCTCTTCGAAGAGCAGCGGGTCGTCCCACGCGAACGTGCGCTTTTCCGTTGCGAGCACCGGCGTCTCCAATCGTAACTGCGTGATGCGAGCTGGCTACGTCTCGGGTTAGGCTTGACGTATAAACCGGTATTATGGTACTTGAATGCCAGTATTGAACCGCAATGCGGCGCTTCGGTCAAGAGTGCGAGTCGCCCGAGTTGCGAGGAGGCCGAGAAATGACCGTATCCGGCGAGCGTTGGCTCGTTACCGGCGTCGGCGAACCGATGGCCGGCGAAGCGATGGACGTCCCCGAGCCGGGGGCGGGCCAGGTCGTGATCGCGGTCGCCGGCTGCGGAGTTTGCCACACGGACCTCGGTTATTATTACGACGGCGTTCGGACGAAGATGCCGTTTCCGTTGACGCTCGGCCACGAGATCAGCGGGCGCGTCGTCGCCGCCGGAGCCGGCGCCGAGCGCTGGATCGGTAAAGCCGTCATCGTTCCCGCCGTGATTCCGTGCGGTACGTGCGACGCGTGCCTGCGCGGCAAGGCGACGATCTGTCCCAACCAAACGATGCCCGGCAACGACATCCACGGCGGCTTCGCGAGCTTCGTGCGCGTGTCGTCCGTCGGCTTATGCGAAGTCGACGAAGCGCGGCTGGCCCGCGTGGGCTTGGATCTGGCCGATGTATCGGTCGTGGCCGACGCCGTTACGACGCCGTATCAAGCCGTCGTGCAGGCCGGAGTCGAACCGGGCAGCTTGTGCGTCGTGGTCGGCGTGGGCGGCGTGGGCGGCTACTGCGTGCAAATCGCGGCGGCGCTCGGCGGGGCGGTCGTCGCGCTCGACGTCGATCCCAAGAAGCTCGACGCCGTCCACGATTTCGGCGCGCTCAAGACGATCGACGTGCGCGGCGTGGACCCCCGCGCGCTGAAAGCAGACATAACCGCGTTCGCCAAAGAGCGCGGCCTCTCGACCCGCGAGTGGGTCATCTTCGAATGCTCGGGGACCGCCGCGGGCCAGACTACCGCTTACGGCCTCCTCGTACACGGGGCGACTCTGGCCGTGGTCGGCTTCACGATGGACAAGATCGAGCTGCGCCTCTCGAACCTCATGGCCTTCCACGCTCGCGCCCTCGGCAATTGGGGCTGCCCGCCGAGCCTCTATCCACGCGCGCTCGAGCTCGTGTACGAGGGCAAGATCAGCCTGTCGCCCTTCGTGGAGCGCTATCGGCTGGGCGAGATCAACGATGTCTTCGCGGGCGTTCACACGCGCGCCGTGACGCGGCGCGCCATCCTGATTCCCTGATTGCACGACTCCGCTAGATCGCGAGAGGGACCCATGACGACCGATACTGCGACCGAAGATACCGCGCTAATCGCGCGCCGCACCGCTCCCGAGCGGCTCAACGACCACAACCTCGTGCCGCAGCAGGTCGTGCCCGGCGTGCTCTACGAGAAACGCGCGGCCAAGACGCCGGACGGTGCCGTCGTCCCCGGGCTCTTCAACGCGTGGATCACGCTCGACAACCCCAAGCAGTTCAATTCGTACACGACCGAAATGGTCAAAGGCGTGATCCTCGCGTTCCGCGCGGCCTCGAACGCGCGCGACGTGGTGGCCGTGGTCTTCACGGGAACGGGTGACAAGGCGTTCTGCACGGGCGGCAACACGAAAGAGTACGCGGAGTACTACGCGGGCAATCCACAGGAGTACCGCCAGTACATCCGGCTCTTCAACGACATGGTCAGCGCGATCCTGAGCTGCGATAAGCCCGTGATCTGCCGCGTGAACGGCATGCGCATCGGCGGCGGCCAGGAGATCGGCATGGCCTGCGACTTCAGCGTCGCGCAAGATCTGGCGCGCTTCGGGCAAGCCGGGCCCAAGCACGGCTCCGCGCCGATCGGCGGGTCGACCGATTTTCTGCCGGTCATGATCGGCAGCGAGCTCGCGATGGTCTCCGGAACGCTCTGCGAGTCGTGGTCGGCGCACAAGTGCGCGCGCGTCGGCATGATCTCCGAGATCGTGCCCGCGCTCAAAGTCGGCGGCGCGTACGTCGCCAACCCGCTCGCGATCACCGATCGCTACCTCGACGAGTACGGGCGCATCGTACACGGCGAACCCAAGACCGGTGCGGAGTTGGAAGCCGGTAAAGCGCTGCTCAAACGCGGCGTCGTCGATCTCTCCCTGCTCGACGAGAAAGTCGAGGAGATCTGCGCCAAGATCCTCCTGACGTTCCCCGATTGCTTCACCAAAACCGTCGAAGAGCTGCGCAAGCCCAAGTTGAACGCCTGGAATGCGAATAAGGAAGGCAGCCGCGCGTGGCTGGCGCTCAACATGATGACCGAGGCGCGCGCCGGGTTCCGCGCCTTCAACGAGGGCACCAAGGACGATCGCGAGATCGATTTCGTGGCCTTGCGCCAGGCGCTCGGTGCGGGGACGCCTTGGACGCCGGAGCTCACCGAAAGCCTGCTGCCGGCGGCTCGGCGCGCGCCGTGAGCGACGCACCGCTGCGGGTTTGGCGCGAGCGCGAAGGCAAGCTCCTGCGCTTGCGCCTGGCGCGCCCCAAAGCGAACATCATCGACGCCGAGATGATCGGCGCGCTGGACGCGGCGCTCGCCGCGAACCTGGGCGACCCCGCGCTCGTCGCCGTGTTGCTCGACCACGAAGGGCCGCACTTCAGCTTCGGCGCGAGCATCCAGGAGCATCTACCGGGCCGCTTCGCGCAAATGCTCGACAGCTTCATGGCGTTGATCCTGCGCGCGCTCGCGTCGGACGTGCCGATCTTGGCGGCGGTGCGCGGCCAGTGTCTGGGCGGCGGCATGGAAGTCGCGGTGGCGGCGAACCTGATCTTCGCGGCGCCCGATGCGAAGTTCGGCCAGCCCGAGATCGCGGTCGGCGTCTTCGCGCCGCCGTCCTCGGCGCTCTTGCCCGAGCGCATGCCGCGCGGTGCGGCCGAGAGCATTCTCTTTTCCGGGCGTCCGATCGACGGCGTGGAAGCGCACCGCCTCGGCCTCGTCCACGCCTTGAGCGCCGATCCCGAGGCGGCGGCGCTCGCCTACTTCGACGAGTCGCTGGCCGCGCACAGCCCCGTCGTGTTGCGCTATGCCGTGCGGGCCGCACGGTGCGGCCTCGTCGAGCGCGTCGAGGCGAAATTCGCCGCGCTGCGCGATCTCTACGTTTCCGAACTGATGTCCACGCGCGACGCCGTCGAAGGCCTCACGGCCTTCCTCGAAAAGCGGCCCGCGATCTGGGAGGGCCGCTAACCATGACGTCCACCGAAGCGATCGTCGGACACTGTCAAACGCTGTTCGACGATCTCGATTTCACCGCCGCCCGTGAGTGGAAAGCCGCGGAACTCGGCCGTAAGGTCGTCGGCTTCATGCCGGTCTACATTCCGCTCGAAGCGATCCACGCCGCGGGCTGTTTGCCGTTGGGCATTTTCGGCGGCGGCGATCAGATGGAAGTGATTCACGGCGATGCCTACTATCAGAGTTACATCTGCCGCATCCCGCGCTCGACGATCGAACTCGGCGTCACCAAGAAGCTGGATTTCGTCGACGGGATGATCTTCCCGTTCGTCTGCGACGTGATCCGCAACCTCTCGGGCATCTGGAAGATGATGTTCCCCGAGGTGTGGACGAAGTTCTTCGATACGCCGCAAAACTTCGATCCCGCGATCGGCGGCGTCTACTACACGCGCGAACTGCGGGAACTGCTCGAAGGTCTCGAAGCGCTCGTCGGCCACCCGATCGCCGACGCCGATCTGCGCCGTTCGATTCAGCTCTATAACGAAAACCGGCGCTTGGTGCGCGAGGTGTATTCGTTCCGCGCGCAACGGCCCTGGCTCGCGCCGGCTTCCGAGGTCTATCTGCTGATGCGCGCCGGGCTGATGATGGACGTTGAGGAGCACAACCGGATGCTCGTCGCGTACATGGCCGCGGCCGCCGCCGAGGATCGGCCGAAGCGCGATAACGTGCGGGTCGCCGTATACGGCTCGTTCTGCGAGCAGCCGCCGCTCAAGTTGATCCGTTCGATCGAGATCGCCGGCTGCTACGTCGTCGAAGACGATTATTCGCTGGTGAACCGCTTCCTGACCGCCGACGTGCCGCTGGACGGCGATCCCGTCGAGGCGCTGGCGCTGACCTATCTCTCGGCGTCGGTCGAAACGTCGTGCAAGTACGTGCCGAACGAGGCCGACAAGGGCCGCTATCACGTGGAGCGCGTGCGCGAGACCCAGGCTGAGGGCGTGATCTACGCGACTCCGAGCTTCTGCGACCCGGCGCTGCTGGACCGGCCGATGATCTGCGGCCGGCTCAAGGAGGCCGGGATTCCCTACATCTCGTTCAAGTACGCGGAGAATTCCGGCCAGATGCAGCCGATCCGCGAGCAAGCCGGCACGTTCGCCGATTCGATCAGATTGTGGAGCTGAACTCATGAGCGACGCCGTGATCGTCAAAGAGCAGTCGATGCTGCTCCAAAAGGAAATGATCGCCAAGAACTACGATGCGATCACGTCCAAAGCGGAGAACGGGCGCAAGCTCTCGTCCACCTTCGTGCCGGGCAATCTCAACGAGCTGTTGATGTGCTTCGACATCGTCAACAATCTGCCCGAGATCAACGCGATCCAGGGCGGCATGCGCAAGGTGTCGGGCGACTACGTGATGGAGGCGGAGAAACGCGGCCACTCCGAGGACGTGTGCACGTACGTGAAGGCCGACATCGGACAGATGAGCCGTGGCAACGTCGCGCCCAACGGGAAACTTTTTCCCGACCCCGACGTGCTGCTGCTCTCCTACACGGGTTGCTACACGTTCATGAAGTGGTTCGAGCTGCTCCGTGAAGAGTACAAGTGCCCGACCTTGATGTTGCACGTGCCCTACACGGGCGACGGCGTCATCACGCAGAACATGCGCGACTACATCGTCAAGCAGCTCAAAGACGTCATCATTCCGGGGCTCGAGGAGGTCTCGGGCGTGAAATTCGATATCGATCGTCTGCGTGAATACCTGCGCAACTCGGCCAAAGCGGAAGACGGGCTGGTGTGGTGCCTCGAACAGGGGAAAATCAAGCCGTCGCCGATCGACGCGTACTTCGGGGGCGTGTACTACATCGGGCCGATCTTCACCGCGTTCCGCGGCACGCCCGAGGCGATCGTCTATTACGATATGCTGCGCGACGAGATCCAGGCCCGCATTGAGAGCAAACAGGGGCCGGTCACGCCCGACGGCACGCCCTTCGACGATCAGAAGTATCGGTTGGTCGTGGAAGGTCCGCCGAACTGGACGAACTTCCGCGAGTTCTGGAAGATGTTCTACGACGAAGGCGCCGTGGTGGTGGCGTCGAGTTACACGAAGGTCGGCGGCATGTACGATCTCGGTTTCCGGCACGACCCCGAGCATCCGCTCGAGTCGCTCGCGGACTATTGCCTGGGCTGCTACACGAATCGGAGCTTGCCGACCCGCGTCGACATCCTCGTCAAGTACGTCGAGGAGTACGAGGCCGACGGGCTGTTGACGAACTCGATCAAGAGCTGTAATAGCTTCTCGGCCGGCCAGCTGATGATGATGAAAGAAGTGGAACGGCGCACGGGCAAGCCGGGCGCGTTCATCGAGACGGACTTGGTCGACCCGCGCTACTTCTCGGCGGCCAACATCAAGAACCGTCTCGAGAGCTACTTCCAGATGATCGAACAGAAGCGCAGGGGGTAGGCGATGCGTTGTTTCATCGGGATCGATCTGGGGTCGACCACCACCAAGGCCGTCGTGCTCGACGAGGATCTGCACGTGCTCGGCCGCGGCATCACGAACTCCCGTTCGAACTACGATACCGCCGCGGCCGTCTCCAAGCAGGAGGCGCTGATCGACACGCGGCTCACGCTCTTCCGACGCGCGCTCGGCAACGTGCCCGGGGTGGCCGGCAAGGTCAACGCGATCCTGGAAGACCTCGAGTCCAACTTCCGTCACGTGCAGTTCGTCGAACAGCTCGACGACCTGCAGCGCACGTGCCTCTCCAACATCAAGGGCCTGCGTTTCTACGGCGTCGAGCATGCTATGCAAGATGCGCTCGCCGAGATCTTCCGGCGCTTGCGCGACCACGCGGCCGTGCTGTTCGAGCCCGGCGCCAAACGGAAATCCGACTTCTTTCGCGACCTCGCGGGCGCCGATTTCATGGCCGAAGCCGAGTCCGTGGCGCGGGAGAGCGGTTTGGCGTTCGAGCTGATCCTCAACGTCTACGATAAGTCGATCATCGACGTCGAAAACCGGCCGCCGTCGGGCGATATGGAGCGCAAGTTCTTGCAGGCGTTGGAAAAGGGCAGCTTCGGCCACGAGACCGCGGCCAGCGTCGTGCAGCCCGTCAAGGACGCCCTGGCGATTCCGCTCGAAGAGACGTACGTGGTCGGAACGGGGTACGGCCGCGTGCGCCTGCCGTTTCCCAAGGAGCACATCCGCTCCGAGATCCTCTGCCACGGCCTCGGCGCGCACTTGATGTATCCCGAGACGCGGACCGTCCTGGATATCGGCGGCCAAGATACCAAGGGCATCCAAGTCGATGCCAACGGCATCGTCGAGAACTTTCAGATGAACGACCGTTGCGCGGCGGGCTGCGGCCGCTATCTCGGCTACATCGCCGACGAGATGAATATGGGCGTGCACGAGCTCGGGCCGCTCGCGATGACCTCGAGCAAGACCGTGCGCATCAACTCGACCTGCACGGTCTTCGCGGGCGCGGAGCTGCGCGACCGGTTGGCCTTGGGCGAAAAGCGTGAAGACATCCTGGCCGGATTGCATCGCGCGATCGTCTTGCGGGCGATGTCGATCCTCTCCCGCGCCGGCGGCGTGAAGGATCAGTTCACCTTCACCGGCGGCGTCGCCAAGAATGAGGCGGCGGTGCGCGCGCTGCGAAAGCTGATCAAAGAAAACTACGGCGACGTTACGATCAACATCAATCCCGATTCGATCTACACGGGCGCCCTCGGCGGAGCGACCTTCGCCGCCCGCGCCGTGCTCAACTAACGGTTCACGAAGGGGAGCATCGCATGTCCCAGATTCTCACCGCCGGCATCGACATCGGGTCCGGGTGCGTCAAAGCCGTGCTGTTTCGCGGCGACCAGTGGCTCTCCAAGGAGACGGCCCGCATTCGCAGCCGCGACCCGTTCGCACTGGCGGGCGAACTCTACGAGACGGTGTTACGCGCCGCCGGCGCCGCGCCGGCCGAGGTCGCGTACGTGGCATCGACAGGTGACGCCGAGAGCCTCAGCTTCGCGACCGGCCACTTCTATTCGATGACGACGCACGGCCGCGGCGCCATCTATCTCTGTCCGGAAGCCCGCTCGGTGCTGGACATCGGCGCGCTCAACGTGCGCGCGATCAAGGTCGATGAAGGCGGCAAAGTGCTCTCGTACAAGATGACGAGCCAGTGCGCGTCGGGCTCGGGACAGTTTCTGGAGAACATCGCGCGCTATCTCGGCATCGCGCAGGACGAGATCGGCACGCTATCGATGCAAGCCGATAACCCGGAACGGGTGTCGTCCGTGTGCGCGGTCCTCGGCGAAACCGACGTCATCAACATGGTTTCGCGCGGCGTCTCGACGCCCAACATCCTCAAGGGCATTCACGAATCCATGGCCTTGCGCCACGCGAAGCTGCTCAAATCGATCGGGGCGGGGACGGGCACCGTGATGCTGACCGGGGGCGGCGCGATCGACACCGGTCTCGTGGCCGCGATCAACGAAGCGATGGTTCGCGAGAAAGTCGAACTCGCGGCCCGCAGCCATCCGGATTCGATCTACGCGGGCGCGATCGGAGCGGCGCTCTGGGGCGCGTACCGGCACGCCAAGCTCGCCCAGCTCCGGGAAGCGGTTCCGGCTTAATCGCCATGCTGCGGACGGCGGCCGTTCGCGGTGCGCGCTACGAGCTTGAGCATCGTGTCGAGGCTGATCGAGGCGAGGGTCGCGCGCGCCGTGTCGTCGATCTCGTCCATGACCACGCGCAGCGCGTGTTCCTCCCGCGTCGCGCCGGCGGGTTCGACGTCGGGTGCCTCCAGCGTGCCGACGGGCTCGAAGATGCGGATGATATCGAGCAAGTTCGTGCGTTTCGCGTTGGCGGCGAAGCGATAACCGCCGCCGACGCCGCGGGCGGCCTCGACGATGCCCGCGCGCCCGAGCGTGCGCAGCACCTTCGCCAGATGGTTCGGCGAGATCGCGTATTTCGCGGCGATCTCGGCGGCCGACATCGGCCGCTCCGGCTGGTTCGCGAGTTCGAGCACGGCGAAGAGCGCGTGACGGGTGGCCATCTGCAGCCTCACGGGTCCAGATCCATCTCGAGCTCCGTGAACGGCCCGGCCATCATGCCTTGGCTGCGAAAGAACGACATGATCAAGTGCTGGTCGCGGGCCATGACGGTCCGGACCTTGCTGACGCCCGCTTGGCGAAAGCGCTCGCAGACCGCATCGAAGAGTGCCGTCCCGATGCCGTCGAGGCGGTACGCGGGGTCGACTTCGATCGCGAAGACCCAACCCGCTGGGAGCGATCCGAACTCCCAGGCACGGACTTCACCGACGATGAACCCGAGCAACTCGTTGCCGGAACCTGATGCGACGAGGAGAAACATGTTGCGGTCGCGCGGGCCGCGCACCGCGAACAAGCCTTCCCAGTACTCCCGTTTCGGAACCCCGGTGAGCCGGGCGTCGAGTGCGGCCATCTGCTCGACGTCGGAACGCTTCGCGGACCGAATCGCATAACGGCGGCCCGGCCGGTCAGCGGCCATCGAAGGAGAACGTCAATGCAGCAGACATCGGTACGAATCGTTTCGGGAAGCGATATCGTCTTTTCTTCCGGGTTCAACGTCGCGCTTCCGTTTATCGATCGTCACCTCGAAGAAGGCCGCGGCGCGAAGGTGGCCATTCGCAGCCGCAGCGGCGACGTCACCTACGCCGAACTGGTCGCCGGTGTGAACCGGGCGGCTAACGCGTTGCGCGGGCTGGGCATCGGCCGCGGCGAGCGGATGCTGATGATCGTCAAGGACTGTCCCGAATTCTTCTACGCGTTCTGGGGAGCGATCAAAGCCGGCATCGTGCCGGTCCCGCTCAATACGCTCTTGCGGGCCAAAGACTACGCGTTCGTCATTGCGGATTCGGAATGCGCGGCCGTGCTCTACTCTCCCGAGTACGCCGAGGAGGTGGAGCCGGCGCTCGCGGCATCCGCGCACAAACCGGCGCGCGCCCTCCGCGTGGAAGGCGACGCGGCGGCCTTGACGAGCCTTTCTGTTACCGCGCCGGCGGAGTTCGCGGCAGTTGCGGCGGCGCCCGACGCGGAGTGCTTCTGGCTGTATTCGTCGGGTTCGACCGGGTCGCCCAAGGGCGCCGTGCATCTGCACCGCGACATGGTCGTGACCAGCCACTACTACGGCACGCGGACGCTCGGCGTGACGGAAGACGACGTGTGTTTCTCAGCCGCCAAACTGTTCTTCGCATACGGCCTCGGCAACGGCATGACGTTTCCGCTCTGGGCCGGTGCCACGTCGGTGCTGCTCGATGGGCGGCCCTCGCCGGAGAGCACGTTCGAGACGATCGAGCGTTTCAAACCGACGCTGTACTTCGGAGTTCCCACGCTCTACGGCGCGCAGCTCGACGCGCTGGAGCGGCTACGCCCCGACCTCTCCTCCGTGCGCCTGTGCGTTTCGGCCGGTGAGGCGCTGCCGGCCGACATCCTGCGGCGCTGGAAGGAGGGGACGGGGCTCGACATCCTCGACGGCATCGGGTCGACGGAAGCGCTCCACATCTTCATTTCCAATCGCGCCGGCGACGTGCGGCCTGGCGCGAGCGGGAAAGTCGTGGCCGGCTACGAGGCCAAGGTCGTCGACGAGGACCGCCGCGAGCGGCCCGCGGGCGAACCGGGCTGGCTGCTGATTCGCGGCGGTTCGACGGCCAAATACTATTGGCGTAACCCCGAGAAGACCGCGGCGACGATGTTGGAAAACGGCTGGCTCAACACCGGCGACACCTATTATCGGGACGAGGACGGATATTTCTACTATTGCGGCCGTTCCGACGACATGCTCAAGGTCGGCGGTATCTGGTGTTCACCCTTCGAAATCGAGTCGACCCTCATCGAGCACCCGCAGGTCGCCGAGGTCGCGGTCGTCGGGCGCGCCGACGCACAGAGCCTGATCAAGCCGGAGGCCTGGATCGTCCTGCGCAACGGCGCCGAGCCCGGCGCGGAGCTCGAAGCCGATTTGCTGCGCCACTGCAAAGCGAAGATGGCGCCGTACAAATACCCGCGCCACTTTCACTTCGTGACCGAACTACCGAAGACGGCGACCGGCAAGATCCAACGTTTCCGCCTGCGCGACGCAGAGGCGTGAGCGTGCAGCCTTCCGACGCCGAAGCCGAAGCGGATATTTAGCGAAACGGGGTGAGGCGTAGGGCGGCGCTCTTGGCAACAGTTGCCAAAGCGTGCTAGGATTCGGGTTATGCCGACCATGAACGTGAGCTTGACGGACGACCTCGAGCGCTTCGTTGCCGAAGAACTCGCGGAGGGCGGCTACAACAGCCAAAGCGAGGTCGTTCGCGAAGGCCTACGGCTCTTGCGCTCGCGCAAGGAAAAGCTTCGCCGGTTGCGCACCGAGTTGGACCGCGGGCTAGAGGCCGTCGAGCAAGGGCGCACGGAGCCGCTGACCCACGAACTCCTCGTCGATATCGCCGACCGCGCGTCTCGGCGCGCGAATGCGCGCAAGAGCGGAAAGGGCTGAGGCCTTCGCGCTACCTCGTCGATTGGGACATCCTGCGAAGGAGGATCTCCTCCGGATTGCCGAGCGGCACGTAACGCAGGGCAGGGAAGGTGACGATCGTTTCCTCTCGGCGTTCGACGGCGTAACTGCACTTTTTGTCGTCATTTCCACGCTCAGGTCGCGAGCGGGCTGAACTGCGTCCGAGATTGCGGTCCTATGTCGCGCATCCCTACATCGTTTTCTACCGTACGGACGATGCGGCACGGAAAGTTACGATCGTCCGCGTCTTGCACGGGCAGCTCGATCTCGATCGCAAAGAGTTCGACGACTCGCAATAGTCCCCAAGCGCCTAAACGAAGCGCTCGATTCGTTCGCTAGCTACCTCGGTTCTCGGTTCGCGAAGTTCTGTGCTGCATGTGGAGCTCGCTCTCCACGCCGCCTATTGGAGCGACTACGTCTTGAAGTTGTGCTGAAGTGGTCGACGATGGCTGGCTCAACACGGGCGACACCTACGACCGCGACGACGGCTACTTCTATTACTGCGGCCGTTCCGACGATATGCTCGAGGTCGCCGGCATCTGGTGTTCGCTCTTCGAAATCGAGTCGACCCTGATCGAGCACCCGCATTTCGCCGAGGCCGCGGTCGCGGGCCGCGCGGATCTCGGCCTCGACGACGTGGCACGGCCGTACGACACCGCTGACTCGATACCGTCTCAGTAAGCTGAGCCCTCATCGTTCATCCATAGGTCGAAGAGCCCTCCGAGTTGCGGATATGAAATAGGCTGTTTATTGTTGTCTAACATCGTAACCGCGTAGATCTCGCCAGTCGGGCTGCTGCCCGGATAGTAGTACGTCGACTTCTTCCCGACCGTATTTATCGCTAGATTAATCGTGAATGGCACCGACACATAGTTCGTTAGATTAGTCAAAACGTCGTTGTAATACGGGCGTGTGATCAACCATTCGAACACTGGTTCCAGTTAGCTTGGCACTTGACGGTCCGCTGAACGAGATGTCGACGGATTGATTCGTTGTAAGGTTTAGGAGAAACGCACCAGCGGTCGTTTGACTGGTATTCCACAGAGCAACTTCCATCAAATCGCCCGGCGTCACTTGAAGGCCGTCTACGTCTGCCCCATAGTAGGGCCACCATTCGACTACCTCATTATAAGTGGCGTCAGTGTATCCATAAGAACAATTCGCGAGAAACGTTGTTCCAGCCGAGATGAAATCTGCGGAAGCCCAGCCGTCGATGCCCGCAACAGAGAGCGCACCGTGCAATGTTCCATCGCAGACGTTAAACGGCTGTTGTGCGAACGGAACCACGTATTCCGTTATTACTTCGACGTGCTGGAAAGGCTTATGTGAATCGTACACCGCATAGCCACTCCAAACGTAGGAGGTGGCGCGATACGTTTTTGCAGCGTTGGGAAGATCGGTCTGAGGCACCTCGGGCGGTCGCGCCGCGAAGGAGCTCTGGTGAAGTGTCGGTAAGATTCGCCTCGCTGGCGAGAGCGCAACTTGCTGCCATGCACGTTGTGCATCCGCCGGCGCGTCGCTTCCTGGCCGCGGAGGCAATCCGTACTCAGCGAGTTCCGAATCCGACGCGGTCAGCGGGTCGAAACCTGCAGGCGGGGCAAAATACGCTCGAAAGCCCGGAAGGTTGGTTGCAACGCTCCGTGACGTTGGATCTCCACGAACCGCTTGGACGGCTTGGTGAGCCGAGACCGGTAGAGGAGTGTTGACAGAAAGAATCGCGACGATCGTTGCCAGCTTAACCTTAGTATGAGGACGAGGACTGAGACTTAGCATGTGATTGTTCCTTAGCGACGTGCTTGGTCATTCAATAAGATTGTTGTAGATAGAAGCGATATCGCAATATTGTGAGAACTTTGGCGCGATAAGCGAGCGGTATTGCAAAGCCTCAAGGGCCCCATCGTCTTGCGCGCAGATCCACGATCTCATCGATCGTGCATGAAAATGTCACGAAGGAAGACGATTGATTCACTTGAGTGGTTTCTGAACTGCAGTGAAACTTGGAACACCGGCCACAGTTCTATCAGCCGCTCCCTGCCTCCGAATCGGTTACCTGTGTGCGCTCCAGACGTTGCCGTCCGCCCAACTGATGGCGTCGACGCTGCATGAGAGCTTCAGCATCGTTGCGGGCTGGTCCGACGGGTTATGCGATTGCCAGTAGGACAGCGGGTCGCCCACGCCGGGAAATAACGGCTGATGCGCTTTCGTGTGGTCGATTTCGATGCCTGGGGAGAAGTTGCCGGTGTCCGTCTGGAGCGTACCGCCCAGAATGTCGTTGGACTGCGAAAGAAACGTAAAGTTGAACCGAACGGAGGTCATCACGTGATGCGAGATGTTCGTGAAGTCGACGCCCTCGCCGATGATGCTGATATCCCCGCCGCGCTCGGAACCCATCACGCACTTGTTTATCCTGATGGGCGGCGGTTTGCCGGCGAACGCGACGCCGTAAGAAGCGAGTAGGATCGCGATTGCAAGAAAAAGCTTCATCGTTACCTCACCAATCCGATCGATGCACCAATCACTCGTCCGTCGTCACCTGGAGCGTTAGCGTACTCACGTCGATCTCGTAACGGCCGGCAGCGACGAGTGAATTCGGTAGCGCACAGATGACCGAGCCGTCCGGCCCGTAGATCTCGACTTGAGGTTGGCTCGGATCGCAGGGAGCCTGGACCAAGCTGTAGTTAGTAAGCAACGTATACCCGGGGCTGTCCGCGATGACGGCGACGTATGCGCCGATCGCGACGCCGAGAGGAACCGCGCCCCAGAACGCGCCACCCCAGTAATTCGGCTGCGGCACCCACTCCGTACCTTGATGCCACTCCCAAGCCGAGTACCGCCGAACGCCAAAGATCCGCTGCCCCTCGACGCTCTCCGTACGAGCCGCAGCCGCGCCCCGCGTGCCGGCCCGACGCTCCGGCCGGGACGCGGTCGAGGGATGCGAGGCGTGGGCCGGCTCCGAGTGATCGGGATGATCGGCCGACTTCGGTGGCGTCCATCCGTTTTCACCGACCGGTGTTGAGTGCGCCGGAGAATCGGCCGCTGAATGCTGCGCCGCTGCGTGCCCGCCCGTCGCGTGGGGCGATAGCCATCCGTTCTGCTCGCGCGGTCTGGGTTGCGCGTCGCGTTCACCGTTCGAGCGCGCCGGATACGAGGCGTTCGGATGCACCGGTTCGGCGCCGTTCCGGCGCGCCGGACCAGGCTCGTTTTGGTGCAGCGGAGCCGGTGCGTTTAGATGCACCGGAGTGGGCGCGCTAGCGTGCGAGTGCGGCGCCGGCGTCGCGCGAGGCTCTCCACTTGCGCCTCCAGCAACACCGAGCAGTAGCGATGCGCATAATGGAAGCGCTAAGCCGCGCTTCGGAGCTGAACCCAACATAACGAAGATCCCCTCTTTACTCGGGCCGCCGAGCGCGTCTTCGCCGGCCTGCGAGCGGAGCGTGAGCCTGCAGCACGGCGCGACGCCCGTCGTAACCGTGCGGATCGTGATCGAGATTGAGTCTGCCATATCGAACCGGGCGCCGCGACTGACTATCAGTTAATTCAGAACAGGCTCGTGTCGTGTTCCGTTCGCTTCGCCGTCGCCAAGCAATGAAATAATGTAGGAGCCGGCCCGGGATCTAAATATATTACCTAAGGATAATCTATGTCGAGGTCGCCGTAAGCGGCATTTGGTCGAGAAGAAGTCGCATTCCGGCCGCGGAGGAGAATCGTGATACGGCAACTTCATGCCACACAGTCTAGTGCGGGTCATCTAGGTGATGGATAAGACAAGTGCGGGGCAGCCGAGTCGGCCGGCGCCAGCCGAGCGTTCTTCCGGCGGCGTGGCCGGAGCGCGTCGTTCCGGCACGTCCGGATCGACATATACGAAGAGCTCCTACGCGCCGGACGTGCCGGTGATATTGCGAGCCTTTCTCGAGAGCAATCGACTAACGGTTCGCGTAGCAGCGCACCGTCTCGGGATCTCTGAGTCGGCCCTGAAGGGCTATTTGCGAGGAAACGCCTTTAACGAGGCCGCAGCTGCCAAGATCCTCCCGTACATCGGCGCGGCGACGCTCGAAGAGGCGGGCCTGCGCTACGACCGAGTGAACGAGCGCGTCGAAATCTTCGATGACTTTGCACGCCAGTCCGAGGGAGTATTCCTCGCGCATTTCGAGGGAGCCGATCAGGTTCGAGAGACCAGGCTCATGCTCTCGGCCTACGCTCCGCCTCCGCCGGATCGAATGCAGTATCGTCACGAACTCAATCGCTCGATCTACGAGCGCCTTCTGGCGAAAACGATCAGGATTCAGAAGATCGAGCAGATAAACAAGCTCGAGCGGGCCGTCGACCTCGTTCATAATATGCGGACGTTCGATCACGACAACTACGAAGTTCGCATGATCGGCGTGACGGACGTCATCTTTCCACACCTTCAACTCTCGATATTCGACCGGAGGTCGGTCATCACGGGGGGCTTTCATGCGGACAAAGGCCCCCCGCACGATCCCTTCGTCAGCTACGTCGGAGAGCGCTTCGCCGATTTTCATCTCTGCGTGTGGCAGAAACTCGGCGAGTATTCGAACCCCCTGAGCACACTCCCGCAGAAGGAGATGCTCGACGTGGTCCTGGACCAATTGAGAACCTTAAGGTGCAATGGGAAGCTTCGGTATCCGGAGCTGACCGTCAGGGATTTCGAGCACCTCGTCGTTGAACGGGGCCGGCACGTCGCTGAATATGCTACGCGCTATTGAGCTTTAGAATCGCCGGAGTCGTCGCTCCAAATCGCGCTTTAGCAATCACAAAGAGGTTAATTAGTCCGACCTTTTGCGCCACTGTGCGCAGGTGTGCGAGCTGCCAGGTCGCCCTCGTTCGCAGAATGAGAAATTGACAAAACGCACTCTTGCGCCAGGCCATGCGTTTCCAGTAGATTTCTTTCAAAAGTGAAGGGTTGGTCTTGGAAACCATGGACAGCGAGTTCAGAGCGATTCGTCGGCCTGAAGCGGGCATCGCGTGGTGCTCGGTCGTCGAACTCGAGGCGGCGTTGTGCGAGCACCCGAGCGTCTATGAGGCGGCGGTCGTCGGCCGGGCCGATGCGGACGGTGCCCTGAAACCCGCGGCCTGGATCGTCCTGCGGGGCGAGGTCCGGAACCTCGCGGCGCTGGAATCGTCGCTCGTTTTGTACTGTAAGGCGCGACTGGCCGCGGATTGTTATCCGCACTGGTTCGAGTTCGTCGCCGCGCTGCCCAAGACGGCGACGGGGAAGACGCTGCGCCACAAACTCCTGCCGGAACGCGAACTCGAGCCGGCCTAAGGGTTTGGGTCCGGGCGACTAGCGTTCCGGCTGGTGCTCCGAAACGAGCGGTACCGGCTGTTCGATCGTGCGCTCCTCCGTGCGACCGTCGGCGGCCTGCCAGGCTTCGAAGCCGCCGTCGAGGGCGTACAGCTTGCCGTAGCCGCCGGCCCGGAGCTTATCCGCGATCGCACGCACGTTCGAAGAGTCGCCGCGCTCGTCGTAGAGCACGATCGTGCCGTCCTCCTTTGGGAGCGGAAGGACGAGCCGCGGCGCGTCGAGCAGCTTCTTGGGATCGTAACGGATCGCACCGTAGATTTGCGTGCTGCCGGTCGAACGTCGCAGGTCGAGCAGGAAGACGTCGCCGCGTTCGATGTGGGCGCGCACGTCGTCTGCAGCCATCGCAGGAAGGGTGTCGCCGTTCGCGTCGCTCATGTGGATTCGTGTACCCCCACCGTGGGCGGTTGACGCGGAGGCGGTCGCAGAATCAGCGCGAGCGGTGCCGCGCAGAGCACGACGATCGCGGTGTATTGCGCGGTATCCGCGTAGGCGAGGATCTGGCCCTGGATCGTCGCTAGGGAAGCGAGCGTCCGTTGCGAGCCGGAATGCAGGAAGTTCTGGATCGCGGGCGTGCCGTAATCGATCGACCCGGCGATGGCGGCGATGTGATACGCGTTGCGGTGATCGACGAGTACGCCGAGCGCCGTCGCCGCGACGGTTCCGCCCGTCGTCAACGTCAACTTGAAGATCGCCACGCCGCGCGTGAAATCCTCGGGCGCGATCGAGGTGAGGACGGTGGAGGCGATCGGCGAGAACAGCAGCGAGAAGCCCGCGCCCGAAATGACGACCGAGGCGACGAACGTGCGGAAGTCCGCCGTATAAGTCGTTCCTAAGTACTGAAGCCAATACGATAGGAAGACGAGCACGAATCCGGTTACGATCATGTAACGCGGGTCGAAGAGTCGTTTGTTGAGCGCGTACGCAACGAACGGAACGAATAACAAAATAGCCGCGATCCTGGTCGCGAGCAGGCCTCCCGCGAGCGAGGGCGTGAACCCGATGCCGTTCTGCAAGTACTGCAAGAACACGCTGGCCCCGAAGAGCGGCACGCCCAGGATGAAGCCGAGCAGCGCGCCCCAGCGCAAATTGTGCACCTCGAAGAGGCGCATCTTGATGAAGGGATGGTGCGTTCCCCACAGCTCCCACCACACGAAGCCGCCGGTGAAGAACGCGAAGCAGAGCGAGAACCAGCGGATGTCGCTTCCCCAAAGCCAGTCGCGCCGCTCCCCGAATTGCGCGAGATAATGGAACGTGAAATAGTGGAAGAACGCGAGCACGAGCCCGAGCGCGTCGAGGTCGGGTCGCGGGCCCGTCTCGGGCGGATCGCGCAACACGAAATAGACGAGCAACGATGCGATCAGCGCGAGCCCCCCGAGCAGTACGAAGAGGCCGTGCCAGGCGTTCTCGTCGACGAACCACCCGCCGATCGCCGGCCCCGCGGCGGGCCCGGAAAGCGACGTCACCGCGAAGATCGCGAAGCCGACGAACGCGACGTTGGGCGGAAAGACGCGTAAGATCGTCATCACGGCGCAGACGAAAAACGTGCCCTGCCCGGCTCCCTGCAACGCCCTCCAGAGCACGACGCCGTGAAAATCCGGCGTGAGCGCGCAACCCAGGCACGCGACGGCGTAGACCGCATGTCCGACGACCCACACTTGCCGCCGGCCGTAACGGCCGATCATCCAGGCCGACGAGATCAACGACAGGTAGTAGATCGTGTTGTACGTGATCGTGAGCCAGGGGCCTTCGTCCGCGGACGCGCCGAGGGTGCCTTGCATGTACGGCGTCACGGCGGTGACGGCGCCGCCCGTGCCCTGGTCGAGGAATACGGAGATCAGGCAAGCGACCGCGACCACGACGAGGCGCCAGCCCGTCTCGACAGGCGAATAGGGAACGTCCCGCGCGGTACGAGCCGGTGGTGCGGCGGTTGCCTCGGCAGCTTGCATGTGGCTTGAGCATGCCCACTTTTCCGGCGTCTCATTCGCTGCGGAGCGAGCCGGCATGGAATTCGGCCCCGGCGATGGGTAATGGAAGGTTCATGCTGCGTTCATGTTATGGTGCGCCATTAAGCGCGCGGCGTGATTCTTAAGGCCGCGATAACGTCGGTGAGCTAACCTTCGGATTGCGCGCGCGGGCTCTGTATGTCCGCGCTCACTGCGCTTCACCCGAGAGGACGACCTGTGTTCACGCGACTGACTCGCATCGTGTGTCTGTTTATCGCGCTCCTGTTTTTTGCATCCGCCATGCCTGCCCGCGCGGATCTCGGCGGCGGAGTCGTGAGCGGCGTCGTCGTCGATGAAGTGAACGGTTTGCCGATTCCGAACGCCAACCTCGCTCTGTACCGAGGCGAAACGGACGTCGCGGCGAGCAAATCCGATGAAAAGGGAGCGTTCAAATTCGATTCCGTCGAGCCGGGGTCGTATACGATTTCCATTTCGGCGGTCGGGTACCAGAGTTCGACGTCGCGGCAGTTCAGCGTAGCCGCGGGCCAGCTCACGACGGTCAGTCTCGTGGTGACGCGGGCTTCGGAGACATTGCAGCGTTCGAGCTTGAAGACGATCGGTTCGGTAACGGCGAGCGCGAGCAGCTCGCTCGCGTCGACGACGACCATCACGCGGCCCCTGGATATCCCGCTCCTCCAACAGGAGAACTACCTCAACTTCGTGAGCGGCCTCGTGCGCCTGCCCGGCGTCAATTCGACCGGCCTGTCTTCGTCGGTGAGCGACGATTCGTTCCTCGACATCCGGGGTCTGGGCGAATCGGAAACACAGGCGCTTCTCGACGGGCATCCCGTGGGGCCGCAGGGCGTATACGGCATCAACGGCGGCGGTAACTTTCCGACGGCGTTCAACTATTCGGATTCGCCGCTGTTCGGCCTCAGCCGCGTGCAAGTCACCTTCGGCTCCGGCGCGAGCGGCCTGTACGGCGTGGACGCGATCGGCGGCACCGTCGACATGGAGACGCTGAACCCCACGCTCAAGCCGACGGAGAATTTCTGGCAGGGCCTGGGCGATCAGGGGCGCCAGATGTCCGCCTTCAACGCGACGGGCACGTCGGGCCGGCTGTCCTACGCGCTGGCCGCGGGCGTGCAAGGTACGTACGGCATGTTCGCGCCGCAGCTGATCCCTCAGACGGCACGGCCGAACAACAACTCCAACGCCAACAACGGCGGCGCGTGCACGGCTTCCAACGACATCTCGCCCTGCAACACGGCGCTCAACACGTATTCCGTGAGCCAGAACTCGACGCTGCGTTCGGAACTCGCGAAGTTCAAATATCAACTCTCGAACAGCACGACCTTCACGGCGACGGTTCTCGCCTCGGGCCAAGAGTCGGACTCGACCGGAAACGGCGACAACGATTACCTCCCGTACGATACGCGGCTGGCGTACATCTACGCCAACGACACCCCGAATTGCTCGCTACCGGGCGATCCGAAGGGCAAGATGTCGGGTTACCAGGTGATAACGGTCGCGAATCCGGCGAACAATCCGACGGCCTGCTACTCGGCGAAGCAGTGGGCGCTCGCGTCGTACGGGCCGGACGGCGGCGGTGCCGATCGTAACCGCGGCGCCAACACGGCCGACTACGATTTCAAGCTGCAGAACGTCTCCGGCAAGAACACCCTGACCGCAGACGGCTATTACAACTATTACAAGTTTTACAAGAGTTCCGAGGAATCGGCCGGACTCGATGCCGCCGGTAACGAGTTCGCAGGCGATGCATACTCGGAGTTCGTGAACACGAACGGTTACCTCGTCTCGGACGACATCGTCAATGCGAACAGCGATCTCGGGGTCGGCTTCTTCGGCGAGTACCAAGCCGATAGCCGCCTCGAGTACAATTCGCTCGCTCAAGGCGTCTACAACTATCTCACGCCGGAATCGACGCACTACGACAGCGGCTTCGCCCGAGCGGCGTACGACTTCACCCCAAAGTTCTCCGCGTACGGAAATTTCTGGGTCAAGCACGATACCGCCATCGGAGATACCAACTTCGACCCGCGGATCTCGCTCGTGCTCCGTCCGGAAACCGCCGATGTGTTCCGCGCGACCTTCGGTCACTCCACGGGAGACCCGGCCCCCGAACTCAAGGCGACGGGACCGCCGGCGATCACCGTGACGCCCCAAAGCGTCAATGTGGTCTGCAACCCATATAACTCGATCGGCAGCGGCGGCAATCCGAGCATCAAGCCGGAGGCGGCCAACGATTACGAAGTCGGTTACGCGCACCGCTTCGGTACGGACTCGTCGGTACAGTTCAACGCGTATTACACGAGCGTTCGCGATCAGCTGTTCTCAGCAGACGATCCGATCTCGTCGTACGGAGCCGTCGCGGTACCGGCGAACATCCTGCAGCAGTTGGCCCAGCGTTTCAGCAGCTGCCCCGGGGTCGACGCGTCGATCCCGGCTTCCGTCCTGCCCTATCTTGCGATCACGACGACGTACAACGCCGCGAGCGCGGTCTCCAAGGGCATCGAACTCAGCGGACGCCAGCACGTTTCGCGGCATTTCTACGTCGACTATTCGTACGACATCCAATCGGTCGTCCAGAACGGCATCAACATCGACATCCTGCAAAACAACCCGTTCGTCATCAACGGCGGCCAGGTTCAGGGCATCCCGATCAACCAGGCCACCGTGGGAGTCGACTACTCCAACGACGGCTTCGAGATGCGGCTCGACGGCTACGTCGTGGGCAGCAACAACCCGTCGGCGCGGCCCGCCTATAACTCGTGGAACGGCTTCATCGCGAAAACCTACGCGAACGGCCTCACGCTAAACCTCGGCGTGCAGAACGTCTTCAATCAGGCGTGGCAACAGTACGGCTACTTCGGACATCAGCCCCTCGTTCCCGAGAATCAGTTCGGGCACGACACGACGCCGATCCAGCAGTACCTCAACGTCGGCAACGAGGAGTTCGGCATCCCGGTGCGCTCCTTCGAAGTGACGGCCAACTACCACATTTAGTTACGAAAATCCAACGACGAGAACGGCGATGTCGTCGTGCGCTTCGTCGGAACCGAGGACGGCGCGCACGATGTCGTCGGCTGGTTTGGGTGCGCCGAACACGTCGATGCCGGCGAGGGTTTCCGAGAGCCGCCGGAAGCCTTCGCCGATGTCGCGGGTCACTTCGACCAACCCGTCGGTGTAGAAGATCAACGCCGAGCCTGGGGGAGTAGCGACGGTCCGCGTGTCGGACTCGTAACCGTCGCGCAATCCGATCATCCGGCCCGAATGTGTGAGGTCCGCGATGCGGCCGTCCGGCATGCGCAGCGACGGCCCGGGGTGGCCGGCCGAGGCGAAGGTGACGGTGCGGGTCACCGGATCGTACACGGCCGCGATCGCGGTTGCGTACGAATCCGCGTCGAAGTGGCGCAGCGTCTCGTCGGCGACCCGCAACATGAGGTTCGGATCGGGCTCGACCCGCGCCGCCGACTGCATGGCCAGGCGTAATTTGGTCATGGAGACGGCCGCCTGCAAACCGTGGCCCAGCACGTCGCCGACCGTTATGACGAGTTCGCCGCCCGCCAGCACGAAGGCGTCGTACCAATCGCCGCCGATCTTTGCTTCGTTGCTGCCGGGGCGGTACGCGGCGTCGAGGATCAGTCCCTCGACCGCGGGTAAGTGCGCCGGTAACGACGCCGATTGTAACTCGAGCGCGATGCGGCGCTCGCGTTCGTAGAGCCGCACGTTGGCGATTGCCGCGCCCGCGCGGCGGCCCACCTCCTGCACGAAGCCGAGATCGTCCGGACCGTAGTTGTCGCGCGCGTTGTGATCGTCGAGCGCGCAGGTCAGCGCACCGACGATCTCGCCAGAAGGCGTGACGACCGGGACCGTGATGATCGAGCGGACGCGGAGGCGGCGGATCGCATCGAGACGGTCGCTGCTGTCGCCGGCGAGCCCGTAGGCCCAGTCGTCGTCGATGACGGTGAAGGTCGACTCGCCGGCCTCGATCGCGCGCGTGGCCGGATGGTTCGGCGGCGGCCGCGACAGGCTCAGAAACATGGGCACGAATGAGGGATCGCGATGCTCGACCGTGCGCTCCCACTCGCCGGTCGGACGGATCACGTCGATCAGGCAATACGCGGCGAAGCCGTCGACGAACGCGTGCGCGATGTTCTGCAACGTGCGCTGGTAATCGAGCGAATCGACGATCGCCGCGCCCGTGCGCGCGAGAAGGCGCAGGCCGTCTTCGACGCGTTTACGGTCGCGCAGATCCCGGCTGACCGTGGCCGTGCCGAGGCGGCGCCCGTCCGCGCTCGCGAGCACGAAGACGTTGAACGCAACGGGCACGGGCGTTCCGGTCGAGAAATGGCGGAGGCGAAAATCCCCGCTCCAGTTGCCGTCGCGTGCGACGCTCGGTAGGATCTCCGTTTCCGCGAAGGCACGATCGTCGGGCATGAAATAATCGAGGATCTGCGTTTCGCGCGCGCGTTCGAGGCTGCCGATGCCGAGCAAGTCGCGACCCGCGCTGTTGACGTACACGACCTTGTCATCGGGGCCGGCGATGCCGACGAAGTCCGTGCTGTTCTCGACCAGCGCGGCGTACATTTCGCGGGCTTCGTCGGCGACGTAGCGGTCCTCGATATCGATGTTGACGCCGACCCAGCGCAGGATCGCGCCGCCGTCGTCGTAGACCGGCAGCGCTCGCACCAGGAACCAGTGATACGAACCGTCCGCGACGCGAACGCGGAATTCGATCTTATAGGGTTCGGCGTTCCGTAGCGAGCGAGTCCAGGCGGCGGTGACGCGCTCGCGGTCGGCGGGATGGACGGCTGCGAGCCACCGCTCGCCGAGCGCACGGTCGTGCGCGTCGCCGTGTACGTCGATCCAACGATCGCCGACGTAGGTGAGATCGCCGGCCGGCGAGGCGGCCCACGTGACGCCGGGCAGGGCGCCGGAAAGCCCGCGATACATCGATTCGCTCGCGCGAAGCGCTTCCGCGGTTCGCTTGCGGTCGTCGATGTCGATCAACGTCCCGAACCACGCGCTGACACGGCCGGTCTCCGGATCGCGGACCGGTGCGGCTTGGCCGAGCACCCAGCGGCGCGAGCCGTCCGCCAACTGTAGCCGAAACTCGTCGCTGAAGGGCGTTTCGCTGCGAAGAGCCGCCTCCCAGCGCGCCACGACACGCTCGGCATCCTCGGGATCGAGCGCTCCGCGATACTGGCGGCCCAGCGCGTGCTCATCGTCGTAGCCCGTGAACTCGCGCCAGCTCTGGGAAACGTAGGTCAGCGATCCGTCGGGCGCTGCGGTGAACGCGACGATCGGGAGCGCATCGAGCACGGCGGCATACGGCGGTCTCTCAACGCCGGGTTCGGGGCGACTCATGGGTGGGACGTAGTTCGCGCACGGCAGCCACGAGCCTGGAGCGCGCAACGCCCGCGTATCACTCGCGCCGGCCGCGCTCCGACGGTCCCCGGTTCTGGGGACCATAGACGCTTTTGGGACGGCGCGCCCGGTACCATCATGAGGAAGTCCCCGGCGCTGCATCCCGCGGGCCTTCTTCGACCGCTCTCGAGTGGAGGTGCTCATTGAATCCGTTGCACCGCGCGACAACGTTCGCAATGCTGTCGTTCCTAGCCGCTCTGTTCGCGGTTCCGCCGGGCATCGCACGGGCCGGGACGCTCGCCACGCTCTACACGTTTCCGAAGGGAATCATACCCCAGACGGGTTTGGTCGCGGGACCGGGCGGCGCCCTCTACGGCGCCACGAATAAGACCGTCTACCAGCTCGTACAGGATGCCGCCGGCCGCTGGCAGCAGAAGACGATCTTCGGGACCGGTGCGTTTACCATCGTCGGGTCGGCGACGGCGCTGTACGCCGCGACCAACACGGACAATTCCGTCTACGAACTCGCGCCTCCAGCCAAGGGGAAGACGGCTTGGACCGGGTCCATCCTCCACGTTTTCCGGGGCGGTAAGGACGGATCTCAGCCGCTCGGATTAACGCTCGCGCCGGACGGGAGCCTGTACGGCACGACGCAACTCGGCGGCGGCGCATCGGCGTGCGGTTCGAATAACGGCGTCCCCACCGGCTGCGGCACGTTCTTTCGTCTCGTTGCGGTGAACGGCCGCTGGAGCGAGCAGCTCATCCACGCCTTTACGGGCGGCGTCGACGGCGCCGCTCCCGTCGCCTCGCCGTCGATCGATACGGCCGGCAACGTCTACCTGACGACGAGTGCCGGCGGTGTTCCGGCGAAGTCGAGTGACTTCGCGCCCAGAGACATCGCCAACGGTTGCGGGCTACTCGTTGCTCGCGAAAATCTCAAGGTAAACGGACGCGAAGAAGAGGTTCTGGAAGAGTACAATCTTTGCATACAGTTTGTCCTCAAGTACTATTTCTATCCCGAGTCGAAACCGTTGCTGACCGTGGACGCCGTGGAACAAGATCAAACCGCCCCGATGATGTTGCCGACGACCGCGAGCCTAGAGCAGGCGCTCATCTTTACGACGACCGGTGGCGGTGACCAGAGTAAATTTTGCCTCGAGACATCATTTGATGGTTGTGGTACGGTCGCGGAGCTAATACGGACATCCTCAACCACCAAGCCATGGGACGCGCGATTTCTCCACGTGTTTACCGGTTCCGACGGGTTCTCCCCGACGGGTGACTTGACTCCCGACGGCGCCGGACGCATATTCGGCGTCGCGGGAAGTGCGGTTGGTAATTGTCCGTTCCAAGGCTGCGGCGAAATATTCGCGCTCGTCGAATCCGCTAAGGGGGTTTGGGAGTTCGGCATCGTGTACCGCTTTACGACCGACGTCTATCCGGTACCGCAGCTGACGCTCTACAAGGGGAAGCTGCTCGGAACGACCTCCGGCTACTCGATCCCCGGCACGATCTACGAAGTCACGCTTTAGCGGAACGATCGCGCCCTAGCGGTGCGAGCGCGTGCTGCCGGCCCGCGCCGGGAGCAAAAGGGAGGCTCCGCGAACGGAGCCCCCCTCGAGCCGGCGGCGTGTTCGACGAGCGTCGTTACATCATCCGGAAGCCGTGGTCGGCGGTGCCGGCCGCCTCGACGGGTTCGGGCTTCGTGTCGGCGTCGCGCATCCAGGGCATCAGGTTGCGCAGCTTCTTGCCGACCGCTTCGATCGGGTGCGCGGCCCAGGCCTTGCGGAACTCCGCGAAGCGCGGCTTGCCGGCGGCGTGTTCGGCGACCCACTCCTGCGCGAACTGCCCCGACTGGATCTCGTCGAGGATCTTCTTCATCGCGGCTTTCGTGTCGCCGGTGACGATCCGCGAGCCGCGCGTGTAGTCGCCGTACTTCGCCGTGTTGCTGATGGAGTTCCGCATGCCTTCGATGCCGCGCTCGTACATCAGGTCGACGATGAGCTTGACTTCGTGCAGCACTTCGAAGTACGCCATCTCGGGCGCGTAGCCGGCTTCCGTCAGCGTCTCGAAGCCGGCTTTCACCAGGTGCGTCAGGCCGCCGCAGAGCACGGCCTGCTCGCCGAAGAGGTCGGTCTCGACTTCTTCTTTGAACGTCGTCTCCAGGATGCCGGCTCGGCCGCCGCCGATCGCCGACGCGTAGGCGAGCGCGACTTCGCGCGCGTCGCCCGAAGGGTCGGCGGCGACCGCGATCAGACACGGCACGCCGCGCCCCGCTTCGTATTCGGTGCGCACGAGGCGTCCCGGTCCCTTGGGCGCGACCATGAAGACGTTGATGCCCGGCGGCGGCACGATCGTCCCGAAGTGGATCGCGAAACCGTGCGCGAACGCGAGGTACGCACCGTCTTTGAGATGCGGCGCGATCGAACGCAGGAAGATCGTGGGCTGCTCTTCGTCGGGCGCGAGCAACATCACGACGTCGGCGCGCGCGACGGCGTGCTCGACGCTATCGTAGGGCACGCCGTCTTCCGCGGCGGCGCGGCGCGAGGGCGAGCCGTCGCGCAAGGCGGCGATCACGTCGTGGCCGCTATCGCGCAGGTTGCGGGCGTGGGCGCGGCCTTGGCTGCCGTAGCCGACGATCGCAATCGTCTTTCCGGACAATTTCTTCGGATCGGCGTCGCGATCGTAGAGGGCGTTCATCGGGACATCTCCTTGTCGTCGTTCAGTAAGCGCGTGAGCTGGGCATCGAGGCGGCGGAGCGCGTCCGGCGGCCCGACGAAATCGATGGTGGCGTGGTAATGGCTTTCGCCGGCGTGGACGTTGAGGTTCGTGTAGGCGCAGCCGAGACGGTTGGTGAGCCCGACGATGCGCTCGAGGAGACGCCAGTCGTGCATCACGAGGGACAGTTGCATCGTATGTCCTATGCGACCGCCGGCTCGGGCTCGGGTGAAGCCTCCATCGCGTCGTGGACCGTGGCGCCCGGCGGAATCAGCGGCCAGACGTTCTCGGCCGGGAAGCAGGCGCAGTGCAACAACGCCGGTCCCTTGGCGCGCACGAAGCGCTCGAGCGCGTCGCGCAATTCGCCCGCGTCTTCCACGCGCTCGGCCGTGATGCCGTAGCCGCCCGCGATCGCCACGAAATCCGGATTGTCCGAGAGATCGGTGTGCGAGTAGCGCTTATCGTAGAAGAGCTCTTGCCACTGGCGCACCATGCCCAAGCGGTGGTTGTCGATCAGTAAGATCTTGACCGGCAGTTCGTAGCGGCGCAGGGTCGCGAGTTCCGCGATCGACATCTGGAAGCCGCCGTCGCCGCAGACGGCGACGACCGTGCGGTCGCGGTGGGCCATCACCGCGCCGATCGCCGCCGGCAGGCCGAAGCCCATCGAACCAAGGCCCGCCGAGGTGATGAAGTTACGCGGATGGATCGCACGCTGGCGCTGCGCGGCCCACATCTGATGCTGCCCGACATCCGTCGCGACGATCGTGTCGTCGGGTGCGACCGCGAAGAACGCGTCGAGCACGTCGGTCGCCGAGAGCTCGCCGTTGGGTGCGCGGTCGGCGGGGAGCGGTCCGCCGAGCGCTTTGGCGGCGTCGGCCCACGCGCCGAACTGCGGGAGTTGCGCGTCGGCGAGACGGCGCACCAAATGCGTGAGCGTCACGCGCAGGTCGCCGCGCAGCGCGACCTTCACCGGAATGATCTTGCCGAACTCCGAGGCGTCGACGTCGGCGTGGATGATCTGCGCGTTGCGCGCGAACTTATCGGGTTTTCCCGTGACGCGGTCGTCGAAGCGCATGCCGAGCGCGAGCACGACGTCGGCTTCGTTGACGGCCAGGTTCGCGGCCTTCCAGCCATGCATGCCGAGCATGCCCAGGAACTTCGGATCGCCCGGGGCCGCGCAGCCGAGGCCGTTGATCGTCGCGGTGTGCGGGATATCCAACATCGCGACCAGTTCGCGGAAGAGGTGGACGGCGTTGGCGCTGCGGGCGCCGCCGCCGACGATCGCAACCGGCTTCTTCGCGGTGCGCAGCAGCGCGATCGCGTCGTCGAGCGCCGCATCGTCGGGGCGCTCGGAAGTCGCGGCCAGCGGCCGCGCGGCGAAGTGGTCCATCCGCGGACATCGCGCCTTGAGGATATCGGTCGGGATGTCGACGAGCACGGGTCCCGGCCGCGGTCCGCGGGCCACGCGAAACGCGGCTCGCAGAATTCGTTCGAGATCGCGCACGTCGCGCACGCAAACGCTGCGCTTGGTGACCGGTCCCATGATCGACGTCACGTCGGCTTCCTGGAAGCCGTCCGTGCCCATCAGCGCCGTGCGGACCTGTCCCGTGATCGCGACGATCGGGATCGAGTCCATCTGGGCGTCGAGGATCCCCGTGACGAGGTTCGTCGCGCCAGGGCCCGAGGTGGCCATGCAGACTCCCACGCGCCCCGTCGAACGGGCGTACCCGCCCGCGGCGAAGGCTGCCGCGGCCTCGTGACGGGTGAGGATGTGCTCCAGCGGATGGTTGACCATCGCATCGTAGAGCGGCATGATCGCTCCGCCCGGATAACCGAAGACGACTTCGACGCCTTCATCGGTGAGGACGTCGAGGACGAGTTGAGCGCCGGTTGCGTCGGCGGACTCTGGCACGGTGGGGCTCCTTTAAAGAACGAAGCCCCCCGCCGGTTCGGCGGGGGGCTTCGCATATCGACTTCGTCGTTTCGCGAAAGCTACCAGCGCCGAACCGATGGTTGGCGAATAAGGCTAACGACGACGAGAAGAAGTGCGGAAAACATCTGCAACGGTTTTACCTTGCGGCCTACTGGGCTGTCAACCGTTGGGCCAAAGAAACAATTTTTCATTCGCGATGCGAAAAACGTCGCAGCGCCGAAAAGGCCTCCCCTGCCGAATTTCGGCCGCTCCGGTGAACCACCGGGCACATCCGGTAGGGTAATCCCCCATACACCGGCGAGCGCCGATGAACTACCATGAGATGGCCCTGGGTGCTCGCAAAGCACCCGCCCACGAAAGGTAGCCCAACCTATGCATCGTCTCTTCCGACCTGCCGTTTTCGTCGTCGGTGCGGCGCTCGCCGCCGCTTCGGCCGCGGTACCGGCCCAGGCCGGCGTCGTGCTCGCCGACAGTGCGGCGGCGCAGCCGGCCATGTTCGCCGTCAAGCTGCCCCTGCGGAACCGTTCCGCGCTGGACGCCCTCCACGCGGCTCAGCACGACCCGGCGTCGCCGCTCTACCATCATTGGCTCACGGCCGCGGAATTCGCGACTCGCTTCGGGCCGAGCCCGGCGGACAAGGCTGCGGTCGCGCGCGAGCTGCAAGCCGCCGGCTTCACGGTCAAGATCGGCTCCCAGGCCGTGTTCGCCCACGGCTCCGAGCCGGCGGCGGAACGCTATTTCCACACGAGTTTCAATTTCCGCAGCCCGGACGGCATCTCGCGAGCCGTGCTCGGGCCGCGCCGGCCGCTTCAGCGGTCGCCACTCGTCCAGTCTCTCGGAGCGCATATCGTCGGACTCGACGGCCTGCCGGAATGGCATTCGAACGCGGAGTTCGACGTGAACCACGCGTTCCGTCCGTTCAACGACAACGGTCCGCTCGGTCCCTATGCGCCGCCGGCGCTCCGCGAAGCGTACTATTATCCGAGTTACGCGGTCGCTACCGGAGCCAAGACGGCCATCGGCATCATCAGCAGTTCGCCGGTGAGCACCGCCGACGTCAACGAGTTCGTTGCCGGTACCGGGAACTATGCGCCGGGCGGAAAGTACCCGACGATCGTCGAGGAGCCGATCGACGGCGGCGGAACGTACAACGCCAGTGGCGCGGCCACGGGCGAGGTGACGCTCGACGTCGAGTATTCGCTGGGTTCGGCGCCCGGCGCGACCATCGCGATCTTCGACATTCCGTTCCTCAGCGCCGGCGAGCTGCTGGAAGCGTATGCGACCGCGTTGAATTCGGCCGTCGACATCGTCAGTTCCTCGATTGGCGGATGCGAGAAGGCCTACGCGAACTACCCGGGCGTCTGGGAATTGGAAGCGCTCGACGATGTTTTCTACGAGGGTTCCGTGGAAGGCGTCACGTTCGTCGGCGCCAGCGGTGATAACGGCGCGTTCGAGTGCGGCACCGGCACCACTTCAACCAACCTCAGCGTGCAGACGCCGACGGACGACCCGTTCATGACGGGCGTCGGCGGCACCACGTCGCTGCGGACGCAGTACGTCCCCGGGACCTACGACTCCGGCTACGTCAGCGAGACGTCGTACGCATATGCGTACACGGGCCACGGTGGGTCCGTCTGGGGCTCCGACGGCGGGTACAGCGTCATTTGGGACAAGCCCACCTATCAGAACGGGTTCGTCGCCGGTAACGTCCGCGGCGTGCCGGACGTGGCGATGCACATGGGCGGTTTTGGTAGCGGCGACAGCTCCGATCAGATCATCGTGGGCGGGCAAGTCGAGGGCGTCGCCGGCACGAGCGCGGCCGCTCCCGAGTTCGCAGGCCTCCTGGCGCTACGCGTGCAGCTCAAGGGGCGGCTCGGCGACTTCAATCCCGAGATGTATGCTCTCGCGAAGACGAAGGGCACGTTCCGCCCGGGCATCAAGGGCAACAACGGCTACTATTCCACGACCACGGGGCTGTGGGATCCGGTGCTCGGACTCGGCACGCCGATCGGCGTCCGAATCTACGGTAACGCGAGCGCCCCGCTCGCGGGAGTTCCGCGTAGCGCCTCCAATCCGTAACCTCTGAAAAGCTAAGGAAGCTAAAGAAGAAGCCCGGGGTTCGCGCCTCGGGCTTCTTCGCCTTCGTTACTCCGGCGGTTAGCGGCCCTCTAGCGCCGCCGGTCGGCGGCGTCGAGCGCCGCGCCGATCACGACGCCGGCTGCGGCACCCCAGGCCACGTCGACCGCCATGTTCGTGCTCGTGATGCCGAACGCCGCGCCGACGGCGGCGCCCAGGGCGATCCCGGTCCCGAGAAATTTGCGTTCCATTGCTCTGGGTCAGACGTGCTCGGCGCACATTTCGTTTCGGAGTACCGGGCTGTCGGCTCCCCGAGCCCCACCCTCCGCTTGACGCCCCCGCCGCCGCCATGTTATGGTCGGCCGGTATGAACGGCAGCCTGCGTCCCTTGGCGCTCGCGATTCTCCTTAGCGGCACGCCCCCTGCGTAGTCGCTAGCGCCGTTTGCTCCGCACTCTTGGAGGGACCGCCGCGAAAGCGACGGTCCCTTCGTTCTTCAGGGATGGTCTCGCCCATGGCTTCCATGCCGATCCATAAGTATCGACCCTACGCGCCGGTCCCCCTCGAGGATCGTCGCTGGCCGTCGCGCTCGATCGAACGCGCGCCCAGCTGGTGCAGTGTGGACCTGCGTGACGGAAACCAGGCGCTCATCGAGCCGATGGGGCCGCAGCGCAAGCGTCGCATGTTCGACCTCCTCGTGAAGCTCGGCTTCAAGGAAATCGAAGTCGGCTTCCCGGCCGCTTCCCAGACCGATTTCGACTTCATCCGGCTGCTCGTGGATCAGAAGCTCATTCCCGACGACGTGACCGTTCAGGTGCTGACCCAGGCGCGGCCGGAGCTGATCGAGCGGACGTTCGCGGCGATCGCGGGCGTGCGCCGCGCCGTCGTGCACCTCTACAACTCCACCTCGACCTTGCAGCGCCGCGTCGTGTTCGGGCTCGACATGCCGGGGATCATCGATATCGCGACCTCCGGCGCGCGCCTGATCAAGCAGTTGGCCGAGGCCAACCCGCAGACCGAGGTCGTGCTCGAGTATTCGCCGGAGAGCTTCACCGGAACCGAGCTCGAGTTCGCGCGCGAGATCTGCGAAGCGGTGATGGACGTTTGGCAGCCGACGCCGGAGCGCAAGATCATCCTCAACCTGCCGGGCACGGTCGAGATGTCGACGCCGAACATCTACGCGGATCAGATCGAGTGGTTCTCGCGTAACGTGACGCGGCGCGATTCCATCGTGATCTCGATTCATCCGCATAACGATCGGGGAACGGCCATCGCCGCCGCGGAGCTGGCCGTGATGGCGGGCGCCGACCGTATCGAAGGCACGCTCTTCGGTAACGGCGAGCGCACCGGCAACGTCGACATCGTCACCTTGGCGCTGAATCTGTTTACGCAGGGCGTCGATCCCGAGCTCGATCTCTCCGACATTCCGGAAATCGTGCGTACGGTCGAATATTGCAATCAAATTCCCGTGCACCAGCGCCACCCGTACGGCGGCGAACTCGTCTTCACCGCGTTCTCGGGTTCGCATCAGGACGCGATCAAGAAAGGCTTCGCCGCGCGCGAAGCGGCGGGGGACGTCGTGTGGGACGTGCCCTACCTTCCCATCGATCCCGACGATATCGGCCGCGAGTACGAGGCCGTCATCCGCATCAACAGCCAATCCGGCAAGGGCGGCGTCGCGTACATCCTGCACCACGATTACGGCTTTGCGATCCCGCGCGAGATGCAGGTCGATTTCAGTAAGACGATCCAGGCGATGAGCGAGGAAACCGGCACGGAGATTTCGCCGGAGCAGATTCTGGCCGCGTTCGAGCGGGAGTATCTGCCCGCCGGGCCGCTCAAGCTCGTCGATTACCATTCCGCCGACGACGGCAACGGGCGCGTGACGCTCGAAGCCTCGCTCGACGACGGCGGCGGCGTGCGCACGATCTGGGGCAGCGGAAACGGCCCGATCGACGCGTTCGTGGACGCGCTCCGGCGCGATCTGGTGCTGGAACTCAAGGTGCGGAATTATTCCGAGCACGCGATCGGCAAGGGCGCCGATGCGGCGGCGGTCGCGTACGTCGAACTCGAGATCGCGGGCAAAGTGCGCTACGGTGCCGGCCGCGATCCGAGCATCGTGACGGCGTCGCTGCGCGCGGTGATCTCGGGGCTGAACCGGGCGATCCGCCTGGACAAACTGCGCAGTTCCGGTCTGCGCGGCGCACACGAAGAGGGATCACATGCCGCGCTCTCTGTTTGAGAAGGTCTGGAACGCGCACGTCGTCGAGGAGTTGCCCGGCGAGAACGCGCTGTTATTCATCGATCGCGTCGTCGCGCACGAGATCACGACGCCGCAAGGCGCGCTCGAAATCGAGCGCGATTTCGACGACGCGCTGTTCGATCCCGATCGCATCGTCGCCATCAACGATCACGTGTCGCCCGCGAAGGATACGGAGACCGCGATCCAGGCCAAAGTGCTGCGCGATTGGGCGAAGCGCCACGGCATCGTGCTCTACGATCTCGGCCGCAACGGGATCTGTCACGTCGTGGCGCCGGAACGCGGCTATGTCGAACCAGGCATGACCCTCGCGTGCGGCGATAGCCACACGTGCACGCTCGGCGCGTTCGGCGCGTTCGCGCTGGGCGTGGGCTCCACGGCGCAGGGCGGCGCGATGCTCGCGGGCTGCCTCGTGCTCGGGCGCCCGAAGGTCATGCGCGTCACCCTCAAAGGGCGGCTGACGCACGGCGCGACCGCCAAGGACCTCGCGCTGCACGTCATCGCGACGCTCGGCTTCAAGGGCGGCACCGGCTACGTGCTCGAGTATGCGGGCGACGGACTCGCCTCGCTCTCGATGGACGAGCGCATGACGCTCTGCAACATGGCGATCGAAGCCGGCGCGACGACCGGCATGTGTCCGCCGGACGAGACGACGTTCTCGTATCTGCGCGGACGCGAGAACCAGCCGACCGGCGACGCCTTCGAAGCGAAGGTCGACGCGTGGCGCGCGCTCGTCGCCGATCCCGGCGCCACCTACGACGCCGAGGTGACGATCGACGTCGACGCGCTGCGGCCGATGATCTCCTGGGGCACCAATCCCGGCGAATCCGTGCCGATCGACGGCGTCGTTCCCGCGGGCGCGGCCGAGGCGTCGCTGCGTTATATGGGGTTGACGCCCGGCCAACCATTACGCTCGCTCACGATCGATCAGGCGTTCGTCGGGTCCTGTACCAATTCGCGCTTATCGGACCTCCGTGCCGCGGCCGAAGTGCTGCGCGGCCGCAGCGTGAGCGTGCCGACCATCGTGACGCCTGGCTCGCAGGCCGTCAAACGCGCGGCCGAACGCGAAGGCCTGCACGATATCTTCCAGGATGCGGGCGCGCTCTGGACGCACTCGTCGTGCGGCCCGTGCCTGGGCATGTCGATGGGTGTGCTCGCACCCGGCGCGCGCTGCGTGTCGTCCACGAACCGGAACTTCCCGGGACGCATGGGCGCGGGCGGCCGCGTGCACCTGGCTTCGCCCGCGGTCGTGGCCGCGAGCGCGGTGCTCGGACGCATCGCCTCACCGGACGATCTTCCGGCGCGCGCCGCTGTGGAAGCGGAAGCGGTGCGTGGATGATCGTCTCGGGCAGCGTGTTGCCGATCGACAAGGCCAACGTCGACACGGACCAGATCATCCCCGCGCACCATCTCACCGGCATCGAGAAGACGGGCCTCGGCAAGCATCTGTTCACCGGCATGACCGGCGGCGTCGATCTCTTGGCAGCCCATCCCGACGCGGCGATCGTGGTGGCGCGCGAAAACTTCGGGTGCGGCAGCTCGCGCGAACACGCGGCCTGGTCGTTGGTAGACCGCGGTATCCGCGCGGTCGTGGCGCCGAGTTTCGCGCGGATCTTCTTCGAGAACGCGTACAATAACGGCGTCGCGCCGGTCGTCGTGCCGGAAGCCGCGATCGACGGCCTCTTAGCGGAACCGCATCTGCGGATCGACCTGGTGCGCGAAGTGCTGACGACCTCGGGCGGCGAGGAGATCGCGTTCACGCTCGACCCGCTGCGCAAGGAATTCTTGCTCTCCGGCGGTTACATGGCGTTCCTCGCCGGAAAACGGGACAAAGTGCGGGCGTGGCTCGATAGTCGCGCCGCTCAAGCCGGCGCGGCCTGAGCCGACGTTACGAAGCGGCTTCGCGTGTCGTGCGAGCAGCGTCGGCCTCGCTGACTTGGACGAAGGCAGCGGCAAGCATCGATACGGCAACCGTGGCGCCGATGCACATCGTGAGCAGAATCGCGGTCATGTCGCTCTCCCCTCGGGCGCGTGATGCCTTCAGATACGGCGCAGCGACGAGGGATGTTTCACACACGCGAAGGCTAGGAATTCTCCAAGAAGGCCGACACGTCGAGCGAGATATCGGGAAGCGCTTCGAACGCGAAACGATCTCCCGCGAACAGCTCGTCGACGGTGCGATAATCGGCGCCGTCGGGTTCCCGGTGGCGCAGCAGCCGCGCTCCGCGAAGGTCGACGATGACATACTCGGCGACGCCGCCGCGCGCGTACGCCTTGCGCTTCGGGCCGCTATCCCGGCGCAGCGTTGAGTCGGAGAGTTCGAAGAGGCCGAGGAGGTCCGCGCGCGTCCAACGCGACTTTGGTTTGCGATCGGTTCCCGGCCGGAACAGGGTGATGTCCGGCTGAGGTTCGTCCGTCGCGGTCAGCGGGAGCGACGCGTTCCCGGCGACCAGCGCGTTGTTCCCGAGACGTTCGATGAGGTATCGGACGATACGCTCGTGGGCGAACATGTGCGTCCAACCGATCGGCGGCATTCTTACGAGCATGCCGTCGAGCAGTTCGATGCGCTCGTCCTCGTCGATGATGCCGGCGTCGGCCATGCGCTGGTACTCGTCGACCGTGATCGGCCGGATCTGGAGATCGATTGCCATGTCACTCATCGCGTGCTGCCTCGAACGGTGACCGCAGCCCGGCCGGCTTACACGGCCGGATTCGGCGCCGGCGGTGCGATCGCGGCGGGCAACGCCACGCCGTTGCTTTCGGGAATCGCGCGGAACGCGACCGGCGTCTGCGGCACCGGGTAGCCCGCGGCGGTGAAGACCTCGACGATCGTGCGGTTCGTGTCGAACCAGACTTGCCAGTAGAATTCGGTATGCGTGTACGGGCGCACGGCGAGCAGCGGACCCTCGGGCGTGAAATTCAAGATCTCGACGTCGGGCGCGGGCACGGCGACGACGTTGGGAATCGCGGCGATAGCCGGTTTGAGGCGCGCGATCGCGTCGAGCGGATCGACGCCGTTGGCGATCTTCGCGCTGCAATCAACGCGACGGTACGGCAGCGAACTGAAGTTTTGAATCGTTCCCGCGAAGATCGTGCCGTTACCGACGATCGTCTCGACGTTATCGGGCGTGACGATCTTCGTGAAGAAGAGTCCGACTTCGCGGACCGTTCCCGTGACGGTCGCCGCCGTTACGAAGTCGCCGATCTTGAAGGGCCGGAAAACTTGTAAGAACACGCCCGCAGCGAAATGGGAGAGCAGGCCGCCCCAGGCCGTGCCGATCGCGAGGCCGAGGCCCGCGAAGATCGCGACGAACGAAGTCGTCTGAACGCCGAAGACCCCGAGGATCGCGAGGATCAGGAATAGCGTCAGAATGCCGCTGACGATCGTGCCGCAATACTTGGCGACCATCTGATCGATGCGGCCGGAGCGCTCGAAGATCTTGACCATGAAACGCTCGGCGAGACCGATCAGCCAGCGGCCGACGATCCACGCGGCGAGCGCGCCGATGACCTTCAGCCCGAAATCGAGGCCTTGCGTGGCGAGAAAAGCCCAAGCGGTCTGGAGTACCGACACGGAGAGTACCTCACGAGGAAAGGGGGCGTGTTGCGGTTCACTTCGCCGTAGGTAGGTGCGATTGCTTGCCGGGCGGCCGAGAACGGGTAGCTCGGCCTCAACCGTGGGCGAGGCTCGCCTGCCCGTAAATCAACGAGCGGCGCGGCAGCGGCTGCCCGCGGGTCATGTGCCGCAAGGAGCGCGCGCGCGCGAAGCCGCGTCGCTCCAAGAGCGTTGCGGCGCGCGCGTTGCAGCCCGGAACGAAGGCGCGGAGCGGCCCCCGTTCTTCCGCGAGGCTCACATCCAATAAGCGCTCGGCGCACGTGTCCGAGGCCGCAACCCACGGCCCGATGACCGAGCCGCGCACGAACGCATACCCGTCGCTCTCGAGGACGAGGCGCGCGCCGCCGTCGCCGAGGAACGCCCGCAGCACGCCGTCGCGCTTCCAACCGATCAGCTCGCGATCGAGCGCCACCGCCGCTTCGATGGCCTGCGGCGCGGGGTGAGGAGCGCCGGCGCGATCGAAGGCGTGCGGCGCCCCGCGTTCGTAGACGTGGGTCGAATCGGTCTGAGAGAAACCGAACTGTTCGTACAGCGGCGCACCTGCTTCGGTCGCGTCGAGCGCGAGGCCGGTGACGCCGGCGCGCGCGCAGCGCCGCGTGAGTTCTTCCATGAGCGCGCGGGCGACGCCGCGGCGGCGCACGGCGGGATCGACGCCCATCGAACCGACGTAGCCGAGTTCGCCGTAGTTCGCCAGCACGACGACGCCCGCAAGCCTTCCCCCGAGTTCCGCCATCAGGATATCGTCCGGTGCGGCGGCGAGCTGCGCGCGCGTCGCGGTCGAAAGCGGCGAGCCGTACGCGGCCGCGATGATGCGCGCGAGGCCGTCGATATCCCCGGGGCGGAAGCTGCGGACGGTAACGGTCACGCGCCGCCCGTCAGTCCGGTGACGGCCTCTTGCACCGATTTGAAGACGTGATCTTTCCCGAGTGCGGCGATGAGCCCGGAGCGCTCGGCCGCGGCCTGCGCGTGCGGCACGATCAGGCGCGCGAGCGCCACGTCGGTTCCGCGCGCGCGGAGCCGGCCGATGACGCTTTGAAGCTTTTGCGATCCCGTGTAATCGACGTCGGAGATGGCGCTGCCCTCGATCACGAGTAATTTGACGGGCTGTTTCGCCTGCGCGACGGCGTCGGTCAAACGTTCGCTAATGTATTCCGCGTTAGTGAAATTGAGCGGCGCGGCGGGTTCGAAGACGACGATGCCGGGCACGTCGACCACATCGCGTTCGCCCGTGGGCGGCCACCAGACCGTGGTACCCCGGACTTGGAACAGTTGCGTCGCGGCGGGCCACATCACGAGCGACACCCCGTGCGCGAGCGAGAGCATGATCGCGAGCAGCATGCCGGTTTGGATCGGCAGCACGACGACCAGCAGCGCACCCGCGAGCACGAGGTTGATCTCGCGCCGGCTATACCGCGCGATGCGCAGCATGTCGTTGAGCCGGAAGATCCGGCCGCCGACGAAGATCAGGACGCCGGCGAGCGCGGCTTCCGGGACGTAGGCGGCGAGCTGCGAGAAGAACGCGACGACCGCCGCCACCGTCGCCACGGCGATGAGCCCGCTCAATTGGGAGCGGCCGCCGGCGCCTTGCACGACTGCGGTACGCGGCGGGCTCGCGTTGACGGGGAACGCGCCCGCGAGGCCGGCTACGATGCTGCCCACGCCGATAGCGGTGAAATCGGGGCTCGCGTCGTCGACGGCGTCGGGGTCGGAGGGAAACGAGCGTACGACGACCGCGGTCTGCAAGGTGCAGACCGCGGCGACCACGAGCGCGAGCGGCGCCAGCGCGGTCACGTGCGCGACGTCGGTCGCGGGCGGGAGCGCGAAAGCGGGAACGGCGGCCTTCAGGCTTCCGATCACCGCTACGCCGTGCGCACGCAGGCCCAGCGCCGCGACGGCGAAGCCGGCACCGCACAAACCGGCGAGCGCGCCGGGAATCCGCTCGCTGACGCGGCCGGCGACGGCGGTCACGGCGAGCACGGCCAAACCGATGAGGCACGCGTACGGGTTCGCGTTACCCGCGTGCTGCGCGATGTCGAGCAGCCGCAAGAGCAACGGTGCTTGAGGAATCGTGAGCCCCAAGAGCGAGGGTAGCTGGCCGATGATGATGTGCGCGGAGATTCCGGCGAGCACGCCCGTGGTTACCGGAATCGAGAGCAGGTCCGCGATCCAGCCGAGGCGCCCGATGCCCACGCCGATGAGGATGGCGCCGACGCCGAGGGCGAGCATCGCCGCGAGACCGTGGTACTCGCTGCTGCCCGGCGGCCCCAGCGCCCCGAGCGACGCCGCGAAGATCGGCGCGATCGTCGAATCCGCACCCACCGAGGCGAACCGGTTCGCGCCCAGGATCGCGAAGGCCAGCGTTCCGGCGACGAAGGCGTAGAGCCCGGCCTCGACGGGAAAGCCCGCGAGTTTCGCGGTGGCGAGCTGCTCGGGAATCGCGATCGCGGCGAGCATGACGCCCGCGATCGCGTCGCCGGAGAGCCAGGCCGCGCGGTAACCTCGAAACGAAGCGAAGATGGTCAATCCGGGCACCACGTTACCGTTCTCCGCTCGCATGCCCAGTCTCCGTTCCGCGCTCGCCGCGAGCGGGAGCCGGCGGCCGCGGCAGACAAGGCGAAGCGGTCGATGGGGGTCAGCGTGCGTTTGGGGGTCGTCCGGCTCGTGGCCGTGGTGGGAACGCTCGCCGGAATCTGCGTATCATCGATCGCGCGGCCGGCGATGGCGGGCCCGCCGTACGTGACCGACGACCCCGATCCCACCGAATACCGTCACTGGGAAATCTACACGGGTTTCACCTACCAGAACGACGGTCGCGGCGACGTGGAGACCACGTTGCCCTTCGCGGAATTCAACTACGGTGCGATGCCCAACGTGCAAGTCTCGATCTCGACCGAACTCAACGATGCGGACTTCGGCGCGGAGCGCCGGGAGGGTTACGGCATCACGGATTTCGGCATCAAAACGCGCTTCGTGCAAGAGTCGGCGAACCGCCCGCAGATCTCGTTCTATCCGAGCGTGGCGATCCCGCCGGCGGGCGGGCACATCGTGACGCTGTTACCGCTGTGGCTGCAGAAGAGTTCGGGTCCGTGGACGGCGTTCGGCGGCGGCGGAGTGTACCTCAATCGCGGACCGGGCGCGCGCGACTACACGTTCGTCGGCGGCGCGCTGGAGCGCGCGATCTCGCCGGGCATGACGATCGGTGCGGAACTGTACCATCAGGGCGCCGATACGTTGACCGACTCCGATACGACCGCCGCGAACGTCGGCATGATCGCGCAGGTCGGAGCGTATCACGCGATCCTGTTTTCCATTGGGCGCAGCTTTCACGGCGAGAATTCCCTCTCCGCGTACACGAGCTACGAGTTCGCGCTGGGCCCGCACGAAGCGCGCGAACCGTAGCGAGCGCGGTTCGGCGCTCCGGCGTGCCGCGCACGGAATACGCTCACCGGCGTCGTAGTCCGCGGGGATGAGTCTTCCCGTCACGTTCTCGGACATCGAGGCGGCGGCCGAACGGATCGCGGGCTACGCGGTGCGCACGCCGGCGCTGGCCGCCGCGTCGCTTTCCGAGAAAACGGGCGCCGACGTCGTACTGAAGCTCGAGACTCGGCAGCGCACGTCGTCGTTCAAGGACCGCGGTGCCGCCAACATGCTCCTACAGCTCTCGCCGGCCGAGCGGGAGCGCGGCGTCATCGCGATGTCGGCGGGCAATCACGCGCAGGCCGTTGCGTATCAGGCAAGCCGCCTCGGCATCCCGGCAACGATAGTCATGCCGGAAAACACGCCGTTCACGAAGGTCCGGCGCACGCAGGCCTTTGGCGCGCGCATCGTGCTGGCGGGCGAAGGCCTCGCGGAGGCGGGAGAACGCGCGCGTGAGATCGCGGACGAACTGGGACTGACGCTCGTGCATCCGTACGACGACGCACGCATCGTCGCCGGCCAGGGCACGCTCGGCCTCGAACTCCTGCGCGACGTCCCGGAGCTGGACGTGCTGCTCGTGCCGATCGGCGGCGGCGGTCTCATCTCCGGCGTGGCGCTCGCGGCGAAGCACCTCAAACCGTCGCTGCAGGTCGTCGGCGTGCAGACACAGCTCTATCCGTCGTTCTATCAGATCACGCACGGGCTGCCGGTGGAACACGGCGGCCAGACGATCGCCGAAGGCATCGCGGTGAAGTCGGTCGGTGAGATTCCGCTCGCGATCGCGCGCGAGCTGGTCGACGACGTCGTGCTCGTCTCCGAACAATCCCTGGAGCGCGCGATCCATCTGTTCCTCGAGGAGGAGAAGCTGGTCGTCGAAGGTGCCGGCGCCGCGCCGCTCGCGGCGCTGATCGACGACCTGCCGCGCTTCGCGGGGCGTAACGTGGGGCTGATCGTCTGCGGCGGAAACATCGACACCGGTTTGCTCTCCAACGTGATCTCGCGGGTGCGTCTGCGCGAAGGCCGCGTCGTGCGCATGCGCGTGGAAATCAACGATAAACCCGGCGTCCTCGCCGACGTGGCTCGCCTGATCGGCGAATGCGGCGCCAACATCCTCGACGTGACGCACCAGCGGCTCTTCCACGACGTCCCCTCGAAGAACGCCGAGCTCGACATCACCTTCGAAACCCGTTCGCCCGCCGACGTGGACCTCATTATCGAGAAGCTCCATACGGCGCGTTACGCGACCAGCGTCTTAGAGACGACGGCCCGTTCGGTGATGTAGGCTCGAGAGGCGGAACGCCGAACGTGCCGTGGCACGTGGACTGCCGCGAGGAGGTGGCGCGCTGAAAGATCCCGGTTTGCGGCGGAGCCTCGGGCTTTTCGACGTGACGCTATTTCTCGTCGTGGCCACGACGAATTTGCAGTGGGTCGCGACCGCCGCCGCGGCGGGGCCGAGTTCGCTCGTCGTTTGGGTGGTCGCGGGACTCGCGCTCTTCGTGCCGCTGGCGATCGCCGTCGTGTTCCTTTCGTCGCGCTATCCGGAGGCCGGCGGCCTCTACGTGTGGAGCAAACGCGCGTTCGGACCGGCGGCGGGGTTCATGACCGGCTGGACCTACTGGACCAGCACCGTCATCTATTTTCCGGGCCTACTCTATTTCACGGCGGGCAACGCGCTGTATCTGGGCGGAAGTGGCGCTTCGGCGCATGCCGGTCCCGTCTATTACGTCGTTGCGTCGTTGGCCGCGTTGACGATTGCGACAGCGCTCAATATCGTGGGGCTCGACGTCGGTAAATGGCTCAATAATGCCGGCGGCATCTGCCGCTGGGCGTCGCTCATGCTGCTGATCGCGGTCGGTGTGGTGGCCTTCCGGCAACACGGTTCGGCTTCGTCGTTCGGCGCCGCCGCGTTGCGCCCGGGAACGCAATTCAAGGACGTGATCTTCTGGTCGACGATCGCGCTCGCGTGGGTCGGGCTCGAGGCGATCTCGTTCATGAGCGGTGAGGTGAAGGATCCGCGCCGCTCGATTCCGCGCGGCTTGGCCTTCGCGGCGCCGCTGATCGTCACGATCTATCTCGCCGGTACGGCGGCGGTGCTCGTCGCGGTTCCGGCGCACGACGTGAACCCGCTACTCGGGGCGATGCAGGCCATCGATCTCACCGCGCACGGCGCCGGCCTGCCGTGGTTATCGATCTTCGCCGCGATCCTGGTCACCGTGAGTTGCCTGGGCAGTGCGGGCCTGTGGATGCAGGCCTGCGCGCGCATTCCGTTCGCGGCCGGCATCGACCGGTATCTGCCCGAGACGTTCGGCCGCCTGCACCCTCGCTGGCGAACGCCCGTCGCCGCGTTGCTGACGCAGTTCGCATTCGCTGCGGTGCTGCTCGTGCTCGGCCAGAGCGGCACGACCGTCAAAGGCGCGTACGACGTGCTCGTGAGCGCGACGGTCGTGACCTCGCTGATGCCCTTTCTGTACGTCTTCGCCGCGGCCGCCAAGCTGTCGAGCGCGCCGCCGTTGCCCGGCCAGGCCCGCATTTTCGGAGGTTCGGCGACCGTGTACGTCACGTCGATCGTCGGGTTCGCGACGACGGCCGCGTCGATCGTCTTAGCGGTGTTCCCGGCCGACGACGAACCCAACAAGACTTTGGCCGTCGCGAAAGTGCTGTTCCTGACGGCGCTCATGCTGCTGGGCGGCGCCGCGGTCTATCTGCGCGGCAAGCGGTTCGCCGCGAGCATCCCGGCGGCGCTTCGCGAAGGGTCGTAACGCCTGCCGTGGCGGTGCCGGGGGGTACGGTCGTTGTGCGTACGATTACCCGGCCGACGACTCAGCCGCCGTACACTTTTGCAAACGCGTCGGCGATGAGAGCGTGACCCGCGTTGTTTGGATGAGCGACGCTGACCATATTCGGTCCGGGGAAACGAAGTGCACGTAGCGCCGGATTTCCTGGGTCGGGCATTGCGTCGATGTCCACGAGCCGGGCGCGAGGGTGGCGGAAAGCACGCAGAAACTTGTTGTATTGTGCGGCTAGAAGTTCGAAGGCTGGTTCCGGCGGGTAGGGGTTCACGATGCAAGTGGAATACAATAACAAGGCCGATGGTGCGTGTGTGACTAGGTACGCGACTGTTGCCTGGTACTGCGCTGAGAACGACTCGTACGTCTGCTTGAAGCGCGCATCGTTGATGCCTATCCCCATCGTGAGAAGTTTTGCCTCCGACGGCACGTAGGGCAATTCGCGCTGCGCAACGGTGTTCAGCGAAGCGTCGTCGACTCCGAGCGCCTTGAGATCGAAGTCGAAGCGCCGCGCGAGGAGAGTGGGATACGGGGTCGTCGCATACAGGTTTGGATCTGCCGTCGTGCTGTCCCCAAGCGAAGCGTATATCCCGCGAAAGGCAACGCGGGTCGGTCGAAGCGCCGCGGCGGCGACGCTCGAGAGGAAGGTCGTACGGTTCATTGCACCTCGATATTCGGCTCTTAGCTAATGGGAACAAATACAACATAAAATGACGTTTACGCGTCACATGTTAGCGAATTTAACGCGACCGCGCACGAGACCTTTTGAGACCGGACAGGCCTGAACCGGCGTTCAGCGCGACGCTTTTCGCCGGGAACCGTCACTTTTTATGAGGTCATAATAGGGAGCCTAGCAGAATTACTGGCTGGCTCGCCGGGCAAAGCTCGGGTACCGTAGCGAAAGCTCCGCGTTTTCCGAAAGGCTTGCGTGCCCCGCTCCCCATTCGCTTTCTGGTTCGTCGCGGCGGCGATCTCGATCGTCGTCCTGGGCGCGAACACCCCGATTCCGCTCTTCACCGTGTACCAGAGTACCTGGCATTTCTCGACGGGCTTGCTCACGGTCGTCTACGCCGTCTACACGGTCGGCGTCGTCGCGGCCGTGTTCCTGATCGGCCCGCTGTCCGATGCGGTCGGCCGCAAGCGGGTGCTCCTGCCCGCGATCGCGCTGATGGCCGCGGGCCTGGCGACCTGCATGCTGGCGCCGAACGTAGTCGTTCTGATCGTGGGTCGCGTGTTGCAGGGTATCGCGATCGGCGCGGGCACGACGACAGCGATCGCGGCGCTCGGCGACCTGCATCCGACGGGGAAGGCGCACGCCGAAGTCGCGCTCGTCGCCACCGTCGCGACCGTCGTCGGACTTGCCGGCGGCCCGCTCGTCGCCGGATTGCTCGCGCAGTACGGTCCGTGGCCCACCGTGCTGCCGTATGCGGTCAGCTTGGTGCTTACGGGATTCGCGTTCGCGGGCGTGCTGAGCGCGCCGGAAACGGTGCGCGTCAGCGGGCCGCTGCAGCTGCGGCCGCGCCGCATCGCGATCCCGGCGGAGATCCGTCATCCGTTCTTCATCGCGACGTTCGTTGAAATGACGGCATACGCCGTGGCGGGAACGTTCGCCGGCCTCGGGGCGTCGTTCACCCGCGACTTATTGCACCTGCAAAGCCACGCGGCGGCGGGGCTCCTCGTCGCGCTCTTATTCCTTTCGTCGACGGCGGCGCAGCTCGCGCTGCGCACGCTCAGTTTGCGGCGCTCGATGCTGGCAGGCCTCGCGACGCTGGTCGCCGGGCTCGTGCTTCTGCTCGGCGCGCTCGGCACCGCGTCCGCCGTCCTGTTCTTCGTCGCCACGGTCGTGTTGGGATTCGGACATGGCCTCGCGTACGTCGGCAGCCAAGAACTCGTCGACCGGATCGCACCACCGGAGCGGCGCGCCGAAGTTTTCTCGGGCTTCCTGCTCGGCCTCTACTTCGGCGCGACGGCGCCGTCGCTGCTGGTCGGATACGGCGCGGCGGCGCTCGGCTTTTATGCCGCGACCGTCACGTTCGTGGTTACCGTGCTCGCGCTCGCGGTCGCCGGCATCGTCTGGATCTCCGCCACGCGCGATCGCGCCGTGCTCGCCTGATCGCCCGGAGGAACCCGCATGTCGCAAACCGCTAACGCGGGCGCGCTCGCCTGCGCGTCAGGCCAGGCTCCCCAAGCGCAGGCGCGTCGCCTCGTCCGCCGGGGGCTGGAGCACGACCACCACGCGGTCGCCGTTGGCCTCGAGCGGCGATGCGATGAAGCGCGCGTAGGTCAGCGCCAAAGGGCCGAGCTCCGGATGGTTCAGCGTCGTCGAGATCGTGTGCAGCCGGCGTAAGGTGAAGTCGTCCCACCAGAGCGCGAACTCCGGGCTCGCCGCGCGCAGACGGGAAAGCACCTCGTGGGTCTTGCGATCTTCGGAGGCGCCGGCGAACGACAAGTGGAGGATCGCGACCATCTCGCGCGCGATGCGTTCCCACTCGCCGTGGAGCTCCCGCAGGTACGGATCGAGAAACATCCGCACGAGCAAGTTCTTCTCCGGCGTGGCGCCGAGCCGGTACACGATATCGGCGGCCGGGTTGTACGCCCGGATCTCCCACCAGCGGTCGATCACCAGCGCCGGGCCGGCCGTGAATCCGTCGACGACGACTTGCAGCGCCGGGTCGTCGGCCCACTCCACGGCACCGGAAACCCGGTGCGGCCGCGCGAGAGCATCGAGATACTCCCGCTCTTCGGCGCTCAAACGCAACGCTTCCGCCAAGCGGTCGAGCAACTTGCGCGATACGCGAATGTCCTTGCCGCCTTCGAGCGCCGAATACCACGTGAGGCTCACGCCCGCGAGCGAGGCGACCTCTTCGACTCGCAAGCCCGACGTGCGGCGGCGACGTGCCGCCGGCGGTAAACCCGCGTCACCGGGATCGATGCGACCCCGCATCTTGCGTAAGAACGCCTTCAGTTCGCCGGCTCGCGCGTCGTTCACGCCTAAAGCTACCGTCGGGTCTCGCGGAATTCCTCGCGGGGTGCGTTGACGTGGCGCGCCGCTTCGCGCTCGCCCGGCTGCTGTTCTTCGCGGCGTCGCTGACCGTGGTTCACGCATCGCTGCGAGAGCTCGCGCGCGCCGACGATGCGACGAGCCTGACCGTGCGCGACAACGTCTACACGTTCGCGAGTCCGGGAAATGCCGTGGGCCCGTGGTACGCCTTGAAACTCGACGTGGACCACGCGTTCCCGCGAGACGAGCTCTTACTGCGCGTCGCGAACGGATTTCACGATCAGGCGAAGCCCGAACACGGCGAGTTCGTGCGGCTCGAGGAGTATCACCGCCTCTCGCCGGCGATCCTCGTGAAGGTAGCGGGCGGCCTGGGCAGCGGGTATCAGCCGATCCGAAGTTCGGTCGCCGAGGTGTCGGCGGCCGTGCCCGGCGTGCGCGGCGTGGCGCTCGCGCTCGGCGAGGTCGTCACGACCAATCACAACGAGTCGTTCCAACGCATCGTCGCGCTCGGCCCCGACGTTGCCTGCGGCGCCTTCGTTGCGAACCTGCGCTACTATCACGCGACGCTCAGCACGGGCGTCGTGGCGCCGCCGAGTTATGAGATGTTGGCCGGCATGCGTCTCGCGAAGCGGGCGACGCTCGGCGCGATCGTCGATCTCGGCGGCGAGGTCGGCGGCGATCGCACCGCGTCCCAGTTGCCGACATCGAGCGGCCTGTACGGCCCGGCGTATGGCTTATCGGGAAGCTACGGTGCCGGACCGCTCCGGATCGTCGCGGCGTACCAGGAAGGCGATTACCGGTCCGCGCGGACCGGCGCGCTCGCGTATCGCCAGTACGTCACGACCTTCGGCGTCGCCGCCGCGGTCGGCCGTTAAGCCCGCTTCGCCGCCGCCACGCCGTTCCCGAAGAGCGCCACTTCGGCGGTCGTGCCGACCGCTTCGAGCACGAAACGTTCGAGCGATGTGATCTCGCGCGGCTCGCGCCACGCGATGCCCAGCACGTGGAAGAACGTATCGTTATCCTGGAGCGGGGTCGCCGCGTAGGAACGGATATCGGCCGTTGCGATACGCGCGCGAATCTCCGCGGAGGGCGAGAGCGCGAGATCGGGTTCGGCGACGAAATCGCCGCGCTCGAGGAGCGGCAGCACGTGCGTGATCGTGTCGATCGATTGCGCGTACCCGACGAGCAGGTGGGCGTTATAGCCGGTCAGGCTGCGATATTCGATCGCGTGCGCCGCGAAGTCGCGCGTTCGCCAGTACGCGAGGCCGGCCTTGCCGGTCAGCTCGTAGACGCAATCGGTCGCCGCGCGCGCGACCTCGTCGCTCGTCGACGCGGCGCGGCAGGCCTTCCCGAAGGCACGTACTTTGCTACGAAACGAAGCGAGCCCCGTCAGCTCGTCTTCGAACGTGGCGGAGGCGACGGTATCGAGTTCGGGACGTGCGAGCCGGAAGAGGCGCGAACGGTCGGCCGCATCGAGCCGCAAGATATCGGCGATGCGCGATACCGCTCCGAGCGACAGGCGTGCTTTTCCGTTTTCGAAGCGTACGTACCACGCCTCGCTCACACCCACGAGTTCCGCGACCTCGGAGCGTCGCAAACCGGGCACGCGGCGCCGGCCCGTCCGGGACAGGCCCGCCGCCTCGGGCGACAAGCGTGCGCGCGCGGCGTTGAGGAGGGCTCGGAGGGCGGCTGCGCGATCGGACTCGGACATGGGAGCGCTATTTCTCCGCGAGCTGGCTGGCGTCCGCGCGCAATTCGGAGGACGGTGTATCCGGCGTGTAGATCAGCACGACGCGTTGCGTGGAGTCGATCGCGTAGATCGCGTCGCCGTGACCGATTTCACGGGATTTGGAGTCGACCTCCACGCCGTACGCCTTCCACACGGGCGCCAACTGCGCTTCGGTTCCCGTCAGCCCCGTGATCGGCGCGCCGAAGCGGTCGAGGTAACGCCTCATGACCGGCGCGGTGTCGCGCGCGGGATCCACGGTCACGAAGACGATCCGCGTGCGCGCCTGCGCCGAAAGCGGCAGGCCGCGAAAGGCCTTCGCGAGCGACGCGAGCGCGAGGGGGCACTCGTCGGGACAGTGCGTGTACCCGAAGAAGAGGAACGTCGTCGGGAAGAGCGCGCCGAGCACGTGGTCCGGTCGTCCGTACGCATTGGTGAGGACTGCGTCGGTCGCGGCCTTCGGAGGTTCGAGACGCGAACCGTAATAGGCCGGCTCGCGCGCTCCGCCATGGCCGAGAAACTGAACGCCGAGCGCGATCGCGGCGATCGCGATCAGGACGCCCGCGAAGATGGAAACTCCGCGCATCGTCGCGTTCATGAGAGCGAGAGCGCCGGCTTCGGGGCGGCGTTGCGGAAGAACAACACGGCTAGCGCCGCCGCGATGCAGAGCAAGCCGGAGAGTTCGAAGGCCGGCGTGTACGACGACGTCAGCGTGCGGATCGATCCGGCTGCGAACGCGATCGCGCCCGCGCCCAGCTGGTGCGCCGCGGCGATCCAACCGTACACCACCGGACCTTCTTCGAGGCCGAAGGCCTGGGTCGCGAGCCGCACCGTCGGCGGCACGGTCGCGATCCAGTCGAGGCCGTAGAAAACCGCGAAGAACGTGAGGCTCGCGAACGACGCGTCGAGCATCATCGGCAAGAACAGCAGCGACACGCCGCGCAGCCCGTAATACGCGAAGAGCAGGATGCGGTTATCGATGCGATCCGAGAGCCAGCCCGACGCGGTCGTGCCGATGAGGTCGAAGACGCCCATCGCGGCGAGGAACGTCGCGGCTTTGACTTCCGGGATGCCGTGATCGCCGCAGGCCGAGATGAAATGCGTGCCGATCAGGCCGTTGGTGCTCGCGCCGCAGATGAAGAACGTGCCGCACAGGATCCAAAACGCGGGCGAGCGCGACCCGCGTCCCAGCGCCTCGAACGCGATCGCGAACGCATTGCGGCGTTCGGCGACGGGCGCGCTCTCGTGCAGCGCACCGTACGGCAGTAAACCGACGTCGCGCGGCCGGTCGCGAATGAAGAGCGCGACCGGCACGATCGCGAGCGCGGCGGCTGCCGAAACCGTCCACGTCGCTTGCCGCCAGCCGATCGACTGCGCGATATTCGCGAGCAGCGGTAAGAACACGAGTTGGCCCGTGGCCGTCGCGGCGATCAGTCCACCCGTCACCAAACCGCGTTGCTTCACGAACCAGCGGTTCGCGACGGTTGCGGCCATCACGAACGCGATCAGCCCCGACCCGATGCCGACCAGGACGCCCCACGTGAGGATCAGCTCCCACGGCTCGCGCGAGAATCCGGCGAGCAGCACCGCGAGCGACACGATCGCGAGCCCCGCGAGCATCGTGCGGCGCAGACCAAGCGTCGCGATCAAGCCGCCCGCGAAAGGCCCCGTGATGCCGTAGAGCGCGAGGTTGAGACCGGCCGCAGCGGAGACCGTCTGCGCGGTCCACCCCAGGTCGTGTTCGATCGGCCGGATCAACACGCCCGGCGTCGCGCGGACGCCCGCGCCGGTCAATAGGACGACGAAGGCCGCCGCGGCCACGATCCAAGCGTAGTGAAGCGTTCCGAGGCGGAGCGGAGGGCGGGGCGCCGGTATCACCTGCCCTCATTACGCCGCGCGTGAGCGGAATCTCTGTTTGCAGCGACGGCGCTACTCGTCGGCCAAGCGTTCCAGCAGCTCGGCGGCGAGGTTGAGGATTTGGCATTCGGCCGGGGAGAGCTTCCGCGCCATCGCATCGGCCAGCCACGCTTCGCGCGTGCGGACGTGCCGTTGCAAGAGCCGCATTCCGCTCTCCGTGATGCGAATCGTCGAACGCCGCCGGTCGTCGTCGTCGATCGCCCGGTCGATCAGGCCGCGCTCTTCGAGGCGGTGCAGCGTTCGCGTGAGCGACTGCGGTTGCAGGCCGACGCGCGCGGCCAGGTCCGAGGCCGAGCACGGGCCGCTCCAATAGAGCCCGCTCAGCAGGCTCAAGGCCGTGGTCCCAACCCCGGGCGCCTCTTCGTGCGAGCGCAAGCGGCGGTTGAGTTTCGAAAGCCCCGCGCGCAGGGCCGCCGCCGATTTCAGCAGCTCCGCTTCGTCGCTCATCGGGGCGCCTTTACGGCGACAGGAGACTCCGTAGACGGGCCTCGCCGGCATCGGCTTGCGCCTTGAGCTCGTCGAACGAGGCGTACTCGGCGGCGGTCGGCTTCTCGTATGCGGTTTCGAGTCCGTTGGCGAGGAACGCCAGGTGCGAACGAACTTTGGTCTCGTGCAAGAGGTCGCCTTCGCTCGAATGGATGTCGAGTTGCACGAGCTCGGCGATCGTGCTCTGCAGCGCGGAACGCTTTGCGGACGGTACGTTGGGCTCGGCGGCGAGCGCCGCATCGAGCGCGGAGTTCAGCGCATCGAGCGTTGCGTGCACCCGCAACTCGAGCGCGAGGCGCGCGTCGAGGTCGCCGGCCGCGGGGTGCAGGCGCGGGTCGAGCCGCACGAGCAGCGGCTGCGTCAGCTTCTCGGCGCCGTATTGCAGCACGACCGAATACGTGCCGGGCACGATCGTCGGGCCGTCGACGCTCGCGCTGAAATCGTCGGCTAACGGTTCGTGAAAGCCGTTCACCTCGGTGGCCGGCGCGTAGCGGAGATCCCATTGGAACTTGTTCGTGCCGGGTTCGATCGCGGTGAGGTCCGCGAGGTCGAGCGCGCGCTGGTGGATCGCGTCGAGCTCGCCGCGCACCTCGGGCGGCACTTTCTTGGCGTGTTTGTCCTTGCGATGCAGGCTGAACGTGCGCACGGTCGCGCCGCTCGGGTCGAGGAACGCGAGCGTTACCGGCATCTTGCCGTCGTACGACTTCGGCAGGCTGAAGAAGACCGTCGCGCCGAACGCGGGGTTTTCGCCCGTGTCCGGAGGCGGTGACGTCGCGGCTCCGTAGGCGTGCGTCAGCCACGCGGTCTCGGGTGCGAAGAGCAGCGCGCCGTCCGCATTTCGCTGCGGTTCGCGCGCGAGCGCTTCGAGCAGCGCGAGGTTATCGAGAATCCAGAACGCGCGGCCATGGCTCGCGACGGCGACGTCACCTTGACGCGCGTCGACGGCGATGTCCTGCATCTGCGCGCCGGGGAGATCGAGCGTGAGCGGCTGCCAATCGGTGCCGGCGTCGAAGCTCGCGTAGACCGTGCTGCGCGTTCCGGCGAAGAGCAGGCGCGGTTCGCGCGGATCCTCGCGCACGACGAAGAGATACTGATCGTCGGGAAGTCCCTTGACGACCGGCGCCCAATGCGCGCCGTAGTCGGCGGTGACGTATGCGTAGGGATGGAAGTCGTCCCACATGTAACGTGAGGCCGTGAGATACGCGGTACCGGGCGCGGCGTGCGATGGTTCGATCGAACTGATGCGCGCCCACTGCGGCAGTTGCGGCGGCGTGACGTCCTTCCAGTTCGCGCCGTGATCGGTCGTCACGTGCACCAGCCCATCGGCGGAACCGGCCCAGAGGACGTTGCGGTCGAGCGGCGAGACGGCGAGCGACGCGATGTCGGGAAACGTCTCGACGCCGGTTTGGTCGAGATCGATCGGGCCGCCGGTCGGTCCTTCGGTCGACTTGTCGTCGCGCGTGAGGTCCGGACTTATCGATTTCCACGTTTCGCCGCGGTCCGTGCTCGACCAGACGTTTTGCGCGGCTTCGAGCAATTCGCTATCGTCGGCGGGTGAGAACAGCACGGGGTGCGTCCAGGAGAAGCGGTAGCGCATTTCGGCCGAGGTCGCACCGGTGAGGTACGTCGTCCAGGGGCTCACGTTGTGGGTCTGGCCCACGGAATCGTCCTGGCGCATCAGCACGTTGCGGTACGCGGCGCCGTAGGTCACGTCGGGGTGGCCGGGCTCGGGCGCGACGAACGTGCTCTCGCCCGAGGCGACGCCGCGCCACTGGCCCTCGTCGATGAAGCCGGCCGCCGAGGCGCTCGGGCCTTCGAAGGAGCCCTCGTCCTGGGCGGCTCCGTAGACGTGGAACGGAAACTGTTTGTCGAGCGCGATGTGATAGTACTGGCCCGTCGCCTGGTTGAACTCGCTGCTCCACGTCTTACCGGCGTCGGTCGAGACGACCGCGCCGCCGTCGTCGCCCTCGAGCATGACCTTGGGATCCTTCGGATCGAGCCAGATCACGTGGTGGTCGCCGTGGTTCGAGCGCGGAAAGAACGGCTTCCAGGTCGTTCCGCCGTCGGTCGTCTTGAACACGTCGTCGACTTGCGGTGCGTAGGCGACCTTGGGGTTGTGCGGATCGGCGTAGATCGCCATGTAGTAGAACGCGCGCTGGCGCAACTTCATTTGGTTGTTGACGAGTTTCCAGGTCGCGCCGGCGTCGTTCGAGCGGAAGACGCCGCCGTCGCGCGCTTGGACGATCGCGTAGAGCGTGCGCGGGTCGCTCGCCGCCACCGTCACGCCGATCCGTCCGAGGACGCCCGTCGCGAAGCCGGGATGTTTGGAGATCTCGGTCCAATGCGCGCCCGCGTCGCTGCTTTTGTAGAGTCCGCTGCCGGGGCCGCCGCTCGTGAGCTTCCACGGCACGCGCTGGGCTTGCCACATCGCCGCGTAGAGCACGCTCGGGTTCGACGGATCCATCACGAGGTCGATCGCGCCCGTCCCGCCGTCGACGAAGAGTATCTTGCGCCACGTCTTGCCGCCGTCGGTCGTCTTGAAGACGCCGCGCTCCGGGTTGTCCTTGAAGACGTGCCCCATGGAAGCCGCGTAGACGACGTTCGGATCGCGCGGATCGATCGCGAGCTTCGCGGTCGTGTGCGTTTCGCGCAAACCGGCGTACTGCCAGGTCTTTGCGCCGTCGACCGATTTGTAGATGCCGTCGCCCGTATCGAAATCGCCGCGGATGTCGCTCTCGCCGCTGCCCGCGTAGATCACCTTGGGATTCGACGGTGCCACGGCGAGCGCGCCGATCGATTGCGCCGTTCCCGGGATCTTTCCGTCGCTGACGTTCTGCCACTGATTGCCGTAATCCGTGCTGCGCCAGACGCCGCCTTCCACGCCGCCGAAGTAGAAGACGTTCGGTTCGCTCGGCACGCCCGCCACCGCCACCACGCGGCCGCCGATGAACGGCCCGATGTTGCGCCAGTGCAGTTTGCTCACGAACGCGGCCTGCGCGCTCGCGGCGCCGGCCGGCGCTGCGGAAAGGGAAATGCCGAGTGCCAACGTCGCTACGACGAGCGCGATCTTCTTCACGGGTCCGCCGTTCGACGGGTCCCGGCCCGTTCCCATCGCGGAGGCCGGGCGCTCGAGGCGCCGCGCCGGCACGGGTCCGCACGCCGGTGCTCTGTAGCGCATATGGTACGCTCGGAGGAGCAATACGGCCGCAGATTTTTAGGGATTCGAGCGATTCCGGTCTTGCCATAATACGCAAAGCGTAGTATCTTTCGGTTCATGACTCCCGCCGTTGCGACCCCGGCCGCCGGTGCGCGAACCGGTTCCCGCGTCCGTCTCGACGTCGTCGCCTGGTCCGTGGCGGCGGTCGTGTTCGTGGTGCACGCGCTCGTCGCCGGGCGCTACGATGCCTTTCGTAACGAACTGTACTTCATCGTCTGCGGGCGCCACCCGGCGTTCGGATACGTGGATCAGCCGCCGCTCGTGCCGCTGCTCGCCGCCTTCACGCAGATTTTCGGGGACGACGTCTGGCTGTTGCGGCTCCCCGCCGTCGCGGCGGCCGCGCTGCTCGTGCCGCTCACCGTATCGCTCGCGCGGTTGATGGGCGCGGGGAACCCCGGCGCGTGGATTGCCGCCGTCGCTGCCGCGACCGCACCGCTCGTGGTGGCGGTCACGTCGACCTTGGGCACGCCGACGTTCGAGCCGCTCTTGTGGACGCTCGTGGCGTATCTCCTCGTGCGCGCGCTCGAACGCGACGAACCGCGCTGCCTGATTTGGGGAGGCATCGTCGCCGGCGTCGCCTTCGAAGCGAAATACGGCATCGCCGTCTGGCTTCTCGGACTTGCCGCGGGCATCGTGCTGACGCCGGCACGCCGCATCGCTTCGCGCGAGTTCTGGATCGGCCTCGCGTGCGCCGCCGTACTCGCGTTACCGAATGTCGCGTGGCAGGCGCAGCATCAGTTTCCGTTCCTCGAAGTCGTGCGCAACGACAACGCGGGCAATCTCACCGGTTCGCCGCCGGCGTTCCTGATCGATCAGGCGTTCGGCGCGAACCTCGTGCTCTTGCCGCTGTGGCTGGCCGGCATCATCGCGCCGTTCGCGATGCAGCGCCTCGCGGCGTTCCGCTTCCTCGCGATCGCGTTCGTGGTCGCCCTCGTGGCGGTGTTCGCGACGCACGGCAAGAACTATTATCTGGCCGGCGCGTACCCCACGATCTTCGCGCTGGGCGCGGCCGCCTGCACGGCATTGGCGCGTCCTCTCGTGGCGCTTTGGATGGTGCTCACGGCGGCGAACGCCGCGCTCACGCTGCCGTTCGTGTTACCGGTTCTCAACGCGGATTCACTCGCACACTACCTCTCGCGTGCCGCAATCCGGCCCCGTCCCGTCGAAGTGGCGGGGATCGGCGCGCCGCTCACGCAGGTCTTCTCCGACGAATTCGGTTGGCGCGAACTCGAGCAGCGCGTGGCCCGCGTGTACCGCGCTTTGCCTGCGGGCGAACGCGCTCGCGCGGCCATCCTGGCGAGCAATTACGGCGAAGCGGCCGCTATCGACGTTTACGGCGTGCCGGACCGGCTGCCGCCCGCGATCAGCGAACAGAACCAATATTTTCTTTGGGGACCTCGCGGGTACGACGGCTCCATCGTGATCGCCGTCAACGGCAAGCCGGAATTCTGGTCGCGCGTGTGCGCGAGCAGCAGCGTCGCTGCGACCTTCGGCGTCCCGTATGCGATGCCGTACGAACGCGACCGCGACATCATCGTGTGTCGCGGCCTGCCCGTTCCGTTGGCGAATGCGTGGCCGCGGTTCAAGCGTTACGGGATCTAGTCTACGGTTCGAGGCGGCATGCGAGATAGGCCGTCACGGCCGTCTCGAACTCCGCCGCTAGCACGCGACGCGCGGCGGGAGCCGAACGCGCGAGCCGCCGCATCGCCGCGCGAACGATCTCGATCGTCACGCGCTCCACGGTGCCGCGCTCGCTCGCGTGGCAGATGCACGTTTACGGTGACGCGACCGAGGATCTGCCGGGTGGGTGCGAGCGGTACGGGCTGGCCGCGCACGTGTTCCCTTGGACCGATGCCGCGCGCGATGCCGCCTATCTCGTGCGCCCGGAAAGGTACGTCGCGCTCGCGTTCGCGGATCAGCGAAAGGCAGCCCCGGGAGCGGCGGGCGAACGGCTGGGGCTGCGCTTCGGGAGGGCGAAGGCGAGCCGCTAACGCGAGATCAAACGAAAGCGCCGCGATGGATTATCCATCGCGGCGCCTGCTACCGGATCGTCGCCGGTAACATCTGTCGGACCGTCGTTCGGATTAGTAGTTCAGGGAGAAGGTAACGGTGTCGCTGTAGGCGCCGGCCGGGACCATTTGCGAGGCCGGGACGTTGATCGCCAGGGCGAAGGAGTCGGCTTTGCCCGACGCGGTTTCCGTCTGCGCCGTCGCGCCGCTGTTGGCGGCCGGGTCGAAGGGGTTCGCGCTGCCGTCGTTCACGAGCAGGCTGTAGGCCAAGGACGCGGTGCCCGAGGAGAGGTTGTTCTGCGATCCGACGGCGTTGAGGCCGCGGTCCGAGGAGAACGAGTACACGACGCCCTGGTTGCAGGTGACGTTCAGCTCGCCGCCGACCGTCGTGTTGATGCCCTTGTGCCAGTCGTAGGTGCCGAGCGCGATGGCGGGGATGGGGTTGAAATCGCAGCTCTTGATGACGTTGGCGCTGATCTGGAGTTGCTGGGTGGGGGCGGCCGACGCGGCGACCGGGAGGACCGCGACGAGCGCGGCGATGGCGAGACCGAGATGCTTGTTCATTGGCGTGAAGTCCTTTGCAGTGAAGTGAGTGAGAGTGGGTGAGGTGTTTGTTGTGCCGCGCTGTTTGCGCCGGCTGATGAACACAGCATATCGGGCTCCCGTAACCGGGTGGTAACGCAGTCGCACCGGGGGCGCGCCCGGCGCGGATCTTTACAAACGCAAAAGCACCGTGCGCAGAAACGCGACGGTGCTGAAAGGAAACGGGGGCCGATCGGACGATCGGCCCCCGCCGGAACTTAGTTTACGTGCGTGCTGTGACTACGACTGAGAGAGATAGTACAGCGCATTCGTGTTGTCGTCGTTGTAGTAGATCCGCGTGTTCGAGAGCGTCGTCCCGTAGGTCGTGATGCCGAACAGCGCGCCGGGTGTGCCGCTGGTATCGAGCAGATAGCGGCCGTAGTAGGAGCCGTCGCTGCCGAATTCCATCACGTAGTTGTCGCCGGTGTTTTCGACGAGCACGTGTCCGTCGTAGGGGAGCACCGTCGTGCTGATCGGGGCGTTGATGTATCCGCCCTGGCTCAACACCGTCGCGTAGGAGGCGTAGGTGCCGCCGAATCCGTACGGGGTCCGGATCAGGCCGCCGGCCGGAATCTTCCACGGGTGGACGATACGGATCAGCGAGTTCGAGTAGCCTTCGACCATGTAGAGGATATCGTGCACGGTGTCGTACGAGAAACCCGACGGGCCGAGCAACGTGCCCGGAACGCCGTGATTGGTATAGAAGTTCGTGCAGATCTCGGTGTAGGTCGCGCCGGAGCTGCTCAACGAGTAGCGCCACAGGCCGCCGTCGTACCCGCCGCCGACGTAGAGGTAATTGGTGCTACCGATCTGGTCGTAGGCGATGCCCCAAGGCCCGGTCCAACCCGTCGACGGAGAAATCTCCGAGTTGCTCCAGTCGATCGGCTGCCGCAATCCGTAAACGAGATTCGACGCGTAGCTGGCGGTGAACAGGCGGTTACCCGAGTTGATCGCGAGGGCGTTGCATCCGGTGATGCGTTCGTCGCGAATGTACGTTACCGCACGCGGGGAGGAAGCGTAGGGATTGATCTCCTCGATCGTCGTTCCGAGGCTCTGGATATTGTTGAGACTGGACGAGTTGTTGAAGTTGCAAACGAAGACCGTGCCGGCCGAGACGCCGCTCACCGTGACCTGCGCGACGGCGATGCCGTACGGGTTCTGATCGCCGTTGGAATCCATACTCGACCATCCGCCGTGGATGTGGAAGCTGCCGATGGTGCCGCCGGGCACCTCGACCTGGCGCGGAAAGCGGGAGGTGTCTAACGTGACGGGCCGCAGCCGGACGCGAGCGTTGGCGGCGACCGGCGAAACGCCGGCAGACGCCACAACTGCGCCCAGAACGGCATACGAGATCAAGCGGCGCGCAGATGCGCGACCGCAAGCTGACCATAGCATACTGAAACCTCAAATGACTGTCGCTTGGGGGCTCGCCAACTATAAGCGCAGGTAGTACACCGCGTCAATTGGTCCTTTAGGCCCATGGGGCCGACATCACATTTCGGACGGTTCGACGATCCAGGCCGCTGGACGGCCGTTTACCGACCGCCGGCGTCATCCGGAAGCGCCGTTCGCGAATAGCAGTTCCGGGCCGCCCCCGCGTGCTTCGCTTCCTGGAGCCGAGGAAAGGCGCTCGGATCGCGTGCGACGTCCGCAATCGGAGGCGCCTCATCCGGCCGCTCGCGTAGCCGCACCGAAACGAGGGCGACTACCCGAACATCGTTTATCGGTTTGCGGTAAACATGCTCGTAACGGAAGAAGCTCGTATTCGCTAACGCTCTCTTACGGGGGTGGATGGCAGGTTCGTAACCGGCGCTCGAAGATCGACATAAGATTCACGCGATTCCGCTTGAAATGCGCCACGCGTGGTTTATACTAAGCCATGTCGCATTGCCGATGAATGAAAATCAGTGCGAAGCATTTCGTGCCGATTTCTCCTTCGGGCGACACGAAACGGAATTTTTCTTTTCGCCAGCGAGGATCGCACCGTGAGCGCACCGGGCATCGCGAAATATATCGACGCGTCGTATCAGACGTATGGCTTGCTCTTCGATGCGGTCATCGATGCGGGCCGGAGCAGGCGCCGGTATTGGAACAGCATTTGGGAACTCGCCTCACGCCCGCGGCAGGCGAAAGCTCTGCCGTCGCGGGTTCGCGAGTCCGTCGATCGCGCCAAGGCGTTCGTCGATCTGACGGCGGGCGAGCTACGTTCGCGCGGAAAGAAGCGAGCCCACTTCTCCGGGAAGCTGATCGCGACGATCGCCGAACCCTTCGTCCAGGCCTAGTTGGGCGCGCGTCGCGCTCGCCGAGCGGGCAGGGCTCGCGCGGGCGAGACGTGCTTCGAGGCCGCGACATGATTCGCTTTCGGCAGTCGTACCGCGGGCGTAGCGGCGACGACGAGCGGGAGGAACGCGATCGTGATCGAGGCTGCAAATCCGAGATGCTTGTTCATGTGCGAGCTCCTTCCTCGAGAGTACCGGCGCCGCGCGCGGATGCCGCGGCGCCGGTGACCGTTCCTTGGCAATCTCGGTCGAGCCGGAGCTCGACAGGAAGGCCGTTAGAACCGACGGATTAGTAGTTTAGGGAGAAGGTAACGGTGTCGCTGTACGCGCCGGCCGGGACCATCTGGGAGGCCGGGACGTTGATCGCCAGGGCGAACGAGTCGGCTTTGCCCGACGCGGTTTCCGTTTGCGCCGTCGCGCCGCTGTTGGCGGCCGGGTCGAAGGGGTTCGCGCTGCCGTCGTTCACGAGCAGGCTGTAGGCCAAGGACGCGGTGCCCGAGGAGAGGTTGTTCTGCGATCCGACGGCGTTGAGGCCGCGGTCCGAGGAGAACGAGTACACGACGCCCTGGTTGCAGGTGACGTTCAGCTCGCCGCCGACCGTCGTGTTGATGCCCTTGTGCCAGTCGTAGGTGCCGAGCGCGATGGCGGGGATGGGGTTGAAATCGCAGCTCTTGATGACGTTGGCGCTGATCTGGAGTTGCTGGGTGGGGGCGGCCGACGCGGCGACCGGGAGGACCGCGACGAACGCGGCGATGGCGAGACCGAGATGCTTGTTCATTGAGGTGAGTCCTTTGCAGTGAAGTGAGTGAGAGTGGGTGAGGTGTTTGTTGTGCCGCGCTGTTTGCGCCGGCTGATGAACGCAGCATATCGCCTTGCGGTAACTCGCCGGTAACGAGTCGCGTGCGTGGATCATCGCCGCCGCTCGCGGTAAACCGCGTTAGTAGTTCAAAGAAAAGGTAACGGTATCGTCGTACGCGCCGGCCGGTACCGTTTGATTCGCCGCGACGTCGATCGATATTCCATACCCGTCGGTTTTTCCCGACGCAACCTCGACTTGCTCGCGGCCCAGCTGGTCGACGGTCGGGTCGAACGAGCCGCTACCGTCGGTCACCAGCAGCGAGTACGCGAGCGATGCAAACCCGGAGGACATGTAGTCGCGACCGTTCTTCGCGTTGCGGCCGTGATCCGAAGTGAACGAATAGAAGGTACCTTGGTTGCAGATGACGCTCAATTCGTTGCCGACCGTCGTATCGATGCCCTTTCGCCAATCGTAGGCCCCCAACGCGATTGCGGGGATCGGCTCGAACGTGCAACTTTCGCTGACGTTCGCGCTGAGCTGCAGTTGGCGCGGCGGTGCTGCTGTGGCCGGTGCGGCCACCGACTCAACGAGCGGAAGGGAAGCGACGAGCGCTACGATGGACAGGATCCTGAGTTTCATGTATGTCTCTCGCGTACGATGTATGGGTGTCGGACCCGTCGCCGGTCGGCGTCAGTCGTGCGGATAGAATACCAGCTAACGGTAACCCGCACGTAACGCCGGAGATTGCGCCGCGCGGCGTTCGTCACGCGGAAACGACGGACGCCGCGATGAAACTTCATCGCGGCGCCGTGCTCTCGTTCGACTTTCGCCGGTGACGCTCGTGAGAGCGGCCGATGTCACCGGCGCTCTCACCCCTGCGCGGGACTTCTTAGTAGTTCAGGGAGAAGGTGACGGTGTCGCTGTAGGCGCCGGCCGGGACCATTTGCGAGGCCGGGACGTTGATCGCGAGCGCATAAGAGTCGGCTTTGCCCGACGCGGTTTCCGTCTGCGCCGTTGCGCCGCTGTTGGCGGCCGGGTCGAAGGGGTTGGCGCTGCCGTCGTTCACGAGCAGGCTGTAGGCCAAGGACGCGGTGCCCGAGGAGAGGTTGTTCTGCGATCCGACGGCGTTGAGGCCGCGGTCCGAGGAGAACGAGTACACGACGCCCTGGTTGCAGGTGACGTTCAGCTCGCCGCCGACCGTCGTGTTGATGCCCTTGTGCCAGTCGTAGGTGCCGAGCGCGATGGCGGGGATGGGGTTGAAGTCGCAGCTCTTGATGACGTTGGCGCTGATCTGGAGTTGCTGGGTGGGGGCGGCCGACGCGGCGACCGGGAGGACCGCGACGAGCGCGGCGATGGCGAGACCGAGATGCTTGTTCATTGAGGTGAGTCCTTTGCAGTGAAGTGAGTGAGAGTGAGTGAGGTGTTTGTTGTGCCGCGCTGTTTGCGCCGGCTGATGAACACAGCATATCGGGCGGCAGTAACCCGCCGGTAACGAGACGGGGCTCGATTCACATGCGAACGAAGGCTTTACGAATCCCCATGCGCGCGTGCGCCATTCTTGGTGAAGGATCGGCGGCGCATCTGTTAGGAGCAACGCCGCAGTCCCTCCGGCCCGCTGCCGTGCCGGAAACGGATATTTGTTCCGCTACCGGCGCAACCGATCGTCGCCGCGCCGCGCGCCTGCGAAGATCGACGCTATCGACCCCGCGAGCGTATTGAAGCCGTACCGGCCTACTTCAATCCCGGAAGGGACCGTTTTTCTCGGTTCGACGGGCCGGCATTCCAAGTATGCGTAGACCGTCGGATCCGACAGCAAGATCGCGATCGCCTACACGACACGCTGAGCAAACAATGGGAAAACGCCGCGATGGATCATCCATCGCGGCGCTCCCTTGCCGGCCGCCGCCGGCAAGCTTTGGTCTCCGATTCGGATTAGTAGTTCAGGGAGAAGGTGACGGTGTCGCTGTACGCGCCGGCCGGGACCATTTGCGAGGCCGGGACGTTGATCGCGAGGGCGAAGGAGTCGGCTTTGCCCGACGCGGTTTCCGTTTGCGCCGTCGCGCCGCTGTTGGCGGCCGGGTCGAAGGGGTTGGCGCTGCCGTCGTTCACGAGCAGGCTGTAGGCCAAGGACGCGGTGCCCGAGGAGA